>WBZR01003307.1_pt1 | contig 14805 bp, 1 predicted proteins | sample 5204231 | NCBI WGS metagenome assembly WBZR01 (sample SAMN12412403, study PRJNA552823) | activated sludge metagenome | isolation source: activated sludge from anammox sidestream of wastewater treatment plant... | place: USA: Virginia | collected 2017-08 | reverse complement strand
AGCGCGCGAGCGCGGCCGTGGCGAGCGCGGCGGCGGGCGCGATCGCCACCTGGAGCACGTCGCGGCCGCTGCCGGCCGGGAGCAGCGCCCAGGCGGCTCCCGCTGCCAGTGCGCAGATCACGAACCACGACGCCGCCGCTCTGGGGTTCCCTGCCGCACGCACGGTCAACTCACCAGGTTATCGCCGTGTGTCGCCGATGCGTGAGGCAGACGGCCAGGCCCGATCGGCTGGCGGCCGAGGCGGCAGCCCGGGCCGCGCTGGGAGGTGCGGCGCGGCGGCAGGCGGAGAGGCGTCCCCGAGCGGCCGGACGGAGGCCGGACGATCGTCGACTTCTCCCGCCGGGAGATGACCGAGGTCCGGCCGAAGGAGGGGACGTACTGGACCCTCTCGTTCTCGCGCTTCACCGAGCTGCGCCGCCGGCTCTCCGACGCCGAGCCGGACGGCCGGCCGAAGGCGGCCCGGCCGGACGGAGGAGAGGAGCGCCCCGAGATCCGTGTGGAAGCCGTCACGGACGCCGGCACCAGGGGACGCGAGGCCTCGCCGGCGACCGATGGCCATTCCGGCCGGCGCCTGAGGGCGTCGGTCGCGGACGGCCCTTCTCTCGACGCCTGGGTCGACCCTTCGCTGACGCGCCTGACGCCCGGGGGGATGGCCGCCCTCGCCGCCTTCGAGCGCGAGGTCCTCGGGTCTCCCGAGGCGGGCGCCGGCCCGGCCGACCTCCTCGACGCCGTCCGCCGTCACGAGGGAGGGGCGCTCGTCGTGAGGACGCGCCGCCCGGTCGGGCGGCCGGGCGCGACGGCCGAGGACGCGTACGTCGAGACCGTCGTCACGAAGGTGACGGCGCTCCCGGCGATGCCCCCGAGCCTCGTGGCGGTCCCGGAAGGCCTGAAGCGCGTCCCGAGCCCGCTCGAGACCGTCGTGGCCTGGGCCGAAGACGAGGCGGCGATCCGGAGCGGAGGGAAGCGGTGACGGGGCCGGGGCGGGCGCTCAGGGCGCGGCTCGGCCTCGCCGCGGCCGGCGCGGTGCTTCTCGGCGCGCCGCTCCTGGCGCAGTCGGCGGACCCCTTCGAGCTCCGCCCGGAGTTCCTGACGCAGGCCTCGTTCTCGTGCGGGAACGTGACGTTGAACGGGAATGCCCGCGTCGACTCCGCCGGCGTTGCGAACGCCGGCCACGTCGTCTCCAACGGCGACGTCACGCTGAACGGCAAGGCCGTCGTCGCGGGCGACGCCACCGCTGGCCCCGGGAAGACCGTCCGGGTGAACGGCAGCGCGAAGGTGACCGGGACCCGCGGGAACCTGACCGTGGCGTGGCCCTGCTCGCCGGTCGACCTCTCCGCCCTCGCGGCGGCGCTCTCGATCTCGAACGACAACGCCCGGGTCCCTCGCACCGCCAAGGGGAAGGACCCCCTGACCGGCCCAGGGAGGACGGACCTCGTCCTGAACGGGAACGACACGCTCGCGCTGCCGGCCGGGACGTACTACCTGACCTCGATCACCGTGAACGGCGGGTCGAAGGTCACGCTCGCGGGCGAGGCGCGTCTCCTCTGCACCGGCGCGGTCACCGTGAACGGAAGCTCCTCGGTGAACGCCCCGGGGAGCCCGTTCGCGCTGCGGCTCTTCACCAGCGGAGCGGCCGTCACGGTCAACGGCGGCTCCTCGCTCGGGGCGTTCGTCTACGCCTCGCGCCCGACCGCCGCCGTGACGGTCAACGGCGGGGCGGCGCTGACGGGCGGTCTCTACGGCGGCGCCCTCGTCGTCGACGGGAGCTCGCGCCTCACGCGCCACGTCGACACCTCGGCGCCACTCGTCGTCTCGGTCACCGAGTCCGGCCAGCCGCTCCCGGACGGGGCGGTCTTCGCGCGGGCGATCACGCCGGTCGTCGCCACGAGCGGCGGCACGGCGCCCGTCACCGTGACGGCCACGCTCGACGGCACCGCGTACGAGCCAGGGACGCTGATCGCCGCCGAGGGGACGCACGTCCTCTCCGTCACGGCGACCGACTCCTCCGCCTCGCCGCGGCAGGCCTCGCTCGCCCGGTCGTTCACGATCGACACGGGCCCGCCGGCCCTCGTCGTCACGGCGCCGCAGCCGGCAGCCCTCCTCGGCGCCTCGCCCGTGGCGGTCACGGGGAACGCGGGGGACGCGTCCAGCCTGACTGTCGCCGGGGCCGCCGTCCCGCTGGGCGAGGGGGGCTCCTTCACGGCGCTCGTCCCGCTCCACGAGGGGACGAACAGGGTCGCCCTCGTGGCCCGCGACGCGGCGGGGAACGAGGCGCGCCTGAGCCTCCCCGTCGTCCTCGACTCGCTTCCGCCCGTCGTCGTCCTCGAGATCCCCTCCTCCGGAGCCTGCCTCGGCCCGGACGCACCGCTCGCCCTCTCCGGGCGCGTCGCCGACGCGCATCCCGCCGGCGTGACCCGCCTCGTCCTCCAGCCGGCGGCGGGAGCGCCGGTCGTCCTCGACCTCCCGCTCGACGCGGCGGGCCGTTTCGCGGGGAGCTTCCCGTCCCTTTCGCCGGGCGACGGCGGAGCGACGCTTCTCGCCTCGGCCGTCGACGCGCTCGGCCACGAGGGGCGCGCCCTCGTCGCCCTCCGGGTCGACGGCACGGCCCCGGAGGTCTCGCTCACGCTCGACGGGTCTCCGTTCCCGGGGTCGGGCCCGGGGGAGGCCCCGCCCGCGGGCGCCTCCCCGGCCTGGGTGAACCGCGCCGTCGCGGCCCGGGTCCTCGCGAGCGACGGCTCCGCGGCGCCCCCCACGACGAGCCTGACGCTGGACGGCTCGCCCTGGGTCGAGGGGACGCCGATCTCGACCGAGGGGACGCACCTCCTCGTCGCCAGGGCCCGCGACTGCGCCGGGAACGAGACCGCCGCCCACGCTTCCTTCGCGGTCGACACCACGCCGCCGTCCCTCGTCGCGACCGTGCCCGCCGACGGGGCCCTCTCGCCGGCGCCGGTTTCGACGTACTCGGGCCTCGCCTCGGCGGACGTGACCGCGGCGAAGGTGAACGGCGCCGAGGCCGCCGTCACCCCGCAGGACGGGAGCGCGGCCTTCACGCTCTCGCCCTTCCCGTGGCGGGAAGGGGAGAACCGCGTCGCGATCGAACTGGTGGACCGGGCGGGGAACCGGGCGAGCTTCGAGCGGACCTTCCGCGTGAAGACCTCCGGCCCGACCGTCGAGATCCTCTCGGGTGGCCTTCCCATCCCCGCCGGCGCCGTCTTCTTCGGCCCCGTCACGCCCGAGGTCGTCACGAGCGAGCCGCTCTCGGGCCCGGACGCGGCGGCGCTCATTGCGACGCTCGACGGGACGCCGTACGTCCCCGGCACGGCGGTCACGGCCGCGGGGGCCCACACACTCTCCGCGACCGTCCGCGACGTGGCGGGGCACGAGGCGAGCGCGACCGCCGGCTTCACGATCGACCTCTCCGAGGGGCCCTTCGTCACGATCTCCTCGCCCGCCGACGGCGCGACCGTCCCGGGGACGACCGTCGACGTCTCCGGGACGGTCTCGGCCGCGCACCCGAGCGGCCCGACGGCGGTCACGGTGAACGGGCGGGCCGCGAGCGTGGCCGGGAGCGCCTGGACCCTCGCCGCCCTCCCGCTCGTCCCGGACGCGCCGAACGAGATCGTGGCGACGGCCGTGGACGCCCTGGGCCGGTCCGCGTCGCGGACGATCCAGGTGCTCGTCAGCTCGGCCCCACCGCAGGTCCTGATCCTCTCCCCGGCCGACGGGGCGCGGACGAACCGGCGGAAGACGGACGTCGTCGGGGCGGTCGTCGGAGGCGCCAGGGCGACCGCGGACGGAACGGTTCGGCTCGGAGCCCTCACCGTGGCGATCGACGCCGCCGGCTCCTTCCGGTTCCTGGACGTGCCTCTCGCCGACGGAGCCAACACGTTGACGGTGGCGGCGGTCGACGCACAGGGGCGGACCGGCGAGAGGTCGGTCACCGTCTCCCTCGACGCGACGCCCCCCGCGGTCTCCTTCGCGGTCGCCGGGCAGCCGCTCGCCGACGGGGCGACCTTCGACGGCCCGGTCACCGTGACGGTCCTGGTCGCTGACTCTGGCGGGCCCGTCCCGCCGCCCCGCCTCCTCCTGAACGGCTCGGAGGTCGCCTCCCCCTCGGCCTCGACCGAGGTCGCCGTCGGCGAGGCGGGAGGCTTCGTCCTCGCGGTCGTCGCGGCCGACGGCGCGGGGAACGAGACCCGCGCGTCGCGGACCTTCGTCGTCGGCGGGGCCGCCTGCGGCCTCTCGGACGTCCGGCCCGCGGACGGCTCGGCGACACCGGACGACCGGGTCACGATCACGGGACGCTCGGGCGGCGCCAGGCGCGTCCTCGTCCGAGTCCCCCAGCCCGGCGGCGGAAGCCTCGACTACGAGGCGAGCCTCGCCGACGGGACGTTCGCCGCGGGAGAGGTCCCGCTCCCGTCGGCCGGCGAGAACGCCCTGGCGCTCGTCTGCGAGGGCGAGACCGGCGCCCCCACGACGACGCCGCTCAGGATCACGCGCCTCGGGGACGGGGGCCCGGAGGTCACGATCACGGGACCGGCCTCGGGAGCCCTCGTCTCCGACGCGCGCGTCACGGTCACCGGGACCGTGTCGGACGCGGCGGCCGACCTCTTCGTGAACGGCGTGAGGGTTGAGGCCGCCGCCCGCAGCGGCGCCTCCTTCACGCAGCCGGGCGTCGCCCTCGCCGAGGGCCCGAACGTCCTCTCGGTCCGCGCGGTCGACCGGGCGGGCCGGGCCGGGGAGGCACGCGCCGTCGTCCGCCGCGACTCGCAGGCCCCGCGCCTGACGGTCACGTGGCCCACGTCCGGGGCGCGCGTCGGCGCGCCCCCCGGCACGCCGCACACCCTCGACGTGAGCGGACAGGTGGACCTCGCCTCCGAGCCGAACCTGTCCTCGGTCGTCGCCTCCACCCCCGCGGGATCCGCCGTCGCCACCGTCGACCCTCAGACCGGGACGTTCCGCGCCGCGGGCCTCCCGCTCGGGTCGGGCACCGTCCGGGTCCACGTCGTCGCCACCGACTCCCTCGGCCACTCGGCGGCCGTGGACGTGGACGTCGAGGGGAACGCCGCGGGTCCCGCCCTCGCCGTCGCGGCCCCGCCCGACGCCGCCCTTCTCGACGCCACGTCTCCCTCTTCGATCCCGGTCGCGGGAGAGGCGTGGGCGACCGAGGGAGCGACGGTCTCGGTGAACGGCGGGGCGCTCGATCCGGCCACGCTCGCCTGGGAGCCGCCCGGCGCGGACGGCCGCCGTCACGTCTCCTTCTCCACCGCCGTCGCGGTCCCGCCGCAGGACGGCCCCGTCGGAATCGTCCTTCGGGCCGACGACCGCGAGGGGCGCTCGGCCGCCGCCCGCCGCCTCCTCGTCCGGGACGCCACCCCGCCCTCCGTCGTCGAGGTCTTCCCGGCGGCGGGCGCCGCTGGAGTCGACCCGAACGCGCTCGTCCTCGTCCTCTTCTCCGAGCCGGTCGCTCCCTCGTCGCTCGCGGGCCCGGAGGGGCTGACCGTCCGGCGGGACGGGCAGGCGGAGGCGCTCGTCGGCTCGATCACGAGGGCCGGCAGCGCGGTGGCGTTCGTCCCGGGCGCGGCCCTCCTCCCGGGCGGGACGTACCGCGTCCGGGTCGGGACGGGAGTCCGCGACCTGGCCGGCAACCCGCTGGCGGCCACGCGGGAGTCGGCCTTCACCGTCTCGGCCGGCGTCGCGGGGACGGCCCCGCTCCTCGACCCGCCGCTCCCCTCGGTCGTCTGCGAGAGCGCGCTGGAGGTCCGCGGGACCGCCGCGCCGGGCGCCACGCTCCGCGTCACCGACGGGACGATCAGCGTCTCCGGCGTGGCCGACGCCTCGGGGCGGTTCTCGATCTCGCTCCCGCTCGTGGGGAACGGTTTCCACGACGTCGTGGTCCGGGTCGTCGGGCGCGACGGCACGCTCGGGCCCGCCACGCACGCCCTCGTGAGGCGCGACTGCTCCGCCCCCTCCGTCGAGCGCGCCTCTCTCGACAGGGCGGCGGGACGCGTCGCCGTCCTCTTCTCCGAGCGGATGTCGGCCGCGAGCCTCGCCCTCTCGGCCTCGCCGGGAGACGGGGCGAGCCTCGTCCTCTCGCTCGAGGACGACCCGCAGGCGACGCCGCGACCCGGAACGCTCTCGATCGACCCCGACGGGGCGACGGTCACGATCCACCTCCCCGCGGACGCCGACGCCTGGTGGCGCGACGTCCCCGTCCGGCTCACCGTCCGTCCTCCCGCCGCCGACGAGCGGGGGAACGCGATGGAGGCCGCGTTCGTCACGACGTTCTTCCCCGGCGCGGGGCCGGGCGACCTGACGGGCGGCTTCGTCTCCGGCGAGGCTTACGACGACGCGACCGGGCGGCCTCTCTCGGGCGTCGAGGTCCGGCTCCACCCCTCGGGCGCCGCGCTTCCCGGCTCGGCCCCGGCTCCCGACACGCCCACCGCGCTCGCGAGCACCGACGTCCGCGGGCGGTACGGGTTCTTCGGCGACGTGGCCGCCGGCCGGTACGCCGTCCACCTCGGGAAGCCGGGCTACACGTCCGTCGTCCGGCGCCTCCCGCTCTCGCCCGGGACCGGCTCGGTCCCGTTCGACGCGCGGCTCACGCCGCTCGCGGCCGCCTCCACGACGGCGCTCGACCCGGCCTCGGGCGGGACGTTCACGGGCGCGGGCCTCGTCCTCGACGCAGCGCCGAACCCGTTCGAGGCGGCGGTCACCGGGCCGCTCGACGTCCGCCTAACGCCCCTCTCGGGCCAGGGCCTCCCCGAGCTTCTTCCTCTCGGCTGGTCGGTCCTCTCCGCCGCGGACGTGAGGCTGGAGTCGGCGGGCGTGCCGGCCCCGCAGTCGGCGGCGTTCGGCGCCGGGTCGGTTCACCTCACGCTCCCGCTCCCCGCGGCGACCGCGCCGGGAGCCGTTCTCGTCGCCGTCCGGCACGACCTCGTCTCCGGCCTCTGGCTCACGCTCGGCCCTCTCGACCGGCGTGTCGGAGGGGACGGCACCGAGACCGCGCGGGTGGCGCTCGTCTCGCCCGGGGCCGTTGCGATCCTCCTCGGCGACGAGGGGGAGGGGATCCGGCCCCCGGTCCCCGAGGGCGAGGGCGCACCGCTCGGCGGTGCCGTCGCCCCGTCGCCCGTCCCGGCCCTGGAGGCGACGCTCTCGCTCGATCCGCCGGTCGTCTCGCCGACCGGGAGGTCCACCGCCCGCGTCGTCGCCCGCTCGGCGGACGGTACGACCGCCTGGCCCTCGGGCCTCGCCGTCCAGGCCTACCTCGACGAGAAGCTCGTCCTCTCCGGCGGGGGAGAGCTGTACGACGCGCCGTTCACCGCGGACCTCGTCCTCACCCACGCGCCGCTCACCCCGGCCGAGCTCGGCTCCTCCTCGCCCGCGACCGCCGGGGCGCTCACGTTCACCGTCTCGCCCAGCCCGAAGGCCGCGCAGGTCCTCCTCGAGCAGGGCTTCGAGAACGTCCGCCTCTACCCGTTCCCCGAGACACTCGAGCGCGGCTCCGTCCTCGGCGCCTTCGGCGGGACCGTCACCTCGTCCGACGGCGCCGAGCTGACGCTTCCCGAGGGGGCGCTCGCCGAGAGCGTCGCCGTCGGCGCCCGCCTCCTCTCGGACGAGGAGCGCTCGCAGGTCACCGTTCCCGCGGGCTACTCGCTCCTGTCCGCCGTCCGCGTCGACCTCTCCGGCCGGACGCTCGCCCGGGCGGCGACGCTCTCCGTCCCCGCGCCCACGGGCTCGCCCGCGGACCCCGGGGGCGAGGCCCGCCTCGTCCTGGCGGAGGTCGTCGCCCTGCCCGAGGACGGCCGCGGCTCCTTCGCGAGGCTCACCGCGCGCGCGGAGCGACAGGCCGCCTCGAGCGGGTCCGCGAGCGTCCGTCTCGTCGCCGCGCCCGAGGCCTCGGGCTCTCCGCTCCCTCTCGAGGGGCTCGTCCGCGAGGGGACCTACCTCTTCCTCCGCGCCGAGGCCCCTCTCGGCTTCGCGACCGGGTTCGTGAGGACCGGGAACGGAAACGGCCTTCCGGGCTCGCGCGTCGCCGTCGCGACGACCACCGTCCCCTTCCTCGGGACCGCCGACCTCTCCCGCCCGGGAGGCCGGTACGCGATCCCCGTCCCGGCCGGCGCCGACCGCGACGTCGTCGCCCTCCACCCCGCCCTCGACGAGAGGGGCACCGGCCGGATCCCGGGCCTTGCGCCGGGGGCGGTCGCGAATCTGGACCTCACCGTCCGCCCCGTGGGGCCGCACGTCGTCTCCGTCCAGCCCGCCGACGGCGCCGCCGATCAGCCCGTCGGCACGCCGATCCTCGTCCGCTTCAGCGAGCCGATCGCCCCGGCGTCCGTCGTCCCCGGCGTCCTGACCGCCGAGCTCCTCGGCCCGGACGGGACGCCCACGGGGGCCTTCTTCACCGGGTCGCTCTCTCTCCAGGCGGACGGAGCCACGCTCGTCCTGGCACCGAGCCATCCGCTCCCCGCCGGGCGCCGCGTCCGGGCGACCCTCGCGAGCGGCGTCCGCGACGCCGGCGGGACGCCCTACGACGGGCCGGTCCCGTACACGTGGAGCTTCACGACGAGCGCCCAGATCGCCACGGGCGGCCTGATCGACCCGAGGAAGATCCGCCTCCTCCTCCCCGAGAACGGCACCGCCCGGGTCGTCGGCGATCCGGGGGCCGTCCCCGCGGTCCCCGCCGGGCAGACCCCCTGGTCCGTCACCGCGGAAGTCGAGAACGGCCCGGCGACCCCCCTCTGCCCGGTCACGACCGTCCCGGTCGACTCGACCGGAGGCTTCGCAGCGACCGCCGGCTGCCCGCCGCAGGTCCCGGTCACGACGGCGAGCCGCGTCTTCGCCAAGATCATCGACCCGCAGGGCAACGTCACCCTCCTCGAGCTGGGTCCCTTCACCACCCCCGACGGAAAGGGCTTCGTGGCCCCCGCGGGGAAGGAGACCGTCTTCACGACGACGGAGAGCGTCGAGGTCACCGTCCCCGCCCTCGCCTTCGACGGGCCGACGCTCGTGAGGATCGCGAAGAAGGACCCCGCGACGCTGGGCGTTCCGGTGCCCGAGGGGATGCAGCTCGGCGCCTTCCTCGACGTCGACTTCGAGGGCACCGCCAAGGAGACGCTCCGCGTGCGGGTGCCGGTCGAGACGACGGCGCCGGAGGGGACGCTGGTCGTGGTGGGTGAGCCTCTCGCGCTCCCGTGGGGCCAGCGGCTGAGGATGCTCGACGCCGGGTCGATCGTCGCCCAGGACGGCCGGAAGCTGATCTCGACCGCCTGGGAGGACCAGCCCGGGGACCCGGACCTGCCCGCGGGTGCAGCCCCGTCGGCTCGCGAGGGCGCGGCTCCCACGGACCTCCCTCGCGCCTCCATCCGGACGGCGCTCGCCGAGCTGACCGCGAAGGCCTTCGCGGCGTTCCTCTTCTCGACGGGCGCCGACCTCTCGCTCGCGACGGGGACGACGACGCCGAGCGACGTCCTCACCCAGGTCGGCGTCCTCTACCTCGAGCTCGCCGACACGTTCGTCTACCTGCCGCCGCCGACGAACTGGGACGGTGGTTACCTGCTGCCGGTCGTCGCCGGAACCCCGTTCACTCTGGTCGCCAGGGACCGCTCGACGGGCTGGATCATCTCGAGGAACGAGCTCGGGACGCTCCCGTCCGTCCCGAACGGACTCGTCCAGGCTCCCGAGATTCAGGACAACGACCCCGGGCGCCCCGCTCTCGTCGAGGCCGGCCCGTTCCAGCTCCTGATGTTCCGGGCGGAGACGCCCGGGGAGAGCGACCTCTGTCACGCGCTCAGCCTGGAGCTGCAGGCCTGCACGGCGACGAACGGAACGCCATACGTGAAGGTCGAGAAGGAGCTCCCGAAGGGGTCGCGGCTCTGGCTTCTCCACCTCGCGACCGGAACGCAAGCGTCGGGCTCTCCGAAGCAGGATCCGGCGCAGGGCTTCCGGCTCGAAGGCACGGCGCCGGGTGACGCCGACCGCGAGTTCGTGGCCGTCGTCACCCCGGGCGACCTCGTCCCCGACGGCTGGACGTCGTTCCGCCTCGCGTTCGACCGGCCCTTGAAGAAGCTGGAGGACGCCGAGGTGACGTCCGCGGTCGAGCTCTTCGACTGCGGGGAGGCCGCGACGAAGTGCGAGCCGAGCGTCCCCGTCGACGTCGAGGCGAAGCTCGACGCTCCTCGGACGGCCGTCACGGTCTCGCTCCGCGCGGCGCTCCCTCGCGGGCACCTCTTCCGCCTGAAGCTGAACAGGGAGGTCCTCCGGGGTGGGGCGATCCCGGGTACCGAGGTCGAGCCGATGTACAGGGGACCCGACGCGTTCCTCTTCGGGACGCGGGCGGCGCCCGCGGCGCCTATTCAGCAGTCGGGCGACCTCTCCCTGGGCGACACCGACGTCGCCCGCGACCTCCTCAAGATCGGCAACCTCCTCTTCGTCGCCTCCGGGACCGGGCGCCTCCTGGCCCTCGACGTCTCCACGGCGACGCAGGCCGACACGTCGCTGACGGCGTTCGACAAGTACGCGATGCTCGACGAGAGCGCCCTCGAGGTCCGCGCCCTGGCCGCGGACGGCCACAACCGGCTCCACTACAACGTCCGGGCCGGCGGGGCGTGGGGGATCCGGACCGTCCGTGTCGAGGACGTCCGCCAGCCGAAGCCGCGCGGCGGAGGGGACTGCAAGGTCCCGGTGCCCGCGTGGGCCGCCACCCTCCCGTGCTTCCCGCCCGTGGAGGGGGCCGTGAGGACGGCCCTGGCGACCGGCTCGGGAACGAACCTCCTCGGCTCCGAATACGTCTCCCTCGTCGGCGGCCTCGCCACCGGCACCCCGAGCGCCCTCGAGGTCCTCGTCGAGGACGGGAACCCGGACGCCGAGGGCTCGCTCGACTTCGAGGAGTTCTACGGCCGCCACAGGCCCGACCCCGAGTCGAACCCCGACCCCGGCGGGGCGGCGTCGCCGTCGTTCGAGGCGCTCCCGTTCGACGAGAAGGGCTTCGCGACGTTCGACGTCCTCCTGAGGACGAAGAAACCCGGCAAGTGGGACTTCGTCCCGAGACGGCCCTCGCCCGACGTGAGCCGCTGTCCGGGCGACCACGAGTGGGATCGCTACCAGCGGGTCACCGTCGACAACCTGACGACGGGGCAGAGCTGGTCCTTCGACGTCGAGAACACCTCGGCAGAAGGCGGCTCGCTCGTGGCGGAGAAGCTCCGCGCGCGGCGCGGCGACCGGCTGCGTGTCCGCTACAACATCCGCGCGTACGGCTACGTCGCGATCGTCGGCTCGGGGATCAGCGTCGTCGACCTGAACCGGTACTACCGGGTCCCCCCCACGACGACCGGCCTCGACACGCGCGACGAGTGCGGCCGCCGCCTCGGGAGGTTCGAGGGGGAGGGTCTGGAGTTCCCGTCCTGCTCGCCCCCGCTCGAGGAAGACCCGGTCACGCACCAGACGTATCAGCCCGGCCCGGTCACGCCGGACGGGATCCGCTACACGCCCGCCGTCGCCCCCGTCGGCCGGACGGGAGGTGCCGGCACCGGGACGAGCGGGCGAGGCGGGAGCGCCATCCACGTCCTCAGCCCCCTGATGCACTACGGCGGCCTCCTCTCCTCGACACCGCTCGACCGGCCGGGTTGCTTCGTCGCGACAGACGAGTGCAAGCCGCCGGCCGAAGCCGCGCCGGCCTGCTTCCGGCGAATCGCGAGCGGCGGCGCGAAGGCCCCGCGCGTCTGGCTCCGCTCCGTGGCCGTCGGAACGGAAGTGACGTGGCTCGACCGCGGCGACGAGTACCTCCTCGACGGCACGGTGAAGCCGGAGTTCGGGACGCCGCACGTCGTCAAGCCGAAGACGGGTGACCTGGCCTTCTACTCCCTCGGCCCGGCGGGCGTCGCGGTCTTCGACGTCGGCTCCGGGAACGAAACGTCCCGGACGCTGGGCCGTTTCATCGGCCGCTTCCGGGTCCCGGGGCACGAGGTCTACCGGCTCCAGGTCGACGTCCCGAATCGCCGCCTCTTCGCCGGGGGGTGGGACACGACGAAGACCCCCAGCGAGCCGGTCATCGACGTCTTCGACGTCTCGCGCGCCAACGGGATGCCGGCGCAGAGCCTGACCGGGGAGGACCTCCGCGAGGACCGCCTCCTGTTCACCGTCCGGGCGCCGTGGGAGACCAACCACGTCGGCGTCGCCGAGGACGGCACGGGCCTCCTCTTCACGTGGGGAACGGGCGGGGCGGGCGGGGCGAGGCCCGGCGGCAGCGTCGTCCCCCTCTCCGACCCGGTCTTCTCGTTCGTCGGCCTCTACCGCCCCGAGGGAGATCCGCAGCTGCAGCCCGGCGTCGCAGGCCCGATTCCGTCGGAGAGGCCGACGAGCACTTTCGTCCCGCTCGGCGTCCCGACCTACTTCTCGGCCGTGGACGAGGAGAACGAGGCCAAGAAGAAGGAATCGGAGCGGCGGGTGACCGCCGCGTTCCGGGTCCGGGTGGCCCTGCCGGGCGACCTCGGCGAGAGCCTCGTCGCCAAGGTGCAGACGCTGAGGGCGCTTCCCGACACAAGCGCCCTCCACCAGGAGGACCTGGGCGGTGCCGTCGGCCTGCCGGGCGGCCCCGGCTGGCCCGCCACCGAGGTCTTCGTGACCCTCCGCCGGCTCGGCACGCAGGAGGTCTCGGGCGCAGCTGGATCCGAGGGCCAGTATGCGGGCGAGACCGGGAAGCTCTCCGCCGTCTACAACCACTACGAGTCGAAGGAGGTCGTCCTCCTCCTGGCGGACCCGCGGGCGCGGAAGGACTACACCCGGCAGAAGCTCGACAAGACGGACCCTCAGGGCCAGAACGTCGAGGAGGAGGCCGACGAGGAAAGCCAATGCCGTCGCTGCGACCGGCCCTCGTACCTGGACCGGCTGATCCAGGACGGGAAGCTCGCCGCCGGGGACGTCAAGGAGCTCCTCGCCGCGGGCCCGTGGGTGAGGGCCCTCCTCTCCGTCACCCCCTTCTACTCCGACGCCTCGCTCCCGGCCGACGAAGCGGCCGTCGACCGGACCGGGAAGGTCATCCAGACCCTCGGCTGGCACCTGCCGACCTCCGACGGCTACCGGGCCCCCCGCGGGACTGCGAACCTCCTCGCCTGGGCCGACGAGGTTCCCGGCCCCGTCCAGGCCGCCCTGCGCGAGCCGGTCGAGGGAGCGGCGTTCTGGGACAGCGGCGAACGCGGCGCGGGAGTTCACCTCGCCTCCGGCGAGCTCGACCTCGGCACGACGGACTACGCCAAGGCCGGCCGTGGGATCGACGTCGCCTTCCGGCGGTCGTACCGCTCGGGCGTTCTCGGCTACGGACCGCTCGGGAGCGCGGGCTTCGGGGCGAACCTCTTCGCCCACCTTCGCCGGATCCCTCTCCTCGGCGACGCGGTCCGGCCTCGAGGGACGACTGGCCCGCCGCAGATCGACGAGCTCCAGAAGGTCCCCGACCTCGTCGAGATCCACGACGGCACCGGACGCGTCGTCCGGGCGATCGCGCCCGCCGACGGTCTCGATTGCCCGGCGGGGTACGAGCGCGGGGAGGAAGAGAGCTACTGCGTCCCCAAGGGGTTCCCGGCCATGCTCCAGATGCTCGAGGGCGGCAAGCGCTGGCGGCTGGTCGGAAGGCACAGCGACGCCCATGTCTTCGACGCGCGGGGCCGCCTCCTGGAGATCCGGGACCGTCACCGGAAGGCGGCGAAGGACCCGTACGTCCGGGGGAACACGCACCTCTTGACCTACGACGGTTTCGGCCAGCTGACGGGGATCGAGGACGACTACCGGCGCTCCTACCGTCTCGGCTACCGCGAGAGGAAGGACTCCGAGCGCTCGCGCTACGGCCTCCTCGAGTCGTTCGAGAGCTTCGCGGGCCGGAAGGTGAAGTACGAGTTCGACGAAGACCGGCGGCTGACGGTCGTGCAGCTGCCGCAGGTGACGAACTCGGAGATCTCCGGGTTCGACCTGCAGGAGCCGAGGATCGAGTACGGCTACACCACGACCGTCCTCGAGCCGACGGCCCCTGCGCACGGGCCCGACTTCAGCAAGCTCCGGCTCGCCGACGTGAAGTGGCCGTCGCGGGAGAAGGAGCGCCTCGCTTTCAAGTGGAGCGCGGCCTCGGGCCGGATCTCGGCCCTGGATGTGCCAGGGCCCGAGGGAATGCCTCGAGTGGCCTGGACCTTCCATCTCGAGCCGGACACCGCCCTTCCGCCGGCCTCGCTCCAGCTCGTCGCCCCCTGGGGCCACGCGCGGAAGATCGAGCTCGATAAGGGGCGGGTCCGGAAGACGACCGAGCGCCTCCCGGTCCTGAAGCGGGACGCCCCCACGCCGGAGAGCCCCGCGGACTTCCAGCCGGAGGACGTCGACGTCATCACCGAGTACGACTGGGAGGTGGACGGGCGGCTGAAGACGGTGAAGACCGCGCCGGAGGGGCGGACCACCACGTACGAATACGTGAGCCGGGGAACTCGCCTCGACCGGGCGAACGTCAAGTCGGTGACCGAAACCGGCGGGGACCTCACCCGGACCCGCACGTACGACTACGGCCTCGACCGGCTTCGCTCCCAGGTGACGGACGACGGGGCGGGGAACGCGATCGAGCTGCCCGTCGCCAATGCCTCCGGGAGTTCGGAGGCCTCCGGTCCCACCTCGACGCTCGCCTTCAGGAAGAACGGGCAGGATTCTCCGGAGGCCAGCGAGGCCTTCCTCTACGACGCCTACGCCCGAGAGACGGAGGCCAGGGGCGGAGCGGACGGCGGGATTTCTGCCGACAAGACCGCGTACAAGTATGGCGAGGACGCTCGGAAGACG
>WBZR01003306.1_pt1 | contig 14806 bp, 16 predicted proteins | sample 5204231 | NCBI WGS metagenome assembly WBZR01 (sample SAMN12412403, study PRJNA552823) | activated sludge metagenome | isolation source: activated sludge from anammox sidestream of wastewater treatment plant... | place: USA: Virginia | collected 2017-08 | reverse complement strand
TTTCGACACGTCCTACCTGGCGAGCACCGACGACATCTACGTCTCGCCGTCGCAGATCCGCCGGTTCAATCTGCACACCAAAAACACGATCGAGGGCGAGATCCGCACGCCGAAGGACGGCGAACGCTACTTCGCGCTGGTCAAGGTCGACAAAGTCAATTCGGAGCCGCCGGAGGCCGCCAAGAACAAGATCATGTTCGAGAACCTGACTCCGCTGCACCCGGATCAGCTTCTCCGGCTCGAGCGCGAGATCAAGGCCGAGGAGAACATCACCAGCCGCATCATCGACATCATCGCGCCGATCGGCAAGGGCCAGCGCGGGCTGATCGTCTCGCCGCCGAAGGCCGGCAAGACCGTCATGCTGCAGCACATCGCGCACGCGATCACCGCGAACCATCCCGAGGTCGTCCTGATCGTGCTCTTGATCGACGAGCGCCCGGAAGAGGTGACCGAGATGCAGCGCTCGGTGCGCGGCGAGGTCGTCTCGTCGACGTTCGACGAGCCCGCCCAGCGCCACGTCCAGGTCGCCGAGATGGTGATCGAGAAGGCGAAGCGCCTGGTCGAGCACAAGAAGGACGTCGTGATCCTGCTCGACTCGATCACGCGCCTGGCGCGTGCCTACAACACGGTCGTCCCGGCGTCGGGCAAGGTGCTCACCGGCGGCGTGGACGCGAACGCCCTGCAGCGGCCGAAGCGCTTCTTCGGCGCGGCGCGCAACATCGAGGAAGGCGGCAGCCTGACGATCCTCGCCACCGCGCTGATCGACACCGGCTCGCGGATGGACGACGTGATCTACGAGGAGTTCAAGGGCACCGGCAATCTCGAACTCCACCTCGACCGGCGCATGTACGAGAAGCGCATCTTCCCCGCGATCAACGTCAACCGCTCCGGCACGCGCCGCGAGGAACTCCTCATCGAGCAGCCGATCCTGCAGAAGATCTGGATCCTGCGGAAGCTCTTGTACCCGATGGACGATCTGGAAGCGATGGAATTCCTGCTGGACAAGATCCGCGCGACCAAGTCCAACGCGGACTTCTTCGACTCGATGCGCAGAGGCTAGGGCCTGTGTCACCGGACGCCCTGTCGCCGACCGCCGCTTCTCCGCGCGGGTGGGGGACATCCCCGGGTTTGCGCCGCGCCCCCCGATCTGCCATAATTCCTCGTTCTTCAATGGCTTGCAACGCTGGTCCGGGACGACTCCGGCCTCGAGCGAGACCAAGCCGCTCATGCGAAGGAACGCATCCATGAAAGCAGGCATTCACCCGAAGTACACGGAGATCGCGGTCACGTGCAGCTGCGGCAACACGTTCACGACCCGCTCCACCCTGGCCAAGCCGTTGCACGTCGAGGTCTGCTCGGCCTGCCATCCGTTCTACACCGGCAAGCAGAAGATCCTGGACACGGCGGGCCGCGTCGAGAAGTTCCGCCAGCGCTACGCGGGCGTCGGCAAGAAGGCGCCCGCAGCCTGAGGCATTGGCCGCGATCGGGGGAAGAGGCAGCTACGGCTGCCTTTTTCGTTTGCGGCAGCCGGATAGAATCGCAGGATGCCCGCTACCGCCCGGGCGTTGGCTGACCGGCCATGAGACCGGGCACGACGCCGCGCGCCACAGCGTGCAACATCTCGAGACGCGCACGCCCCGCCACCGCATGAGGATCCTCGAGTAGCCCGCGACCGCGATGACCTGGTGGACCGAAAGGCGCATCGCCCTGCCGCTCACAGGGTGGCCGCTCGCGCTGCTGGTGGCGGGTTTCGTGCTGCCCGGCCTCTTCGGCCACGATCCCTGGAAGACCGAGGACGCGGTCGGGATGGGCGTCGTCTGGCAGATGGTCGCGAGCGGCAACTGGCTCACGCTTGGGCTCGCGGGCGAGCCCTTCTATGAGGACGGCCCGCTCTATTACTGGGTGAGCGGGCTCCTCGTGAAGGGGCTCGCCTGGGGCCTCGCGCCGCACGACGCTGCTCGAATCGCAAGCGGCGCGTTCGTCCTCCTCGCGCTCTGGTTCGTCCGGCTGGCCGCGCGCGACCTGTACGGCAAGGTGCAGGGCGATCTGTCCATGCTCGCCCTGATGGGGTGCGTCGGTCTGATGTGGCACGCGCACCAGATTGCTCCCGAGAACGCCATGCTCGCCGGTCTCGCAGCGGCTTACTACGGGCTGGCGATCTCCCACAAGAAGCCGCTCAAGGCGGCGATCGTGTTCGGCTGCGGCACCGGCGCGGCGTTTCTGGCAAAGGGCCTGATGGCGGCGCTGCAGCCGCTCGCCGCCGCTTTGCTCGTCCTGCCCCTCTCCGGCGTGTTCCGCGCCCGCAATTACGCGATCTCGGTGGCTCTCGGTCTAGTCGTATTGGTTCCGTTCGTCGCGGTGTGGCCGCTCGCGGTCGCGCACTACGCGCCGGCGTACTTCGACCGCTGGCTCGCCTGGCAGTTCGCATCGGTCACGACGGCGCCTGGATGGGACACCACCGTCTACTACCTCAAGATCTTCGTCTGGGCGGCATGGCCCGTGTGGCCGCTCGGGCTATGGGCCGCCTGGGAGTATCGGCGTTACCTGCGCGATCCGGGGTTCGCGGTCCCGTTCATCGGAGCGATCGTCGCCGTCGCGCTGCTCCTCTTCGGCGCCCATCCAAGCGAAATGGATGCCCTCGCCGTGCTCGTGCCGCTCGCCATCCCCGCCGGCGCGACGGCGGTCGGGCTGCGGCGCGGCGCCGCGAACGCGCTCGCCTGGTTCGCCATCATGACCTTCACCCTCGCCGCCGGCTTCGCCTGGGTCATGTGGCTCGTGGCGCTGACCGGCTTTCCGTCGCAGATCGAGTACAACATCGTCAAGCTGGCGCCCGGCTACGTCTTCCAGTTCCGATGGCTGCCGTATCTCGTCGCGTCGGCGCTCACCATCGGGTGGTTCGTGCTCCTGCTGAAGAGCGAGCGCTCGACGATGCGCAGCCTGACATACTGGGCTGCCGGCGCGACGCTGGGCGTGGGCCTAGTCATGACGCTGTGGCTGGACTGGATCGACTTCGGCAAGAGCTATCGGCAGGTGGCCACGTCGCTCGCGCGCCAGTTGCCGAAGGGGCACGGGTGCATCGAAAGCCGCGGCCTTGGCGAATCGCAGCGGGCGACGTTCCATTATCATGCGGGCATAGAGACCCGGCGTGCGGAACTGTATGGCGCGACCGGCTGCCGCTGGCTGCTCGTCCAGGCGCTCATCGATGCTGAGCCGCCGCGGCCCGGCCCGACCTGGGTCCTCGTGTGGGAGGGACACCGGCCGCGCGACCTGGAGCGCTACCGGCTCTACCGCAGAAGGTGATGCCATGCCCCAATTGACCCGCAGCCCCGCGTGGCAGGCGCTTGCCGCGCACCGCGGCGCCCTCGCGAGCGCGACGATCCGCGACCTGTTCGCGCACGACGTCGATCGCGCGCGGCGCTTTTGCGTCGAGGCCGCAGGCCTCTGCTTCGATTACTCGAAGCATCGCCTCACCGACGAGACCCTGCGGCTCCTGGTTGCGCTCGCAGAACAGGCGGACGTCGGCGGATGGACGCGACGCATGTTCGCCGGCGAGGCGATCAACAGCTCGGAGGGCCGCGCAGTGCTGCACGTCGCGCTGCGCGCGGGCGCGGGCCCGTTTCCCGCCGGCGGGGACGTCATGCCGGAAGTCTCCGGCACGCTCGCTCGCATGCGCGCGTTCGCCGATGCGGTCCGGTCGGGCGACTGGCGCGGCGCCACCGGCGAGCTCATCAGCGACGTCGTGAACATCGGCATCGGCGGATCGGATCTCGGGCCGCGCATGGTCACGCGCGCCCTGCGCGCGTACTGCGCGCCGCGCCCGCGGTTGCACTTCGTTTCCAACGCCGACCCGGCAGACCTCGCCGCGGTCCTGGCTGCCCTCGACCCGGCGCACACGCTCTTCATCGTGACGTCCAAGACATTCACGACGGCCGAGACGCTGAGCAACGCCGAACGGGCGCGCGCGTGGAACCGCGATGCGCTCGGCGAGCGCGCGGCCGCGCGCCACTTCGTTGCAGTCAGTGCGAACGTGCCGGCCGCAACCGCGTTCGGCATCTCCGCCGATGCCGTGTTCCCCATGTGGGACTGGGTCGGCGGACGCTACTCGCTCTGGTCCGCGGTGGGCCTGCCGATCGTGCTCGCCGTTGGGTTCGAGCGATTCGCCGAGTTCCTCGCTGGGGCGCGGGCGATGGACGAGCACTTCCGCGAAGCGCCGGCGCACCGGAACATCCCGATCCTGATGGGCTTGCTCGGCGTCTGGTACACGAACTTCTGGGGCGCGCAGAGCCATTGCGTGCTGCCCTACGCGGAGGATCTCCGCGACCTGCCCGCATATCTGCAGCAGCTCGAGATGGAGTCGAACGGCAAGCGCATCGACCGTGACGGCAACCCGGTGGACTATGCTACAGCCCCGGTGATCTGGGGCGCGGCCGGCACCAACAGCCAGCACTCCTTCCACCAGCTCCTGCATCAGGGAACGCTGCTCGTCCCGAGCGACTTCGTGCTGTTCCGCCGTGGCGCCGAGCCCGCCGCCGCGCATGCCATGCTCACTGCCAATGGGCTCGCGCAAAGCGCCGCGTTGATGGCGGGCAAGGACGACCCGGCCGCGCCGCATCGCGCGCTCCCCGGCAACCAACCCTCGAGCACCTTTCTCCTGCCCGCGCTCGATCCTCGCGCGCTCGGTGCGCTCATCGCCGCCTACGAGCACAAGGTGTTCGCGCAGGGCGTGGTCTGGAACATCAACAGCTTCGACCAGTGGGGCGTCGAGCACGGCAAGGTCCTCGCGCGCAACCTCCTGCCGCGAATTCTGCAGGGCGGCGAAGCGCCCGAGCTGGACGCGTCCACCCGCGCGCTGCTCGCGCGATTGCGGGTCGTCTGATCGGCGACGATTGACTTGCGCCCGCCCGCGGACTAGCCTCAGTCGCAACCGAGAGGAGCTCGCATGAACGAGGAAACCTTCAATCAGTCCATCCGGAAGTTCCTGAAGATGGTTGGTGTCAGCTCCCAGCGAGAGATCGAGCGATCGGTGACCAAGGCGCGTGAAGCGGGCGCGATCAAGGGCGACGAGGCATTCCCGGCGGCGGTCACGCTCGAGATCCCCGGGCTCGGGCTGTCCGTCAGATTCGACGGCAACATCGAGCTCGAATAGCCACGCCACGCCAGGAGGTCGCGCGATGAACCAGCCCAGGGAGCTCGACGCATCGGTTCTCGACGAGCTGCGCGCGCTGCTCGGCGACCGCGTCACCACCTCGCGGGGCGTGCGCGAGCATCACGGCAAGGACGAATCCTCTTTCCCGTCTGCGCTGCCGGACGCGGTGGCCTTCCCGCTCTCGACCGAGGAGGCGCGCGACATCGTGAACATCTGCCGGCGGCGCCGGCTGCCGGTTATCCCGTACGGCGTCGGCACTTCGATCGAAGGCCACGTGCTCGCCACATCGGGCGGCGTGTGCATCGATTTCTCGCGGATGAACAAGGTCCTGCGGGTGAACGTCGAGGACATGGACGTCACCGTGCAGCCCGGCGTCACGCGCAAGCAGCTGAACGAGGAGATCCGGCACACCGGGCTCTTCTTCCCGGTCGATCCGGGCGCGGACGCAACCATCGGGGGCATGGCGTCGACGCGCGCGTCGGGCACGAACGCCGTGCGCTACGGCACCATGCGCGAGAACGTGCTGTCCCTCACGGTCGTCACCGCGGACGGCCGCATCATGCGCACCTCGCGCCGGTCGCGGAAGTCCGCGGCGGGCTACGATCTCACGCGGCTCTTCGTCGGCGCGGAGGGCACTCTCGGCGTGATCACCGAGGTGACGGTGCGCCTCTACGCGATCCCGGAAGCCATCTCGGCGGCAGTGTGCTCGTTCAAGGACATGGCCGGCGCGGTGGACACGGTGATCCAGACCCTGCAGAGCGGCATCCCCATCGCGCGCAGCGAGGCGCTGTGTGCGACCACGATGCGCGCGATCAATGCCTACAACAAGAGCGCATACAAGGAGCAGCCGACGCTCTGGCTGGAGTTCCACGGCACCGAGGCGGGCGTCGTCGAGCAGGCCGAGCAGGTGCAGGAGATCGCCCGCGAGCACGGCGGCGAGGGCTTCGAGTGGGCCACCAAGCCGGAAGACCGGAACCGCCTGTGGTCGGCCCGGCACCAGGCCTACTTCGCCGGGCTCCAGCTCCGGCCCGGCAGCCGCGCCATATCCACCGACGTGTGCGTGCCGATCTCCCGCCTCACCGAATGCATCGTCGAGACGATGCGGGACATCGAGCAGGCATCGATGCCGATCCCGCTGTTCGGCCACGTCGGCGACGGCAACTTCCACTGCATGATCCTCGTGCGTCCGGACAGCGCGGAGGATCTCGCCGAGGCGCGGGCGTTCAACGAGCGGGTGGTGAACCGCGCCCTCGCCATGGAAGGCACCTGCACCGGGGAGCACGGCATCGGCCTCGGCAAGATCGCCTCGCTCAAGAAGGAGCTCGGCGAGGCCGTGGACCTCATGGTGGCCATCAAGCGCACGCTCGACCCCGACAACATCATGAATCCGGGGAAGGTCGTGCCGCTCGCCGGGTGACTGCGCCTCAGGCCCGCAGGAAGTTCTCGCGGTAGTAGCGCAGCTCCTCGATCGATTCCAGGACGTCGGCGAGGGCTTCGTGCTTGGAGGCCTTGCTGAATCCCTTGGCGACGTCTGGCTTCCAGCGCCGGCAGAGCTCCTTGACCGTGGAGACATCCAGGTTGCGGTAGTGGAAGTACGCCTCGAGGTTCGGCATCCAGCGCGCGAGGAAGCGCCGATCCTGGCAGATCGAGTTGCCGCACATCGGCGAAGTGTTGGCGGGCACGTGCTCGCGCAGAAACTCGAGCATCCGCTGCTCGACGTCGTGCTCGGATAACGGCGACGCCTTCACGCGGTCGACCAGGCCCGAGCGGCCATGGGTCGCCTGGTTCCAGTCGTCCATCGCCGCCAGCACCGCATCCGGCTGGTGCACCGCGAGCACCGGGGCCTCCGCGACCGTCGCCAGGTCCGAGTCGGTGATCACGATCGCCACCTCGATGATGCGATCGGTGTCGGGACTGAGGCCCGTCATCTCCAGATCGAGCCAGGCGAGCCGGTGCGGATCCTGCGGCATGCTGTTGATTTTCGTGGGCAATGTAAAATGTGATTGTCTCACAATCGCTTTGCCGATCGCACGTCCCCTGCCCGGTGTCATGCACCCGTTCACGCTCGCTTTCCTGATCGCGCTCGCGGTCACGACGCTCACGCGCCTGTGGCTCGCGCGCCGCCAGGTGCTGCACGTGCGCGCGCACCGGGATGCGGTGCCCACGGAGTTCGCCGCGAGCATCACGTTGACCGCACACCAGAAGGCGGCCGACTACACCGCGGCGAAGACCACGCTCGCGACGGTCGAGACGCTCGTCTCGGCGGCGGTCCTCCTCGCGTTCACCCTGGGCGGCGGCCTCCAGGCTCTCTCCGATGCCTGGGGGAGGACGCTGCAGACGGGCGGCTACGCACAGGGCATCGCGCTGATCGCCAGCGTGGCCATCATCAGCGGGCTCGTCGAGCTGCCGTTCTCGGTCTACCGGACGTTCGTGATCGAGGAGCGGTTCGGCTTCAACCGCATGACCCCGCGTCTGTTCGTCGCCGACTTGCTGAAGCATGCGGCGCTCGGCGCGCTGCTCGGAGTGCCGCTCGTGCTCATCGTGCTGTGGCTGATGGACCGCATGGGCGATATGTGGTGGCTGTACGTCTGGCTCGCGTGGATGGCGTTCAACCTGCTCGTGCTCGCGATCTACCCGACCGTGATCGCGCCGCTCTTCAACAAGTTCACGCCGCTCGAGGACCAGGCGCTCACGGGGCGCATCGAGGCGCTGCTCGCGCGCTGCGGCTTCCGCGCGAAGGGGTTGTTCGTCATGGACGGGTCGCGCCGCTCCAGCCACGGCAACGCGTATTTCACCGGCCTCGGCGCCGCCAAGCGCATCGTGTTTTTCGACACGCTCCTGCGACGGCTCGGACCTCCGGAGATCGAGGCGGTGCTCGCGCACGAGCTCGGGCACTTCAAGCACCGGCACGTCGTCAAGCGGATCGTTCTCGTCGCGGCGGTGAGCCTCGTGTTCCTCGCGCTCCTCGGCTATCTGATCGGGCAGGACTGGTTCTTCCGCGCGCTCGGCGTCGAGACCCGCAGCACGGCGCTCGCGCTGCTGCTCTTCTTTATGGTGCTACCCGTATTCACCTTCCTGCTGCAGCCGCTCGGCAGCTTGTACTCGCGCAAGCACGAATATCAGGCGGACGCCTACGCAGCGGACCATGCGGACGCGGGCAGCCTGGTCCAGGCCCTGGTGAAGCTCTACCAGGACAACGCCGCGACGCTGACGCCGGATCCGATGCACTCGGCGTTCTACGATTCCCATCCGCCCGCGACGCTGCGGATCGCGCGCCTCCACGCGCTGCAACGATAGGACTCGGCATGACGAACCTCGCCGCCAAACGGTGCAAAGCCTCTGCGACCAGGCTCGCGACGGGCGACGCCTCGAAGCTGCTCGCGCAGCTCCCTGGCTGGCAGGTCGAGCGCGGGACGCTGGTCAAGACGTTTTCCTTCAAGAACTACCATGAGACGATGGCCTTCGTGAACATGGTCGCCTGGATTGCGCACCGCGAAGACCACCACCCGGAAATGACCGCCGGCTACAACAAGTGCCGGGTGGAGTACAGCACTCACTCGGTCGGCGGGCTCTCGGAGAACGATTTCATCTGCGCCGCGAAGATCGAGGCGGCCCTCGCGGCCTGATGCTCGGGCCGGACGACGATGGGGTGATCATCGCCGCCCACGGCCGGCACTACGTCGTCGAGACCGAGCGCGGCGCGCTCGTGCGCTGCATGCCGCGCGGCAAGCAGAGCGTATTCGCCTGCGGTGACCGCGTGTCCTTCGCACCTGCCGGACGCGAAGCCGGGGTAATCGAGGCGCCGGGGCCCCGGACCTCGCTCCTCCTGCGTGCCGCGCCGCACCGGCACAAGCTGATCGCCGCCAACGCGACCCAGGTTGCGATCATCGTCGCTGGCGAGCCGAGCTTCTCCGACGAGCTCGTCAGCCGCATCCTCGTCGCCGCGGAAAGTCAGGGCATCCCCTCGCTCATCGTATTGAACAAGACCGATCTCACGTCGAGCGCGCAGGCGGCGCTCGAGCGGTTGCGTCCCTTCGAGCATGCCGGCTACTGCGTGCTCGCCATGAGCGCAAAGTGCGACATCGCGCCGCTTCGCGCACGACTTGCCGGCGAGTCGACGGTGCTGCTCGGCCAGTCGGGGATGGGCAAGTCCACCATCGTCAATGCGCTCGTGCCCGCCGTGGACGCGCGGACGCAGGAAGTCTCGACCTTTCTCGATTCGGGTCGCCACACCACCACGTCCACGAGGCTGTACCGACTTCCCGGCGGCGGCACGATCATCGATTCGCCCGGCCTGCAGGGCTTCGGGCTCGCGCACCTGACCCCGGCCCAGATCGAGCACGCCTGTCCGGAGCTTCGCCCGATGGCCGGACGATGTCGCTTCAGCGATTGCCGCCACCGGTCGGAGCCGGGCTGCGCGGTGCACGCCGCGGTAGCCGAGGGACGCGTCCATCCGCGCAGGCTCGAGCTCCTGCACCGCATCCTCGCAGCCGAGGAGTCGTCGTGAGTCGTCCAGGCGGCGCGCTTCGGAACACGCTTGGCCACGCGCTCCGTTGGGGCGTCGCCACGCCATGAGAAAGCCGCTCCTCGCGTCGCTCGATACGCTCGAGGTGCATCATCTGAAGAACGTGCTCGAGGCGGAAGGCATTCGCTGCTTTCTGCGGAACGATCTCCTGGCCCGTCTCGCCGGCGAGATCCCGTTCACCGAATGCGCGCTCGAGCTGCACCTCGCGGACGAAGCCGACCGCTGGCGCGCCGAGCGCGTGCTCGATGCCTGGCGTCGGGCCGCGCCGAGTCCGGGGGAAGCCTGGACCTGCGGCGGCTGCGGCGAGCAGCTCGAGGGTCAGTTCACCGGGTGCTGGCGCTGCGGGCAGGCGCGCACATCCTGAGCACGCCAACGGCGCATGCGGCGTGCGCGGCGCTCAGCTGATCGCGGCTGCCAGGCTCACGACGAGCAGCAGCGCGAGCCATACCACGAGTGCCCGCCAGATGAGCCCGACCGTCGTATCGAGAAAGGCGACGTCGGCGTCGTCGCCGATCCCGAGCTCGGGCCGCTCCTCCATCCGTCCGGTGCGCGGGTACGCAGCCCCGAGGCGCACGCCCATGGCTCCCGCGCCGGCCGCCAGCACGACGCCGAGCAGCGGGTCGAGCCAGCGCGCAGCCTGGGTGCGCCAGCAGTACACCGCGTCCTCGAAGTCGCCGACGATCGCGAACGTGAGCGCAGTGGCACGCGCCGGGAGCCAGTCGAGCGCGGCGAACGCGCGGCGCGAGAATTCGCCGAAGCGAGCGAAATCGAGATCGGCGCGCGCCCCCCAGTGCCGCGCCAGAAACGATGCCGTCCGGTACATGACGGCGCCTGTCGGCCCCGGCAGCACGACGAACCAGAAAACCGGCGCAAACACGTGGCGGTGGGAGACCGCGAGCGCGTCCTCGATCGCGAGGCGCGCGATCTCGCCCGCCGACAGCGCGGAGCAATCGTGACCACGGAACTCCGCCAGCGCGCGCCGCGCGCGCTCGACGTCGCCCTCGCCCAACGCGCGCCGGATCTCGGAGAAGTGGTGGCTCTCCTGCCGGAACCCGATCACCAGGTAGAGCACGCCGACGTTGAAGAGCAGGCCGAGCAGCGGGCTGAGCGAATAGAGCCCCCGGTAGAGGAGCCAGGTCGCGGCGAGCGCGGGCACCATGGCCGCGAACCAAGCCATGACGCCCTGCTGCGCCTCGCCCGCGTTCAGCTGCCGCTCGAGGAGCCCCGCATAGGCGGTCATCGGGGCGAACACCGCCCGCCGGTCGACGAGCGGGCGCCATTGCTCGAGCAGCAGTGCCAGCGTGAGAGAGAGAAAGGACAAGGCGGTGCGCAGTCCGCGAAATTCCGCGGTGAAGATATCACAGCGACGCGGGCCGTTTCGGGATGCGCGGTGCGCTACCCTCGGTCAGCGCTCCAGCAGCGATCGCGCCCAGGCGAGGATCGGCTGCAGCCGCGGCGGCAAGAGCCGGCGCGCCTCGCTCGCACCGGCCCAGCGAAACTCGTGGTGCTCGGGACGCCCCAGGGCCGGATCGATCGGGAGAGCGATGCTTGCCTGCTGGGTCTCGGCCAGATAGTAACGGGCGATCTTGCCGCGGGCATACGGCTCGGTCTCGCGAAAGGCATGGCCCCAGGCGAACGCGAGATCCTCGACGCCGGCTTCCTCGCGCGTCTCGCGCCGGGCCGCGGCAAGCGGGTCCTCGCCCGGCTCGATGCGTCCCTTTGGAAAATCCCAGTTCCGGTACGCGCGGAGAATCAGGAATCGCCAGCCGTCCGCCGCGCGGCGGACGACCACGATTCCCGCCGAACGCTCGCCCTCCTCGACGCGCCGCCTCCGCCTCACGCGCTGCCCAGGCGCGCAAGGCGCACGACGACGATGGCCGCGAGCGGTAGGAGGAGACCGATCACTCCTGCGGCGATGAGCAGGACGCCGAGCTGGGAGTAGTCCGCCTGCTCCGTGATCATGCCGGTCACCCGGTCCGTCACTGCGCGCCTCACGACGAAGACCTCGTTCAGGTACTTGGTCCCGAGCTGCGCGAGGGCGAGCGCGAGGTTCGTGAACGACGCCATCACCGCGAAGAACGTCGCCTTGAGCGCGTCCGGCGCCGAATTCGCGATCCACGCGAGCATCGGGATCATGGCGATCTGGCCGAACGGCGAGGAGATCGCCTGGTCGACGACTGCGATGAAGCGCGCATCGACCACGCCGCCAGTGTGCGCCGCCGTCCACTCGTGGAGGCCGAAATACATCCCGACGTTCGGCAGCGTCAGGACCGTGCCGACGATCGTCAGGAACGCCACGATGTACGTGATCGAATGCTCCGCGATGAACCGCCGGAAGGCGAACATTCCGAGCAGGGTCAACCCGCTCCCGATGAGCGACAGCTCGGACAGGAACTGCTGGTCGAATCCCAGCACGTCGATCGCCCACCAGCCGTACCCCGGTCCCACGTCCGGCATCGCCCGGTAGACGAAGATGACGATCGCCGTCCCGAGGAGCGTGCGGCGCGCCGCCGGCGAGAGCGAGCGCATCAGCTTCGCCATCAGGAAGGCCACGATCCCGAGGGATCCGGCGAAGACGATCTCCTGGTTGTAAGGGACGTCCGCGAGCCCCATCACTGCGGTGAAGACCACGAATACCAGGCTGCCCCCGAGGATCCACCAGTTCGGGTCTGGACGCTGCGGCTGCTCGGCCACGAGCTCGAGCGCGCGGCGCCACGCTACGCCATGGGCGCGCAAGGCACGCGCGCGCTGCAGCTTCAGCCAGCCGCCGAGCGCGACGCCGAGCACGGAGACGACCGGGATGACGAGCGCGTACTCGTAGATCCGGGTGTAGATCCTCACCTTCTCGGCCTCGTGCATCGTCTCGACGCCGTTGAACATGATGACGTTCGCCAGCGCAACTGCGACGCTGCCGCCGATGATGGCCACGCGTCCGAGCGTCTGCATGGTCGTGTGCATCAGCTTGAGCGTCGCGGCGTCGACGGGCCGCCCTTCCGCATCGGTGCGCGGCACCGCCTCCACCGTCATCGCGTCGGCCACGACGTCCTGCACCACGTAGCCGATCGGCGCGAGCAGCGCGCTCACCACGTACCACGCTTCGGCCCGCATCACCTGCCGCATGGCGTCGGTGTGCGCCAGCAGCCCGATCATGATGAACAGGCTCGCGGCGATGAGGCCCGCGCCGACGAACACGAACGCGGATTTCCAGCGCCACGCGAGATCGACGAGGTGGCCGAGGGGCATCTTGAGCGCCCACGGAATTCCCGCCCAGAAGCCCAGCGCCGCGAGGAAGGCGGCCGACAGGCCGAGGTAATCCTTGACGAAGAAAACGCCGACGATCCCCGTGAGGCCCGAGATGCCGGCCGCGACGTACACCATGAGGGGCGGCAGGTACGACAGCCGCATCTCGCGCCCGAGCTCGACGAAATTGCGATCGATCCAGCGGTAGGCGCGAGCGAACACGTGTGCGGTGCGGGACGGGAGCCGGGAGCCGGGAGCCGGGAGCCGGATCGCATGATATGCGAAAGCGCGCGGGCGACCGGCGCGCACCACGCCGCGGCCGTGCGGCCGCCGGGCAACGGACGGCTGACCTACCGCGTGAGGTAGCGGTAGAGGTTCATCAGCATCCCCGCCGTCGCGCCCCAGATGTAGTACGGGCCGTAAGGCATCGCGTAGTACTGCCGCTCCAGCCCCTCGGCGATCACCCGGTTGCGCTGGTGATTGGCGGGGTCGAGGAGGAACGCGAGTGGCACCTCGAAGATCTCGGCGACCTCGAACGCGTCGGGATGCAGGTCGAACGGCGGCGTCACGAGCCCCACCACCGGCGTGACCCGGTAGCCCGTGACCGTCAGGTACTCCGACAGCATACCAAGCACCTCGATGCGCGCCGGATCGAGCCCGATCTCCTCGGCGGTTTCGCGGAGCGCGGTATCCAGCACGGACTCGTCGGCCTCGGCGCGCCCGCCGGGAAAGCTGATCTGCCCCGCGTGGTCATGCAAGTGCGCCGTCCGGCGCGTGAGGAGCACGGTGAGTTCGTCGTCGCGATCGACCACCGGCACGAGCACCGATGCCCGCCGAATCTCGCCCTCGCGACGGAACAGATGGCCGTCGCCCGTGGTGAACGGCTCGAACCCATGCGCGTCGGCGAAGCGCTCTCGCAACCATCGCGCGTCCGGCAGGTGTGGATTCACGGGGGCATTCATGAAGGGAAATTCGGGGCGTGCCCCGAACTTTCAAGATTCTACCCCCGGCGGAGGGTCGCGGGGTGCAGCCGCACCGCCGCCGTGCCACGCGGCGTGCGTTATTGCTCGGCCGCCATGATGAGCGCCGCGAGTGCCAGCCCGACGCCCCCGGGGATGCCGTAGCGCTGCAGCGCTGAGAGCGGTGGGGCTGCAACGACCGACACCGGAACGGAGGCGACCGCGAGGATGCGATTGGTCACCGAGCCGGTCAGGATTCGCAGGACCGGACTCTTCGTCGCCGCGCCCAGCACGATCTCGTTCACCCCCTCCTCGTCGATCAGACGCCGCACCGCATCTTCGATTCTGCCGCGCAGAACGATCGACCGGACGGCGACGCCGGACGCGGACTCGATCCGCTCCGCCTCGTCGAGCGCCCGGCGGCCGCGCTCGACCATCGCGCCATGCGCTGCGCGCGCGCCCAGGAACCGCCCGACGTAGCGGCCGAGCGCCGGCTGGACGTTCACGAGATAGAGCAGGGTATCGGGCTGTGCCCGCGCGCGCTCGATCGCATGGCGCACGCCTTCGAGGGATGCCTTCGACCCGTCCACCGGAACCAGCGTCTTCGTCATGCCACCCCACTCTTCACGCATCGTGCACCGCCCCGGACCCGCCGGCCTTGCAGATAGCCTGCATTCAGCACCCCGCCGAGGACCATGCCGTAGATCAGCCAGCTCATGGGTGCGAGCTGATCCTTCACGAGCGAATCGGCAGTGATCATCTTCGCCGCGGTGAGGGCAAGCACCCCGGCGCCCACGTACACGATCACCGGGGAACCGGTCGATCCACCGGAGAATCACCGTCGAACCCAGGATCACGATCGGGATGCTGATCGGCAGGCCGAACAGGACGAGAAGAAGCGACCCATGCGCCGCCCCGGCGACTGCGAGCACGTTG
>WBZR01003305.1_pt1 | contig 14814 bp, 12 predicted proteins | sample 5204231 | NCBI WGS metagenome assembly WBZR01 (sample SAMN12412403, study PRJNA552823) | activated sludge metagenome | isolation source: activated sludge from anammox sidestream of wastewater treatment plant... | place: USA: Virginia | collected 2017-08 | reverse complement strand
TCCGTCGTCCATCGACCGGATCTTGCGCGCGCCGTGTTTGAGCACGACATCGCCGAGGGTCACCTGGCCATCGCCGGCCATGGCAACGGTCCCGCCACGCTTGACCCCCAGGATGGTGGTCGCGTGCGGGCGAGCTCCCAAGCGGGAGGTGAACTCTTCTGTCAACGATCAGCTTCTTTCGATAGGTTTCGCTTATCAGGCGAGCCGCCCAGCGTCTGGGCGGCTCAACTGACCAAGTCTACGTGAGGGGAGCGCGCGCGTCACCCGCCCGCTCAACCCGTCGCCGGCAGCTCCGCGCCGATGTAGCCGCAGGCGGGACATTTGAGCTGACCTTGCCGACCGACTTGCTCCATGTGTGATCCACACCGGGGGCATTTGGTTTCGACCGGTTTGTTCCAGGTCACGAAATCGCAATCCGGATACCGGCTGCATCCATAGAAGGTGCGGCCTTTTTTCGAACGACGCTCGACCACATCGCCTTCATGGCAGGTCGGGCAGGTCATACCGATCTTGGTCAGCAGCGGTTTCGAATTCCGGCATTCCGGGAACCCGCTACACGCCATGAATTTGCCGAACTTGCCCATCTTGATGACCATGGGGCGACCGCATTGCTCGCAGTCTTCACCGGCGGGCTCGTCCTTGAGGCGCACCCGCTGGATCGTCTGCTCGGCCTGTGTGAGCGTGGTCTTGAATGGTTCGTAGAAACTGCGCAGGGTCGGAACCCAGGCGCGATCGCCCGAGGCGATATCGTCCAGCTCGTTTTCCATCTGCGAGGTAAATCCGATATCGAACACATTCGGGAAATGCTCGGCCAGCAGATCGCTCACGACCATGCCGAGCTCGGTCGGCAACAATTTCTTCTGCTCGGTCGTGATATAGCTGCGCGCCTGCAATGTCGCCAGGGTGGGAGCGTAGGTGCTCGGGCGTCCGATTCCCTCTTCTTCCAGCGCCTTGATCAAAGTCGCCTCGGAATACCGGGGCGGCGGCTGCGTGAAATGCTGTTCCGGAAAGAGCGCGACCAGATCGAGCATCTCGCCCTCGGTGACCCGCGGCAAGGCGCCTTTGTCGAGCTCGTCCACATCGCCATCGTCCCGGCCGGCCGTGTAGACCTTCATATAGCCGGGGAATTTCACGACCGAGCCAGTGGCACGCAGCATATAGGGCGGTTTTGCCAATTGCTCCGGCCGGCCGGCCGCGATATCGATGGTGGTGCCATCGAGGATCGCCGGGGTCATCTGGCTGGCGATGAACCGCTCCCAGATCAGTTTGTAGACCTTGAACTGCTGCGCGCTCAGGAACGCCTTGACCGATGCCGGATCCCGACTGGGATAGGTTGGGCGGATCGCCTCGTGGGCTTCCTGCGCTCCCTTGGCACGGGTCTTGTAAATCGGTGGCGAGTTTGGCACGAACTCGGGTCCGTATTTCCCGCTGATAACTGCCCGGGCGGCCTGTTGGGCTTGCGCCGAGACATTCAGCGAGTCGGTTCGCATATACGTGATGAGTCCCTCGATCCCGTCCTTGCCGAGATCGATCCCCTCGTAGAGTTCCTGGGCTACCTGCATCGTCCGCCGGACCGGATATCCCAGCTTGCGTGATGCTTCCTGCTGCAACGTGCTGGTCGTAAACGGCGCTTGCGGCCGCCGCTGGGTTTCCCGCGTTTTGACACTGGCCACCCGAAACACACCGGCTGCCAGATCGTCGACGATCCGATGCGCCTGCTCGCCAGTAGACAGCTCCGCGTTCTTGCCATCGACCTTGTTCACCGCCGCCCGGAAAACGACCGGTTTGGCGGGCTCCTGCTGTTTCAGGTCGGCTTCCACCGACCAGTATTCGACGGGAACGAACGCCTCGATCTCGCGCTCGCGATCGACCACGATGCGCAGCGCCGCCGACTGCACCCGGCCAGCCGAGAGTCCGCGTTTGACCTTTTTCCAGAGCAGCGGGCTGACGCTATATCCGACCAATCGGTCGAGCACGCGCCGCGCCTGCTGGGCATCGACCAGCGCCATATCGATTTCGCGCGGATGCTGCATCGCTTCCTGGACCGCTTCCGGGGTGATCTCGTGGAACACCACACGTGAAACCGGTTTGTCACCCGGTTCGGTCGCCTGCACCAGATGCCAGGCGATCGCTTCACCTTCCCGGTCGGGGTCGGTCGCCAGGATGAGCTCTTTCGCGCCCTGGACGCTGCTCTTCAGCTCCTTGACGGTTTTGGTCTTTTCGCGCGGGACCAGGTACTTCGGCGTGAAATCGTCATCGACGTCGACGCCCAATGTGCTCTTGGGGAGATCCCGCACATGGCCCATCGATGATTTGACCGTATAGCCGCTTCCCAGGTAGCGCCCGATCGCTTTCGCCTTGGTCGGCGACTCGACGATGACCAGCTTGCCCTTTGGTCGGACAGCCGTAGTCGCCGTGGCCCTCTTCTTTTTGGCCGGCGCCTTAGCGGCCGGCGTTTTGGTGGATATGGTTATGTCTGCCATGTGCTCGATTCATTTCGGTTGCAGGTGCATCTATTCCGACGATTGTGCTCATCGGGATCAAGTGCCACCCGCATACTGCGCCCATCATTCAAAGGTAGCAGGCAAGGATCGTCCGTTGTCAAGTGGATCGACCGGCCCGCGATCGGGGCCGTACGGAAGTCGCCATATAATGCTGCGCTCCCGCGTTGATGACAAGCCCTTTCAGTTCCAGCATCGTCAGCAGGGCCGATGCGGCGGCAATCGTAAACCCCGCGCCGTAGGCGAGCTCGTCGATATGCTGAGGTTCGCTCGTCACCAGCGCATAGAGTGACCGCTCGTCATCTGTCATCGGAAATGCTATCTGCTCTGGCTCTTCGACGACCGAAGGCGCGAGTTTCAGGTCCTCCAGAAGATCCGCGGCCGAAGTCAAGGGGATAGCGCCTTGCCGGAGCAAGCGGTTCGAACCTTCGCTGGCCGCGGAGAGAATGCTCCCGGGGACGGCATAGACATCCCGCCCCTGGTCGGCCGCAAACCCAACGGTAATCAACGCACCGCTGCGTGACGGCGCCTCGATCACGATCGTTGCCAGCGACAATCCCGAAATAATGCGATTACGCGCCGGAAAATTGGGCGCGTCTGGTTTCGCGCCGGGTGGATAATCGGACACGAGCGCACCGGATTCCACGATCCGCTCGGCCAATTGCCGGTGTTCGGGCGGATAGATGATGTCGACCCCGCTGGCCATAACGGCCACCGTCCGGCCAGCGGACTCCAGGGCCGCCCGGTGCGCAAATCCGTCGATGCCTTTGGCAAGTCCGGAAACGATCGTCACGCCCGCCGCCGCCAACTCCGAGGCAATTCGAGTGGTCGCTTCGCGACCGTACGACGTAGCCCGGCGTGTTCCTACGATGGCGACCGTGGGTTCATCCTGCAGGGGCAACATCCCGCGCACGTAGAGCACCGGCGGCGGTCCAGGAATTTCCCGCAGAATGCGCGGATATACGTCGTCCAGCACCGTAATCACTTCGGCTCCGGACTTCGCGATCCGCTCCATCACCTCGGCCGGAGAGATCCGCTCCCGGGCCAGAAGCACCTCGCGGCACGCCCGTTCGTCGAGCACCCCGCGCAGATCGCCAGCGGCCGCTTCCCACGCCAGATCGAGCGACCCAAAATGGTCGCGCAATCGCCCGAGCCGGACCGGCCCGATATGGGAAACCTGGGAAAGCGCGACCAGCGCCTGCCGTTCCTCGAATGACGATGATTCGATGCTCATGTGCTACCGCTGGGACACGAACGACCGCGCGTCACTATAGCCAACATCGTCTTCCCCGAACAGTCCGGTATTACTACGCCGCGAGCGAACGCGGCTGCACACTCTGACGTACGATCTGGTATGATCGGCCCAGGCTCGCCCACCAGTTTCTTGCTGGTCTGCGCGCTGCCACCGTTATACTGATACATAACGTGACGTCCCGATACCCGCAATGGACGAGCAGGATCTGGCGAACCTGAGCGAATGAACCGGCGCCATTTCCCGGATGGCGCCGAAGCGGACCATCGAACCATCGGGGCGTTCGTTCGAATCCATCCCGCAGACACGGGTTCGGAGGCCCAGGCCACGCATGAAATCGCTCACGATCGGGCGAATCCAGGGAATAGAAATCAAGCTGCATCCGAGCTTTTTGCTCATTGCCGTCTGGGTCGCCTGGCAGTGGGGCGTGCGTCAGGATGCCGGGTTCGCCGGAACCATCTACGGCCTGGCTCTGGTGCTGGCGGTCTTCTGCCTGGTGCTCCTGCATGAGCTTGGCCATAGCATGATGGCTCACGAATACGGGCTACGCGTGCGGGATATCACCCTGGTGCCATTTGGCGGGATTGCCCGTATCGAGCAAATGCCCTCCCGCCCTCGCGCCGAAGCGTTGATTTCGCTTGCGGGTCCACTGGTCAATCTCGCCATCGCTTTCTTGCTGCTTCCTCTGCTGCTCATGATCGGCCTGGCAACCGGTGACGATTCCGTGCAGGATTTCGCCCGCTTCGGTCTCGCCGACATCTCCGTCACCGGGTTTCTTTTCTATCTCGTACTGGCGAATCTGGCGCTGGCCGTTTTCAATCTGCTGCCCGCATTCCCGATGGACGGCGGCCGCATCCTCCGGGCGGGAGTGACTCCATTCGTGGGTCGCCAGGGCGCGACGACCGTGGCAGTGGCCATCGGCGTCACACTGGGGGTACTGATCGGCATCCTGGGACTCCTGACCGGCGAATACCTGATCGTGCTGGTCATGCTCTTCGTTATCGTCGCGGCGCTCGCCGAAGGGCGGGCTGTACGGTTCGAAGAGGCGATGCGGCGCCTGCGGGTCGGTCAGTTCGCCGTCTGGGATCGAGGCGGTGTTTCACCGACGGACCCGATTGCGGTAGCCCTGCGCCAGGGCGCTCGTGATCTGGCAGTCACCGACAACGGGTTCCTTGTCGGGATGGTCTGGCGCCAACAATTGGTCGACGCAATGAGCCACGGCGGGTTGCATCGGAAGATTTCGGAGATCATGGACCCGCGCTTTATCTCGATTTCCAGCGATACCTCGGTCTACGAGGCGCAACGGATCATGAGCGAATCGAGCCAATGGACGATTCCGGTAGCCGATAGCGGCGCCTATCGGGGTCTCTTCACTGCCGATCGCCTCGTGCATGTGCAACGGCATCTGGCGTCCAAAACGCCGGAGCGGCGGCACTTTTCTCAACTGTCCGGTGCGGTCAGCCAGACACTCCGTGGCCGGGTGCGCTAAACTATCATAAGTCGCTTCATGATCGGAAGTACCGGGAACGCCGGTTGACCGATCCCTCGATTCGCCGTACGATCTTCTCGCCCCAGACGAACCCGCGGCGACAGGAATTCAACGATGAAGGTTTCGACAAGAGGTGAATACGGCGTACGCGCAATGGTTGCGCTGGCGAAGCACTATGGCGAGGGTCCGGCTTCCATCTCGACACTCGCGCAAGAGTCGTCGGTGCCATATTCCTATCTCGAACAGTTGATCGCGCCGCTCAAGAAATCCGGGCTCGTCACCAGCCGGCGAGGCGCTGCCGGCGGATATCAGCTTGCGCGATCGCCGGAACAGATCGGCGTCGGAGAGATCTACCGCGCGATGGAAGGGCCGATCGCGCCCATGGAATGCGTCTCCGAGGACGTGACCGAGCAGACTTGCCCGTTGATTCCCAATTGCGAAACCCGGCCCGTCTGGATCGAGGTGCGCAATTCGATCGCCTCGACCCTCGATTCGATGACGCTTGCGGATCTGCTTCGCCAGGGCGCTGCCGGAAAAACCTCGGCTCCCAAGCTCAGCACCGTCGCGGGATAGCCGTGCTCCAGTTCTTCGATAGCGCGCGATGATCCGTCAGATCGAGACCGATACCATCTATCTCGACCATGCTGCCACGACCCCGGTCGATCCGGAGGTTCTGCGCGTCATGGCTCCCTGGTTTACCCAGCAATTCGGCAATCCGTCGAGCATCTACCAGATCGGTCAGCAGAGCCGGGCGGCGCTGGATACCGCCCGCGCGCAGTGCGCTGCCGTACTCGGCTGCCATCCCGCGGAAATCATCTTCACCAGCGGCGCCACCGAGAGCAACAATCTCGCCCTGGCCGGATCGGTCTGGTCCCGGCGTGAACGCAATCCGGACGGCCCAGCGCCTCACATCATCACAACAGCCATCGAACACCACGCAGTGCTGCACAAAGCCGAATGGCTGGCATCGATCGGATTCGGCCTGACCGTCGTACCGGTCTCGGCGGAAGGCTTCGTCGATCCCGGTGACATCGAACGATCGATCCGCCCGGAAACCGCGCTCATCTCGGTCATGTATGCCAACAACGAGACCGGGGGCATCCAGCCGCTGCCCGAGATCGGCGCCATTGCGCGCAATCACGGTATTCCGTTCCACACGGACGCCGTGCAGGCCGCCGGCTTGCTCCCGGTGAAGGCCGACGAACTGGGCGTGGACCTCCTTTCGCTGAGCGCGCACAAGTTCTACGGTCCCAAGGGCGTCGGGTTGCTCTATGTACGCCGCGGCACACCCCTCAGTTGGCAACAACTCGGCGGCGGCCAGGAAAGTGGCCGCCGGGGCGGTACCGAAAACGTTCCCTCCATCACCGGTATGGGCGCCGCGCTGGCATTGGCCGAACGCGACCGGGCCGTCTATGTCCGCGATTGCCAGCTCTTGCGCGATCAGCTTTTCGCCGAGATCGAGGAACTCGTCGGAGGAGTCACGCTCAACGGTCCAGCGCTCGATGACCGCCGCCTGGCCAACAATCTCAACATCACGATAGACGGCGTGCAGGGCGAAACCGTGCTGCTGAATCTCGATATCGCCGGTGTGGCCGCCTCGGCCGGCTCCGCCTGCACCACGGGCAATTCCGAACCCAGCCATGTCCTCCGCGCGATGGGGCTCTCCGACGAACGTTGCCGGTCGAGCGTACGGCTCACCGTCGGGCGCTGCAACGACGAGGGGCAAATGGAAGACGCCGCCGATAGCCTGGCGGAAGCGGTCTCACGAATCCGCCAACTCGCCTGATTCATCGGATGCGGCCAGCACCGACGCGCCGACCAGCTCCAGCGCCGGTTCGGTCTGCTCCGCCTCGTCGATTTTCGCTTGCAGCACATCCCCCAGCGCCACGCCATCACTCGATCCGAGCGGCGGCAGATCGTCCAGTGAGGAGAGCCCGAAATGCTGCAGGAACGCCGGAGTCGTCACATAGTGATAGGGTTGCCCCGGCGTCTCGGCACGGCCCCCTGTCTCGATCAGACCACGCGACAGCAGCGTTGCGATCACCCCGGTCGAATCGACCCCGCGCACCGCTTCGATCGTGCCACGGGTCACCGGCTGCCGATAGGCAATGATGGCCACCGTTTCGAGCGCGGCGCTGGAAAGCCGCGCTTCACGATCCAACCCCAGAAACCGCCGGATCTGGTCCGCAAAGCGCGGAGCGGTCGCAAGCTGCACCTGGTCACGATGGCGCTGCACCACCCATCCACGATCGTCGATCTCCATCAGGCGTTCGATCGCGTCTTCGATCTCATCCGCCCGCGCGCCCGCCACCTCGGCCAGATCGCCGATGGCGACCGGTCCTGACGCCACCAGCAGCAACGCCTCGATCAACGCCGGCAGCTCGATTTCGAGCTCGTGCGGATCGCGCATCTGGACGGCGATTACTTGTTCGTTTTCAGTCATCGACATCGAATCCGTTTCTCCAGATTTCGGGTCCAGAGTCCAATGTTCAGAATCCAGTGATCAGCATGTCGACGTGCTTCCGGCCCATGACCGTTCCCGCGCTCGGGATACTGGAGGCTGGACTCTTGATCCTCCACTCGCTCAGAACTCCTCGATCTCATCGAAGAGCGACGTTGGACCGTCTCCAAGCGGGCGAATCGTAATCGGTCCGAATGGCTCGTCCTGTTCAGCTTCGGCCGCGCCACGCCGGATCATAACCAGTAGCCCCAGAAAGAGCGCACGCTGCTCGGAGGCGTCGGCACACGTCAGACCGGCAATTCGTTCGAATGAATGCATTCCGCGCGCAAGCGCGTCACTGAGCCGGCCGATCATCTCGCGCAGGCTGGTGACCGGTTTGATCGCCACTGTCTGCCGGGGCGATTCGACCACGATCAGCTTGCGTTGGAGCGCGCGCGCCAGCCAGGATGCTTCGTGGCGCCCCAACGGCAGCTCTTTCGGTTTGCCGGGCAATTCGATCGCATCGGCGCTCGGCGCAAATGCGACCAACCCAAGTTTGTCGAGTTGGCCGAATTGCTGAGCGGCGTCCTTGATTGCCTTGTACTCCAGTAACTGCACCACCAGCCCTTCCTCGTCTACTTCCTCGACCGGCGCCGGTGGCCGAGGAATAAGCGATCGGGCTTTGATCGCCACCAGCCGGCTTCCCACCGCGGTGAACTCGGCGACCGTCTCTGGGGCCGAACCGTCCAGATCGCGCGCGGCCGCAAGGAACTGGTCGCTCACCAGCGCCAGCGAGATCTCGGTGATCGGCAACTGTTGTTTTTCGATCAGGCGCAGCAGCAGATCGAGCGGTCCTTCGAAGGTCGGAAGGTGCAGCTGCCAGGTGAACGCCGTGTTGTGGTCGAAGCTGATCGCACTCATGCCGGGCCGATTGTACGCAGCAGCGCTGACGTCCGGCCATCCTTTCGACGTTTCGCCTTGCAAACCCGAACCGCGGACCGGCGAGCACCCACCATTTACGAGGCAAAATCCGCGGCCTGCAACCGCGCAAGATCGGGATCACCCAGATCGGTTTCGGCTTCGTGATATTCGATCAGCCAGCAGGTACGCTCGCTGCATCCGAGCGATCGCGCGATATCAGCTCCGATTTCCGGATGCCGCACAGTCAGCGCCAATCCAGGGAAACGACCCTCGGGATACTGTTCCGCTGCTCGGTGCAACACGCCCGGTGCGAATCGCTTTAGCAGCACTTTGCCGACGCGATCCCCCAAATGCACGCGATGCTCGCCGTCCGATTTGCCGATGTCATGCAACAGTCCGGCCACGATGACATCCGGATCGCTCACACCGTGGGTCCGGAGGTGATTCGCCACCCGGCAAAGATGTTGCTGGTCGAAGGCTGACAGTTGCGCGAACCGCTCCCGTTGTGCAGGTGTCAGATAGTCGAGCACCGATCGATCGACATGCGCTCCGGCTCTGCGCGGATTGAGGCCACGCGCCCCCTGCACAATGCGCTTGCGCGCATAGTCGAAGGTGGACGGCTGGTTCATCACGAGTCCAGATCTCACAGGAGCAATCGCACCAGGAGATTTCGCACTGGGTCGATCATCTCGCTGGTGAGCGACGCTCCGATCCGCCCGCCCAGAAAAAAGATCAGAAAGAGAATCAGAAACCCGAAGCGTTCCAGCGGCGCGAGAACAGGAGTCCAAAATCTGGGCAACAGCCCGATCATGATCTTGTAGCCATCCAGCGGCGGCAGCGGAATGGCATTGAACGATGCCAGCAGTACGTTGACCCAGAAAAACCAGCTCACGACAAAATAGATATCGCCCGCCTGCGCGCTGGTTCCCCGCATCGAGCGGACGATGATCGCCGCAATTGCGGCCAGAACGACGTTCGTCAGCGGTCCGGCCAGCGCAACAAGCGCCATCCCACGATGCCGTTGTTCGGCCGGGAGCTTGCGCAACTGGCTCGGGTTCACCGGCACCGGTTTGCCCCAGCCGATGAAGTTGTACCCGAGCGAAATCAGCACCATCCCCATAAACCCGAACGGCTCGAAATGGGAGACGGGATCGAGCGTCACCCGCCCGAGCCGTTGGGCGGTTGGATCGCCGAGCTTGAGCGCGACATAGGCGTGCATGAACTCATGCAGCGACACCGCCACCACGAAACAGAGCAGCACCGTCACGATCTGCTTGACGGGCGGCAACTGGTGACCACTCATCAGCTGCCCCATCAGGAGGAGGAGCATGACGATATAGATCCCGGAATTGGGGCTTCCGCGGCTTACGAAATGGAGTTTATGCCGGTCGGAATTGCGCAGCACCGCCTATGCGCCAGATCCCGGGTAGAGGTGACAAGCGACAAAATGCCCATCCCCCTGATCAGCCAGAATCGGGTCGATCTGCTTACATACGTCCATGACATATGGACACCGCGTGTGGAAATGGCATCCACTCGGCGGATTGATCGGGCTGGGCACATCACCGGTCAGGATGATCCGCTCGCGTTTCTTTTCGATCACTGGATCCGGAATCGGCACCGCCGACAACAGCGCCTTGGTATACGGATGGAGTGGATCGTCGTAGAGCGCATTTCGATCGGCCAGCTCGACGATCTTGCCGAGGTACATCACCGCCACGCGATCGGAAATATGGCGCACCACCGAGAGGTCGTGGGCGATGAAGAGATAGGTGAGACCAAATTCATTCTGCAGATCTTCCAGCAGGTTGACGATCTGCGCCTGAATCGACACGTCGAGCGCCGAAACCGGTTCGTCGCAGACGATGAAATCCGGATTTGCCGCCAGCGCCCGGGCGATACCGATGCGCTGCCGTTGACCACCCGAGAACTCGTGCGGATAGCGGTTGGCAAAATACGGATTGAGACCGACGGTTTGCAGCAGCTCCTGCACCCGCTGGTTCCGCTGGTTCTTCGGAACCAAATTGTGGATCTGCATCGGTTCGGAAACGATGCTCCCCACGGTCATACGCGGGTTCAGCGACGCATAGGGATCCTGGAAGATCATCTGCAAATGGCGGCGCATCTTGCGCATCTCCCCGCCATTCAGCTTGGTCAGATCGCGTCCGTCGAAGATCACCTCACCCGAGGTCGGCTTGTAGAGCTGGAGGATCGCCCGGCCAGTGGTCGACTTCCCGCACCCGGATTCTCCCACCAGCCCGAGGGTTTCGCCCTTCTTCACCGAAAGCGAAACGCCATCGACGGCCTGAACCGCGCCGACCTTCTTCTGGAAGATGATGCCCTGCGTCAGCGGAAAGTGCATGACGAGGTTGCGCACATCGAGCAGCGGCTGCTGCCCGTCCACGCCGCCGCTCGCGGCAATCGCCGACGTCTTGTTATCGACCGCCATCAGGCTTCTCCCTTTGTCGGAACGCCGTCTTTCGAGACTTCTTCCCAGAACCAGCAGGCGCTCAGGTGGCCGGGCGCCACTTCCAGCAGTGGCGGCCGTTTTTGCTCGCATTTCTCACGCGCATAGTCGCAACGCGGGACGAATGGACACATATCGGGCAAATCGATGAGGTCGGGCGGAAGTCCGCGAATCGGTTCCAGCTTTTCACGCTGGCGCGCATCGAGCCGGGGGATGGACTTCATCAACCCAACCGTATAGGGATGCCGCGGATTGGCGAAGATTTCTTCGGTGCTCGCCGTTTCGACGATCGAACCGGCGTACATCACTTGCACGCGATCGGCCATCCCGGCTACCACGCCCATCGAGTGGGTGATCATGATGACCCCGGTATTGCGCTCGGATTGCAGCGAGCGCATCAGATCCAGGATCTGCGCCTGAATGGTCACGTCGAGCGCCGTGGTCGGCTCGTCGGCGATGATCAGTTTCGGATTGCACGAGAGCGCCATGGCGATCATCACGCGCTGGCGCATACCGCCGGAGAACTGGTGCGGATATTGATCGATACGCTCCTCGGCGTTGGGGATGCCGACCATGCGCAGCAACTCGATGGCACGCGCCTTGGCCTGGTCTTTCGACATGCCCATATGCAGCTGAAGCGCTTCGCTGATCTGCCGGTTGATCGTCAGCACCGGATTCAGCGAAGTCATCGGGTCCTGAAAGATCATGGCGATCTGATTGCCGCGAATCCGGCGGATCTGGTCGTCACTGAGCTTCAGCAGGTCCTGGCCTTCGAAGATCACTTCGCCATTGACGATCTTGCCGGGCGGATTCGGAATCAGCCGCATGATGGAGAGCCCGGTGATGCTCTTGCCCGAACCGGATTCTCCCACGACACCGAGCGTCTCACCCGGCATCACATAGAAGGAAACGTCCTCGACGGCCTTTACCACGCCGTCCTGTGTAAAGAACTGCGTGCGGAGATTCTTGACCTCCAGCAGCGGCTCGGCGCCATATCCATTGCTGCCCAAGCGCTTCGCCGTGGCAGTGGATTCCTTCGAAGATGCTTCCACGGACATCTTTCGCCCTTTCAACGGGAACTGAATACCGTTCGCGTCAGAGTATCAGGAGTATTCCCGCTCTGTGTGCTTACCCGCCTCGCATTGGACCGGCGCCATTGACCGGCCCCATCGAAAACTGCTTTGATTTCAATAGAGCGGACGCGCGGCGAATATAACACGCTCTCCATGACCCGGAAAAGGGGTCCCGGTAAACTGTAATAATATCTCATTACTCGTTTCGACTCGCTTCCAGTTCCAACCGGAAATGTCACGTTGTACGTTCGGCCCGGGGTTCTGGGGCCAGGGGCCTGAGTGGAACCGGCGCGTCCTCCAAATGGGGTTCTCCGTGCTGGCCCCTTCACCGGCGGCTCGTGCGCGGCGCGGGAGCTCGGCTGTGTAACCGATCGTCGCGCCGAGCAACCGCTCAGCGCGGAGGGTCGGGCCATATGAGCGGACCGGGAACGCTTCGGACGGCATGAACGGGGACCAGAACGAACGACCGGAATACCTCGGCCGGAACCGGCCGACGACTCCGACGTGTCGAGCTCGGAATTTGCCACTCAGACAACCGAACCGCGTATCTGCACCACGAAAGGGTTTCCTGCGGGTGATTTTCTTTGCGGATAACGGTTATGTTGCCAAGATTTGCATAGTATTTTCGCGCGGCAGGGTGTATGTACATTGACTCGAAGTCATGCTACCCTGAGGGTGCATTGGTTGAGTCTAGCCGGTGCGCTGAAGCAGTAAAGCTCAGTCGCCTCGGTCACAACAGGGAACGCACAGGGCGTGGAGTTCATCCCCTGAGCGGTGTGACCGTCACCCAGCGAGACGTTCGTCGCCACATAGGGTGCGTGCGACGAACGGAGAGCTTCGACAGCTCCCGCGGACATCTTCGGATGACCGCACTTCTGCAAAGAAGGGTCCATTCCCTATGAATGGAGCGGAGATTACTGGATTACCGTTCCAGCTCGGGCAGCACGAGTGGCGCGCAGGCGTTCGGAGCAACCTTCACGGGCAACGACGCAGGCGACGTATCGACACCAATCGAAGCATGGCGGTTCGCAAGACTCGCGATGTGGAGTGCGGGACGATTCCATTCAAATGGACACGCTGCTCATAGGCTGGTACGCCCCCGATGGTTTCGACCGGAGGGGGCGTACTTCTTTCCTGGGGATTTCCCGCTCTGGCCTCGAATACACTGGGGAAATGGCACTCCTGAAAGCCGATACTGGAAGCCATGGCCTGACCATTCCTCGAATTACACCCGGCCTCACGCCCGGGCGGAACCGGGCTGGCAGCCATGCACGGGACAATCGAAGCGATCGAACACCCACCCGGGGGCATTCAGGCGGATTTCGTATCGAGTCTCCGCTGTCGCTCGCGAATCCTGAACGCTCGAACGTCTGCTCGTCGTTCGACGGGCCTGCAGACGATACGTGACTCTCGATCACCGTCGAGACACAATGAGCATCAGGGCGGTCCTGCGACACAACGCTCGAAGGTTTCCTGCAACTCCGCTGGCACGATGGCCCCGGGCGCCCCAATTGCGATAATTTGCGTGCGCCGTGGTCGGCCGTCCCAGTCTCCCGCCAGGGAAATATCGACCCGGCGGCCAACTATCTGCAAGACAGTCCGATGCTGTGGGTCGTCCGATGCGTAGATCACCCCCTTGGCACGATAGATGTCTGCGGGGAGTTTCGCTGCCGCCTGGCGCAGCGCTTTCAGCGAAAGTGGCCGGTCGGTTTCATAACTCCAGGTGCTGAAGGCTGCGCCATGGTCGCGGTGAACATGGCCGATGGTGCAGCCGGGATCATCGCAATGCTGCGGCGACATAGCCTGAATCTGCTCCGGGTCGAACCGTCCGACCGAGAGCAGAATCTCCAGCGGCACATCGCCGTGGCTTGCCTCGACGAGACGATAGCGGTGGAAACGCTTATCGAGCCACTGCCGGATCTTCGCCACGTGGTCGCGATCGACCAGATCGACCTTGTTCAGGATCACCATATCCGAACAGGCGATCTGGAACATTTTGAGCTCCATCATCTCGGGCGCGGCGAACACGTGCTCGGCGTCGACCACACAAATGATGCTGTCGAGCCGGATACGATCGCGCAAGCTGCCGTTGTTGAACGTCATGGCGATACTGGCCGGCTGCGCCACACCGCTGGCTTCGAGAATGATGTACTCGGGTCCCTCTGGCCGGTCGATCGTCTGCATCACCGTTTCGACCAGATCGTCCCGGATGGTGCAGCACACGCACCCGTTGGCGAGACTGATGACATCGCTCTCGACGCCGACCACCAGGTCGGCATCGATGTTGATGGCGCCGAAATCGTTCACCAGCACCGCGACTTTCAACCCGTGGTTGCCATTGAGAATCCGATTCAGCAGGGTCGTCTTCCCGGAACCGAGAAACCCCGTCAAGATCGTCAAAGGGACCGCCGGTGTGTCGTACGTTGCGATATCCATGGAACGAATCCTCGTAGTCCGAGGCACTTGCCCCGGCTATCCACCACCGATACGGCGCCCAGCGGGATCGCCCCGGACCACTCATGGGCCGACGCCGACTGCCACCGCCCACACTGTTGCAGCTTTGCTCGCCGTTGCTATCCGGGAGTCTGCTCCCGAATAGCAACGCTCATACCGAGATTCGACATCACGGCAGGAAACAACCCGATCAGCTGCTCGCTTGTGGTGTTCCGGT
>WBZR01003304.1_pt1 | contig 14817 bp, 12 predicted proteins | sample 5204231 | NCBI WGS metagenome assembly WBZR01 (sample SAMN12412403, study PRJNA552823) | activated sludge metagenome | isolation source: activated sludge from anammox sidestream of wastewater treatment plant... | place: USA: Virginia | collected 2017-08 | reverse complement strand
CGCGATCGCGCGCAGGCCGCCCGGATCGAGGATCTCGATCTGCTCGCGCGAGAGCGCGACCAGGCCCTGGTCGGCGAAGCTGCGCAGGAGCCGGCTCACGATCTCGCGCACGCTGCCGAGCTCGTCGGCGAGCTGCTGGTGCGTGGTCCGGATGATCTTCCCCTTGCCGAGGAGCAGCGCAGCGAGGCGCTGATCGAGCCGATGGAACGCAACCGCCTCGACGAGCTGCATCAGGTCGGAGATGCGTTCCGCGAAGAGGCCGAACACGTAGGCGCGGAAGGGCTCGTGCTCGGTGACGAGCCGGTTGAAGATCGGCGCAGGCAGCGTGACGAGCGTCGTGTCCGATTCCGTGACGCCGCGCGCCGCGTACGGGGCGTGGCCGAGCAGGCAGCTCGACGTCATCACGCAGGCGTCGCCCGGCACCACGCGGTAGAGCTGCAGCTCGCGCCCGTTCGGTGCGGTCTTGCTCACCCGCACGGTGCCCTCGAGCAGGAGCGGAAAGGCCATGCACGGGTTCTTCTCGTCGAACATGACGGTGCCGGCCGGGACGGTGACGACCGGCGTCTCGTCGAGCAGCGCATCGAGCCGCCCGGGCGGCAGCGAGGCGAAGGGCGGGTAGAGCGCGGTCAGGCGCTCCTTGACCTGGGCGCGGTCCATCGGCGGCTCAGTCGGCGTAGAACGGTTCAGGCGGGAAGCTTACCTTGACCACCACGCCTTCGACATCCTCCCGGTTCGACGCGCTCGCCCGGCCGCCGTGGAACTCGGCGATCAGGCGCACGATGTAGAGGCCGAGACCGAGATGCGGCGCGCCGCCGGCGCGCGCCGGGCGCACCGAGACCATGGATTCGAACAGCCGGCCGCGCATCTCGTCGGGCAGCGGCGGACCCTCGTTCGCCACCGTGAGCGTGGTCTCGGTCTCGGTCCGGGCGAGCCGGATGACGATCGGCGCCTCGGCCCGCCCGAAATCCACGGCATTGGCGACCAGCTTGTCGAGCATCTGCGCGACGAGCTCCGGGGCGCCGAGGACTGTCGGGGCGCCCTCCGGCAACCGGAGATCGAACCGGCGCGCGGGATACACGCCGCGATAGCCCGCGACGCATCCCGACACCACGCGCGCGAGGTCGAAGCGCTCGCGCTCCGCCTCCCGCAGGAGATGCTCGAGGCGGGTGGCCTCGGACATGCTGGCGAGGATGTGGCCCAACCGGTCGATGCCTTCCCGCGCGCGCTCGATGTACACGCGGGACTCCGAGGCGAGCGGAGCCTCCGCGAGGTTCTCGAGCGAGGTCCGCACGACCGCGATCGGGGTCCGCAGCTCGTGCGACAGGCGCGAGCCCATCGCTTTGTGGTAGGCCGCGTACTCGCCGAGCCGGTCGAGCGCCGCCGCAAAGCTCCGCGAGAGGTCTCCCACCTCGTCCGCTGCGGTCGACGGTTGCAGCTTTCCGGTCACCCGCCCGTGCGCGTCGATCGCCGCCTCCGCGCCGTCGCGCAGCCGGCGGATGCGCCCGGACAGCCGCGAAGCGAAGACGAAAAGGGCGAGCGAGCCGACCAGCAGCACGGCGAGCACCAGACTGAACAGGCGCTCGAACGCCCGGTTGCGCTCGGCGAGCACGGCGTTCGTGGTCTCCTCGACGACGACCGCGCCCCGCACCTCGAGGGCGACCCAGATCGGGTGCGCCGCCGAGACGATGACCGCGCGCTCGTCGGGGGTCGACCGGCGACCGTTGGACGGGATGCCGGTGAGCGCGCGCTGGACTTCGCGGAACCGCCCGACGGCCTCCGCGGGGAGTTCCTCGGCGAAGTCCTCGCGCGGCTGTGTCAGCACCAGGTGGTAGACCGGCGCGAGCAGGCGCGATTCGACGAACGACCAGATGCTGCCGAGCGCGGAGGGGTCGCGCTCGGGTTCACCGGGAGCGCGCCGCAGTCCGCCCGCCACGGCGAGCACGCGCAAGTTGCGGTCGACAACCCAGATGCGCGCGGTGGACCGGGCGAGCCCGGCGAGGATCTGCTCGATCTCGGCATTGCTTCCGGGGCGGGCCGCGTAGCGCGGCGGCGCCGGCAGAAGCGGCGGGGCGGTCGGATCGAGGTCGTCGTCCCCGCGCGCCTCGCTCGCGGTGGCGAGGTCGGCGCCGGGCCGCTCGAAGAGGCTGGGCCGCTCGTGCAACGCGGTCGCCACCGCCTGCGCGGTCCCGGCGAGCTTCTGCTGCTGGGCCTCGCGCAGGAACCGCTCGAGCTCGCTCATGTACGCGTAGCCGAGCCACGGGATGAGCAGAAAGACGCTCGAGGCCGCCAACAGCTTGGCCCGGATGCCGAGCGCGAACCGCCGTTTCATGCCCCGGATTCTCTCCAGCGATAGCCCATGCCGTAAACGGTATCGATCGCGTCGAACGCGGGGTCCACTGCCTGGAACTTGCGCCGGATGCGCTTCACGTGCGAGGTGATGGTGGCGTCGTCGACCACCAGGTTGGCCTCACTCATGAGGCTGTCGCGGTTCTTCACGTGGCCCGGGTAGCGCGCGAGCGCGTGCACCATCCAGAACTCGGTGAGCGTGAGCTCGACCGGGGCGTCGTTCCAGCGCGCGGCCATGCGCTTCAAGTCGAGCGTGAGCGCGCCGCGCCGGAGGACTTCGTCGTTCGCCGGCGGCGCGCTCAGGATGTCGGTGCGCCGGAAGAGCGCCGCGATGCGGGCGAGCAGATGCGGCAGGCTCACGTCCTTGGTGAGGTAGTCGTCCGCACCCATGCGCAGCCCGGCGATCACGTCGAAATCGCTGTCCCTCGCCGTGAGGAAGATGATCGGCAGCGTGGCCGACATCGCTCGCAGGTCGCGGCACAGGGCGAACCCCCCGTCGATCTCCTCGCCGAGGCCGATGTCGATGATGGCGAGGTCCGGCAGGCGGGTCCGGAACGCCTCCGTGGCTGCGCTCCGGTCGGCGTGGGTCTTCACGTCGTAGCCCTGCCTGCGCAGGACATCGGCATAATTCTCACGGATCGCAGGTTCGTCCTCGACGATGGCGATGCGGCGGCTCATGATCGCGCTGGCAAGGGTTGAGAGGCGTGGAGGGGCGTGGAGAGGCGCGCGTGGCCGACTATAGCGCGCGCTGCGCCGCCCGGGCCTGGACTGGGACCGCCCCGGGACCAATTGCCAGAATGTTGCCAGATTTGATCGCTAGGCTTCCCCGGGTCGTCCCGCGGGCGACCCGGGCGGTGCGCCAGAATCCATCGTGCGCCGGCACCGATCGAAGTGGGCACTTCGGGGTGCAGGACCCGACGGAGCGATGGAGAACGCGATGACGATCGAAGGGACGAAGGACGCCGCGCTGCGCGCGGCCTCGGGGCGGACGTGCAAATGAGGATCGACGGAACCGTGCACAACGAGACGATCACGCACCCGCTGCGGCAGCCGCGGGTGTGGCTGGATTTCGGCAAGCTGGTCCTGGCGGCCGTCGTTCAGGGCGTGGTGGTGAGCGCGATCGTCGCGCTCGTGGTGATGGTCCTCGCCTCGGGCGCGGTCGCCGAGCCTGCCGACGCCCGGGATGCCGCGGGACCGGCTGCCGCCGCGGTGGGGCCAGGCGCCCTCGAGGCGCAGCGCACGCCCTGAGCGTCGGCGTCCCTCCCGAGCGGGGAGGACCCGTCGGCCGGCCCGGCAGTCGGCGCGCGAGCCCCCCCGTTGCGCCGGGGCGCGGCCGAGTCTTCCCCGCTCTGGAGCACGCGCCGCACCGAAGGGGCGGCGCCAGCGCCCGGCGCGCACCACTACAGGGTCTGCCACGTTCATCCGCGCGAGCGTTGAGCCGTTCCGACGGCTGAGACGAGCACCGCGCCGATTCGGTGCGGTGCAGCATGGTAGACTATGGGCGCGTTTTTCCGCCGCGCAACCCATGTTCCAGAAGAACGACACGCTGGCCGCAGTCGATCGAGAGATCTGGCAGGCCATTCAGGACGAGGTCCGCCGCACCGAGGGCTACCTGTCGCTGATCGCATCGGAGAACTATGCCAGCCCCGCGGTGCTCGCCGCGCAGGGCTCGCTGATGACGAACAAGTACGCGGAGGGCTATCCCGGGAGGCGCTATTACGGGGGCTGCGAGTTCGTCGATGCCGCGGAGTCCCTCGCCATCGAGCGAGCGCGCAAGCTCTTCCACGCCGAGTACGCGAACGTCCAGCCGCATTCGGGCGCGCAGGCGAACCAGGCGGTGATGTCCGCGGTCCTCCAGCCCGGCGACACGATCCTCGGGATGTCGCTCGCGCATGGCGGGCATCTCACGCACGGCGCGCCGGTCAACTTCTCGGGCAAGCTCTACCGGGCGTTCGGCTACGGCCTGAACGAGAAGGAGGAGATCGACTACGACCAAGTCGAGCACCTCGCCAAGGGCCACAAGCCGAAGCTGATCATCGCCGGCGCCTCGGCCTATGCGCTCGCGATCGACTGGAAGGCGTTCCGGCAGATCGCCGACGCGGTCGGTGCGGCTCTGATGGCCGACATCGCGCACTATGCCGGCTTGATCGCCGCCGGCTACTACCCGAGCCCGGTCGGCATCGCGGACTTCATCACGACCACCACGCACAAGACCCTGCGCGGGCCTCGCGGCGGCATGATCCTCGCCTCCGGAGAGCATGCGAAGTCGCTGAACGCTTCGGTGTTCCCCGGCCTCCAGGGCGGACCGCTCATGCACGTGATCGCCGCCAAGGCGGTCGCCTTCAAGGAAGCGATGCAGAAGGAGTTCAGGCGCTACCAGGAGGAGGTGATCGCGAATGCGCGCGTGATGGCGAAGGTGCTCGCGGAGCGCGGCTACCGCATCGTGTCCGGCCGCACGGACAGCCATCTCTTTCTCGTGGACCTGCGCGGCAAGGGCATCACCGGGAAGGCCGCGGAGAGCGCGCTCGGGCGTGCGCGGATCACCGTGAACAAGAACGCGGTGCCGAACGATCCGGAGAAGCCTGCCGTCACCAGCGGCATCCGTATCGGCACGCCCGCGATGACCACGCGCGGTTTCACCGAGCTCGAGGCCGAAGCGGTGGCGCGCCTGATCGCCGCAGTGCTCGATGCGCCGTACGACGAAGCCAACGTGGACCGCGTCGGCAGCGAGGTCGCCGAGCTCTGCGCAAGGTTTCCGGTGTATCCCGGTGAAGTGCCCGTACTGCAAAGCTGACGAAACGGCGGTGGTGGACTCGCGCCTGTCCGAGGACGGCGTGAGCGTGCGCCGCCGCCGCGAGTGCAGCAAGTGCGGCAAGCGCTTCACGACGTACGAGCGGGTCGAGCTCTCCATGCCGGTGGTCGTCAAGGCGAACGGCCATCGGGTGCCCTTCGACCGGGAGCGGATCCGCACCGGTTTCATGCGCGCGCTCCACAAGCGGCCCGTGCCCACCCAGTACGTGGACGACGCCATCGATCGCATCGAGCAGCGCGTGATGGCGATCGGCGAGAAGGAAATCAGCTCGCGCGTCATCGGCGAGATGGTGATGCGCGAGCTGAAGAAGATGGACGACGTGGCCTACATCCGGTTCGCGTCGGTCTACGAGGACTTCCAGCGGGTCGACGACTTCCGCGAGAAGATCCGCGAGGTGAAGCGCCCCGGCCGCCGCGCCCGGCGCCCGGCCGCCGCGAAGTAGCGAGGGCTGCCGGCAGCGCCACGCGGCGACGGCGCGGGACGCGGGAGCGGCAAGGACGCGATGCCGGCCTCGAACATGTTCACTGCGAGCGATCACGAGCACATGGCGCACGCGCTGCGGCTCGCCGAGCGCGGCCTCTACACGACCACCCCGAATCCCCGCGTCGGCTGCGTGATCGTGCGGGGCGGCGCGGTCGTCGGCGAGGGCTGGCACACGCGCGCGGGCGAGCCGCACGCCGAGGTCATCGCGCTGCGCGCGGCGGGCGAGCGCGCTGCCGGCGCGACCGCGTATGTCTCGCTCGAGCCCTGCAGCCACCATGGGCGCACGCCGCCGTGCGCCGGGGCGCTCGTCGCGGCGAAGGTGCGGCGCGTGGTTGCCGCCATGCGGGATCCGAACCCGAAGGTCGCGGGCGACGGGTTTGCCGAGCTGCGGCGCGCGGGCATCAAGGTGGGCGTCGGCGTTCTGGAGGATGCCGCGCGCGAGCTGAACATCGGCTTCGTCGCGCGCATGATCCGGGGCCGCCCATGGGTGCGGCTGAAAGTGGCCGCCTCCCTCGACGGTCGGACCGCGCTCGCCGACGGCCGCAGTCGATGGATCACCGGACCCGATGCGCGGCGCGACGGCCATGCGTTCCGCGCGCGGGCGTGCGCCGTCCTGACCGGCATCGGCACGGTCCGCGACGACGACCCGCAGCTGACGGTGCGCGACGTCCCGACCACGCGGCAGCCGCTGCGCGTGCTGGTGGACAGCCGGCTGGAGGTGCCGCCCGCGGCGCGCCTGCTCGCGAGCGGCAGCGCGCTCGTGGCCGCGGCGGTGCAGGACGGGGCCAAGGCCGCGACGCTGGCCGCCCGCGGCGCCGAAGTGGTCGTGCTTCCCGATGCATCGGGCAAGGTCGACCTCGCCGCGCTGATGGGCGAGCTTGCGCGTCGCGGCATGAACGAGGTGCACGTCGAGGCGGGCGTCAAGCTGAACGGCGCGCTGCTGGCGGCGGGTCTCGTCGATGAGCTCGTCGTCTATCTCGCGCCCCGCCTGATCGGCGACTCTGGACAGGGCATGTTCGCCCTGCCGCCGCTCGCCGGCCTCGATCGCGCGCCGCGCTTGGAACTGCGCGACGTGCAGCGGATCGGCACCGACCTGCGGATGATCCTGAGGACGGCGGGTGCTGCGGAATTCTCGCCGGCGGCGCGCGGCGCGTAGTACTCTCCTGCCGCTGCAGTGCGGCGCAGCCGCCGGCGCAAACCCCTCATGTTCACCGGAATCGTCACCGCAGTCGGACGCATCGAGCGCGCGACCCCGAGCGAAGCCGGGTTGCGCCTCACGATCGACGCGGGTGCCCTCGACATGCGCAACGTGGCCATCGGAGATTCGATCGCCGTGAACGGCGTCTGCCTGACGGTCATCGCGGCCGCCGGCGCGCGCTTCGACGTGGACGTCTCGCAGGAGACGATCGCGTGCACGGTGGGGCTCGGCGCGCCCGGCGAAGTGAACCTGGAGAAATCGCTCACGCTCGCCGACCGCCTCGGCGGGCATCTCGTCACGGGCCATGTGGACGGCGTGGGCGAGGTGATCGCGTTCGATGCGGTCGGCGACAACCGCCGGCTGCGCGTGCGCTCGCCGGCGGCGCTCGCCAAGTACATCGCGCGCAAGGGTTCGGTCGCCGTGCAAGGCGTGAGCCTCACGGTGAATCAGGTGGCCGGGGCCGAGTTCGAGGTCAACCTGATCCCGCACACGCTCGATGCGACGACGTTGAAGCGTCTCGCACCGGGCGCACGGGTCAATCTGGAAGTGGACCTGATCGCCCGCTACGTCGAGCGGATGCTCAGCGCGGGCCGCGACTGAGCGCGGCTGGCCGGTCCAGCAAAGGCAAGCGAGGCGCTCAGCCGCGGAAGGTGAGCGGCTGCAGGTCGGAGAACGCGAGCCCCTGCGCGTAGCTCACGCCCATTTCCTCGAGATGGCGCAGCGCGGTCGGGCATTCGACGCGCTCCGCGACGGTGTGCACGCCGGTGGTCCGGCAGACGCGATGCACCGCTGCGACGCGCGCGGAGATCTGCGGGTTCTGCAGCAGATCGCGGACGAGCGATCCGGAAATCCGCACGAACTCCGCGCGCAGCATCTTCATGGCCGCGAGCGAATCCGAACCGCAAGTCGAGCCGCCCACTGCGAACCGGCAGCCGAGGTCGGCAAGGTCCGCGATGCCCGGCTGGGCCTCGGCGGGCAGGCGATTCGCCACCGACTGCGGGATCTCGAGGCACAGGACGCGCGGATCGAGGTCGCGCGTGGCGAGCGCGTTGGCGACGAACCCTGCGAAGTCGAGATCGAGCAGCGCGTCCTCGGAGACGCTGACGTTGAGGATCACCTCGCGGGCGGGCCGCGCGCTGCGACACCAGTCGAGGGCCCGTTCGACGATGCGCCGGTCGAGCGCCGCCATGAGGCGATCGTCCTCGATCCAGGCGAGGAACGCGCCCGGGGCGGTCTGCCCGTCTTCCTCGCCGCGCAGGCGGATCGAAACGTCGAGCAGCATTGGGGCCGCGGTCGCGGCTGCGAGTCGCACGACCTCCTGACAGTGGAGGATCAGCGCATCATCGGCGAGCAACGCGGGACGTGGCGGCGATGAGGACAACGCGGCCAGCCGTGCCGCGCTCGGGCGCGCGATGCCGTCCGGCGCGCCCGCTGCAGCGCCCACCGGGACGAAGGCGTGTTCGGCGGATGGCGGCAAGCTGCGGGCAAGGAGCATCGCTAAACGGTCACGGGTTCGGCTCGAGCGCCAAGCGCACCCGAGCTGCGAGCGAAACCCAGCCTATCCGTCCGCCGCGCGCAATAGAAGAGTTTCTCCACGGATTTAACAGAAGTTTGCAATTGGGGGGGGCCGCTCGCCGCGGGCGGTGCGGCGGCCGGCGGGCCGCGGTCGCGTCCGGCTACGGTGGATTGTGCGATGCGATAATCCGTGACATGCGTTCCCTGGGACAGCGCTGGGTGGCATGCAACGGCGACCCACGTCATGCGGGCCGTGCCCGCTGGCGGGCGCCGCGGAAAACGCGGTTGCGTTGCGCTCGCTGATGGCCCGCGGAGCGGTCCCGGCCGCATCCGACGGTCGGCGGCCGCGGTTTTCACCGCTCGAGATCGAGCGGCGCCGCGCTGGCCTGCCGCGCCCGGAGTTCCCGCCGGAGCTGCCGGTCAGCGAACGCCGCGCGGAGATCGAGCGCGCGATCCGGAATCACCAGGTCGTCGTGGTGTGCGGCGAGACGGGTTCGGGGAAGACCACGCAGCTACCGAAGATCTGCCTCGCGATCGGCCGCGGCGCTGCCGGACTGATCGGCCACACGCAGCCGCGCCGGATCGCCGCGCGCGCCACGGCGGCGCGCATCGCGCACGAATTGAAGAGCGAGCTCGGGCGACACGTCGGCTACAAGATCCGGTTCACGGACCGTACCAGCCCGTCGACCTACGTGAAGCTGATGACCGACGGGATCCTGCTCGCCGAGACGCACGGCGATCCGGAGCTCCGCCAGTACGACACCATCATCATCGACGAGGCGCACGAGCGCAGCCTGAACGTCGACTTCCTGCTCGGCTATCTGCGCCAGCTCCTGCCGCGGCGGCCCGATCTCAAGGTCATCGTGACCTCCGCGACGCTGGACGCCGACCGGTTCGCGCGGCACTTCGCGGGCGCGGGCGGCGTGCCGGCGCCCGTGATCGAGGTGTCCGGACGGCTGTATCCGGTCGAGATCCGCTATCGCCCGTTCCAGACCGACGAGGACGCCGAGGTCGACCTCAACCGCTCGATTGCGGACGCGATCGACGAGCTCGCGCGCACCGGTCCGGGCGACGTGCTCGTGTTCCTGCCCGGCGAGCGCGAGATCCGCGAGGCCGCGGAGGCCCTGCGCAAGCACCATCCGCCGCAGACCGAGATCCTGCCGCTCTATGCGCGCCTCTCGGCGCCGGAGCAGGAACGCGTGTTCAGGGCGCACGGGGGCCGGCGGATCGTCCTCGCCACCAACGTTGCCGAGACCTCGCTCACGGTCCCGGGGATCAGGTACGTGGTCGACGCTGGCCTCGCGCGCGTCAAGCGCTACAGCTACCGCAACAAGGTCGAGCAGTTGCAGGTGGAGCGGATCTCGCAGGCGGCCGCCACGCAGCGGGCGGGCCGGTGCGGCAGGGTCCAGGCCGGCGCCTGCATCCGCCTCTACGACGAGGAGGACTTCGCCCGCCGGCCCGCGCACACCGATCCCGAGATCCTGCGCTCTTCGCTCGCCGCGGTCATTCTGCGCATGAAGGCGCTCGGTCTGGCCGCGATCGAGGCGTTTCCGTTTCTCGACGCGCCGGCGCCGAAGGCGATCGCCGACGGCTACGCGCTGCTCGCCGAGCTCGGCGCGGTCGACGACGCGCGCGAGCTGACCGAAGTCGGCCGCCAGCTCGCCAAGCTTCCCGTGGACCCGCGCATCGGGCGCATGGTGCTCGCCGCGCAAGAGGAGGGCGCCCTTGCGGAAGCGCTCGTCATCGCGGCGGCGCTCACCGTGCAGGATCCGCGCGAGCGGCCGCTCGAGCGCTCGCAGGCGGCCGACGAGGCGCACCGGCGCTTCGCCGAGGAGCGCTCGGATTTCCTTACGTACCTCAAGCTCTGGGCGTTCTTCGACGAGGCCCTGCACCGCGAGTCGAACCGCAAGCTGCACCGCCTGTGCCGCGAGCACTTCCTCTCCTTCAGCCGCATGCGCGAGTGGCGGGACGTCCACTCGCAGCTGCGGGAGCTCGCGGCCGAAACGGGCGCCAGGGCGGGCGAGCTCCGCACGGCGGCGCAAATCGCCTCCTCCCCGCCGCTCTTCGCCCAAGTGCACCGGGCGCTGCTCGCCGGGCTGCTCGGCAACGTTGGCCTGAAGGCCGAGGACGGCAGCTTCCAGGGCGCGCGCGGCATCAAGTTCTGGATCCATCCGGGCTCGTCGCTCGCGAAGAAGCAGCCGCGGTGGATCATGGCCGCGGAGCTCACCGAGACGGTGCGCCTTTACGCTCGCGCCGTGGCGGGCATCGACCCGGAATGGATCGAGCAGGTCGGCGCGCATCTGCTGAAGCGCGCGCAGAGCGATCCACACTGGGAGAAGAAGCCGGCGCAGGTGGTCGCGCTCGAGCGCGCCACGCTCTACGGGCTGCCGGTGTACGTGAACCGCCGGGTCCACTACGCGCCGTTCGACCCGCAGGGCGCGCGCGAGATCTTCATCCGCGAGGCGCTGGTGGCCGGCGAGTACGAGAGCCGGGCGCCTTTCTTCCTGCACAACCGGCGCCTCGTGCGCGAGATCGAGGCCCTCGAGCACAAATCGCGCCGTCCGGACGTGCTCGTGGACGATGCGCTAATCTTCGCGTTCTACGACAGTGCGATTCCCGCCGGCATCTGCAACGGCGCCGGGTTCGAGGCCTGGCGACAGAAGGCCGAGGCGAAGAATCCGCACCTCCTCTTTCTGCGGCGCGAAGACCTGATGCGCCACGAAGCGGCTGGCATCACGACCGCCCAGTTCCCGCACCAGCTCGAGATGGCCGGGCGCGCCTTTGCCCTCGAGTACCTGCACGATCCGGGTGGTCCGCGCGACGGCCTCACGATGACCGTACCGCTCCTCGCGCTCAACCAGGTGAGCGCGCCGCGCTGCGAGTGGCTGGTGCCCGGGCTCCTCAAGGACAAGGTGCAGCGGCTTGCGAAGTCGCTGCCGCAGAAGCTGCGCCACCGGCTCGGTCCGCTGCCGGAGCTCGCCGCGCGCTTCGTCGCCGACGTGCTCCCGTCCGACACACCGCTCGCCACGGCGATCGCACGATTCGTGCGCGCGGAGCTCAATCTCGAGGTGCCGCTCGACGCCTTCCGGCCGGAGACGCTGCCCGCGCATCTCGCGATGAACTTCCGCGTGGTCGACGAGCACGGCCGCCAGCTCGCGATGGGGCGGAGCCTGGCACAGCTGCGCGCCGAGCTGGGCGCCAGGGCGGTCGAGCAGTTCAGCGCGATCGCGAAGCCCGCAGCGGCTGATCGGGAAGGCAAGGGCAGCGGCGCCACCGACTGGGAATTCGGCACGCTCGAGGAGATCATGGAGATCCGCGACGGCGGCCGGACGCTCGTCGGCTACCCGGCGCTGGTGGACCGCGGCGACGCGGTGAGCCTGGAAGTGTTCGACGCACCGGAGACCGCCGCGGCCGAGCACCGCAAGGGGCTGCGCCGGCTCTTCATGTTGCGCCTGCGCGAGCAGGCGAAATACCTCGAGCGGAACCTGCCGGGCCTGCGCGAGATGGCGCTGCAGTTCGCCGCCATCGGCGACGCGGGCGAGCTGCGCGAGGAGCTCGTCGCGGCGACGTTCGCGCGCGCCTGCATGGGCGAGCCGCTGCCGCGCGACCGTGCGCACTTCGACGCGCGCTGCGAGGAGGCCCGCCCGCGCCTGGCCCTGATCGCGCAGGAGATCGCGCGCCTCGCCGGTGCGATCCTCGCCGAGCATCACGCGCTCGGCAAGCGGCTCCAGTCGTCCGCGAAGGCGTTCCCGGAGGTCGTGCGCGACGTGCAGGCGCAGCTCGCGCGGCTGCTGCCGAAGGACTTCGTCACCGCAACCCCCTACGAGCGCCTGCAGCACTTCCCGCGCTACCTCAAGGCGGTCACGCTCCGCATGGACAAGCTGCGCGCCGATCCGCAGCGCGACGCCCGCGCGTACGCGGAATACGCACCGCTCGAGCAGGCTTGGCTGCGCGAGGAGCTGCGGAGCCGCAAGCAGGGCGCGCCCGATCGCGAGCTCGGGCAGTTCCGCTGGCTGCTCGAGGAGCTGCGGGTGCAGCTCTTCGCCCAGGAGCTCCGCACGCCGGTGCCCGTGTCCGTCAAACGGCTGCAGAAGGTATGGCAAACTCTGCGGCGGTGACCGAGATCCTCCAGGCCGTGGTCCGGGCCGCGCGCGACCTCTTCCATCCGAAGATGCTCTGGCTGGTGGTGTGGCCGCTCGGCGTGTCGCTCGCGACGTGGCTGCTCGGGGCGGCGCTCTTCGGCAGCGACGCGGTCAACTGGCTCTCGACCGCGCTCGCCGATTCGGCGATCGGGCGCCTGATGGCGCAATGGCTGCCGGTCGGGGCCGTTGCGACCGGGCTGGGCTGGGTGCTCCTGATCGTGCTGCTGGTGCCGCTGGTGCTCGCCACGGCGAGCGTCATCGTCGGCATGGCCGCGATGCCCACGATGGTCACGCACGTCGCGACGCGCAGCTACCCCGAGCTCGAGCACCGGCGCGGCGGCACGCTCGCGGGGAGCATCTGGAACGCGGCGCTCGGGGTGGTGGTCTTCGTCGGCGTCGGGCTGGCGACGCTGCCGCTCTGGCTGGTGCCGCCCCTGTGGCCGATTCTCGCGGCGCTCCTGATGGGCTACCTCAACCAGCGCGTGTTCCGCTACGACGCCCTTGCCGAGCACGCGACCGCGGCCGAGATGCGCGAGCTCATTCGGCGCCATCGGCGCGAGCTCTTCGCGCTCGGCGTCCTGGTTTCGCTTCTCTCATACGTGCCCTTCGCGGGTCTGGTGGTGCCGGTCGCCGCCGGGCTGGCGTTCATCCACTACGGGCTCGCGCGGCTCGCTGGATTGCGGCGCGCAGGCGCTGCCGGCTGACCGATGGGTGAGGCACGGGGCTTCGGCGCGATCGTCATCGGCGACGAGATCCTGCGCGGAAAGCGGGCCGACAAGCACTTTCCAAAGCTCGTTGCGCTGCTGGCGGCGCGCGGGCTGACGCTCGCCTGGTGCGAGTATCTCGGCGACGATCCCGCGCGCATCACGGCGACGCTCGCGCGCACGCTCCCAGGCCCGGACGTCGTGTTCTGCTTCGGCGGCATTGGCGCGACGCCGGACGATCACACGCGGCAATGCGCCGCCGCCGCCGCCGGGGTCTCGCTTGCGCTCCATCCGGACGCCGAGGCGGCGATCCGGGGTCGGTTCGGAGGCGAGACCACGGCGCTCCGGCTGCGGATGGGAGAGTTCCCCGCTGGCTCCACGATCATCCCGAACGCGTACAACCAGATCCCGGGCTTCTCGCTCGGCGACCATCACTTCCTGCCGGGCTTTCCGGTGATGGCCTGGCCGATGGTGGAGTGGGTGCTCGACACCCGTTACGCGCACCTGCATCACCAGCGGCCGGAGGCAGAGGCGTCGATCCGGGTGTTCGGCTCGGCCGAGAGCACGCTGACGCCGTTGATGGAGGCAATCGAGGCCCGATTCCGGCGGCTCAAGGTCTTCAGCCTGCCGTCGGTGGGCGAGGACGGTACGCGGCGGCACATCGAGCTCGGCGTCCGCGGCGATCCGCGCGAGGTCGCCGAGGCGATCGAGACGATGAAGGCCGGCGTGACCGCGAGCGGCGCGACGTGGGAGCCGCTGCCTGCGTGCGAGTGACTCGACAGCTTGCGAAGCCCAAAAAAACAAAACCCCCGGGGAAGACCCCGGGGGCTTTGCGAACGCCGCCTAATGGAGGAGGGGGATTAGGCAGCCTTCTTCTTGGCGCTGGTCGCCGCGGCGGTGGCCGCGGCCATGTTGGCTTCGGCAAGCTCGGTCGCCTGCTTGGCCGCCTTCGTCAGGGTGTCGTAGGCGGAGTTCGCGGCGGCGAGCGCCGATTTGACGGCCGCGACGGCCATATCGGAGCCGGCGGGCGCGTTCTTCGCATACTTGTCGACGTACGCGGCGACGGCCTTGTTCGTCTCCTGCGCCTGCAACTCGACGTACCGGGAAACCTCGGCTTGCGACTGGGTCACGACTTCGTACACGCCGCGCTGCCACGCGATCATCTTCTCCATCGCGGGCTGGGCCGCGGCGGCGTTGATGTTGACCAGTTCCTGGACGTCCTTGACGCCCATTACGGCCTTGGCGTGCGCGAGCGCATCTTCAAACGCGGTCTTGGCTGCGTTGAAGTTGAGGGCCGAGATCTTCTCGAGCGCGGCAAAGTTCGACTGGGCGAAACCCAGCACGGCTTCGACGTTCGACTTGTTGGTTGCGGCAATCTGTTCCGGGGTGACGTACATGGTTACTCTCCTGTGGGCTGTTCCGCAAAATGCGGTGGCTGCGATCCGTTCCTGCTTCCCGATCCTGTGACGAGCTTTCGTCTGAGTCCCTAGTGCATCGCACAATCCGACTCACGCGAAAGCTACCGGATATTGCACTGCACAAATCGAATTCTACAATCAGGCCATGAGAAGTCAAGAATTTTTTGTGCGACGCACCATAGGCTGCAGGGTAGCATTT
>WBZR01001881.1_pt2 | contig 14828 bp, 13 predicted proteins | sample 5204231 | NCBI WGS metagenome assembly WBZR01 (sample SAMN12412403, study PRJNA552823) | activated sludge metagenome | isolation source: activated sludge from anammox sidestream of wastewater treatment plant... | place: USA: Virginia | collected 2017-08 | reverse complement strand
GCGGCACGCTCGACTACGTCTGGGCCAACCTCGACCTGCGCATGGCCGCCAGCGGCGCGCAGCTCGGCGGCATGGTCACCGGTGCGTCGGGCAACCTGGGCGGCGCGCTGCCGGCGTTCGGCGGCGCACCCTGGGCCCGCATCGACTTCTCGGACAACAACGACTTCTCCGGCGCCGCCAAGGCCACCGGCTGGGCCGCCAAGCTGGGCTTCGTCTGGAAGGCCGCGCCCGGCGTCACGCTCGGCGGCTCGTACCAGTTCAAGACCAAGCTGGGCGATCTGAAGACCGGTACCGCCGGCGCGACGCTGAGCGCACCCGGCGGCTTTGCCGACAGCGGCCGCATGACGGTGGTCGATTTCCAGTGGCCGACGATGGCCGCGCTCGGTGTGGCCTGGCAGGCCAGCCCGGCGCTGCTGGTGGCGGCCGACGTCAAGCGCATCGGCTGGGCCGGCGTGATGCAGAGCTTCAAGATGCGCTACGACAGCGCCGGCATGGGCGGTTCGGTGAGCTTCGCGATGCCGCAGAACTGGAAGGACCAGACGGTCACCAACCTCGGCCTGGCGTGGTCGGCGAACCAGCAGCTCACGCTGCGCGCCGGCGTCAACCTCGCCGACAACCCGATTCCCGACGCCTTCGTCAACCCGCTCTTCCCGGCCACCGTGAAGAACCACTACACGCTGGGCGCGGGCTGGGCCTTCACGCCGGCGCACGAGCTGAACCTGTCGTACACCTATGCGCCGCGCGTCTCGGTCACCAACGGCCAGGGCGTGCTCATCACGCACAAGCAGCAGAACGTGCAGGTGATGTACACGGCGCGGTTCTGAGCAAGCCCGGGGGCGGGCCGCGGCGCGGCTCGCCCCGCGCCGCTGGAGACCGGGCGAGCCGGCAGGGCCTCGGCGGCGCCAGAGCCGCCGGCTGCGCACCGTTCGGACTGCGCGCCGCGCCGCGGGCACGGCCTCTCGCGTGACCTTCGTCCTCGCCCGGGCTGCCGCGCAAGGGCGCCGGTGGCTGCTTCAGGCCAGCCCGGCGTTGCCCTGCACGCCCACCAGCCGCGGCGTGTTGAGGCGCGGCGGCGCCACGCGCCCGCCCGGGCGCGCCTTCAGCCAGCTCTCGACCAGCTCCCACACCGGCTTGCTGCCGGCCTGCGCGGCGGCCTCGGCCACCGGGGCCCAGCCGGCGACCTTGTAGCTCTTGCCGGACTCGATCGGCCGGCCGGCAAGCCGCATGTCGCTGATGCGCGCGCCCATCTTCGCGCCGGGTTCGATCGTGTACTCGAGGCCGCCTACCCGCACCATGTCGCCGCCCTGCTGGTAATAGGGGTCCGGGTTGAAGAGGTTGTCGGCCACGTCCTCGAGCACGGTCTTGATGAACTCGCCCGTCATCGGCGCCACGGTGGCGTAGGGGTAGGTGATGGCGAGTTGGTCCATCATCAGCTCGCGCGTGATGGTCTGGCCCGGCAGCAGCGTCGTGCCCCAGCGAAAGCCCGGGCTGAAGGCGATCTCGGCGTCCTGCACTTCGAGCAGCGCGTCGCACACCAACTGGTCCCAGCTGCCGTTGAAGTTGCCGCGGCGGTACAGCAGCGCGTCGGTGACCGCCAGCTTTTCGGCGAGCTTGGCTTCGAACGGCGCGCGCAGCCGCGTGACGAGCGCGGCCATCTCGGGGTCGGGCGCCAGCACATCGGCAAACACCGGCAGCAGCCGCCAGCGCCAGTTGGCGACGCGGCCGGAGCGAACCTCGAAGTCCATCACGCCGAGGAACTTGCCGTTGCTGCCCGAGTTGGTGACGAGCGTCGTGCCGCCGGCATTCGCGACGGGCAGCGCCACCGGCACGCCGTCGTGCGTGTGGCCGCCGAGGATGGCGTCGATGCCGCGCACGCGGCCGGCGAGCTTGAGGTCGACATCCATGCCGTTGTGCGAGAGCAGCACGACCAGGGCCGCGCCCTTGCCGCGCGCCTCGTCGACCACCTTCTGCAGGTTCTCCTCCTGGATGCCGAACTCCCAGTCGGCGACAAAGTAGCGCGGGTTGGCGATCGGCGTGTACGGGAAGGCCTGGCCGACGATGGCGAGCTTGACGCCGTTGACCTCGCGCAGCACGTAGGGGGCGAACACCGGATCGCCGAAGTCGGTGGTCCGGACGTTGTGTGCGACGAAGTCGATGCGGCCCTTGAAATCGCGCTCGACGATCTCCCGGACGCGCTGCATGCCGTAGGTGAACTCCCAGTGGCCGGTCATGACGTCGACGCCGAGCAGCTTCGAGGCGTCGACCATGTCCTGCGCCCGCGTCCACAGCGCCGTGGCCGAACCCTGCCAGGTGTCGCCGCCGTCGAGCAGCAAGGCGCCCGGCCGGCCGGCCCTGAGCCGCTTGACCAGCGTCGCCAGATGCGCGAAGCCGCCCACCTTGCCGTAGCGGCGCGCGGCGCGCTCGAAGTCGAGATACGTGTACGCATGCGCCAGCGCGCTGCCCGGCGCTACGCCGGTGGCGGCCAGGAAACGCTCGCCCACCCGATGCGGCAGCCGTCCGGCCATCGGACCGACGCCGAGGTTGACGCTCGGCTCGCGGAAGTGCAGCGGCAGCAGCTGGGCGTGGCAGTCGGTCAGGTGCAGCAGGCTGACGAAGCCCGCGCCGCGGCCCGGCGCGGGCAGCTCGTACAGCGCGTCCTCGGCGCTGGCCGCGTCGGCCTCGGCCCAGCGGCCCAGCGCCATGCCGGCGGCGCCGGCGGCGGCCAGCACCTGCAGGAATTCGCGCCGGCTGATGCTCACGGCGGGCTCGGGCGGCGGGATCGTTGCACCGGCGGGAACCCGCTCGTGCGTACGCCGCCGCCGCTCACCGGTTGACCGGCGAATTCGGGTCGAGCAGCAGCGCCATCAGGTGCTTGAGCTGCTTGTCGTCGAGCAGGCCCTTGGCGCCGAAGCGCGGCATGCTCGAGCAGGCGACGAAGGCGTGCGCGTTGTACAGCTTGGTCCAGGTGTACTCGTACAGCGCCCGCATCTGCGGCTCGCTCGAGCCGGTGATGCCGCGGTCGCGGCCGTAGTGGTACAGGCTCGGGCCGATCGTGCCGTAGGAGATCTCCTCCTTCGCGATCTGGTGGCAGTTGTAGCAGTTGCCGCCGTTGGCCGCCGGGGCGGTGGAGGCGTCGGTCCAGGTCATGCCGCGGCCGCTCTGGGCAAGCTTCTCGCCTTCGCGCCAGTCGCCGAGATATTGGCCGTCGGCGGGCCTCTTCACCGAGGCGGCGGCCTCGGCGCGGATGCGCGCGGCGCTGGCCTCGTCGGGCGCCTTGCCGCCGGAGCAGGCGGCCTGGACGAAGTCCTGATCCAGGCGATCGACCTTGGCGATGCCCTGGTCGCGGAACGAGCTGCGCATGATGCGCGCGCTCATCTGGTCGAGTTCGGCGTCGCTCGGCAGCGAGGCGCAGCCGGCGAGCAGGGCCATTGCGGCGAAGAGGGCGGGCAGCTTCTTCATCGGGGCGACCTCGGCTTCACAGGCGCTCAGCGCTTGATCGCGGGCACGATCGATTCGGCGCCCTTGGCGTTGACGCCCATGTACACGCCCAGGGCGATCGTCGCGTCCGACGCGAACAGCGGGTACGGGAAGCGCTGCTGGCGATAGCAGTCGTTGAGCCGGAACTGCATGCTCCACATCTGCCCGGCGCTCACGCGGTAGGCCGGCCAGGCCGCGAAGCCGACGCCGTCGCCCGGATTACGCGTCAGGTTGGGCAGCTCCTGCAGCCGGATGCGCTTGCCTTCCTCGCCGTGGCACGTGGCGCAGGCGAAGTCGTGCGTGCCCGCGCGGTAGAAGAACACGCGCTTGCCGATCTCGTACATCACGCGCTCCTGCGCGTGCGACTGCGGCAGGTTGAAGCGCATCCCGCGCGAGGCATTGCCCACGTAGGTGGCGAGCGCGGTGACGTTGGCCATCTCGCCGCGATCGAACGGCGTCTTGTCGATCGCCGCCGCGTCGAGCCCCTGCAGCTGCGCCATGCACCAGATCAGGCGCGCTTCGAGGTCCATCACCTTGCCGGCGTCGGCGAACCAGCGCGGCAGCTCGACGAAGGCGCCCTTCACGACGCCGGGCCCCTTGCCCAGGTCGCAGGCCTCGAGCGAGGCGTTCTTCGGCCCGCGCGGGGTCTTCCAGAGCTGCTCGCCCTTGGCTTCGAACAGGTCGGCCGGGTTGCCGTCCTCGAGCAGCTTGCGGTATTCGGCGATGCCTTCGGCGGTCGATTTCGCCGTCTGCGGCCAGGCCGGCAGCGCCGAGGCCAGGGCGAGCGGGCCTGCGATCAGGCCCGCGAGCAGCCGGCGCGCGCCGGGCGCGCCAGGGCGAATCGGTTTGTGCATCGGCGCGTCCCGTCAGAAGCTGTGAACGAATCGGCCGCGCCCGAGCGGCGCGCCAGACGGCGCCCGATCCAGGCGAAAAGCGCAGCCATATCGCGTGATACGGCGAGCATTTGCAACGACGAGCGGGCGTCGTCTGGCGTGGCGAGCGGGTGTGGGCGATTCGTTCACAGCTTCTCAGGCCACCGTGGCCTCGTCGGTGCGGCTGTCGCCGCGGTTGTCCTTCCAGGTGACCGTGATCTTGTCGCCCGCCTTCGCCCCCTTCACGGTGAGCTGCAGGAACGGGTTCTTGGCGATCGACGGGCCCCATTGGGCCGTGAGCACCGCCCGGCCGTTGTGGTTGACGCCGACCTCCTGGATGAACCAGGCCGGGATCGTCTTGCCTGCGCTGTCCTTGCGCTGGCCGGTCTCCATCTCGTGGCTCATCAGCACGCGCACGACGGCCTTGTCGCCTTGCACCTGCGCGCGGATGCGCATCGGATCTGCCATGTTCTTCTCCTTCGTTCAGCCGCCGCAGCCGCCGAGCGTGACCTTGATCTCCTTTTGCGCGTAGAAGACCTTGCCGTCGCCCGTCATCGCCACCGCGTACACGTTGGACGACTGGGCCATCTTCACGCGCGCGTTGATGCTGGGCTCGACGCTGTCGGTCAGGTCGAACACCGCGGCCAGCGCGTTGGGGTTCTTCTCCACCAGCAGCATCAGGCGCTTGACGGCAGGCAGCGTGCTCGCGCAACCCACCGGTACGACCGCGCCGTTCTCGGCGATGTCGGGCCCGGTGATGCTGACGCCCGTGCTGGCCGCCGGCGCACTGCCGCCGAAGGCCTTGACGGCGTCGGCCAGGTTCTTGGCGTCGAAGGCGGCGCTGTTCCAGGCTGCCTGCGCCGCCCGCGGCAGCATGCCGGCGGCGGCCAGCAGGCCGGCCACCTTCAGGCTGGTGGCCAGCATGTCACGTCGGGTGCTCATCGCAGACGGCTCCTTGTGCAGAGGCGGCGATCTTCGCAGTGCGCTGCCCGGGCGGGCATCAGGGCATGCCCGGGACTACCCGGTCGGGCTATCCGTCGGGAGGACGGCGCTCAGCGCGCCGCGCCCGAAGTCGGCGCGCCGCGCTGGGCGCCGACCAGGCGGTTCTGCTCGGCGAGCTCGCCGTGCGCGTCGCGCGCATGGCCGGGCGGGAACCCGACCACGCGCTGCGGCGGCGGGCAGCCGCGCCGGCAGGTGTCGCCGCGGGTGTCGGGCCGGCGCGTGCTGCCGGGCAATCCGCCCGGCCACAGCGCGTGTTCGAACTGCATGCCGTGGCGGTTGGGCAGGCGCTGCTGAACGGCGGCGGCGCTCGCGCGGTCGAGCACGAAGGCCGCGTCGACGATGCCCTCCAGGTGCAGCAGATAGGCCGTCACGGCGTAGGTTTCGTCGGCCGACAGCGTGCCCGGGGCGTCCCAGGGCATCGAGCGCGCGATCGCGTCCCACAGCGTGGACAGGGTTGCCAGCTTCATCAGCGAGCTGCGCTGCGGATAGGCCGGGTCGGCCAGCCGCGCCGCGCGGCCGCGCCGGATGTCCTCGGCATCGGTGCCGCCGCTCAGCGGCTGCGTCCATTCGTTGCTCTCGCCGAACACGCCGTGACAGGCGGCGCAGCGCGCCTCCCACAGCACCTGACCTTCGGCCACCGAGCCGCGGCCCGCGGGCAGGCCCTTGAAGTCGGGGCGCACGTCGCGGTCCCAGGCGGCGAGCTCGCTGGCGGTGGCGCTGCGGCCGATGCCGGGATAGGGTTCGCCGCCCGCGGCGGCGGCCGCGGCACCGAGCAGGGCCCAGGCCAGCAGCGCGTCACGGCAGCTGGACATTGACCACCTCGCCGCCGGCCTGCACCAGCCAGGCCTGCACCGCGTTGTTGTGGTAGAGCGAGCGCGTGCCGCGCACCGCGCGCAGTTCGCGGTAGCCGGGCTGCACGCTGCCGGTCTCGTCGACCGCACGGCTGGCCAGCAGCGCCGGCCGGCCGTCCCAGATCCAGGGCAGCGTGAAGCGCGTCAGGCACTTGGCGAGCACGGGCGGCTGCAGGCGCGCGGCGCGCCAGTTGCGCCCGCCGTCGACGCTCACGTCGACGCGCCGGATCCGTCCGCGTCCGCTCCAGGCCAGGCCGCTCAGCTCGTAGTAGCCCTCGCCCAGCAGCACCTGCCCGCCCGAGGGCGTGGTGAGCACGCTCTTGCATTCCTGCACGCTGGTGTACTGGCGGTAGCGGCCATCGGGCATCAGGTCGATGTACTGCAGCGCCTCGTCGCGGGTCGCGTAGGGCTGGTCGCCGACTTCGATGCGGCGCAGGTACTTCACCCAGCTCACGCCCTGCACGCCGGGCACCACCAGACGCAGCGGGTAGCCGTTCTCGGGGCGCAGCATCTCGCCGTTCTGGCCGTAGGCGACGAGCACCTCGCCGGACTCCACCAGCGCCATCGGGATCGTGCGTGCCAGCGCCGAGCCCTCGCCGCCTTCGGCCAGCACGAAGCGTCCGCGCCGCCAGTCGGTGCCGGCGCGCTCGAGCAGCAGGCGCAGCGGCACGCCGGTGAACTCGCTGCAGCTGAGCATGCCGTGCGTGTACTGCACGGTGGGCACCGCGACGTTGCCCCATTCCATGCCGGTGTTGGCGCTGCACTCGATGAAGCGGAAGCGGCTCGTGCTCGGCAGCCGCATCAGCTCGTCCATTGTGTAGACCATCGGCCGCGCGACGAGCGAAGGATCCGAGCCGTTGATCATGAGCCGGTGGCGGCGCGGGTCGAGATCCCACCAGCCGGCATGATGGCGCTCGAAGTGCAGGCCGCTGGGCGTGACGATGCCGAACAGGCTCTGCAGCGGCGTGAAGCTCACGCCCGACTCGCGCGTGGCGGTGAGGCCCGGGCTGATGCGGCGCTGCACGTTCGCCTCGTAGCGGCTCGGGCTGCCGTAGCCGGTGCTTGCAACCGGGCGGCCGAGCGCCTGGCGCTGCGGCTGCGGCTCGAGGATCTCGGGGTCGCCCGCCGACGCTGCGGCGCGGACCGCACCGCCGCCGGCCAGCGCGGCGGCGAAGGCGCGGCGGATGAAGTCGCGCCGGCCGGCGCGCGCTTCCTGCCGCACGCGGAGCACGCCGTCGCCGTCGAGGAAGCACTCGGGCGCCGGGCGCAGCCGGCCCGCCGTCGCCCACTCGCCTTGCCCGACCGCAGCGCGCGTGGACACGATCCGCGCGTCGTCAGGCCTGACCGACCACGGACGCCGTCGCCACCAGCTCGTCGAACAGCGCCAGCGAGGCCGCGCCGCAGACCGCGAACGGGTCGAGCGCCGCGCGCTCCGAGTACTTCAGCAGCAGCGCCGGGTTGAGCCGGGCGATGTCGACCTGCCCCATGCACCAGCTGCCGAAGCGCCGCTCGTGGATCTCCTCGTAGGCGAGCAGCTCGAGGTCGCGGTGGCGCGGGTCGGCGGCGATGCGGCCGTACAGGCGGCTGACCGCCGGGCGGCTGCCTTCGAGCACCTGCAGGAACACGCCCGCGCCGTGGCACAGCACGCCGGTCACCCCGAGCGACTGGTTCTTGGTGCGGCTGCGCCGCAGCATCACGGCCAGCTCCTCGGGGCTGGGCGCGGCCGCCGCGCGGCTGGCGTAGACGAGACGAACGAGCATGGCGGCCACCTTCACTTGTCCTTGCGCGCGAGCAGCGAGAGGAATTCGCGCCGCAGGTTGGCGTCCTTCAGGAACGCGCCGCGCATCACGCTGTTGACCATCGCGCTGTCGCTGTCCTTGACGCCGCGCCAGTGCATGCAGAAGTGGTCGGCCTCCATGACGATGGCCAGGCCGTCGGGGCGCACGCGCTGCTGCAGCTCGTTGGCCAGCATCGTCACCGCCTCCTCCTGGATCTGCGGCCGGCTCATGATCCAGTCGGCCACGCGCGCGTACTTCGACAGGCCGATCAGGTTGCTGTGCTCGTTGGGCAGGATGCCGATCCAGACGCGGCCGAAGATCGGGCACAGATGGTGGCTGCAGGCGCTGCGCACGGTGATCGGCCCGACGATCATCAGCTCGTTGAGCTGCTCGGCGTTGGGGAACTCGGTCACCTTGGGCATCGGCTCGTAGCGGCCGCCGAAGACCTCGTCGATGTACATCTTGGCCACGCGGCGCGCGGTGTCGCGCGTGTTGTGGTCGTGCTCGGTGTCGATGACGAGCGCGCGCAGCACCTCGTGCATCCTGGCCTCGACCTCGGCGCGCAGCTCGGCGAGCTCGCCGGCGCGCACGAATTCGGCGATGTTGTCGTTGGCGTGGAAGCGCCGCTCGGCGCCGACCAGGCGCCAGCGGATGCGCTCGCTGGCGGGCAGGGCGGCGAGTTCGTCCTCCGAGCGCAGCAGTCGGGCCGGGGGCGGCTTGGCGGGGATGCTCGGCATGGCGGCGGGCGGCGCTTGGGACCGGAGCGCGCGCACGGCGCGGGGCGCCGATTGTGCGTCGCGCCGGGCGACCCTGCACGCGCAGCGCGGGTGCCCTGGGTCGGCGCGGCGCGGACGCCGCAGCCCGGGCGAGCACTAGACTGGCGTGATGCCAGAACCCTCGCCGCCGCTGGCCCGGCTGCTCGAGCACACCGCCGACGTCGTGCAGTCGGTGCGCGGCGGGCGCTCGCTCGCCGAGCTGCTGCCGGCCTTGCCGCCGGCGCTGCGCCCGGGTGTGCAGGCGCTCGCCTTCGATGTGCTGCGCCATCTGGGCGGGGCGCTCGAAGTGCGCTCCCGGCTCGCCGCGCGTACGCCGCCGCCCGCGGTGGACGCGCTGCTGGTGAGCGCGCTCGCGCTGCTGTGGCCGTCGACGCGGCCTGCGCCCTATGCCGATCACACCCTGGTCGACCAGGCGGTGGCGGCGGCACGCGCGCGCGCGCCGGCGGCGGCCGGCTTCGTCAACGCCGTGCTGCGGCGCTTCGTGCGCGAGCGCGCCGCGCTGGTGGCCGCCGCCGACCACGCGCCGGCGGCGGCCTACCACCATCCGCTGTGGTGGATCGAGCGCGTGCGGCACGACTGGCCGCGCCACTGGCAGGCGCTGCTGCGCGCGGCCAACGAACGGCCGCCGATGACTCTGCGCGTCAACCGCCGGCGGCGCGGCGCGCAGGATTACGTCGCCCACCTGGCTGCGCTCGGCATCGCGGCCGAGGCGCTGCCCGATGCGGCCTTGCTCGGCCAGGCCGTCGTGCTGGCCGAGCCGCGTCCGGTGCAGCGCCTGCCCGGCTTCGCCGAGGGCGAGGTCTCGGTGCAGGACGCGTCGGCGCAACGTGCCGCGCCGCTGCTGCTCGGGCTGGAGTCGGCCGCCGACCGGCCGCTGCTCGCGCCCGGCGCGCGCGTGCTCGATGCCTGCGCCGCGCCGGGCGGCAAGACGGCGCATCTGCTCGAGCTGGCCGAGCTCGACCTGTGGGCGCTCGACGTCGATGCGCAGCGCCTGGCGCGCGTGCGCGACAACCTGCAGCGTCTGCAGCTGCGCGCCACGCTGAAGGTCGGCGATGCGCGCCGGCCGGCCGGCTGGTGGGACGGCCGCGCCTTCGACGCGATCCTGCTCGACGCCCCGTGTACCGCCAGCGGCATCGTGCGCCGGCACCCCGACGTGCGCTGGCTGCGCCGCGCCGACGACCTGCACCGGCTGGCCGGGGAGCAGGCGCAACTGCTCGACGCGCTGTGGCCGCTGCTGGCCGCAGGCGGGCGGCTGCTGTACGCCACCTGCTCGATTTTCCGCGACGAAGGCGAACGCGCGAGCGACGCGTTTTTGCAACGGCTCGCGCCCGGCGCCGCGCGGATCGACCCGCGCTCGCCGGGCCATGTGCTGCCGCTCGCCGACAATGCGCAGCAGACGGCGCGTGCGGGGCCGGCGCCGGACGGCTTCTACTACGCGCTGATCGAAAAGACCTGACGCCCCAGAGCCTTCGATGCAGCTGCCGCCGGTCCGCCGTCGAAGCCCGCCCGGCCTGGCAGCACGGCTGCTGCTGGCCTGCTGGCTGTGGGCGCTGGCGCTTGCCGCGTCGGCGCAGGGCGTGGAGCTCGCCTCGCTGAGCGCGCGCCGCGCCGACGGCGCGCTCGAGCTCGAGTTCTCGGCCCGTGTGATGCTGCCCAAGGCGGTGGAAGACGCGCTGTGGCGCGGCGTGCCGCTGTACTTCGTCGCCGAGGCGACGCTGCTGCGCAGCCGCTGGTACTGGCGCGACGAGCGCGTGGCGCGCGTGGCGCGCTCCTGGCGCGTGGCCTACCAGCCGCTCACCGGCACCTGGCGCGTCGGCCTGGGTGGGCTGAACCAGAGCTACGGCTCGCTCGGCGACGCGCTGACCGCCGCGTCGAGCAGCTCGGGCTGGAAGCTCGCCGATCTGGCCGCGCTCGGCAGCGACAAGGGCTACTACGTCGAGTTCGACTACCGGCTCGACACCTCGCAACTGCCCGGGCCGATGCAGTTCGGGCTCGGCGGCCCGGGCCTGAGCGGCGAGTGGACGGTGCGCGTCGAGCGCGTGCTGCGGCTGGACTGAGAGCCTGTGAAGACATGAAGCGCGCGGGTGTGATAGGCATTTCCACAGGCGCCCAGCGCATGCGCCGCAGACCATGACCAAGGCCGCGCGCTGGGGCTGGATCGTCGCCGCGGTGGCGGCCACCGGCGTCGTGCTGCTGCTGGCGTTCGTGCTGAGCTTCGCCACCCGCAGCGGCCTGTACGAGCGCCACTTCGCGTGGCTGTTCTGGCTCAATGCGGCCGTGGTGCTGCTGCTGGCGCTGGTCGTCGGCCTGGTCGCGCTGCGCCTCGTGGCGCGCGTGCGCCGCGGCAAGTTCGGCAGCCGACTGCTGATCAAGCTGGCCGGCATCTTCGCCCTCGTCGGCGTGCTGCCCGGGCTCGTGATCTACATCGTGAGCTACCAGTTCGCCTCGCGCAGCATCGAGGCCTGGTTCGACGTGCGCGTGGCCGGCGCGCTGGACGCCGGCCTCGCGCTCGGACGCCTGACGCTCGAGACGCTCGCCGGCGACCTGACGAACAAGACGCGCCTGGCTGCCGAGCAGCTCGACGAAGCCGGCGCCGCCGCGCTGCCGCTGGCGCTCGAGCGGCTGCGCGAGCAGCTCGGCGCGCGCGAGGTCGCGCTGCTCGGTGCGCTCGGCCAGCCGCTGCTCGTGACGAGCGGCGCCACCGCCGCCGCCGCACCCGAGCGGCCGTCGGCGACCTTGCTGCGCCGGGCGCGCGCCGCCGGCGCGGCCAGCCAGATCGACGGGCTGGACGAGGAGTCGCTCGCGCCGGGCGGCCCGGGCGCGAGGCTGCGCGCGCTGGCGCGCGTGCCGAGCAGCCGCATCGCGCTGGCCGGCGCCGAGGGGCACCTGCTGCTCGTGACGCTGCCGATCGCACGGCCGCTCGCCGCGAACGCGCTGGCGGTGCAGTCGGCCTACAGCGAGTACCAGCAGCGCGCGCTGGCGCAGGACAGCCTGCGCCGCATGTACGTCGGCACGCTCACGCTGGCGCTGCTGCTGGCGGTATTCACCTCGGTGCTGCTGGCCATCGTGCTGGGCAACCAGCTCGCGCGCCCGCTGCTCATCCTCGCCGAGGGTGTGCGCCGCGTGGCCGCGGGCGACTACGCGGCGCCGCCCGTCTTCCCCTCGGGCGACGAGCTCGGCGGCCTGACGCGCAGCTTCGCCGCCATGACGGCCCAGGTGGCCGAGGCGCGCGAGCAGGTGCAGCGCGGCATGCTGCAGCTCGAGGGTGCGCGCACGCGGCTGCAGACCATCCTCGACACGTTGAGCGCCGGCGTCGTCGTGCTCGACCGCGAGGGCCGCATCGACGTCGTCAACCCCGGCGCCACGCGCATCCTGCAGCGGCCGCTCGCGTCGTGGCGCGGCCGGCGGCTCACCGAGCTGCCCGACCTCGAGGTGTTCACGCACGCGGTCGAGCGGCGCTTCGAGCTGCTCGCCACCAGCCCCGAACCCGGCGAGCGCGACCACTGGCAAGACGGCTGCGAGCTCGTGCGCGGCGACGGCGCGACGCTGACGCTGCTGGTGCGCGGCGCGGCATTGCCGGGCGAGGCGCGGCTGATCGTCTTCGACGACATCAGCGAGGTCGTCTCGGCGCAGCGCTCGGCGGCCTGGACCGAAGTGGCGCGGCGCCTGGCGCACGAGATCAAGAACCCGCTCACTCCGATCCAGCTCTCGGCCGAGCGGCTGCAGCACAAGCTCGAGGCCAAGCTCGAAGGCGCCGACCAGGCGCTGCTGCGGCGCTCGGTGGCGACCATCGTGGCGCAGGTCGGCGCGATGCAGACGCTGGTCAACGAGTTTCGCGACTACGCGCGGCTGCCCGCCGCGCAGATGCGGCCGGTCGACCTCGACGCGCTCGCCTCCGAGGTGCTGGCACTGTACGGCCAGGCGCTCGACGGCGGCGTGCTCGTCGCGGCGCTCGAGCCCGGGCTGCCGCCCATCCTGGGCGACGCGACGCAGCTGCGCCAGGTGATCCACAACCTCGTGCAGAACGCACTCGACGCGGTGGCCGAGCGCCCGGGCGGGCGCGTCGAGCTGGGCATCTCGGGGGCGCGCTCCGAGGATGGCGCGCTGCATGAGGTGCGCCTGAGCGTCGTCGACAACGGCCCCGGCTTCCCCGACAAGGTGCTCAAGCGCGCCTTCGAGCCCTATGTCACGACCAAGCCGCGAGGCACCGGGCTGGGGCTCGCCGTCGTCAAGAAGATCGCCGACGAGCACGGCGCGCGCGTCGGCGCGGCCAACCTGCACCGCGCCGACGAACCCGATGCGCCGGTCACCGGGGCGCGCGTTTCGCTATCATTTTCCAAGTTCGCCACGGCGGGCGGCGCGGCGGCCGCAGGTGGCGCCGCGGCCGCCGATGCGGGCGGCCTCCCATCCCCGGCCGCGCCGCTTGCGCTGCGGCTGCGCTGAGCGCCAACAAGGCCCGAATGGCAACCATCCTGGTAGTGGACGACGAGCTGGGCATCCGCGCCCTGCTGAGCGAGATCCTCGGCGACGAGGGCCATACGGTCGAGCTGGCCGAGAACGCCGCGCAGGCGCGCCAGGTGCGCGAGGGCCTGCGGCCGGACCTCGTGCTGCTCGACATCTGGATGCCCGACGTCGACGGCGTGACGCTGCTCAAGGAATGGGCCGCCTGCGGCCAGCTCACGATGCCGGTGATCATGATGAGCGGGCACGGCACCATCGACACCGCCGTCGAGGCCACCAAGTACGGCGCCAGCGCCTTCCTGGAAAAGCCCATCACGCTGCAGAAGCTGCTGCGCGCGGTCGACCAGGCGCTCGTGCGGCCCGCGCTGCGCGGCGCCGCGCTGTCGGGGGCGGCGCGCAACGACACCCTGTCCGACGGCGCGGCCTCGGCGCTCGCCGCTCCCGCCGGCGTCTTGCCCGACGGCCCGCTCGCCGAACAGAGCTTCGACCTGGACCGCCCGCTGCGCGAGGCGCGCGACGCGTTCGAGAAGAGCTACTTCGAGTTCCACCTCGCCAAGGAAGGCGGCTCGATGACGCGCGTGGCCGAGAAGACCGGCCTCGAACGCACGCACCTGTACCGCAAGCTCAAGCAGCTGGGCGTGGACCTCACGCGCAACAAGCGCGGCGTCGTCTGAAGCGGCACGCCTCGCAGGGCACGGGGCACCGGCCGCGGCACGCCTGCGGAGGCGCGCTTGCCCCGAGCTGCCCGCCGCCGCCGGCTATACTCGCCGTCCCTGCGCGTGCCCCGGCGCGCGAGCGGCCAAGTAGCTCAGTTGGTAGAGCAGCGGACTGAAAATCCGCGTGTCGGTGGTTCGATTCCGCCCTTGGCCACCACCACCGCACTTGCGCTGCGCCGGCGTCGCGCACGACGATGCGCGCCTTTCAGGCTGCGCGGAAGGAACGCACCATCGCCTCGATGCCCTCCTCGTAGGGCGTGATGCGAAAGCCCGGGTAGCGCTGCACGAAGCGCTCGCTCGAGAATACGAGGTCCTGCTCGTGCTGGTAGCGGATCTCGCGCAGCTCGCGCAGGATCGGCACGAAGAGCCCGAGCAGCGACTGGATCGCGCCGGGCAGCGCCTGCACGCCTTCGGGCGCGTGCAGCAGCCGCGCCGACATCTGCAGCAGCGCGCGCGAGGTCGGCGCCGGGGTCATCGTCGGCAGGTGCCAGGCGTCGCCGTAGGCCCCGTCGTCGAGCGCCAGCTCGACGAGGCCCCGCGCCGCGTCGGGCACGTAGGTGTAGCTGTGCAGGCGGTCGGGGTCGCCCAGCCACTGCGCCGTTTTCCCCTGGAGCTGGCGTTCGATCGCCGAGGCGAAGAGCAGCGCACCGCGCACGCCGGGGCCGTAGAAGTCGGACGCGCGGGCGATCAGGACCGGCACGCCCTCGTTGCGCGCGGCCTGCATCAGGCGCTCGCCGATCGCCTGGCGCACGCGGCCCTTGCGCGAAGGCGGCTGCTGCGGATGGTCCTCGCGGATCGGCTGGCGCAGCGGCACGGGCCCGTAGCCGTAGAGGTTGTCGAACATGACGAGCCGCAGTCCGTGCCGGCGCGCGGCGGCGATCGCGTTGTCGATGAC
>WBZR01003295.1_pt1 | contig 14858 bp, 15 predicted proteins | sample 5204231 | NCBI WGS metagenome assembly WBZR01 (sample SAMN12412403, study PRJNA552823) | activated sludge metagenome | isolation source: activated sludge from anammox sidestream of wastewater treatment plant... | place: USA: Virginia | collected 2017-08 | reverse complement strand
AGAGCTTCACCACGAAGGGCACAAAGTCTTGCGCTGAGTTCGTCGAAGCGACACAAAGGCAAAAAAAGAGCCTAGATTCCTTGGGTTTTCCTTTGTGACCGTCGTGTCCTTTGTGTTTGAAAAAAAGGTTTCCCGTTAAAAACGGTAGAGCCGAAACCCTTTAAGAACCTGGCGTTCTGCGCGCCTTTCGCGATAAAAAGGAAAGGGAAGGTAGAGAGTCTATTTTTTAAATGTCAAACTTGCGGTTCTCCCCAGTTGACTGACCCAATCGACAAATAACCACATCCCAATGAGAATGAGAGCTCCATCGAGGATCTGGGACCATAAGGCGTCGAGTTGTTTTGGCGCGGCAGAGCCATTCGAGGGAATGTAGAAACGAAAAACATCCAACGCGTTTTTATGTAATCGTATGAAATAATCGGACACCAGGTGAACAACAGGGATGTCGATCAGCCAGCGGACTGCGAAGAACGCCCCAACGAGAAGGATCAGCCATAGAGCCACGACGGCAAGGTGATGGCGGTAGCGTTGCCACCCGGTGGGCTCGGTATCTTCCGCTTTCTTTCTTGTATCCGCCCCCTTGCCGGTGGACCTGCCCCCTTTCTCGCCTAGATCCGGGTTCCATTCCGTGGGTCGCAATTCTCCCAGCGTTCGTTTCGCGAGCGGGGTTGCGAATTTCTCAAGATTGTTCCAATACTCTCCGTGATTCTCGAGGGATGTTTTCGTCCGTATATTGGTTGGGCTGGCTATGCCTCGCGCGAATTTTGTATCCAATGGAGGCGCCTTTTCAAAGTAGGTGTACTCATCCAGTCCATAAAATTCGGTGATCGGGTCTGAGAAATTCCAGAAATTCAACCACTTGAACCCCTTCGGGAAATTCTGCTCCGTCGACACAGAGACCGGGAAACGCTCGTAATACACAGGATCAAGCACGCCCCGCGCATGATGATAGTAACTGAGGACACTGCCGATGGTTGTATAGGTGAAGATTTTGTCCTGGTATTTTTTATCGAGGTAATGGAACAACGCTTCGTACGTGATCGGCGTGCCTTGCGAGTGCGCCACCACATGGATACGTTTGACGCCCGGCTTGTTGTAAAAATAGACGATATCGTTGATCACCGCGCTTCTCACCCGGTTCGATTGCGCCGGGTCCATCGCGTAATTCACCACATCGTCCATGTATCCCACCAACATCACGTTGAGCGCCTTATCGAGCGAGGCGCCAATGCCGCCCAGAAATTTTGTCCATTTCAACAGGCTCACCAGCAGGGCGCCAATGAACCCAATGGGGAGCGTCATAAAGATCAAGTAACGATAGATCAGTGGGGTAAAGAACAGGCGGGTCAGGAATACCTCGTCGACCTTGCCCACAAGTTTCCGGCCGTCTTCCTCATAAGAATAATAATCGGCGATATCCACATCGCTATTGGCGTAGGCTCGGAACCCCCATAAAAGTCCGCGCGCAACCACGAGGGAGGTTTGAAGCCCAAGCAAAACCAAGACAAAGCGCAGGTAAGCCAGCGGTTCGCTCACGAGGAAAAAGATCAAAGCAAGCAGTACCCAATTGGGAAGCACGGGCAGGCTTTTCAACCTCCGATATTTGGCATACTGGTAACTCATGACAGAATGTTCGAGCGCCGGCGCAATCGCCCAGACCGCCCCGGTAAAGATCACGAAGATCAGCCCGTTGAACCCCGGCAGGTTGAAGATCTCATCAGCCAGGATGTTCTTCAACGCTTCGTTGAACCACGTCACCGTAGGCAGAATCTTAATGAACGGCAAAAGAACCAGCACAAACATCAAGAAATAGGAAAAGTAATAACCGAAGTAATCCCAAGCCCGTGTGCCGGGCGTCTTGCCGCGCTGAAAGGCAAAGTTTTGATTGGTCCGTTGATCTTTTAGCCATTTCGTATTCCGCGTGAATACGGCGTTGCGGAGCATGTTCGCAAACACAAACGACGCCATGCGCCATTCCCGCGAGAGATTCCCAAGCGCGCCGGAAGGCAGGGTTTCGGCTTCCCAATAAGACTCCTTCAACCAAAGACGCCTGCTGGTCTGCCGCTCCTGGATTCCTGTTCCAACCTTTTCCTCGAACCGGTGACGGGCGCGGATCTCCGTCACATGTTTATGCGATTTCCCATCCGTATTATGAGGCGAGGGTAAATAATCCTCGAACCCGGAGGTCAACTGTGTCAGCGTCGCATTTTTATCCAGCGCCTTGATCGCGGGCCAAAATCCGCGCAGAAAGATGTTCAGGTGATCGTCCTCCGCCTGTTCGCCGGCGCCTTTCACGATGAGGATGACGTCGATCTCCGGCTCCTGTCCGTTCTCGTTTTTTGATGTCGCTTTCTTAGCCATTGCCGTCTCCTTTTGCCTGGTGTTGGAACGACTGACCGCCCTCCGGTGTATGATAAAAGAATCGCACACTCATGACCCAAAACTCTACATCAGTACAACCCCTCAACACCCGCCGCGTTGCAATGCAAAGCGCCCTCGCCGCCGCGCTATTTCTCGGCTTCCCCGCCGGGTTGTTGCTTTGGCTGATTCTTTTCCGCGAAGCGAACCCGTCTGCATCAGTGGACTCATTGATCGCCCTCCTCCAAGCCCACGGCATCAACAAGATTTTCGCGTTAACGCTCTGCTCGCTCGGCTGGAGTTTTTCACTCGGGCGAATCAGCGGATTCCGCGCCTGGTGGAAGATCGGACTCGCCACCGCCCTCGGATTCATCCTGGCGTGGTTCTCGCCTCTCTCCAACATGGACGGCTGGTTCGCCGATAGGATGCCGATTCCACTCCTCTACGCCCTCACCATGTGCGGAATCGTTTTCAGCGCGACATTCTGCGTCGGCATTGCGTACGGACTCATCCTCCGCCACCTCAAAGCCGCGTTGACGATGGCTCTCTCAACAAGTTTCACGTCAACGCTCGCCCTCCTGCTGACGATGGTAGTTTTCAATCAATTTGGAATCTATGTGGGAAGCGCGGTTCCCTTCGCCATGTCCAAAGTGACGACGGTGAGTCTGCTCGTATCCGCGATTGCGGGAGGGGCGGTGTTGGGAGTACTGTTCACATGGTTTGTTGAAAATAGATTGCGCAACCCCTAGCTCCAGAAGACCGTCCACATAAGAAAAGATTGCCCCCTTAGGGTCGGTACATTAACAACGTTCCGTATGTTTGTTCGCTCGCAGTTGCACTGCGAGCGGGATGCCGTGCAACTGCATCGCCAACAGGAAATTTATATTTTTACGAACCCTTAGGTTCAGAAAAATCTAGCTCTTCTCAGGGTATTGCTTCACGCCATCCACCAGCAGTTCATGGCGCCAGGTTTCCATGGTTGCCATGCCGCCGAACCGCTCCAGTTGATACAGAATATGAAGCGAGCATGGTTTGCCATCGATCTTGAAGGGGAAGTCCATATCCTCGCCGCGCGGCAGAGTCCGGCGCAAGATTTCCCGGTGATCCACCGTGGTGACAACCTCCCCAGACATGGCCTGGCTGACTTGAACGGTATGGGGCGAACCAACGACCACTTGCCAATTTGTGATCATGAGAACCTCCTTTCTTGTTCCATGTTCAACGGGCGAATTCAGGCAATCCTCCCGCGAGGGTTGCAAGCATGCGAGTGAGATGATTAAACGCGGCTTGGTTGTCGGGCCCAAGATTCTGCTTCACGATCTCTTTCCACGCGTATAACTCAACCACCTCGTAGAAACCGGGTTGCGCGAAGATTTTCTCAGGGGCTTCGGTAAGCACTTTGAGCCACGCATCCTTCCACTGATCGTCCACGATCACCCTGCCCTCAATGATCTCATGGTGGACATTGATCTCATCGATCCATTGCAATGCTCGTTCTTCCTTTTGCTTCTTGTTCATTCTTACCTCTATAGGATTTACGCGGTCGGCTGAAGCGCCGCTACGGCGAAACAAGTTCAACTGCGCAATTCCTACTGTACAAATTGGGCGCGCTCAGCTCAGTTGGCGTAACCAATTGGGCGATACAAAAGCCCATCGGTGAATTTAAAGACGCCTCCACACGCCTCACATTCGATTTCAGGCTCGGCGTCCCTCTCGTATGGGTTGTCGGGCAGAGTCGCCCGCGTAGTTTCATCACAGAGCGGACACTTGATCTCGATGATCGCCAGCCTGCCCTTGACATTCTCCGTTTGATACGCGTTCATCGAACGCTCCTTTCCTGGGAATTCTCTACAGCGCTATCAATTGGGATGCTTGATCAGCGTAACCACCAACCCGGTCACGGCGCTTTTCAGGTCTCCCAAATGCTCCCGCGAGAAATCCGCCTTCGACATGGGAGGAAGTTTCTGGGAGAGGAAGTAATCCTGAATCCCTTTGATAAAGGTGTTTGGGTTTTGGTCTACAGATTTCACGATGGGCGCATTCCATTCGCCCTCGTGAACGAGATGGATCTCCGCATCCGGGATCCCCACCGCGCGGCGGACGCTGTTCATCCATTTTTCTTCGGAAGAGGTGTCGATCATCATGCCGACTGCCCGATCCTCGGCGCGCGCGAAAAACGCATAGATGGAATTTTGGTTGGACATGGCATCTACTCCTTTGAGCAAATTCGTTGTGAAAAACCAAATGGCGGAAACTGAAAATCTGGTTTAGTTTGACCTCTGTTTGATCGCCTCCTTTACGTATTGTTCGATCTCCCAATACCGCTCGGGGTGGATGAAAATATAATCGGGCGCATTCGCCAGAATATCCATCCACACAGGTTTTTGTTTCTCGTCTATCGCCGGCTTACCCTCCACCACGTGGGCGGCGTTGATGACATCGAGCATCGCGCCAGCCAAACTTTTCTTTTGTTCCTTGTCCATAACAGCCTCCTTTTGCGAATGCTCCACGAGCAACCGCTACATTTACAATTCGGGTGGGCTTTGGAGACAATAAGAAATGAGCTTCTTTTACCAGACCTCTTGCGAAAGTCTTTTCGCCACAGAGCGCTCAGAGAAAAAAAGAGATTTTCTCAAAGGGCTCTGTGGACTCTGTGGCTAACCAAAACTTACTGATGTAAGAGTTCTACTTTTTAAATACTACAACGCTGTCTCATTGATTCCATGTGTCATTTGTAATAAAAAATCCCCGCCGTTTGTTCGGCGGGGATTCGATTTTGGATGTTAGGGTCGGCACATTAATCACTTCCCATATGTTTGTTCGCTCACAGCGCAACTGCGTCCCCAACAGGGAATTTATATTTTTACGGGTCTCCCGTAATTAACGGGAAAGAGCTTCACCACGAAGGGCACAAAGTCTTGCGCTGAGTTCGTCGAAGCGACGCAAAGGCAAAAAAAGAGCCTAGATTCCTTGGGTTTTCCTTTGTGACCGTCGTGTCCTTTGTGTTTGAAAAAAAGATTTCCCGTTAAAAACGGTAGAGCCATTTTTACGAATCCTTAGTCTGCGATGGCTGGCGCGACAGTTGGGAGGTTGTCCTTCAACTCTTTGCGCGGGGTGAAGATGGCGGCGATCCAACCCAGCACGGCGGCGGCGAAGGCGATGATGAAAACGAGGTGAATGGCATTTGCCATCGCGAGGCGCGCGCCCGTTTCGACGAATCCGCCAGACGTGGAGAGAGGGTCGAGGAGTTGGGAGATCAGGCTCACGTCGAGACCGGAGGCGTTGAGGTTGGCGGCGAGTCGCGCGCTCAACGCGGCGCCCATCACGCTCACTCCCAACGTCCCGCCCATCGAACGGCTGAATTGAAGCATCGAGGTGGCGGTCCCAAGATGACGCCGTTCGACTGTGGTCTGCACGGCGATCACATACGCGGGGATCGAAAGCCCCATGCCCATGCCCATCAGGGTGACGAAGACCATCACGAAAATGCGATTCGCGTCCGCGCCGAACAAGGCAAGCAGAGACGCGCCGATGAAAAAGAGGCTCGTGCCAATGATGCTCAAGCGACGATAGCCAACCTTCAATAAAATACGCGAGCCGAAAATACTGCATGCCACCCAGCCCAGCAACATCGGCGTGACGGTGACGCCCGCCTGCGTGGGGCTTGCGCCCAGCACCGATTGCACAAAAAGCGGAATGAATGAGATCGTGCCGAACACTGCCCAGCCGGTGAACAAGCCGTGCGATGTGGCGGTGGCAAAAAGCCTGTCGCGGAACAACGCCAGCGGCAGGATCGGGTCGGCGGCGCGGCGCTCCACGTGAAAGAGAATCACGAAGAGACCAACCGCAGACGCGATGAAAACCCAGCCCTGGGATGTGCCGAGTTCCATTAACCCGAGCAGGAGCAGGACGACGCTTGCCGACAACAACGCCGCGCCGGCATAATCTACCGCGGGTCTTTCGTGACTGTATGCCTGATCCCGCCACGCAAACGCGACCAACACCCCGGCGATCAGACCGGGAAACACGTTGATGTAGAAGATCCAATGCCATGAAAGTTGATCCACGATGAAGCCGCCCAAGAGCGGACCCGCCACCGAGGAGACTCCCCACACGCCTGAAAAGACCCCCTGCATTTTGGTGCGTTGTTCGAGTGAAAACATTTCGCCGATGAGGATAAACGCCAACGGCATGATCCCGCCCGCGCCGATTCCCTGCAAGGCGCGCGCGAGGATCAAGTGGGTCAGCGTGGTTGCCATTCCGCACAGCACAGAGCCGATGAGGAAGAGCGCCATCGCAAAGACATACAATTTGCGCCTGCCGTAAATATCCGAAAGTTTTCCATACAGGGGAACGGTGGTTGTAGACGTCAGCATGAACGCCGAAAAAACCCATGAGTAATTTTCCAGCCCGCCCAGTTGACCGACGATGGTGGGCATGGCGGTGGCAACGACGGTGGATTCCATCGACGCGAGGAACAGACTGAGCATAATGCCCACTGTGACAAGAATGATGCGATTGCGCGACATGTTTTCCTTATTTGGGTGAAGTGAATACAAAGCCTCGACGGGCTTTGCGCTGATAATCATACCATGCGAATTCAAGGCAGAAGCGCAATAGGGCTATCGCATTAGGGCAATCGCATTAGGGCAATCGCATTAGAAAATCTCGAGGCTCAAAGCACGGTGTTTTACCTTCGAATCCGCTACTCTTCGCCAATCTGCGCGAATTTTTCCGAGAAAGATTAGCGCGAATTCGCGAGGATTAGCGGACAAAAAGTCCAAATGCGATTGCCCTAGCTATCGCATTTCTCTACCCTACAGGAAAGATTTTTACCGCAAAGCACTCAGGTCGCCAAGTGAAAAAGGTTTTCTTTGCGTTCTTTGCGGGTGTCGCATGGCGCCATGGCGACACCTAGCGGTGCAAATGTAAGGTAGAGAGTGATTCAAAAGAAAAAATCTGCGTTTCACCTGCCCTTGCGGGCGGTGCAAGGGTCAGCGTGAATCAGCGTCCCGATTTTGAAAGCGTAAGGTAATCAGATTGTCTGTTTTATTTCCCCTTCAACGGCTTGAACCCCTCACCCAGCGCCTCGTGCGCCGCGCCAACGACCAGGAACGCGCGCGAATCGCATTCATTGACGATGGCTTTGAGCGTGGATACTTCGGCGCGGGTGATGACGCAATACAGCACGGGGCGATTTGCCTTCGTGTACGCGCCCGAACCTTCGAGAACGGTGACGCCGCGTTGCAGTTCATCCAACACACGTTGGGCAATCGCTTCCGATTCCGAGGTGACGATCATTGCCGTGCGGACGGTGCCGCCGCCTTCGAGGGTCGTTTCGGCGACAAGTCCGCTGACGTACAACGCGATCATCGCGTAGAGGGCTTGCTTCCAGCCGAACACAAACCCCGCGCCGAGGATGACCGCTGAATCGACGAAGAGATAACTTTGCGTGATGGGAATACCGCGCCAGTTGTTGAGGATGCGCGCGAGAATGTCCGAACCGCCGCTGGTGCCGCGCGCGCGATAGACGAGTCCGTAGCCGATGCCGCTCACAATGGCTCCGTATAACGTGTTGAGGAACACATCGCCTCGCAGGTCGCGGATCAACGCCGCGCCGGCGCCGCCCTCCGCAAAGAGCGGAGTGTTTGGCAACAGATCGATGAAAATTGAGTATGTGGAAATAGCAACGGCAGTCCGCAAGGCAAAGCGATACCCGCCAAGGAAACGCCAGCCCAAAATAAAAAGCGGAACGTTTCCGATGAGGATCATCAAACCGATCTGCCAGCCCGTGAAGTGATTGATGAGTTGCGCGACCCCGCTCACACCGCCCGAAGCAAGATTGGCGGGGATGAAGAACGTCCGGAGCGAGAACGCCTGGATCAAGGCAGAGAGGATGATGAGGAAATAATCGCGGAGGGTGGGAAGGTATTTTTTCATTTTTTTTCTGTAGGGGCGGGGTTTCCCTGCCCAATGGTTGAATCACGAACACGGGGCGAGATGACCTCGCCCCTACAATATCAATCCAAAATTTCAACCCCCGCCAACTTCTCGATCACACCGACCACCGCCGAATTATCGAGTTCGCCCATGCCGGCGTCGATCATCTGTTGAAAGAGTTTTGTATTTTCAAGAGTGGACGACACAGGGACGTGATATTCCCTCGCCGTATCGAGCACGATCCGCAGATCCTTCAACTGCATGCGCGCCTTGAAGCCGGGGTTGCGATTGCCATCGAACAACCGCGGCGGCTTCACATCCAGCGTCCAGCATTGCGCCGCGCCGCCTTTGATCGCCTCCACCACCTTACGCGGATCGACTCCCGCCTTCTTCGCGAAGACGAGCAACTCTCCCATCGCCGCCATCTGCGCGGCGACCATGATCTGGTTGGCGGCTTTTGCCACCTGCCCCGCTCCCGCGTCACCGACGTGTGTGACTGTCTTGCCCATGGCAAGCAACACCGGCATGACGCGCTCCAAGGCGGATGCCTCGCCGCCGACCATAATGGCGAGCGTGCCGTTCCTCGCGCCGATATCGCCGCCCGAGACGGGGGCATCGAGCGCAAGCACGCCCTTCTCTTTTAACGTTTCCGCGATCATCCGCGCCGAGGCGGGTTTGATGGTGGAGTTATCGACATACACCAGCCCATGATGCGCGCCTTCGATGATTCCTTGTTCGCCGAGGACGACCTTTTCCACGTCGGGCGAATCAGGCAGGTTGGTGAACACCACATCCACTTGTGAGGCAACTTCACGGGGGGATGAAGCGGCAATCGCGCCTTCCGCCACAAGTTCATCCACCGCGGCGCGCGAACGGTTATGAACCACAACGGGGAATCCCGCGTTCAAAATATTCCGGGCGATGGACTTGCCCATCAATCCCAGACCGATATATCCGACTTTCAACATGATGACTCCTTTTCACCGCGAAGGTTTTGACATTATCTCTTTACCGTACATCTGCACCGCCAAGGGTTCGTAAAAATATAAATTCCCTGTTGGGGATGCAGTTGCACTGCATCCCGCTCGCAGTGCAACTGCGCGCGAACAAAAACACGGGAAGTTATTAATTTACAGACCCTAAGTGTCGCCATGGCGCCATGCGACACCCGCAAAGAACGCAAAGAAAACCTTTTTAAACTTGGCGGCCTTAGCGTGCTTTGCGGTAAAAGTCTTCTCATGTATGGTAGAGAAGAAATTATACCCTTGGAAGATTCGCAGAGATCGGCAAGGAGCTAGGGCAATCGCATTTGGATTTTTTGTCCGCTAATCCTCACGAATTCACGCTAATCTTTCTCGGAAAAATTCGCGCAGATTGGCGAAGATTAGCGGATTCGAAGGCAAAACACCGTATTTTGAGCCTCGAGACTTTCAAATGCGATTACCCTAGGCAAGGAGCAGTGGAAACTTTAAAAGCGGAGAGCCTGCCCCTTGAGGAGGAGAGGCAGGCTCAGGCTGGGAGAGACGCGGGAGCGCGTCATCCTTTTATTTAATCTGATACGTCACGTTGACGGTCACAACGAAAGTGAGTTGTCCGGGCGCGATCGGCACTGCCGCCGCTTCTGCCCCGCCGCCACCGCCGCCGCCGCGACCATCATACAAAGGATAGGGCTGGTTATCGACGAACGTGATGGTCTGAATTTCGCCCAGCGAAACGCCAGCCACCGAGGACAATTCCTCCGCCTTTGATTTAGCGTCGGCGAGCGCATCGGCGCGGGCTTGCTTGAGGGCTGAGTCCTTATCCGCCACATCGAACTGGATGCTGTTGACCGTGTTCGCGCCGGCGGTCACGACCGTATCGAGTAATCCGCCGAGTTTGCTCAGGTCGCGGATCGTCACATAGACGGTATTATCCACCGAGTAATACTTTTCGCCGGTGGGGGCGCCGGTCAGCGGATCGTATTTGTCGAACGGGTAAATGCTGAAGTTGGTCGTGCGGATATCCTTGGCGTCGATGCCAAAATTGGTCAGCGCTTCGATCATCTGCTGAGTTTGGGCATTGTTCGCCTGCACCGCCTCAGAAGCGGAGGGCAGTTCGGTGTGCACGCCCAGATAAATATAGGCGATATCCGGCACCAGGTTGGCTGTGCCAGAGCCAGCCACGCTCATCGTGCGGTTCGGCGCGCTAGCGCCACTCACGGCGGGCGCAACCCCGCACGCGCTGACAACCAGAGCCAGCAAGGCAAGTGTCGCAACTACAATGGTTTTGGTTTTCATTCATACTCCTTTTTATATGATTGCCACTATGAAGACGCTGGGCGCGAAGGAAAGTTCCCGCGCATGGCTTGAATTTTAAACGCTTTGCCTGTACAATCCTTGTACATTTGTTCTATGCCGATCAACTATCAGGAAGTCTACACACAGATCCAATCCATTGGCGCGGGCGCAAAAGAGAGGCGCAAAAAGAAAGAGGACGCCCAAGCCCAAGCGCGCCGCCTGCTCGAACAATTCGGCAGTCAACTGGATTTCCTCCGCTCGAAAGTGGATTCCGCCAAACAAGCGGATACGAACGTCCGTTGCGCCTGCCCATTGGATGAACCCCTCGCTTCTTCCTTCGACGTTCAGCCTGTCTCTGTTTCCCCAACCTTAATCGCCGCCGACGGTTCGCAAGCCATCGCCGACCGGCACAGCCCGGTTCAGTTTTGCGTCATCAATGTGGGGGCGATCTGCATGAAACCCAACTCCGGCGAAACGCCCGCAGTTGAAGTGGAAAGCGAACTTTTCTACGGCGATGCCATCGAAGAGAACGGTCTCACCACCGATGGCGGCGTGGCATTGCGGCGCGACCTTGCGGAACGCAGTGTCATCGAAACACTAAGCAAAGATCTGAGCGAGTCGGTCGTTTCATTTACAGACGGCACGCTGGAGATTTTTCGCGCCAAAGATATTGACAGTCCCAGCGCGTATCGCTCCATCCTGGATAAGTACGTCTCTGTCCTCTCGCGCTTGCAGGAGCGCGGCGTCGTTTCGGCGGGATACATCGACAAACCCTCGTCGAGCTTGGTTGTGAAGCTTCTTGAGTTGACCCAGATCACCATCCCTGAAGAAATGGAAAAACTGCGCAACGCCCCGCCGCTGAAATACGTCACCGACCGCTGGCTGTTTGGCTACAACAATAAATTATTCCAGTTACTCCCGCCCGGTCATCGTTCGGCAGTGTTCAAAATCCAATCCAATTCCGAGAAGACGTATAAGGGCGTGCTGGAACTTCACTTCTTCTATCTCAACGTCGGCACGGATGGACATCCCTGGCCCGTGCGCGTCGAAATCCCCAAATGGGTGGTGGATGACAAAGAGAAGTTGAATCTGCTCCATGTCGTTCTGGTCGAGCAATGCAAGATGATGGGGAATAAACCCTACCCTTATTTGCTTAATCGCGCTCATGAAATTGCAGTGGTCAAGAACGAAGAAAAACATCAGATTGAACAGTTGCTTTCTATGGAACTGAGAAAACAAGGCGAAGAAACTGACGACACTTCCCATAAACAAACAGGCAAGGATTCTCTCTCAAGCGGCAGAAAGAGGTATGGAAAATGACAAGCCAAATCGAAATCGGACGGTTACTCCGCGCAGGGACAACGGGATTCGTGGCGGGATGCCGCGTCAACCAACTGGATGCGCCGTCGTTTGGGGCGTTGGTGCGCGCGCCGCTGGGGGAAACCTATCAGATCTTCGGCATCATCTACGACATCCACATTGACGATGACGGGCTGGTGCGTCAACTCGTCACAGCGGATAATGTCAGCGACGAGGTGATGAAGGATAACCGCGAGCGGAGAATCGTGCCCGTGGAAATGTCCGTGCTGGCGGTGGGATACGAGCAGGATGGGAAGATTCATCACCTTCTACCGCCGCGTCCGCCCTTGAGTTTGGATGTCATCTTCAAGTGTGATAACAACGACCTCGCGCGCTTCACCGAGAAGTTCGGATATTTCAGGCACATCTTGAACAATCAGGAAATTCCTGTGGGTGAAGTGGTTGCCGCGCATATTTTGCAGGCAAGTAAAGCAAGGAGTGTGGAAAGTGGAAAGCATGCCCTGAGCAACGCCGAAGGGTGGAAAGAGGCGGCAACGCATGAAGTGATTACTTTATTGCGCGATGATTACCCGACATTGATGTCCGTGCTGGGCGCGTTGAGTGACGTTGCATGATGACAATCCCGAAGGGATGGCAGGATTGTAGACTTGGAAGAATATGGATTGCCAATCGCGCAGCGATGGCAGGATTGGACAAGTCTATGACACCCCTTCGGGGTTGGAATGAATTGATTGGCGATTCTACAGTCGTTTCATCCCTTCGGGATTGAATATTGAACCACGGAGACGCGGAGTCACGGAGATTTATATGGAACAACGAACAAAAATTGGATATTTGGTTGGCGGCGGATTAAAAGAAAACTTTCGCGTGAGGCTCACGGTTTCTCCGCAGGAGATTCAGGAGGGGGCGTTTGTGGTGATCCAAAGCGGAGAGTGGAATTATTATGGCATCGTCACGGACATTGTGCTTGGGGCGACAGACCCGCGCTTTGCGGATGAGCAGATGGAGGGACGGTTCCCGTCGCATATTTCGAAGGCGTTGCATGGACAGACGCTGTACGCGAATCTCGAGGTGTTGCCGAACCTGATGCTGGAGATCGGTCCGCAGTTGGGGACCGCGGAGTATAAAGATTGGCGCGGTCGAATCGACGCGAGGCTGAAAGATGAGCCGCGCATACTGCCCGTCAAGAATGTGCCGCCGCATCACGCGCAGGTGTTTCTGGCGAACGAAGGCGACATCGCGGAGATCTTCGGCAAAGATGAAAAACAATTCTTTGAAATTGGATCAACGCGAGAGAGAAATTTACCAGTTCGTATTGATCTTAAGAAATTTGTCCAACGATCTTCTGGGATATTTGGAGCTACAGGCTCAGGAAAATCCTTCTTAACTCGTGTAGTACTGGCAGGTCTTATACACAAAACGGATATTTCCCTGCTTGTGTTTGATATGCACAATGAATATGGCTATACTTATTCTCCACCTGAAGGAGGAAATTCTGTCCCCGGCTTGAAAGACAAACTAGGCTCAAAAGTGAGAATCGTTGGATTAGGTCGCGGCAAAGATGCAATGTATCAAGGCAAGACCCCAGATATAAATCTTGAAATTGCCATGAGTGATATTCATACTGGCGACATTGAAATTCTTGCTCACGAATTGAATTTGCGCGAAACAACATCAACAACATTAGCCGCCTTGTCAAGTAGGTTTGGAGTAAACTGGTTTCGTGAGTTCATGAAACTCGAAAATATGCCAAAACAAAAAGATGATGAAGGCAATTCATTCTATCCTGATGGAAGCCTGGAAGGCTGGGCAGAGGGCGCTGGTATTCACCCAGAAGCCGCGAAAGGGTTACACTCTCGATTAAGTAAACGAGTAAAGGGATTACCATATCTTGTTGAGAAACCAGCAAGTGATGGAGTTGGTCAGATTGTCAATGCACTTCAAAGCGGACAAAGTGTGATCTTGTCTTTCGGCAATCATGACAAAGATCTTGATTACCTATTTGTCTCAAATATACTTACGCGTCGTATTCGCGATGTATGGGAGGAGAAAACCAATGATTATCACCGCACAAAAGACACAATGACGTTACCACGCCCGCTGGTAATCGTTATTGAGGAAGCACATAAACTTTTAAATCGTGAAATGGCTTCGCAAACCACATTTTCAACGATAGCCAGAGAACTTCGAAAATACTACGTTACGCTTCTAATCATTGACCAACGACCATCTCAAATTTACGATGAGGTGATGTCACAATTAGGAACACGTATCAGCGGTTGGCTTGGTGATGATAGTGATATTCAGTCTGTTTTATCAGGTTTATCTGGACGCGATGCATTGAAGGGAATGTTGGCTCGTCTACAATCAGGTAAAGAAGTTATATTGCTTGGTCCTTGGGGGGTTCCAATGCCAATACCTGTGAAATCTCGAATATATAACGATGAGTTTTGGAAGGAATTGTTGGGGAGTAAACTAAAACGTAGCAAGAATGAACGACTCAGCGAATTAAACCCAGATTGGGGCAAAGAGTAGAGGCGCAAATATGAACACATCTGACCTCATTGCGATTGTAGCGATAGTAGTTTCGGCAATCGTCTCGATCGTTGTGGCAATCACTACTTATCGAAGTAACAAGCTAAACATTCAAGCAAAACGTTCTGAAATGGCTTTTGAAAAACAAATAGAGGCATTTAGAGAAATTGCCGAAAAAATCAGCGGTATAAGAAAGGCAATCGTTGGTTCAAAACAGCCTTACGACGAATCCTCTGACAGCGCTTTCTTTCACGCAGTGGAAAAAGCCACCCTTGATTATGTTTTCACGCACAGAAAGTATAGGTAACTACTCAGCGAGAAAAGAGTAGTGGGTTGTCAAAAAGATAAAGGTCTGCGAAAATAAGTTCAATGAGCGTAATCCAACTGCCCAGCGAAAAAGAAATTCGTACCGCCTGTCGGGAAGGGGAA
>WBZR01003293.1_pt1 | contig 14863 bp, 12 predicted proteins | sample 5204231 | NCBI WGS metagenome assembly WBZR01 (sample SAMN12412403, study PRJNA552823) | activated sludge metagenome | isolation source: activated sludge from anammox sidestream of wastewater treatment plant... | place: USA: Virginia | collected 2017-08 | reverse complement strand
CGACGATGACCGCCTGACCGAGCAGCGGCGCCATCTCCTGCGCGACGGCACGGGCAAGCACGTCGGGCGCGCTGCCCGCCTCCGACCCCACGACGATCTTGACGGGTCGCGACGGAAACGCGTCCTGGGCCGCAGCACCTGCGCCAGCAAGACACAGCACGGCGAGCAGGCACGATCTGCGGACGGCACGGGCAAATGACATGGGGCTCTCCTGACGGGTCCGATCCGAAACGGCGCCTGCTGCACGCAGCCGCCGGGATCGTGGGTTTTCGTGCCGCCATCATGCCCGAGGTAATAATTCCGGAAAAATCGATTCTGTTGATCATTCCATAGCCGCAGGTTATCGTTTCGCGATGCCGAGAACGCCAGTCTCACCAGTACTCAATCGCTTGCGCCTGCGACAGGTAGCGCTGGTGCTGGCCATCGCACGCGCGGGAACGCTCAGTGCGGCCGCCCACGAGATCGGCATCACGCAACCGGCGGCGACCAAGATGCTTGGCGAACTCGAGGACGCGCTTGGGCAGCGGCTTTTCGATCGCACCGGACGCGTGCTCGTGCTCAATGCCGCGGGACAGCGCACGCTGCTCGCCTTTCGGGGCATGCGCGGCACGATCGAGCAGTTGCTGCGCGACCTGCACGAGCTCGGCGAAGGAACGGCCGGCCGAATTGCCGTCGGCAGCATCATGGCGGCCTCACCGACCTACCTCACGCGCGCGCTCGCCGACCTCAAGAATCGCTTTCCCGGGCTCGCGGCGACGATCGAGGTCGGCACCAGCGACCGGTTGATGGAACTGCTCGATGACGGAGCACTCGACGTCGTCATCGGCCGCGTGCCCGCAGCCGCGAGTGGGTATCGGTTCGACGCGCTCGCCGACGAGGCGCCGGCGGTGATCTGCGCTCCTGGCCATCCCCTGCTCGCAGAACCGCGGATTGCGTTCACGCACCTGCGCGCGTGCTCCTGGGTGCTGCAGCCTGCCGGCAATCCGCTGCGCGACGTCGTGAATCGCGAATTCGAGGCAAAGCACGCTGCATTGCCGCAGGGCCTCCTCGAGACCGCATCGACGATGATCACCATCCACCTCGTCATGCGTACGCGCATGCTCGCGGTGCTGCCGACCTCGGTCGCGTCGGGTTTCGCCCGGCACGGAATGGTCGGCGTCCTCCGCTACCGGATGCGCAGCCGGCTCACGTCGTACGGAAGTATCGTGCGCGACGATCGCCCGCTGTCGCCCCCTGCGCGCCATTTCCTCGCGTTGCTGCACCCGCGTGCGGCGACCACATGGTAGCGCGCCACGACGGCTTGGACGGCGTCGAAATCCGGCCGCCTACCGGCCCGCGCGCTGCCGGACGACGTCGATGTCGAGAAAGCGCCACGGGGTGGCGCGGAAGCTGTCCTTCCTGTAGCCGCGCACCCACGGCTTCGCGAGCGTGCTATCGATGCGGTTGACGCCGCCGCCGAGCGGCGCGTAGGCATTGAGGATCTCGGTCATCCGCATGTAGAGCTTGTCACGCTCGCCGTCGAGTCGCAGCGCGCGCGAGCGGCGCAGGAGATCGTCGTACTCGTCGTTGCGAAAGAACGAGAGATTGGTCTGGCCGGCGCCGGGGCCATAGGCCAGCTCCATGTACGAGTCGGCCGAATCGGCGCTCCAGCCCAGGCTCCACATCTGCAGCTGGCCCGCCCGCGCCATCTTGAGCAGATCCGGCCACTTCTGCCGCTGGAATTCGATGCGCACGCCGATCGCCCGCATGTTCTTGAGCCACAGCTCGTCGCGGATGCGATTCTCGCCGGTGGGCGCGCTGCCCATCGTGAGGAGCAAGGGCTTGCCGTCGGGGAGTTCGCGCCAGCCGTCGCCGTCGCGATCCTTGTAGCCGAACCGCTCGAGGAGCGCGCGCGCGAGCGCGGGATCGTGGGCGGTGCCGTTCCTGATGCCGGCGACGTGACCGGGCACGACGGGTGGGATTGGTTGCGTGGCGACCCGACCCTGTCCCTGCAGCCCGACGCGGATGAGCTCCGCCGGATCGTAGCCCATGAGGACCGCGCGCCGCAGCGCGACCTTGTCGGGCGTGTAGCCGCCGACGACGGGATCGTTCATGTTGAAGTACGCGAAGAAGGCGAAGCCGGCCTCCTCGGCGCGCTGCAGCGTCACACCGGCCTTGGCGTACGCCGGCTGCAGCTGGTTGCGCTCGTCGAGCACGCGCATGACGAGGTCGCGCGGCACGTCCATGAGGTCGAGCTCGTTGCTGTTGAAAGCGAGGAGGCGAGGATTGGACTCCTCGATCACGGCGACCTCGATGCGTCCGATCTGCGGGAGCCGCTTGCCCTGCATCGCCTCGTACGCAGCCTTCGCGTCGGCGTCCGCGTGGGCGGGCAGTGCGGGGAAGGTCTCGACGCGATAGGCGGGATTGGCCTCGAGCACGATGCGCTGCCCGCGGCGCCACTCCTTCAGGCGGTACGCACCGGTGCCCACCGGATGCGTCATCGCCCAGCCGCTCGCGTCCGCGTGCGCCTCGATCACCTCGCGCGCGACGGCCGCGGTCTGCGTCGCGGTGAGCTTGGGCAGGAACGTGTAATCGGGGCGGGCGAGCACGAGCTGCAGCGTGTAGCGATCGAGGGCGCGCAGTCCCTCGATCTCCTGGTCGTAGTCGAGCCGGCCGGCACCACGCGCCGCGTCGACCGCGGCGTCGAGGCCGACGAACATGCCGCTGACGAGGAAGGCGTTGGGTGAGCGCAGTTTCGGATCGACGAGTCGCTTCAGCGTGTAGACGAAGTCATGTGCGGTGAGCTCGCGCGGCTTCCCCTTGAAAACCGGATCGTCGGCGAAGTGGATCCCCTTCTTCAGCCGGATCTTCCACGTGCGGCCATCGGCCGAGATCTCGGGCATCCCGTCGGCGACGCGCGGAACGATCCGGTGCGGCCGGGCGAGGTAGTCGTACTCGTACAGCGGATCGAAGATCGCCTGGATGATCGTGTTCGAGTACAGATCCTGCGCGACCTGCGGATCGAAGCCGGTCTCGGCGATCATGATGACCGTGCGCAGCACCTTCGTCGGATCGGCACGTGCGTCCGCCCCCGGCGCCTGCGCCACGGCGCCGATCGGCGCCACACCGAGCGCGACCGCGCACAGGAGCGCCAGGAGTGCCGAGACGCGGCGTGGCGACACCGCGCGCGCCACACGCCGTACCTCCGCGAGCGTGCGGCTCGCGCCGCCCGCCCGCGGCCATGTGCGCCTTACTGCACCGTCTTGCGCGGTCGCGCCAAGTCGAGGTCGAGGTATTGCCATGGCTGCTGGTTGAAGGGGTTGTACTTGAAGCCGACGACCCAGGGGTAGACGACGACGTTCTCGATGCGATACGCGGTGAGCTTCCACGGCGCATAGGCCGCGACCATGCGGGCGAGCTCGCCGATCATCCGGTTGCGCACCGGGCCGTCAGGCACCCGCCGCGCCTCGTCGTAGAGCTTGTCGAACTCGGGCAGTCGAAAGCGGGCGAGATTCGAGAGCCCGGCGTTGGGGCCGTAGAGCAGGCCATAGATGCCGAGGCCTTCGGTGCTCGTCGCGGTATTGGCGAGCTGCCAGATCTGGATCTGCCCCCCGCGCGCCATCTTGAGCATGTCCGGCCACTTCTGCGTGACCATCTCCATGCGCAGGCCCACCGCCGCCATGTTGCGTGCCCACAGCTCGTCGTACTGGCGCTCGAGTGCGGAGGGTGACGTGCCGCGCCGCAGGACGAGCGGCTTGCCATCGGGCAATTCGCGAAACCCGTCGCCGTCGCGATCCTTGTAGCCGAAGCGATCGAGCAGCGCCTTGGCACCCTCCGGATCGTAGCGGCCATTGGCGACGACCCCGGGGTCGAAGCCCGTCGTCCCGGGCGGCGAAGGCATGTTGGCGAACTGACCCTGGTTCTGGCGAATGACCCGGATCTCCTCCTCCGCGTTGTACGCCATGCCGATCGCCCGGCGCAGCGCGATCTTCTCCCGCGTGTATCCGCCGACGATCGGATCCTCCATGTTGAAGAACGTGTAGACGATCGACGGTTGCAGGCCGCGCTCGAGCAGCACGCCCGCCGCGGCAAATCGCGGCGTGAGCTTGCCGTCGGGCGTGATCACCTTGGGCACGAAGTCGGTGGGAACGTCGAGGTAGTCGATGTCGCCCTTCTCGAACGAGAGCATGCGGGGCTGCGACTCCTCGAGGACGTGGAGCTCGACGCGGCCGATGCGCGGGAACGTCTTGCCCTCGAACCGTGCATTGAGCTCGCGATCCGCCGGGTCGTTGCTCGCAACGAACGGCAGCCCGCGAAACGTGGGGCTCGCCTCGAGGACGATCTTCTGTCCGCGCTGCCACTGCGCGAGCCGGTACGGCCCGGTGCCGACCGGATGGGTCATCACCCACCCGCTCGCATCGCCGTACGCCTCGACCACCTCACGTGCAACCGCGGAGGTCGGCCCCGAAGTCAGGTCGGCGAGGAGGTCCCACCACGGAAAGTTGAGCTTCAGGCGGATCGTGTACCGGTCGACCGCCTGCATTCCTTCGACCGGCGCATCGTAGTCGAAGGTCCCGGTCGCCTTCGCGCGCTTGACGACCTCGTCCATGCCGACGATCTTGCCGTCGAAGAGTTCGAGATTCGGCGAGCGCAGCTTCGGGTCGAGGATGCGCTTCCAGGAATACACGTAATCCTGGGCGGTGAGTTCGCGCTTCCTGCCCTTGAAGACGGGATCGTCGGCGAAATGGATGCCCGGGCGGATGCGGATCAGCCACTCCCGGCCGTCCTTCGACTCGGGAATCGCCGCCGCGGTATTGGGAACGATGGCGTGCGGGCGCGAAAGGTAGTCGTAGCGAAACAGCGGATCGAAGATGCCGCGCACGACGTAACCCGAGTACAGGTCGTTGTACACCTGGGGGTCGAAGCCCGTCTCCGCGGCGCGCAGCGTCACGCGCAGGACTTTCCCGGGATCGGCCTGGGCGTGCACGCGTGCTGCGCTCACCGCGAGCACGAGACCCAGGACGAGCGCCGTCGCACGCGCCGCCAGGACGTCCTGCCGCAGCATCACAGCGCCTTCTCGACCTCGCCCGCGATCGCCTCGGGTGTGTCCTTGGGCGCGAAGCGAGTGAGCACCTTGCCGTCGCGACCGACCAGGAACTTGGTGAAGTTCCACTTGATCGCCTCGCTGCCGAGCAGTCCCGGCGCCTCGGCCTTGAGGAAGCGGTACAGCGGGGCGGCATCGCTGCCGTTGACGTCGATCTTGGCGAACATCGGGAACGTCACGGCGTAGTGGAGTTCGCAAAACTGCGCGATCTCGGCGTCGGTGCCAGGCTCCTGTCCGCCGAACTGATTGCACGGGAAGCCCAGGATCTCGAGCCCTCGCCCGCGCAGACGCGCGTAGAGTTCCTCGAGCCCCTTGTACTGCGGCGTGAATCCGCACTTGCTCGCCGTATTGACGATGACAAGCACCTTCCCGCGGTACTTGCCGAGCTTGACCGGCTTGCCCTCGATATCGTCGACGGTGAAATCGTAGATCGATGCCATCGCACCCCTCCTGCGCCGCAAAGGGGCGGATTATGCGTTGCGCACGCGCGATGCGCCACCGGTGGCGCCCGGGATGCCCCCTTCATGCGCAGGGCCATAGCCGCCGCCGCCCGGCGTCTCGATCACGAAGACGTCCCCTGGCGCCATGTCCACCTCGTGCGTTCCCCCGAAGTCCTCGCGCCGGCCATCGGCGCGCTCGACGCCGTTGCGACCGACGGCGCCCGGCGCCCCGCCACGAAGACCGAACGGTGCGACGCGGCGTCGATGGGCGAGGATCGCCGCGGTCATGCGCTCGAGGAAGCGGATGCGCCGCACGGTGCCGTCGCCGCCACGATGCGCCCCGGCGCCACCGCTGCCGCGGCGAATCGTGAAGGCCTCGAGCCGCACGGGAAAGCGCCATTCGAGAACTTCCGGATCGGTGAGCCGCGAGTTCGTCATGTGCGTCTGCACCGCGCTCGCCCCATCGAAGTCGGGACCGGCCCCGGCGCCGCCGGCGATCGTCTCGTAGTACTGGTACCGCGCATTGCCGAACGTGAAATTGTTCATCGTTCCCTGCGCGGCGGCGAGTATGCCCAGCGCCCCGTACAGCGCGTCGGTGATCGCCTGCGACGTCTCGACGTTGCCGGCCACCACCGCTGCGGGGTAGCGCGGACGGATCATGCTGCCTTCGGGAATGACGATGTGCAGCGGGCGAAGGCAGCCCGCGTTCATCGGGATGTCGCCGTCGACGAGCGTGCGAAAGACGTAGAGCACGGCCGCCTTGCACACCGCGGCCGGCGCATTGAAGTTGTCCGCCTGCTGCGGGCTCGTCCCGGTGAAGTCGATCGTCGCTTCCCGCGCGTGCCGATCGATGCCGATGGCAACCACGATGCGCGCCCCGCTATCCATCTCGACCTCGAAGCGCCCTTCGGCGAGGACGTCGATCACGCGCCGCACCGCTTCCTCGGCGTTGTCCTGCACGTGCCCCATGTACGCCCGTACGACGGGCAGCCCGAAGTGCGCGGCCATCGTCGCGAGCTCCGCCGCGCCCCGCGCACACGCAGCCGCCTGCGCCCGCAGGTCGGCGAGGTTCTGCTCGACGTTGCGCACGGGATGGCGCCCCCGGGTCAGCAGCGCGCGCATCGCCTCGTCCAGGAAGCGACCTTCGGCCACGAGTTGCACGTCGTCGATGAGCACGCCCTCCTCATCGACGTGCGTCGACGCGGGCGGCATCGACCCCGGCGTGATCCCCCCGATGTCCGCGTGGTGGCCACGTGCCGCGACGTAGAACTCGGGCGCATCCGACCCCAGGAAGACCGGCGCGATCACCGTGACGTCGGGCAGGTGCGTACCGCCACGGTACGGCGCGTTGAGCACGAACATGTCGCCGTCGCGCATCGTCCCCGCCCGGCGCTGGACGACCGCCTGTACCGACTCGCCCATCGACCCCAGGTGCACCGGCACGTGCGGCGCGTTGGCGACGAGGTTGCCCGCGCCGTCGAAGAGCGCACACGAGAAGTCGAGCCGCTCCTTGATGTTCACCGAGTACGCGGTATTGGCAAGCGTCACGCCCATCTGCTCCGCGATCGCCATGAACAGGTTGTTGAAGACCTCGAGGAGAACCGGATCGACGCGCGTCCCGATGGCAGGCGCGCGCGGCGCGGGCACGACCCGCTCCAGGATCGCGTCGTCGCGATCCGTGAGCGTCAGCCGCCAGCCGGGCTCGACGATCGTCGTCGCATTGCGCTCGTGCACGATGGCAGGTCCGGGCAGGACGTCACCCGGCCGCAGGTCGCCGCGCTCGTACACGGGTGTCGCGTGGAAGGCGCCCGCCGTGTAGATCCGCCGCTGCGCAATCGCGGTGAGAGGTGCGGTGCGCGCAGCAAACGTGGGGGTGCTTTCGGCAGCCGCCGCGTCGTGCCCGACCGCCTCGACGACGACCGCCTCGATCACGAGATCGCGTCCGGGCATGAGGAAGCCGTAGCGCTGGCGATAGCCTCGCTCGAACGCACCGACCATCGCCGCGGCGTCGTCGCCGAGCGCCACGTCGAGCGTGGTGTCGGTCCCGTCGTACTTGACGTGCGCCAGCCGCGTGCACGTGATGCGCTCCGGCGCGATTCCCTGCGCGGCGACGTCGTGACGGGCGGCTGCCTCGAGCGACACGCAGGCTGCCGTCGCCGCCGCGAGTCCCTCGGGCGTGAGCGCGACTTCGAGGGCGCGCTCGCGCAGCGTGCGCACGGCGGCAAGCCCCATGCCGTACGCCGAGAGCACGCCGGCGAGCGGATGGATGAGCACGCGGGTCATGCCGAGCGCGTCCGCGACGAGGCAGGCGTGCTGCCCGCCGGCGCCACCGAAGCAGCACAACGTGTACCCCGTCACGTCGTGGCCGCGCGCGACCGAGATGTGCTTGATCGCGTTGGCCATGTTCTCGACGGCGATCGCGACGAAGCCGGCGGCGACGGCTTCGGCCGAGTGCACCGTGCCCGTCGCGGCGCTGACTTCGGCGGCAAGCGCGGCAAAGCGCTGCTGCACCACCGCGCGGTCGAGCGGCTCGTCACCCTGCGCGCCGAAGAGGCGTGGAAAGAAGTCCGGATCGATCTTGCCCAGCAGCACGTTGCAGTCGGTGACCGTGAGCGGCCCGCCGCGCCGGTACGCCGCGGGTCCGGGCATCGCACCCGCCGAAGCCGGGCCGACCCGAAGCCGGGCTCCATCGAAGCTGCAGATCGAGCCACCTCCGGCGGCGACGGTGTGGATGCGCAGCATCGGCGCACGCACGCGCACGCCGGCGATCTCGGTCGCGAACGTTCGCTCGTAGCGCCCCGCCCAATGCGTCACGTCGGTGGACGTGCCGCCCATGTCGAAGCCGATCACACGCTCGAATCCCGCGCGGCGCGCCACCTCGACCGCGCCGACGACGCCGCCCGCGGGTCCGGAGAGGATCGCATCCTTGCCGCGGAACTGGTACGCCGCGGTGAGCCCGCCGCTCGATTGCATGAACTGCAGCTTCGCTTCCCGGGGGGTGACACCGAGCGCGCGTTCGACCTGCGCGACGTAACGACGCAGGATGGGTGACAGGTACGCATCGACGACGGTGGTGTCGCCGCGCGCCACGAACTTCATGAGCGGGCTCACCTCGTGCGACAGCGAAACCTGGGTGAAGCCGATCGCGCGCGCAAGCTCGCCCAGGGCGCGCTCGTGGTCCGCGAACCGGTAGCCGTGCATGAGCACGATCGCGGCCGCCCGCAACCCGTCGGCGTACGCGGCGCGCAGCGCCACCTCGGCCCGCACGAGGTCGAGGGGTCGCACGATCTCGCCACGCGCCCCGATGCGCTCGTCGACCTCGATCACACGGGCGTGGAGCATCGTCGGCAGCTCGATGCGGCGGGCGAAGAGCTGGGGCCGGTTCTGGTAGCCGATGCGAAGCGCGTCGGCAAATCCGCGCGTGACGACGAGGAGCGTCGGCTCCCCCTTGCGCTCGAGGAGGGCATTGGTCGCGACCGTCGTGCCCATCTTCACCGCCGTGACCGCGTGCGGCGGCAACGGCGCGTCGGGTGCAAGACCCAGGACGTCGCGCATGCCCTGCACGGCGGCATCGTCGTAGCGGTCCGGGTTGTCCGAGAGGAGCTTGTGCGTGACGAGCGAGCCGTCGTCGCGGCGGACGACGATATCGGTGAAGGTGCCGCCGCGATCGATGTAGAAGCGCATGGAAGATCGAGGAAAGGGACCCTCCGTCCGGAGGCTCCATCGTGTCGCGTATGATAAGGATTCGGTGACCTCGCAATCCACCCCTGCCCCGACGTACGTCGCGCGCGTTCGCGCGCCGTTTGGCGTGATCGAGCTCGTGAGCGATGGCCGGGCGCTCACGCACGTCAATTTCCTGCCGAAGACCGCATCGGCCAAGGCCGCTCCTGATCGCATCACCGCGCAGGCGGCGCGCGAAATCGGGCACTACCTCGCCGACCCGCGTTTCCGCTTCACCGTGCCGCTCGCGCCGCACGGCACCGCATTCCAGCAACGGGTCTGGCAGGCGCTCACGCGCATTCCGGTCGGCGAATCGCGAACCTACGGCGAAGTCGCGCGTGCGGTCGAAAGCGCGCCGCGCGCGGTGGGCCAGGCCTGCGGCGCCAACCCCATCGCGCTCATCGTGCCGTGCCATCGCGTCGTCGGCGCGCAGGGCTCGCTCGGTGGTTTCATGAATGCCCACGACGGCGACCCGCTCGCGATCAAGCGCTGGCTCCTCGCGCACGAGCGCAACGCGCCGCACACCTGACGTGGTCGCCACCCGTCGCGTGCCGCGTGGCGAGGAACCCGCCGCCGCCGTGCGCCGGCCGTCGGCGACGGTGCCCTCGCACACGGAGCAGCCCGTGGAGCGCGACCTGATCGATGCCTTTTGCGACCAGCTCTGGCTGCGCGACGGGCTCGCGGCAAGTTCGCTTGCAAGCTATCGCCGCGATCTCGAAGCGTGGGCGCGCTGGCTCGAGCCGCGTCGACTCCTTGCCGCCAACCGCAGCGACGTCGAGGGGTGGCTCGCGCACCAGTTCGCAGCCCGCGCCAAGGCATCGTCGATCGCGCGCCGCCTCTCGGCGGTCAAGCGGTTCTATCGGCTGCAGCTCGACGTGCAGGCGCTGCGCGACGATCCGACCGCGCGCGTGCGCGCACCGCGCACACCGCGCCGGCTGCCGAAGCTCCTCTCCGAAAAGCAGGTCGTGGCCTTGCTCACGGCGCCCGATGTCGCGACCGCGCTGGGGCTGCGCGATCGCGCGATGCTCGAAACGCTCTACGCCACCGGCCTGCGGGTCTCCGAGCTCGTCGGCTTGCGCTTGGGTCAGGTGTCGCTTGCAACCGGCGTCGTTCGCGTCCTCGGCAAGGGCAGCAAGGAGCGGCTCGTGCCCCTGGGAGAAGAGGCGGTCGCGTGGATCGAGCGCTACCGCCGCGACGCGCGGCCCCAACTCGCCGCGGGAAGCCGCGACGATCATCTCTTCCTGACCGCGCGGCGGGCCCCGCTCACGCGGCAGGCGTTTTGGGTCCTCATCAAGCGCCACGCCGTCCGTGCCGGCATCGCCGGCGTCGCGCTGTCGCCACACGTGCTGCGCCACGCCTTCGCGACGCACCTCCTCAATCACGGCGCGGATCTGCGCGTCGTGCAGCTCCTCCTCGGGCACGCCGACATCAGCACGACGACGATCTACACGCACGTCGCGCGCGAGCGGCTGAAAGCACTGCACGCGCAGCACCATCCGCGCGGATAGATCCGGTGAAGGAACGCCATCCCGTGACACAGGCGGTGCGCGTGCTGCGCGACAACGCCGTCGCGTTCACGCACCATCCTTACACCTACGAGGAGCGCGGCGGCACGGCGGTGTCGGCGCGTGAGCTCGGCGTCGACGAGCACGCGGTGATCAAGACGCTCGTCATGGAGGACGACGCTCGCCGCCCGCTCATCGTCCTGATGCACGGCGACCGCGAGGTCTCGACGAAGAACCTCGCCCGTGCGCTCGGCGTCAAGACGATCTCACCCTGCGATCCTGCCACCGCGGACCGGCACTCGGGCTACCAGGTCGGCGGCACGAGCCCGTTCGGCACGAGGCGAACGATGCCCGTGTACCTGCAACGCAGCATCGCCGACCTGCCCCGCATCTACATCAACGGGGGCAAGCGCGGCTATCTCGTCGGCATGACGCCCGCCGACCTCATCCGCGTCCTGCAGCCGACGCTGGTCGACGTCGAAGCGTGAGCGCCGTCAGTCGACCTTCGCTCCCGAGCGCTTGACGACGTCGGCCCACTTGCTGCGCTCGCTCTTGAGGAACGCGGTGAAGGCTTCCGGGCCAAGGACGCGCGGCTCGGCGCTTTGCTCCGCAAAGCGCTGCAGCACGTCGGGATCCTTCATCACCACCGCGAGCTCGCTTGCCACCCGATCGACGACGGGCTTCGGCGTTCCAGCCGGGGCGAGGACGCCGAAGAAGGCGTACACGTCGAACTGCGGCACGCCGCCCTCGAGCATCGTCGGCACGTCGGGAAGCGACGGCAGGCGCTTGGACGCCGTCGTCGCCAGCACGCGCAGCTTGCCGCTGTTCACGTGCGCCATCACCTCGATCGGAGTGGCGAACATCATGTCCACCTGCCCTCCGATGAGATCGGTGATCGCCGGCCCGCCGCCCTTGTACGGCACGTGCACCATGTCGATCTTGGCATTGAGCTTGAAGAGTTCGCCCGCGAGGTGCGGCACCGACCCGCTTCCGGCCGAGCAGAACGTGAGCGTGCCGGGCTTGGCCCGCGCCAGCGCGACGAGCTCGGGAACGCTCTTGACCGGCAACGCGGCGTTGACGACGAGAATGAACGGGGACACGGCAAGTAGCGACACCGGCGCGAACTCCTTGTCGGCGTCGTAGGGCAGCTTCGGGTACAGCGCCTGCGTGATGACGAACGGCGTCGGCGCGAAGAGCAGCGTGTAACCGTCCGGCGCCGCCTTCGCCACCGCGGCATTGCCGATCGTGGTGGCCGCGCCAGGGCGATTGTCGACGACGACCGACTGTCCGAGACGATCGCCGAGCTTTTGCGCGACGAGCCGGCCGATGATGTCGGTGGCGCCCCCGGGCGAGAACGGAACGACGAGCCGGATCGGCTTCGTCGGCCAGTCCTGCGCATGGAGCGAGGGAACGACCAGGCTCGCACCGGCGATGACGCTCGCGGCAAGCCATCCGCGCAGCCCGCAGAATCGACGCAACATGATGGAATCCTCCTCGCTGATCTCGGCGCGCGACCGCGCCGCGTTGACGTGTCTCAGTCGAGGCCCATTGTATAGCTCAGCAACCGACCGTCATGCAGATGGTGGAGCTGATAGCCCGGCGCCTCGCCTGCGGGGGCAAAGCGGCTGTCGACCCGCAGATCGACGACGAACTGGTAGAAGACGCTGGGGCACGTCGTGACGATCGTGTCGTGCCACGCGGCGTGCATCGCGCGGTGCACGTGTCCGCAGATCACGCGCTCGACGCGCCGGTGCCGACGCAAGACCGCGGCGAGCGCCTCGCCGTCGACGAGCCGCGAGCGATCGATGTGCGCCGCGCCGGTGACGAGCGGGCTGTGGTGCACGAAGACGACCACCGGCCGCTGCGCGGCCCGCTCGAGCTCGTCGCCGAGCCAGGCCAGGCGGCGCGCGCACAGGTGGCCGCTCGGCCGTCCGGGCTCGAGCGAGTCGAGCATGAGCAGGCGCCAGTCGCCGGCATCGAGGCCGTACTGCACGAAGTCCCCGTCGCGACCGAGATAGCCGTGCTCGGGAAACGCCGCGCGCAGCGCGCTGCGCTCGTCGTGGTTGCCGGTCATGAGGTACGTCGGCATCGGCAACGGCGCCAGCAGCGTGCGCAACTGCGCGTACTCGACAGGTGTCCCCGACTCGACGAGGTCACCGCTGACGACGACGAGGTCCGGACGGCGATGCAGCGCGAGCAACGCCGCGACGGCGCGGGCCAGCGTGTCCTGCGGCGACAGGCCATGCGGCTTGCCGGCGCTGGAAGCCCCGACGTGCGGGTCGGAGAGTTGCGCGATCAGCATGGCGTCCCGGCATCACGCGCCGATGCGGGCCTGGCGCGCGTGCCGCGTCGGGTCATCGTGCGTGCACGGGTGGTCCGACGCCGGCGCGTGTGCTCGGCTCTCACGCGGGCCGCGTCCCGCGCTCGATCTCGACGCCGATTTCGCGGACACCGGCCAGCGCACCGAGCTTGGCGGCGCGTACGCGCACCCACGGCGCGCCGAACTCCTCCTGCACGAGTTGTGCGATCCGCTCGGCAAAGCGCTCGAGCAGCGGCGGTGGCGACTGCGCGGCAAATGCCTTGAGCCGCGCCACGATCTGGGCGTAATCGAGCGCGTCGGCGATGCGCCCCGTCTTGAACGGCAGCGGCGACGGTGCGGCGATCACGAGGTCGAGACGAACCGTCTGGGGCAAGTGCTTCTCCCAGTCGTAGACGCCGATGCGCGCGTCGATGCGCAGATCGTGGATGAAGATGCTGTCCATTGCCGGTGACCGTTGCCTGCTGCCGTGGGTAGCGTGCCTGCTAACCTATGCCCTTCACGATTCTAGCGCGCGCTCGGCGCGCGCCCGCTTCGATGCTCACCGCCCTCATGACCGTCATCGGTGCCTATCTCGTCGGCTCGATATCGTTTGCCATGGTGGCCTCGCGCGCCTTCGGGCTGCCCGACCCGCACGACTACGGATCGGGCAGCCCCGGGGCGACCAACGTGCTGCGGACCGGCAACCGGAAGGCCGCACTGCTGACACTCGTGGGCGACGCCGTCAAGGGCTGGCTCGGTGTCGCCGCCGCGCAATGGGTCGCCGCGCGTGCCGGCACGCCCGATTGGACGGTGCCCGCGGCGGCGCTCGCCGTATTCCTGGGGCACCTGTATCCCGTCTACTACCGCTTTCGTGGCGGCAAGGGCGTGTCGACCGCAGCCGGCGTCGTCTTCGCGCTGCACTGGCCGTTCGGGCTCGGGCTCCTCGTGGTGTGGGCGGTGATGGCATTCGGCTTCAAGATCTCGTCGCTGGCCGCGCTCACCGCCGCCGCGCTGCTCCCGCTCGGCGCGTTCTATCTCTTCGGCAATACGCTCCTTGCCTGGGCCCTCGTCACGATCAGCGCGCTCCTCTTCTGGCGGCACCGCGGCAACATTCGTCGACTCGTCAACGGCACCGAGAGCGTGATCGGCCGCTGACCGTGCCTTCCTTCCACCACGACGGCGTCGACCTGCACTACGAGGTCGTCGGCACTGGAGCGCCGGTGCTGCTCGTCGCCGGACTCGCCGCCGACAGCACGTTCTTTGCGCCGGCGCTGCGCGCGCTCGCGGCGCGCTTTTCGGTCGTCACGATCGACAACCGCGGCTCGGGCCGGACGCAGCCCATGGAGGCTCCGGGGAGCATCGCGACGATGGCCGACGACTGCATGGCGCTCGTGCGTCACCTCGATCTGAACCGTGTCTCGCTCGTCGGCCATTCGATGGGGGGCATGATCGCGCTGGAGTGCGCGATCCGCCACGCCGAGCGCATCGATCGCCTCGTGCTCGCGGCGACCGCACCGTACGCCGGACCGCGCAACAACGACCTCTTCGCGACGTGGGTGCAGCTCTACCCCGCCGTCGAGCGACGGCTGTGGTTTCGCAACCTCTTCCACTGGGTCCTCTCGCCACGCTTCCTCGCCAACACGGCGAGCCTCGGTGCCCTGATCGAGCTCGCGGCGATGTACCCGCACCAGCCGACCGCACGCGCGCTCGCGCAACAGGTCGCGGCGGTCGCCGGCTTCGACGTGCGGGCCCGCCTCGCCGCGATTCGCGCGCCGGCGCTCGTCATCGGCGGCGCGCGCGATCTCCTCTTCTCGCT
>WBZR01003291.1_pt1 | contig 14873 bp, 12 predicted proteins | sample 5204231 | NCBI WGS metagenome assembly WBZR01 (sample SAMN12412403, study PRJNA552823) | activated sludge metagenome | isolation source: activated sludge from anammox sidestream of wastewater treatment plant... | place: USA: Virginia | collected 2017-08 | reverse complement strand
CCGCAGCCTCGCGCGCTACTGGCCGTCGGGGGTGCGCACGCCGATCCAGCTGTCCCGGATCTGATAATAGTGCGTGATCGGATCATAGATCGGCACCTGCAGGCCGAGCACGGCGACCGACAGCCGGCCGACAGCCGACAGGAGCGCATAGGACGCCACCACCCGGTCGCGCTGCGCGGTCACGAGCGCCACGCGCGCATTCACGAGTTCCTGCTGCGCATTGAGGACGTCGAGCGTCGTGCGCTGGCCGACGCGGGCCTCTTCGCGGACGCCATTGAGAGCGATCTCCGCGGCCGAGACCTGGGACTGCACCGACTGGATTTGGGCTTTAGCCGCCTGGAGCTGCGCCCAGGACTGCACGACGAGAGCACGGACTTGATCTCGCACCAGATCGAGATTGAGCCGGCTCTGTCCGAGGCGCTCTTTATTCTGGCGAATGGTCGCGTATTCGGTTCCGCCTTGATAAATGGGGATGGTCAGGCGAGCAACGACCGAAGCGCTGAACTGCTCAACCGTCGAGGGGGTCGGGTCCCAGTTCTGCTGCACGTTCCCCTGCAGGACGAGGTTCGGATAAAGCGCGCCCTCGGCAATTTTGACATTCAACAGCGCGACATCGACCCCGAACATCGCCGCCCCGACTTGCGGGTTCTCCGCGCGGCCGAGGGCGACCGCCCTGTCCAGCGTGTTGGGCGCAAACCGGTCAACCGGCGTCGCCGGGTTCAGCGAGACCGGATCTCGTCCTATGATACGACGATAATTGGCCTGCGAAATCGTGTAGTTTGACGCGGCCGTCTGCTGTTGGGATTGCGCCGCGGCCAGACGCGATTCGGCTTGCGCGACATCCGTCCGCGTCACCTCGCCCACGCGAAAGCGATCATTGGTCTGGCGCAGTTGCTCGCGCAGCACTTCGACATTGCGCCGCTGCAGATCCAGAATGGCCGCATCACGGAGCACGTTCATGTAGGCGGTGACCGCATCGAGCAAAACGGTCTGCTCCATCAGCCGCAGCGCTTCGCGTTCAGCCGATACCTGGCTTTCGGCGGCGCGGGTGCGGTTGGCGGTCTGCAATCCGTTGAAAAGCGTTTGCGTCGTGGTCACGCCGACGCTGCGCGGAACCGTCGCGCCCTCCACCGTCATCCGCTGACCGCCTTGCTCGGTGACTGTGCGTGAATACTGAGCGCCGACGCTGGCATTGCCGGTGATGGTCGGCCGATAGCCCGACAGGGCCTGGGCCACGCCTTCATCGATTGCGCGCAATGCGGCGCGTTGCGCGTTCAGCTGCGGATTGCTCTGATAGGCATAGGCCAGCGCCGCTTGCAGCGTCTCAGCCGCCGCGTTGCCATTCGCAAGCGTCATCCAAAGCGCCGCAATGGCGGCTGGCCAACGCCTTCCTGACGCCCGCCTATCCAATATGCTCTGCCCCGCCATCAGCCCCCGCGGCGCACGTCCCGCACCCAGCACGCCAGGAACTCGCACGAATCCCAGCCCTAGGCGACTACCGTAGATGGTAATGCTGAACGTGCAAATGCATTTGCTTCAGCCACATGGGAAACTCCTCACATGGGGCAAATCTGCAACACCTCTGTGGACAGATCGCGCGGCCTTGGATCGACCGCGACCGAGGCAAGCCGTCCGGCGGTCAGAAAACGAACTGGACCGGCCGCGCAAAGCCGGGGAGAAGCGGCGCTGGCGCATCGAAAACCGGCAGGGGCGAGAGGTGGCCTAGCGCCACGCGCCAGATTGTCCCCTGCCCCACGGGCCCCGCCTTCAATACGCCTGCAATACGTCCCCCCTCTACCAATTGATGCGCGAATGATTGCGGAATGAGCTCCACCGCGCCATCGACATAGATCACGTCAAAGGGAGATTCGGCCGCCCATCCCTCGGTCAGCGGTCCCTCGACCACCTCGACATTCCGGATCGGTTGAAGCCGCTCTCGAGCGGCTCTTAGAAGCTCCGCATTCTCCTCAAGCGCGATAACGGCGCGCGCGAGCCTCGCAATGATGGCCGCCGCGTAACCGCTTCCACATCCCACGACCAGCACCCGATCGCTTTCGGCGATCTCGGCCGCTTGGACCAGTTTGGCGGTGACCATCGCCTTGACAAGAAACCGCGGCGGCTCTGTGCGCCTGGCCTCGAGGGGAATATCGCGATCCAGATAAGCGAGGCCTGCCATCTGCGCCGGCACGAAGGCTTCGCGGGGAACGCCAAGGAAGGCGGAGATGATGCGCAGATCGGTGACCCCGTTCGGCCGGACCTGGCTGTCGACCATCATCTGGCGTGCTGCGGCAAAATCGATCATCCACTGCCCTCCCATGCGCGAAGCGCAGGTCTACCTTTGGCGGTGTGCGTGCTTGTGCTGCATGGACCGGTAAAAGGCAAGATCATGGCGATCTCGGCCGAACTGAGTTGCCGCGTTCGGATGCCTGGGATATGAGTGATCGGCTCGACGCACACGCTGTCGCGGATCGGGCTTAGGGCCACGTGGCGGAGTGGTTACGCAGCGGTCTGCAAAACCGTTTACCCCGGTTCAATTCCGGGCGTGGCCTCCACCTCGCCGGCTTCGCTGAAAGCGCAGCGCAGCCGCATTGGTCCGACGAACAGCCGATCCAATGAACAATTGACGCTTTGCAACCCAGAGCCGGTTTGTTATACGCGAGGCTCGTTCCCCGGTAGCTCAGCAGGTAGAGCAAGCGGCTGTTAACCGCTGGGTCGCTGGTTCGAGTCCGGCCCGGGGAGCCAAATTTTATCATGTCCGGCCCCGTCCGGCCCGGAGACATGGGTGACGAAACGACCCTAAGACATGGGTGATAATCTCGCGCCGAACGGATCATCGGTCGGTTCGAGCCTGCATGTCTCATCGTCGAAGTAGTCCAGATCACAGTATTCGCAGGTTGATGGATGTAATTTTTACGTGCAACGGTTGTTTCCTTTCATAGAAAACGCGGTCCCTTTCTGCATGCGGACCGCCTTATGCCACGATGCCGCCTTGCTCAGGCCATGGCGCAAGTGGAGAGCTTTTGGTTAACGTACTGGCGTATCTACAACAATGCGCTGAAATAGGGGCAACAGATGAGCACGACAAAGCGGCTGCTTTTGGCCAGCTCCATCCTCTCCGCGGTGACGTGGATGGGCGCGGCCGGCGGCGAATCCAGCGGTTTCGCAGGGAGCGCGGCCGGCAACTCACCGTCCGAGAATGCACCGGTTCGACTAGCCCAGGCGGCTGAAACGGACCAGCGGCAAAAGCCTGGCGCGATCCGAGACAAGAAGCCCGAATCTCCCGCTCGCACTCCGCCGGCCGCGCCTGGGCAGCCTCAGCAAAAAGCCGCGCCCGCGCCTTCCAATATGCAAACGCCTCCGGGCCGCCCGCAACCGTCGGCCCCGCCCGCTGCGCAGGGGCGGCCCGTGCCTGCCCCAGGCGCAGCGCCCCAAAGGAGCGTAGAACCCATACCGGGCCAAGCGCCTGGCCGGCCGGTGCGGCCGGGTGCGCCGCCCGCATCCGTCCAAGGAACCCCGCCCAGCCCGGCTCAAGGCGCCACGCCCAGCCCGGCGCAAGGCCAAAAGGCTCAGCCGAAGTCGTTTTCTCCCCCGCCCGCAGCCAAGGGAACGCCGCAAAGCGCTCCCCCGACAACGCAGCGGGCCGCGCCCAGTCAGGCCCCCGCGCAAGGACAACCGTCCGCCGCACCAAAGACGTTTGCACCGCCTGCGGCGCAAAGCTCGCCATCCGGCCAGCCTCCTGCGCAGTTGAAGCCAGGTCAGCCGAAGCCGGGCCAACCGCCGGCGGCGCAGGGCACGAGCCCCGCAGCCATGCCAAGTCAGGGGCAACCTCCCGCAAGGCCGGGTCAAGTCCCGATGCAAACGACCTCGCCGTCCGCGTCCTCCCCCGCGGGCCAACCGTCGGCATTGCCACGGCCGGGCGCGGCGCAACCGGCGCAAGGCGCAGCCGGCGCGCCGGCGGCAAGCGTCGCGCCGAACACCCAAGCCGCGCCGCTCACGCCGGCCGGCATTCCAAGCCCGGCGGCGATTCCCGCCCAGCCGATCAAGCCCGCAGCCGCCGGAGCCGCCCTTGCGCCGCAATCGGCTCAGGGCCAGCCGCTCCGCCGCATGGACGCCTTGCGCAACGAACGACGCGAAGTGAACGAAGGCGGGCGCACCATCATTCGCGAGCCGGATCGCACCATTATCCGCGAGGGGGGCCGCACGATCATCCGCCACAACGAAGTCGACCGCTTCCGCTATGGGGCGAACGATGTCCGCGTCGAGCGTCGGGGAAACCACAACATCACGGTCGTCGTGCGTCCCGGCGGAGAAAGGGTCGTCACCACGGTCGATGAGAACGGCTATCTGCTGCGCCGTTCACGCATTCTGCCCGACGGCCGCGAGGTGATCATTATCGACAACCGGCCGCGCGTGTCCGGTATCGGATTCGGCGGCTTCTTTGTCAGCCTGCCGCCTCCCGTCGTCCGCATCCCGCGCGAGCGCTACATCGTCGACGTAGACCGCGCCCCTCCGGCGCTTCTTTACGAGACCCTAACGGCGCCGCCTGTCGATGTCATTGACCGGCCCTACTCGCTCGACGAAATCCGTTACAGCGCGTCGGTGCGCGATCGCATGCCGCGGATCGACATCAATACGGTGACGTTCGAGACAGGATCGTGGGAGCTCACTGCGGATCAGATCGCGCTCCTCGCGGGCATTGCCGAAGGCCTCAATCGAGCGATCCAGCACAACCCGCAAGAGGTCTTCCTGATCGAGGGGCACACCGATGCGGTCGGCGCGGACGTGGACAACCTTTCGCTTTCGGATCGTCGCGCGGAGTCGGTCGCGATTGCTCTGACGCAGCAATTCGGCGTGCCCGCGGAAAACCTGTCCACGCAGGGCTACGGGGAACAGCATCTCAAAATCCCGACGGAAGGGCCCGAGCGCGCCAACCGCCGCGTGACGGTGCGCCGCATCACGCCGCTGCTCGCGGGACGGGCGGAGTAGAACGCAAGCAGGTCATTCCGGGACGGCCGCGCGGCGGCCGAACCCGGAATCCAAAACCGCCGCCGTGTATATGGATTCCGGATAGCCTCGCTCCGCTCGACTTCCGGAATGACACATCACAAAGAGTGCGGGCTCGACAAAGAGTGCAGGCTCGGCCTCACCCTCGGCCGTTCGTAACCTCGATCACGGCCGCCATGGCGGAATCGCCCGCGGCGCATCCCGTGAAGAGGCCGAAGCCGCCGCCGCGAAGCACGAGTTCCTCGATCAACTCGATGATGGCGCGTGTCCCCATCGGAGCCTGCGGATGGCCCCATACGAGCGAGCAGCCGTAATTGTTGAACTTCTCGATCGGCACGCCGGTCTGGCGCGAGAACAGGATATCGTTCACCGCAAACGGATTGTGGGTTTTGATCGCATCCATCCGTTCGATTTTCATGCCGGCGTCGGCCAGCGCCTTTTGTGCGGCCGGGATCGGCGCTTCAGGCATGTAGGCGAGCTGCGCTCGCGCGGCTCCGAAGCCATGAATGCGAATTCGGACATTCGCATCGCGGCTCAATTCCTTGGCCCGCTCGGGAGAGGCGACCACAATCGCCGCATTGCCGTCGGCGGGATGCGTCTGGCCGCCGAAGGTGACGCTCCCCCCTTCGATAACGGGTTTCAGTTTGGCGAGTCCTTCGGGGGTCGAGAAGTTGACGCCCTCATCGCTCGCCAGCTTGCCCGCCGATTTGCGAAACGAAGGATCGGGCACGTCGAACGGCAGCGTCATGTAGCGTTTCTGAAACGCATGATCGTCCGCCAGCGCATCGCGGTACTGCGCCTCGCGCTTAAGGACGACATCGTGCTGCTCCGATGTGGTGATCTGATGTTTGGACGCGACGTTCTCGGCCGTGCGCACCATGGCGTGGCCGCCCAGCGGATCGCAGCCGAAATTGTCCATCACCCAATCTTCGTGCGCGCCTGTTCCGCCCGGCCCGCGCGGATTGGGATAGTAGAGATGCGGCCCGTTGGAGGTGCGGTCGCAGGTCACGGTGAGCGATACGTTGGACAGACCACTCTCAACCTCCTGCACACCGGCCAGGAGGGAGCGGACGCCGGTGGCGCAGGCCTGCATGATGGTGGGGCCGGCCACATGGCCGAGGCCGGCCATGCCGGCGAGCCACGGCAAACCCCAGAACGACTGCTTTTGCGGCACGCTGAAGCCGAGCACGCCATGATCGATCGCTTGCGGTGGAATGTTGCGACGCGCGAGCTCTTTCTTTGTCACCTGGGCGGCGAATTCGACCGAATGCAAATTCGAGAATGCGCCCTGCCAGCGCGCAAACGGAGTGCTCCAATAGGCGCCATACGGAATTTCCGCCGTGTAAGCCACGCTGTTTACTCCTCTGATTTAAAGCTGCCGACCCGCAACGTCATTCCGGAAGCCGAGCGAAGCTACCCGGAATCCACCCCTGCTAATGCGTCCAAAGCCCACGGCGATTGAAGGCGAAATTGTCGGAATAGGCCATGATGCGCGGAGGACGTGGTCGAGTTTCCTCCACCCGATACGGAATCCCGTGGCGCTCGCAATAGGCGACCGCCTCTTCCTTGGTGTCGAACTTCAGCCGGATTTGCTGCTTCATGTCGCTGGAGCTCGTCCAGCCCATCAACGGCTCGATGCTCCTTGGCTGTTCCAGTTCGTAAACGAGCAGCCACTCCTTTGTGTTCGCTCGTCCAGACTGCATAGCCGATTTGGCCGGTTTGATAATAAGCGCGACCATAGGATTACCGTAATATCCTCGCGCCGGGCCCGCGCGCCCTGGTCGGGGCAGCCGGATTCGAACCGACGACCTGGAGTACCCAAAACTCCCGCGCTACCAGACTGCGCTATGCCCCGTCAGGCGCGGCGGCGAAGCTTCGTCCGCCGCGCTTCGATACACGGTTCGAATCCAAGCAGCAAGCGCCGGAAGCGGCCGAGCCCGGCCATCACGCCCGATCGTCGGCTGCTCTGCTCGGCTCGCCCAACGTGTCATCGAATGTGGTAGGTCTAGCCCCGGTGCCCATGACTTGAGAGCGCGCTTGCATGCCCGCCAAATCCAAAGGCCAGGTCGAGATCGGCGGCGCGGCCGAGGAAGCCTATGGCGTCCTCACGATCGACCTCGGCGCCGTCGTCGCCAATTGGCGCGAGCTGAGCTCCCGCGCGGGGCCTGCCGAATGCGGCGCCGTCGTCAAGGCCGACGGTTACGGCTGCGGCCTCGAGCCGGTCACGGGTGCGCTTGCCGCCGGCGGCTGCGAAACGTTTTTCGTTGCGCAGCTCGCCGAGGCGCGGCGCGTGCGCGCCGTGGCCCCGGGCGCGACGATCTATGTCCTCAACGGGCTGCTGCCCGGAACCGCTCCCGCCTATGCCGAAGCGCATTTGCGCCCGGTGATCGGCAGTCTGGCCGAGCTCGCCGAATGGGAAGCTTTCGCCGCTGCGGGCGGCTGGCGCGGCGGCGCGGCGCTGCACGTCGATACGGGAATGAACCGGCTCGGCTTGCGCATGGCCGATGCGATGGCGATCGCTCCGCGGATCAGCAAGACACACGGACTCATCACGTTGTTGATGAGCCACTTCGCTTCGGCTGAGACGCCGGACAATCCAGCCAACGCCAAGCAAATGGGAGCATTCCGGGAACTGCGCGCGTTGTTCCCCGCAACCTCCGCCTCGCTCGCCAATTCGTCGGGAATTTTCCTCGGGCCCGACGCCCTTCACGATCTGGTCCGCCCCGGACTTGCGCTCTATGGCGGCAATCCGACGCCAGGCCATCTCAATCTGATGCGGCCGGTTGTCGAGCTTGAAGGCCGCGTCATCCAGGTTCGCTCGGTCGAGCCAGGCGCCGCGGTCGGCTACAACGGCGCGTGGACGGCGAAGCGGCGCTCACGCATCGCAATCCTCGGCATCGGCTACGCGGACGGCATCCTGCGCGCGGCGAGCGCGACCGATCGGAAAAGCGGCGCGGAAGCCATGATTGCCGGGCACAAATGTCCGTTCGCGGGACGAATCTCGATGGACTTGCTCGCAATCGACGTCACCGATCTGCCGGACGGTTCGCCCAAGCGAGGCGACTTCGCGACCTTGCTCGGGTCGGAGATTTCCGTGGATGATTTCGCCTTGCACGCCGGCACGATCGCCTACGAAGTGCTGACAAGTCTGGGGCGGCGGTATAGGCGAGTCTACAAATGACTCTTGTGTGATCCCATGGCCCGCCGCGCTCTCACCTTCGCCTGCCAGAATTGCGGCGCGGTCACCAGGCGCTGGCAGGGCAAGTGCGAGTCCTGCGGCGAATGGAACACGATCGCCGAGGAGGCGCCCGCAAGCGCGTCCTTGCCCCCGTCGGCGCGGCCAGGGCGCAAGGGTCGCCCGTTTCCACTCCAGCCCTTGGCCGGCGAGGCGAACGAAGCGCCTCGCCTGCCCTCCGGCCTGGCGGAGCTTGACCGCGTCACCGGCGGCGGATTCGTCCGCGGCTCCGTGCTGCTGGTGGGCGGCGACCCCGGCATCGGCAAATCGACGCTTCTGATTCAGGCTGCGGCGGCGCTCGCTTCCGCCGGGCGTCGCTCGGTCTATATTTCGGGCGAAGAGGCGGTCGCGCAGGTGCGGCTGCGGGCGGAGCGGCTGGGGCTCTCCCGCGCGCCGGTCGAGCTCGCCTCCGAGACTTCGGTCGAGGACATCGTCGCGACCCTGTCGGAGGGAGGCACGCCCCACCTCGTCGTCATCGACTCCATCCAGACGATGTGGACCGATGCGGTCGAGTCGGCGCCCGGAACCGTCACCCAGGTGCGCGGCGCGGCGCAGGCGCTCATCCGGTTCGCCAAAAGGTCGGGGGCGGCGATAATCCTGGTCGGGCACGTGACCAAGGACGGCCAGATCGCCGGGCCGCGCGTGGTCGAGCACATGGTCGACGCGGTGCTGTCGTTCGAAGGCGACGGCGCGCATCAGTTCCGCATCCTGCGCGCAGTCAAGAACCGCTTCGGTCCCACCGACGAGATCGGCGTGTTCGAGATGACGGGGCTGGGCCTGCGCGAGGTCGCCAATCCATCCGAAATCTTCCTCTCGGAGCGCGATCTTGGCGCGCCCGGCACGGCGGTCTTCGCCGGGATCGAAGGCACGCGCCCGCTCTTGGTCGAAATGCAGGCCTTGGTTGCGCCGTCCTCGCTCGGCACGCCGCGCCGCGCCGTGGTCGGGTGGGACCCAAGCCGGTTGTCAATGGTGCTCGCCGTGCTCGAAGCCCATTGCGGGGTGAGGCTCGGCGGCCATGACGTCTACCTCAACGTGGCCGGGGGCTTGCGCATCCAGGAACCGGCGGCCGATCTCGCAGCCGCGGCGGCCCTCGTCTCGTCGCTGAGCGGCGCGCCGCTGCCGCCGGACGCGGTCTATTTCGGCGAAGTCTCGCTTTCCGGCGCGATCAGACCCGTGGCTCAAGCGCAGGCCCGGCTCAAAGAAGCTGCAAAGCTCGGATTCAGCCAAGCGATCACCCCGGAAGCCTCCCGGCCCGACGCCTCCGGGGAGAGCGGATTAAGGATCAGAAGCCCCGTGACGCTGGCGAGCCTGGTCGCGGAAATCGCAGAGCGCGGGATCCGGCGCAAAGGCTTGAATACCGTAACCTGAGAAGGAGGGTGACGGGGCGCTTTGCTGCTTGTATACACGGCACGCCCGCGTTTGGCTGGCATCGATTCTGGCTTGGAGCCCTGGGCGAAATTGCAGTCGCGAGAATGACAGCGATCCGGACGCATTGCCGATGCCCATAACGCTGCTCGACATCATTCTCCTGTCGGTGATGTTGCTGTCCGGGCTCTTGGCCATGGTCCGCGGATTCATGCGCGAAATCCTGTCCATCGCCTCCTGGATCGCCGCCGCCGGCGTCACCATTTACGCCTATCCGCGTCTGTTGCCGATGGCGAAACAGTATTTCGCGAGCGACCTCGTTGCGACGGGGGCCGTGATCGCCGGCGCGTTCCTCGGGACTTTGCTGATCGTATCGATTTTCACCATCAAGATTTCCGACATGATCCTGGATAGCCGGGTCGGCGCGCTCGACCGCACGCTGGGATTTCTGTTCGGGCTCGCCCGCGGGCTGGTGATCGTGGTCGTCGCCTTCTTGTTCTTCGCCTGGCTCGTGCCCGACCGCAGCCAGCCGGAATGGGTCAAGAACGCCAAGTCGCGAATCGTGCTGCAAGGGACCGGCCAATGGCTCGTCTCGATGTTGCCGGACGACCCGGAAAGCACCATCTTGAAGAGGTTGAAGCGGTCCAAGCCTGATGAACAGGAGCCGCAGGACGCTTCGCCCGGGCAGCCGGAGCGTCGCCCCGATCGGCGCAGCGAAGCCGGCGGCTATGACAAGGCCGAACGCGCCGGCATGCGGGAACTATCGTCGAGCGGCGCAGTCAAACAACGCTAGAGAAGGCCTCAAAGTCCGATGCCCGAGCCCTCCCCCACCTCCGACACCGGTCTTCCCTCCGACGAATTGGACCTGAACGGGGACAGGCTGCGCGAGGAATGCGGGGTGTTCGGCATTTTCGGCCACCCCGAAGCCGCCGCGATCACCGCGCTCGGCCTGCATGCCTTGCAGCACCGAGGCCAGGAAGCGGCGGGAATCGTCAGCTTCGACGGCAGGCGATTCCATTCCGAGCGCCGGCTGGGTCTCGTCGGCGACACGTTTTCGCGGCGCGAGGTGATCGACCGCCTGCCCGGCCAGGCGGCGATCGGGCACGTGCGCTATTCAACGACCGGCGAGACAATCCTGCGCAACGTGCAGCCGCTGTTCGCCGAACTCGATGCCGGCGGATTCGCCATCGGCCATAACGGCAATCTGACCAACGGACTGACGCTCCGCCGGCAGCTCGTGCGCGAAGGCGCGATGATGCAATCGACCTCGGACACCGAGGTCATCCTGCATCTCGTCGCGCGTTCGCGCCGCAACCGTTTCATCGACCGCTACGTCGAGGCGCTGCGCGCGATCGAGGGCGCCTATTCGCTGGTCACGCTGACGAACAAGAAGCTGATCGGCGCGCGCGATCCGCTCGGCATTCGCCCGCTGGTCTTGGGAGAGCTCGACGGTTGTCCCATTCTTGCCTCCGAGACCTGCGCGCTCGACATGATCGGCGCGCGCTATGTCCGCGACGTCAAGAACGGAGAAATCATCGTCATCGAGGAGAAAGGCGTCGAGAACATCGACAGCATCGAGCCGTTTCCGCCGATGGCGCCGCGTCCCTGCATCTTCGAATACATCTATTTCGCCCGGCCCGATTCCATCGTCGGCGGCAGGCACGTCTATGACGTGCGCAAGACGATGGGAGGCGAGCTTGCCAAGGAATCATCGATTGAGGCCGACGTCGTCGTGCCGGTCCCCGATTCCGGCGTTCCGGCGGCGATCGGGTTTGCGCAGGCCTCCGGCATCCCCTACGAGCTCGGCATCATCCGCAACCACTATGTCGGCCGCACCTTCATCGAGCCGACGCAGCAAATCCGCGCGCTCGGCGTGCGGCTGAAGCATTCGGCCAATCGCGCCGTGGTGGCCGGCAAACGCGTCGTGCTGGTCGATGATTCGATCGTGCGCGGCACGACCTCGGTCAAGATCGTGCAGATGATCCGCGACGCCGGCGCGCGCGAAGTGCATTTCCGCATCGCCTCGCCGCCGATCACGCACCCGGATTACTACGGCATCGACACGCCGGAACGCGACAAGTTACTCGCGGCGAACCACGATATCGAGGGCATGCGGCGCTTCATCGGCGCGGATTCGCTGGCCTTCCTCTCGGTCGAAGGCATCTACCGCGCAATGGGGCATCAGCGGCGCGATCCGCTGCGCCCGCAATACACCGACCATTGCTTCACCGGCGAATATCCCACCGCCTTGACGGACCGTTCGGCGCGCGAGGCCCTGCCGCGGCAATTGTCGCTTCTTGCCGAGGCGAGTTGAGCGGCAAGGCGCGCTTATCCCCCTGATCCTGATCACGTTTCCGCCTTGATTCAGGCGCTACCGTCATAAGTCGCGTCACGAAATCGTCGCAACGCCCTGCTCAGGTCGGCTCCGGCTCGGCATGTGGAGGCGCGCCGGACATCCGGCGTCGCGAACGCCGCGAAGCAAGGACGCGGGCGCGGAGGGGAATATGCGTCGCATCATTCTCGGCATCATCGCCGCTTTTGCGTTCGTCACGTCACCGCTCGCTGCGCCCGCGCCGGCAACCACTCCTTTCGCCTCGGCTGACGCCGTGCAGCGCTGGATCTACGCATACCGGACGAAGCCGGACCTGGCGCGCGTTCCCGCGGCCGTGCGTATCATGAGTCAACTGGGCGTGTTCAAGGATCCGGAATCCTCAGGCATCTATCTCGGCTTCATCGCCGGCGTGATCGGCTCCAATCCGGCCAAAGCCGAACAGATCATCGAGAAGATGTTTCCGGTCGCGCCCGAGGATCAATGGGTGATCATCCGCGCGATCGCCTATTCGACCCTGCCGGAATGGAAATCGCTGTTGCAGAAGTTCGCGCCGCGCCTGTCTTCCCGCCAGGTCATGATCGAGATGTATGTTTCCGGCAAGCTGCCGACCATCAACGAGATACCGCTCGACAAGCAGAGCCCGCCGATCATGGAGACGGTGAAAAGCTACGTGACCCTGGAGAAGTATTTCGGCGAGAAGAAACTCACGGGTCCCGAAATCACCTTCGCATCGAGCCCCGAACTGCTCGACACGCTGTGGGGGCTTTATTTCGCGACCGGCAACGCCAGTCCGGTCCTGCGCATGCTCTTGCTGCTGCCGTGGTCGAAGGACAACAACAATATCGAGAAGCTCACGATCGGCAATATGGCGCGATATACCTTGGCGACCAACGCATCGCGCGACCCCAAGCTGCTCGCCATTCTCAAGAACGCCGCGCCCCAGCAATCTAAGGATATCCAGCCGATCCTGAACGAAGTGATCCTTGCGGCGGACACCGTCGACACCGCGCGCATCCGCAAGGACGCGCTCGCCTCGGTCGAGGAGTTCAAGAAAAAGGGGCCCGGCTACAAGCGCGATATGGCCTTGTGGGGCCAGGTGGGGGAAGGCGCGCTGTCGCTCGGCTGCATTGCGGCGGCGGCCGGCGGCGCCGTGGTGCTCGGCCTGCCCTGCGTGATCGGCGGTGCGCTGTCCTCGGCCGCGCTGCGGTATATGACTGCCCCCTAAACTTCAATCCTTGGGAAAACCGGAAGCCGGTGCTATCGCTCCGGAGCCGATGGCGCATCTGCGCCGGACCGAGGATCGACCAAATGAATGACAGGGCCGAAACCGCAAATGCGCGTGAACAGGCGCGGACGCGGCCATGACGCGCCCGCTTGAGGGAAAAATCGCGCTCGTGACCGGCGCGTCGCGCGGCATCGGGGCGGCCGCCGCGATGGCGCTGGCCAGGGCCGGCGCGCATATCGTTGCGGTCGCGCGAACGGTGGGCGGGCTCGAAGAATTGGACGACGCCATCAAGGCGGACGGCGGCTCGGCGACGCTCGTTCCGCTTGATCTGAAGGATTTCGAGGGCATCGCCCGGCTCGGCGGCTCGCTCTACGAGCGCTATCAACGTCTCGACGTTCTCGTCGGCAATGCCGGAATCCTCGGACCGGTGTCGCCCTTGGGGCACGTGCAAGCCAAGGCCTGGGACGACGTGATCGCAGTCAACGTCACGGCCAATTGGCATCTCATTCGCTGCATGGACCCGCTGCTGCAGCGCTCCGAGGCGGGCCGCGCGGTGTTTATCGGCTCCGGGGCGTCTTGGAAGGCGCACGCCTATTGGGGGCCGTATGCGGTCTCAAAAGCGGCTCTCGACATGCTGGCGCGCACCTACGCGGCGGAAACGATCTCGGGCCGCATCCGCGTCAACATCTTCAATCCCGGTCCGACGCGCACGCGCATGCGCGCCGACGCCATGCCGGGCGAGGACCCGATGACGCTGGATACGCCGGACCAAGTGGCTGAGGCGATCTTGCCCTTGTGCCTGCCGGACTTCGACGAAACCGGCAAGCTCTACGATTATCCGCGACGAAAGCTGCTGCAGTTCCGCGAGCCGGCGTAGGTGCGGCCAGCACATGATCCCGAAAAGGGAACGCCACTGCTCTCTCATCGAAGCTTCCGCCGGACAGCTCTTGTCAACGCACGGAATAGTCTTGAGCGCGAATTGAGAAGCGCTTTATGCTCGCAAACGAGCGCCTCGTGTTCGGAAAGCAGCCTCTGATACTCGGCGCGGATCTTGTCAGGCGACGAGGCGATCGCTGGCAATCGATCGAGGCCCGGAAGCCATGGACTCAACGCGCGGCTCACCTCTTCCGCTTCCCGTTCCGCCGGCGTCGATTCGTAATGCTTCAGCGCATCCGAATACAAAGTCTCGTAAATCGATGCCGCGCGCTCGAGCGAATTGTGCTCGCGGATGAAGCAGCTGACTTCGAAGGCGTCCTCCGGCGCGTATCGGTCGATCTGTTCGGCCAATCCTGCGCCGGTCGCAGGCGCTTTGAGAACGCCCGCCCCGAAATTGAATTCCCTGTAGTCGCGCACGTTTCCCGATGTGACGAGTCGGCCACAGCCGCGGCCATCGACCAGGATAACGGCGCAACCCGCGGCAAGGGCTTCGATCGCGGATCGAGCCGTTGCAAAGACCAGATCGTAGCGCGGCAAGATGCGATGCAATTCCTCGCTGACGTTCCCGACGTCCGGTCCGAGTTCGCTTAGGCGCACCCCACGTTTGTCGCAAGCCTCGCGAATTTCCTGGAGCGGCGCAGCATGCTTCGCCAGCACAAGTGCGCTTCTCGGACGGCTGGGTAACCGGTCACGCTCCTCGAACTTGGCGAGATCGACGGCATTGTGGACAACGAGCGTGCGATCGCTGATCTCGGGCAGTTCCTCATGCAAGCGGC
>WBZR01003290.1_pt1 | contig 14884 bp, 12 predicted proteins | sample 5204231 | NCBI WGS metagenome assembly WBZR01 (sample SAMN12412403, study PRJNA552823) | activated sludge metagenome | isolation source: activated sludge from anammox sidestream of wastewater treatment plant... | place: USA: Virginia | collected 2017-08 | reverse complement strand
CGGCGGGCCCGCGTTCTCGGGCGGTCACGACCTCGGCGAGATGGTCGGGCGCGACCTTGCCTTCTACCAGGAGCTGTTCGACACGTGCACCGAGCTGATGCTGGCGATCCACCGCGCGCCCCAGCCGGTGATCGCCCGGGTGCACGGGATCGCGACGGCCGCGGGCTGCCAGCTCGTCTCGACGTGCGACCTCGCGGTGGCGTCCGAGGACGCCCGCTTCGGCACCTCCGGCGTGCGCACCGGTCTCTTCTGCACGACGCCGGGCGTGGCCGTCTCCAGGACGATCGGGCGCAAGCAGGCGCTCGAGCTCCTGCTCACAGGTGAGCTCGTGGACGCCAGGACGGCGCTCGGCTGGGGGCTCGTCAACCGCGTCGTGCCCGCCGAGCAGCTCGACGACGCGGTCCAGGAGCTGATCGACGCGATCGCGCGCCTGAGCCCGTTCGCGCTCGCGGTCGGCAAGGAGGCGTTCTACGGTCAGATCGAGCTCGACGAGCGGCGCGCGTACGAGCTCGCCAAGGCTGTGATGGCGATGAACGCGCTCGCCGACGACGCGCAGGAGGGGATGTGCGCGTTCGTCGAGAAGCGCGCGGCGACCTGGCGGGGCCGGTAGCGACTAGGCCGCAGCGGACGCGTGGCCGCGCAGGGCGACCGGAAGCTCGCGGAGGTCGCGCCGGTCGTCCTCGCTGAGGTCCCGGGAGGGCGCCCAGCCGACGTAGCCGCAGCGGGGGCACGGCCCGGCGCCGAAGCGGAGCAGGCGCGCCTCGCGTACGCCTCGCGGCTGGCCGCAGCCCAGGCATTCGACGGTGACTTCGGTCATCACCCGGGTTATCGGCAGGATCGCGCCGGAGTTGCGTCCCCCGTTCGGACGAGCCGCCCGTGCGGCGTCTCACGCCAGCGCGCGGGAAACCGCGGGGTGCCGGGGCGAGACGTGCCCCGCCCCGGCGTGAGAACGAAACCCGCCCCACCCGACGGTGGGGGCGAACCCCACCCCGCCCCGGCGTCGGCACGAACCCCGCCCCGCCCGGACGCGGCGGCGGAGCCCGCGCCGCCCGGACGTAGAGGCGGGACTTGTACCGCCCGGAGGCCGGGCTAGCGGACGAACGAGAGGTCAGAGACGAGCAGGCGCCCGCTGGCGACGCGGTCGAAGCGCAGCTCGACAGCCGCGACGTCGCCGAGGTCGACGCCGGCGAACGCCGCGAGCGGGATGCGCACCTCCCCGAGCACGGCGAGGCCGCGGGTCGGGTAGCGGACGGCCGGGTGGAAGCGCGGGACGGGGACCGAGGCCTCCCCGCCCGAGGCGTCGCGCAGGACGACCGTGAACGGCAGCGGCCGGCCGGGGCGGCTGCGCTTCCGGTCGGTCGGGTCGACCGCCACCCGCAGCGAGAGCGACCCGAGCGCCCGGACGTCCGCGTGCGCGGTCGGGATCCGTGTCTCGAAGCGGGCTCCCTCGCGGCTCCACGCGAGCCGCAGCTCGCTGCCGGCGAACGCCTGGTACGGCGGCATACGCCCGCAGCCCGCGCCCTGCCAGCTCGGCTTCAGGATCGTCCCGGGGTCGAGGGTGCAGACCATGAACGAGTCGAGTCGCGACCCTCCCTGCGCGCCGCCGAGCAGGTTGCGACGAAGACCGTCTCGGCCAGCCGGCCGGATCACGTCGAGGCGGTCGGCGGACGGCGGCTGCACGCTGATCGCGACCGCGGCGCCCGCGAGCTCCCGGGGCGGGGCGGCCCCGATCCCGAGCGGCCGGACGAGCTCGGAGTCGCCCTCGAGCGCCCCGCGCAGGAACCGGACGGCGATCTCGGCTGCGACAGCCTCCTGGTCAGCCCGCGAGAGCCGCGTGCGCCCGATCCGGCTCGGCGAGCACGGATCGGTCTGCTCGAACTCGCTCCAGCCGGTCTCGTCGCCCCAGACGCGGTTGAAGAAGTTGTGGTTGGCACCGAAGACGACCGCCTGCCAGAGCGGCTGCGTCCGCCGGAGCCCGCGCGCGTCGTCGAAGAACCACGCCCCCTGGAGGTCGGACACGTCGTAGTCGCAGTAGGGCAGGACGACCCCGAAGGGGACGTCGGGGACGAGGCGGCGGAAGAAGTCGACGGGAGCGAGCGCGAGCACGGCCGCAACCCGGTAGGGGCGCGGACCCGGCATGGTCGAGGCCCAGACGACTCCCTCGCCGCCGCGGGAGTGGCCGACGAGCCCGACCCGGGAGGCGTCGACCCGGCCGGCGAGCGGCACGCCGAAGTCGACCGGGGCGCCGGTCTCGCCCGCGCCCGCGCGCACGAGGCGGCGCAGCTGCGCGTCGACGATCTTCGAGCGCAGATCCATCCACGTGCGCGGCGTGAACGGCTCGCCGTCGGGGAACGTGGACGCGGTGCTGTTGGCGGGCGCGACCGGGTTGCCGTCGAGCGAGACGACGACGTAGCCGTGGCTCGCGAGCACCAACGCCGCGTAGCGGTAGCCGCGGTAGCTCGGCACGTCCACGAACCCGGGCCGGCAGGGCCAGTCCTGCGTCGGGAAGAAGCCCCCGGTGATCTCGCACGACTGGTGGGCCCCGTGGAGGAAGACGACGACCGGCCTGGGCCCCGGCGCTCCGACCGGCGCTGTGATCTCGCCGGCGAGCCGGGTCGGGAGCGCGTGGAGCCGCCAGTCGCGGCCGGCGACCTGGAGTGTCTCCCGGCCGAGGTCGTAGCCGCGCTGGACGGTCCGGTACGGGCCCTCGGCGACGGCGGCTGCCGTACCGGGCAGGAGCAGGACGGGCAGGGCGGCGATGAGCGAGAGCGCGCGCCTCACGCGCCCCCCTCCCCGAGCTCGACGGAGTAGACGCCCGACCAGGTGGCGGCGTAGGCGGCGCCGGGGAGGATCGCGAGCCCGGCGACGAGACGTTTGCCGTCGGCCTCGGGGTCGCCGGGCAGGCCGCCTCTCGAGGGCAGGCCCGCGACGAACGGTTCCCAGCTCGCGCCGCCGTCCGAGGAGCGCAGCACCGAACGGCCGGTCGAGAGCAGCACCGTGTCCGGGTCAGACGGATCGACCGCGATCGCGAGGCAGCGCCGCGCGGTCGCGATCCGCCGCCAGCTCGCCCCGCCGTCGTCGGAGCGGTAGGCGCCGCCGCGCGCGGTCGCGGCGAAGACGGTCGCCGGGGCGACCGGGTTGACCGCGAGCGAGACCACCGTCAGGCGGTCGAGCCCGGCGGACCGCCAGCTCCTGCCGCCGTCTCGGCTCAACCAGGCACCACCATGGTCGAGACCCGCGTAGACGATCGCGGGGCTCGACGGCGCGAGCGCAATCGTCCGGACACCGGTGTTCGGGAGGCCCCCGCTCGAGCGCTGCCAGCTCCCGGCCCGCAGCCGGTAGACACCCGACTCCGTCGCGGCGAGCAGACGGCCGGCGGTCGCGGGGTGGGCGGCGAGGCCCCAGACAGCCGCGCGCGGGAGCCCGGTGCCCGCCTCGAGCCAGGTGGCGCCCGCGTCCGTACTGCGCAGCACGTACCCGGAGTACGTACCGGCGTAGACGGTCTCGGGCCCGGCGGCGTCGAGCGCCAGCGCGAGCGCCGAGTCGAGCTCGGCGCTGCCGGCTGGCGTGCTCCAGCTCGCGCCGCCGTCGCGACTCGCGGCGACGCCGCCGAAGACGAGGCCCGCGTAGAGGATGCCCCCCTCGGCGACCGCGACGGTCTGGGCCGCGAGCCCCGGGAGACCGCCGCTCGCCGCTCGCCAGGTGGTGGCGCCGTCGTCGCTCGCGACGATGCCCGACCCGGCGAGCAGGTAGAGGCGCTCGGGGTCCGACGGCGCGCCCGCCAGGCCGTAGAGCCAGGTTCCCGTGAGACCCGTGTCGAGCGCTTGCCAGCGGCCGGAGGGATCGAGCCGGTAGAGCCCGGTGTCCGCGAGCGCGTAGAGCGCCGCCGGCGAAGTCGCGACCGGATGCAGCGCGACGAGCCAGCCGTAGGGGCCGAGCGGGAGCGGCGGCAGCTCCTCGAAGGCCGCGCCGCCGTCGGTGCTTCTCAGCGCGCGGGCCCCCTCGACGAGGTAGACCGTGCCGGCGTCCGCCGGATCGACCGAGCGCGCCCCGAAGTACGTTCCCTCCGGGAAGGTCGCGCGCGCCTCCCAGGTGAGCCCGGCGTCGGTCGTCCGGTAGAGGCGCGACCCGGCCAAGGCGTAGACCGTCCCGGGCGCGGACGGCGCCGCTCCGAGCCAGTACACGCCGGTCGCGTCCTCGCCCAGGCCCTCGGTCGCGGGCGCCCAGCTCCCGCCGCCGTCGACCGAGCGCACGAGCCCGCCCGCCTCGCCGTAGGTCGCCGCGAGGAGGACGGTGCGGGCGCCCGGGACGGCTGCGAGCACGGACACGTCGCGCTGGGGCAGCACCTCCCAGCTCTCGCCGCGGTCACGGGAGCGCAGGAGCGCCCCTCCGGCCGCGTCCGAGCCGAGGGCGTACACGGTCCCTGAGGCGCCGGGATCGGCTTCGAGCTGCCCCGTGCAGCAGTACCCGGCGGGCAACGCCGGCAGCCTCGTCCACGCCCTGCCGCCATCGTCGCTGCGGTAGATGCCGTAGCTGGAGGCGCCGTACACGACGTCGCCATCAGCCGGAGCGACCTCCAGGGTGAAGAGGACGGAGGCGGCGGGTCCGCCGCCGGTCCACCGCTCGAGCTGGGCGCTCGCGGGCGCAGCCGCGGCGAGCGCGAGCAGGGCCGTCGCGAGCAGCACCAGGCGGCGGGTCACGCGTGCACGCTACGCGATCCCGAGGACGGCGGCTAGCGAGCGGCACCGAGCGCCGTGACGGTATCGCCGTCGGCGAGTGTCGCCGGCAGGCCGCGAGCGGTCAGCTCGGCGAAGAAGCGGGCCGGTGCCAGCATCGCCTCGGGTCCGCCAACCCCGTCACGGAGCCGCTCGCCCGAGCAGAGCAGCTGGGCCGCCACCGACGGCGGCACGCCGGTGACGTACGCGCCGCCCGCGCCCTCCCACTCGGGCCGCTCGACCACCCTCAGCTCGGCGACGAGCTCCGCCAGGGCGCCGGCGCGCGTGCCGGTGACGATCACGCGGAAGTACTCGACGGCACCCGGGTCGGGTGGAAGCTCGACCGTGCGGGCCTGCCGGGCGAGCGTGGCGACGAGCGCATCGCGCGGAACGACCTCGCCGCCCGCGACCCGTACCGGCTCGATCGAGGCGAGCCCGGCGGCGATGAAGGAGCGAAGCCGCGCCACGTCGAGCGGGGGCAGTCCGAGCCGCCACTCGACCCGCCTGATCCCCTTGCCCGCGTAGGAGCGCGGCAGGGTCGCGGGCTCGGAGTGGATCGTGTAGACGCACTCGACGGCCGCCTCCGGGAACTCGTAGACCTTCAAGCCGGTGTCGGCCGGAACCAGCCTGAGCTCGCCGTCGAGAAAGACCGCGGCCGGCTGGGTGAACTCGTCGACGAGCGTCGAGGCGGCGTAGGGCGGTACGTAGGGGTCGCGCGGGTCGGGCACGCGGCCGGGGATGATCGCGTCCGCGATCTCGATCGCCTCGATCGTGTCGAGCCGCTCGCACGCCGCCGCCGCGAGCATGTTCGTGATCCCGGGCGCCGAGCCCATCGAGATCGTCGCCGCGAGCCCTGCCGCCCGGAACTCCTCGTCGAGCTCGTACTGCTCGAGGCAGTAGTGGAAGAGGCCGCCGAGGTCGGTGTAGTGGGCCCCGGCCTCGAGGCAGGCGCGCATGACAGCGACGTTGAGCGTGTGGCTCGCCGCGTTCACGACCACGTCGCACCCCTCGACCGCCGGGACGAGCGTCGCATGCGCGGCGTCCTCGACCGCGACCGCACGCGCCGGCCCCCCGACCGCGGCGGCAAGCTCGCGCGCGCGTTCCGCGTCGAGGTCGACGATCCGCACCTCCGCTGCGCCTGAGCGCGCGAGGTCGCGAACGGTCACGCTCCCCATCCCGCCCGCGCCGCCGATCACCGCGACCTTCACGGCGCGGAGTGTACGCCGCGGGGTCCGGGCGATCGCGTGGGATCGCAAGCATGCTGACCGCGTGCGCCGCGAGCGCGGCGGAGGAGAGGCCATAATCGGTCGCAAGGAAGGGCCGGCGAACGACCTCGAAGGCCGGAGCTCGACCGCAGGCTCGCCGCCGGCCGGGAGGCGCTCCGCCGCGCCCGGCTCGACAAGGCCCGGCTGGCGCTCGCGAAAGCCTCCGCCGCCCAGAGGTGAAGGCGGCCGAGGCCGGCCGCAACGCGCTGTCCCAGGCCGCGACGACAGCCGCCCAGCTCGAGAAGCGCCGAGCGGACGCCTTGAAGGCGACCGCGGCGGCGGAGGCTCTGCTCGCGACCGATGAGACGCTCGACGCCGGCCCGGACGAGCCCGGCTTCACGCGGGGCACGGAGGGGCTGCTCAGCGTGACGAGCCGGGGCCCCATCCAACCGAGCCAGGTGGCGGCCGCGAAGTCCGACCGTGCGGCGGCAGCTGGGGCGGGTGTGGGCGCTCGGTGGCATCGACGACGTCGAGGCCTTCTGCCCGCGGGCGCTCGAGCGGGGCCCGCGCAGGCAAGAGGCGTTCCTCACCGGCGAGGACCTGCAGGACGCGCTCGCCGAGCTGATCGCACGGTGCAGGGAGCTCCACTCGCGTGAGTACGACCCGTCCCGGGGGTCCCGTTCGCCTCCTACGCCGCCTGGAAGCCCGAGCTCGAGGCCGTCGAGGTCCTCCGAAGGCGGTTCGGGCGAAACGGGCACCGACTCCGGCTCGAGGAGGCCACGTGCTCCCTCGGCCAGCTTGATCGAGCAGGTGGACCGGACGAGGTTGTCCCCCCGGGCGGGCGCGACGCTGGAGCTGATCGCCCCCGTGATCTCCGCAGGCGTCCCGGCCCGGGAGATCGCGCGGCTCGTCAGACGGCGATCGACGAGATCCGAGACGCCTGCCGCACCCCGAAAGGCATCGCCCGGCCCCTCGCCGAGCTCCGAGCCGAGCTGAGCGCTCTCGCCGAGCAGGCGGCGTGACGGCTACGCAACGGCGAGCTGGCCGAGCCTGCGCCCCGCGTCTTCCTCGCCGCGTACCTCGACGGACCAGCCGGCCACGTCTTAGGTGTCGGCGGCAGCGTGAGCGCGAGGTCAGGCGGCTGAGGCCCGGGAGCGCCGCTCGGTCGGCAGCCCGAGCCGACGGAGGCCAGCTTGGACGACCGGGTGAGGCGTGTTCTCCTCGAGCCAGACTTCCGGCGGCAAGGTCAGGCATTAGCCTCGATTCCCCGCGAGCTGGGCTGGCGACGGAAGCAGAGACGTCCTCCTGTGCAGGGATGATTCGGGTTCTCTAGACCTGCTCCCTGCACAAGGAGGACGCACCTTGAGGGTGAAGTATGGCAGCCGTCTCGGATCGTTTCAGATCGCCGCCGACCAGTCGCGTCTCGTCTCTCGCTCGGGCTCGGCGCTCGTGTCTGAGCTTGCCGCCCGGCTTGGCCTCGAGGCGGGGCTTTCGTCTGCCCTCGGTCATCTCTATCGGCGTCGTCCTGTGCACGACCCGGGCCGGCTGCTGGTTGATCTCGCGACGACGCTGATCGATGGCGGCGATTGTCTCTCCGACCTGGGAGCGCTCGCCGAGCAGCCCGACCTCTTCGGCCGGGTCGCCTCCCACTCGACTGCTGCGCGCCTGCTGAACGCGCTCGGGGAGCAGGAGCGGGCCGCGATCGCTGAGGCGCGGCGCCTGGCCCGCGAGCGGGCCTGGCAGGCGGGCGCGCGCCCGGCCACGATCACGCTCGACTTCGACGCCCAGCTTCTGGAGTGCCACACCGAGAAGGAGGGGGCCGCCGCGCACTTCAAGGGCGGCTTCGGCTTCCACCCCCTGCACTGCTTCCTGGACGAGACGGGCGAGCACCTGGCCGGGCTCCTGCGCCCGGGCAACGCCGGCTCGAACACCGCTTGCGACCACGTCGCCGTGCTCGAGGCCGCCCTCGGCCAGCTCCCCGCGGAAGTCCGCGACCGCAGCCGCAGCGAGCCCGTCGCGGTCCTCGCCCGCGCCGACGCCGCCGGAGCGACGCACGCCTTCGCGAAGGCGCTCAGGGAACGTGCGATCGGCTTCTCGCTCGGCTACTACGTCGACGAGCGCGTCGGCCAGGCGGCGCTTTCGCTTTCCCCGCTGGCCTGGCAGCCTGCGCTCGATGCCGGCGGCGGCGAGCGCGAAGGCGCCTGGGTGGCAGAGCTCACCGGCCACGTCGATCTCGCTGCCTGGCCTTCCGGCACACGCCTGATCGTGCGCCGCGAGCGCCCGCACCCCGGAGCCCAGCTGCGCTTCACCGACCACGACGGCCACCGCTACACCTGTTTTCTCACCGACCAAGCCGGCGCGGACATCGCCTCCCTCGAGCGGCGCCACCGCCTGCACGCCCGGGTCGAGGACCGCATCCAGGAATCGCAGGAACTCGGGCTCGGGCGCCTTCCCTTCCAGACGCTCGAACCCAACCTCGCCTGGTTCGAGCTCGCGCTGCTCGCCCAGGATCTGCTCGCCTGGCTGCGCGCGCTCGCCCTCTCGGGCGATCTCGCGCTCGCCAAGCCCAAACGCCTGCGACAACGGCTCCTACACGTCGCCGGGCGCATCACCCGCTCCGGGCGCCGCCGCACCCTGCACCTGCCGCGGGCCTGGCCCTGGGCGGAGGAGCTACTCACGGCCTTCGCCCGCCTGCGCGCGCTCCCGGCGCCCGGCTGAGCGACACCACCCCGCCTCATCACCACGAACTGCCGCCACCCACCCGGCGCCAGCCTGCCCACCACACACCCGCCGCAGGCGCCCCGGACACGCTCCCAGCCACGGCCGCAGCCCTCGCCCACCGCCACAGCCGCACACCCCACACCGAAGCTCAGCAACCGCACCCAGACGCCCCTACACACGCCCCGTGGGGAATCGAGGTTAGGGGGCGGTCGACCCCGCGGAGGAAGTCATCGATCTCGCCGCCCCATCGCTGGTAGCGGCGGATCGCTGAGCGCTCCTCGTCGCTGAGCGACCGAGCCCACTCGGCGAAGTCGCGATCGAGGCGCGCGGCGTCGGGGGCTCTCCGGGCGGCCCTGGAGGCTCACCTGGAGGGGCGGGCGGCTGTCCTCCACCTCCGCGTCCCGACCCGCCCCCGCTGGCCACGGGCGGATTTGACCGGCCCGCGCTGCCCCGGTCGGGACGAGCCGGCAGCGGCAGCGCCCGTCGCCGCAGCAGCGCGGGTTCGGGCCGAACCCGGGGAGATCCCTGTACGCCGCCGCGAGCGTCCGGTAGGTGCGCCCGTCCTTCGCGCGGCACTCGATGCAGGTACCGGCGTCGAGAACGGCCATGCGTTGCCCCCTGCGTTGCCCAGCTCGCCCGCGGCGCCCACCGGCCGAGGCCGGAAGGCTCCGTTTCCAGGGCCGTCGGGAGAGCCGACGCGGGGACTCGAACCCCGGACCCCATCATTACGAGTGATGTGCTCTACCAGCTGAGCTACGTCGGCGCCAGCGGGTAGCTTAGCGTCCGGGCGCCGGAATCCGGCGGACGCGACGGTTCTCTTTGCGCGCGCCCCCGCGGGCCGCGAGACTTCGGGGGACACGGACGCGAGGGAGGAACGCGGATGCCCGCCGAGACGCTCACGATCACCGACAACCGCACCGGACGGACCTACGAGGTCCCGGTCTCGGACGGGGCGATCCGCGCCACCGACCTGCGCCAGATCCGGGTCGACGACGACGACTTCGGCCTGCTCTCCTACGATCCGGCGTTCCTGAACACCGCGTCGACCCGCAGCGCGATCACGGAGATCGACGGCGACCGCGGCATCCTGCGCTACCGCGGCTACCCGATCGAGCAGCTCGCAGAGCGAAGCACGTTCCTCGAGACCGCGTACCTGCTCGTCTTCGGCGAGCTGCCCAGCGCGTCCGAGCTCTCGGCGTGGACCGACGAGATCACCGTGCACACGTTCCTGCACGAGAACACGAAGCGTCTGATGGAGGGGTTTCGCTACGACGCCCATCCGATGGGGATGCTGATCTCCGTCGTCGCCGGCCTGTCCACCTTCTACCCGGAGGCGAGGGAGGTCGAGGATCCGGAGAACCGCCTGCTTCAGATCAGGCGGCTGATCGCGAAGGTGCCGACGATCGCCGCGTTCACGTACCGCCACAGCCTCGGCCGCCCCTACGTCTACCCGGACAACGAGCTCGGCTTCGCTGCGAACTTCCTCTCGATGATGTTCCGGATGGCCGAGCCGAAGTACCGGCCGGAGCCCGCGCTCGTCCATGCGCTCGAAGTGCTGTTCATCCTCCACGCCGACCACGAGCAGAACTGCTCGACCAGCGCGATGCGCTCGATCGGCTCGAGCCTCGCCGACCCCTACTGCGCGCTCGCGGGCGCCGCCGCCGCCCTCTACGGCCCCTTGCACGGCGGGGCGAACGAGGCCGTGCTGCGGATGCTCGAGCGGATCGGCTCGGTCGACCGCGTGCCGGCGTTCATCGAGAGCGTGAAACGCGGCGAGGGCCGGCTGATGGGCTTCGGCCATCGCGTCTACAAGAACTACGACCCGCGTGCGCGGATCATCAAGCAGGCGACGGAGGAGGTGCTCGCTGTCACCGGCCGCAACCCGCTGCTCGACGTCGCGGTCGAGCTCGAGCGGATCGCGCTCGAGGACGAGTACTTCGTCTCGCGCCAGCTCTACCCGAACGTCGACTTCTACTCGGGGATCATCTACCGGGCGCTCGGGCTGCCGGTCGAGCTGTTCCCGGTCATGTTCGCGATTCCCCGCACGGCCGGATGGCTCGCCCAGTGGCGCGAGATGCTCGAGGACCCGGAGCAGAAGATCGCGCGACCGCGGCAGCTGTACGTCGGCAGCGGCGTGCGCGACTACGTCCCGCTCGAGTCGCGCTGAGCCGGCTCAGGCCGGGGGATCGAGTCCCTCCTGCGCCCAGGCACGCTGCACGGCGGGCCGCTCGAAGACGCGCCGGAAGTGCGCCCCGAGTACGGGCTCGTCCCACCAGCGGGTCTCGAGGCGACGCCCCCAGCGGGTCAACATGAACAGGTACACGTCCGCGGCCGAGTAGCGCTCGCCGAGCAGGTGGGGCCCGCCGCTTCGAAGCTCGCCGGCCAGGAACTCCCGCATCCCCGCCAGCGCGGACTCCGCCTCCGCCTGCACGGCGGCGGCCCCGCCCGGGTCGGCCGTGTAGCGCTCCGGGTAGAAGAAGATCATGAAGGTCGCCTGCACCGTGTTCGTCAGGTAGACGAGCCAGCGGTACCAGTGGGCGCGCTCCGGGGTCCCAAGCGCGGGCGCGAGGCCCGCGCGGGGGTGCGCATCCGCGAGGTGCATCGCGCAGGCCGCAGCCTCGTAGAGAACGAGGTCGCCGTCGACCAGCGTCGGCACGCGCCGGTGCGGGTTCAGACGCTCCAGCTCGGGGGGCTCGATCCTCCCGTCCTCCTTCGTGACCCGGAGGAGCCTGTACGGCGCCCCGACCTCCTCGAGCAGCACGTGCGTCGAGAGCGAGGCGGCGCCCGGCATGAAGTAGAGGTCGATCACGGCGGGCAGGATAGCGCCGGACGGCTGCGGTAGGGTTGGCCGCATGGGACACGAGCCCGTCGTCGGCGTGACGATCCACCTGCGCGACCCGCTGCTCGTCGAGGTCGAGCGCGGGCTGCGCGAGCCGCTGCAACGGTACGGTGCCCTGCCCGTGATCCTGCCGCGGCTGACGCCACCGTCGCAAATCGAGCGGATCCTCGACGTCGTCGACGCGGTCCAGGTCTCAGGGGGTGCCGACGTCGACCCCGCCCACTACGGCGAGGAGCGGCACGAGCTGACGCAACCGATCGAGGCGGAGATGGACGCGTTCGAGATCGGGCTCACCCGGGCCGCGCTCGACCGCGGCGTACCCGTGCTCGGCCTCTGCCGCGGCGCGCAGGTGCTCGCGGTCGCGGACGGCGGCGCGCTGACCCAGGACGTCGAGACGCTGCACGAGGGCGCCCACCGCCACTGGCACGACTGGAAAGGACTCGCCACGCTACCGCCGGGCGAGCACTGGCACGAGGTGCTCGTGGAGCCCGGCTCGCTCGTCGAGCGCTGGCTCGCCGGGGGTCGACCGCGCGTCAACTCGTTCCACCACCAGAGCGTCAGCGACCCCGGGCGGCGACACACGGTGACCGCCCGCACCCGCGACGGCGTGGTCGAGGCGATCGAGCGCGTCGACGGCCGCGGCTTCGCCGTCGGCCTCCAGTGGCACAACGAGCTCCAGTGGCAGCACGACGAGCGCTTCCTGCGCCCGTTCGAGGCACTCGTCGAGGCCGCGCGCGCCTACGCGCGGGCCGGCTAGGCCGGGTCAGCGCCGCCGCCGTGCCGGGCCTTCGAGCTCGCGGCAGTCGTCGATGCCGATCTCGAGCTCACGCTCGCCGTCGAGCGCGACGAGGCACGCGTCCCTCAGCACCGCGTACGCGCGAACGACGCCCGCCCCGTGCGGTGTCTGCACCTTGCTGCCGACGCGGGGCGCGCGGTCTCGGAAGCTGCGGTAGGTCGAGTGCTCGAAGGCGAGGCAGCAGCGGAGGCGACCGCAGAGGCCCGTGATCCGCCCGGAGCTCATGGGCAGCTCCTGGTCCTTGGCCATTCTGAGGGCAATCGGCTGCTCGTGCGAGGGGAAGCGGGCGCAGCAGAGCTGGGTCCCGCACAGTCCGTAGCCGCCGATGAGCCGCGCCTGCTCGCGGGGCCCGACCGAGCGCAGCTCGACGCGGCGGTGCAGGCGCGCAGCGAGCTCCTCCTGGATCCGGCGGGTGTCGACGCGCTCCTCCGCCCCGTACGAGCACACGAGCCGCGAGCCGTCGAAGACGAGCTCGACCGCGATCGGCTTGACCGGCAGCCCGTGCTGCTCGATCGCCTCGCGAAACGCGGCCATCGCCCGCCGGGCCTCCTCCCGGTTCTCGCGCAGACGATCCTCGTCGGTGGCGGTCGCGCGACGCACGATCCGCTTGAGCCGACCTCCCTGCTCCTCGGCGGGGTGGCTCGTCTCGACCACGCGCCCGTACTCGCGGCCGCGCGAGGTCTGGCAGATCACCCGGTCGTCCCAGGCGAGCTCGAGCTCTCCGGGGTCGAAGGAGTAGACCTTCCCGCCAGGGGAGAAGACGACGCCGACAGCGCTGGCCACGGCTCACTTGTACCTGAACGGGAGCGGGAGCGCGGCGCGACCGTTCAGGCCGTCCGAACGGCCAGGGCCAGGTCACGCCGCAGCCGGACGAACAAGGCCTCGAGCGCCAGGGCCGCGTTCACGTTCAGCTCGAACGAGCGACGGACGTCGGCGACCGTCTCGACGGCGCGGATCGCGGCGTCGAGCGGGACCCGCTGTCCGTCTCGCTCGACCTCGACCAGCCGGTCGACGTTGAGCGTGGCGGGGGCCGCGCCGAGCGCGGCGGCGAGCACGTCCCGGTACCAGGCGGCGAGGAGCTCGAGCGCCTCCCCGACCTCCTCGCGCTCGACACCGCGCGCGACCCGCCTGGCGCGCTGCTCCAGCTCCTTCGCGGTTCCCTCCGCCCCCTGCGCGTCGCGTTCCGCGGCGCGCGTGCCGGCGGCGCTGGCGAAGCGGAGCACCAGCGTTGCGGCCGCCGCCGGGTCGAACGTCTCGCCGAGATAGACGGTCCGGGCGAGGTCGAGCAGCCGGTCTCGCTGCGCCGCCGACTCCGGGTCGAGCAGGCGCTCGGCCCGGTCGAGACGCCCCGCGGCGACCCTCACGACCGCGGCACGCTCTGCCTCGCCCAGATCGGGCCGGCGCACGGCGACATGGTCGGCAAGCGCACGCAGCGAGAGCCGCCGAAACGGGATCCGCTGGCAACGGGAGCGGATCGTCTCGGGGAGCGCTGCCGGACGGCCGGCGACGAGGACGATCGTCGCGTACGGCGGGGGCTCCTCGAGATCCTTGAGCAGGGCATCTGCAGCGTCCTCGTTCATCAGGTCGGCGCCGAGGATCAGGTAGACACGCCGGGAGGCCTCGAACGGACGCATGTGCAGGTCGTGGCGCAGCTCCCGCACCTGGTCGATGCGGATCTGCTCGCCGAGTGGCTCGAGGACGTAGACGTCCGGGTGAACGCCGCGCTCGGCGCGGTCGGCGTCGCCGAGCAGCGCTCCGGCGAATGCGAGCGCGAACGCCCGCTTGCCGACGCCGCTCGGACCATGGAAGAGGTAGGCGTGGCCGGGGGTCTCGGCAAGCGCCGCCTCGAGCAGGCGTCTGGCCTCGGGCTGGTCAGGTAAGCGCTCGAAGCTCATCCCTGACTCTCCGCGCGAGCTCGGTGGCCGCAACGGCGCCGTCGAGCGGTACGATCCGGTCCGGGTAGGCGACGGCGAGCTCGCGGTAGGCGCAGTCGACCCGCTCGAGGAAGGCGAGCCCCCCCTGCTCGATCCGGTCGGGGCGGCCGGTGGCACGCGCGGCGGCCGCGGCGGGCGGCACGAGCAGGAGGAACGTCCGGTCGGGCAGCAGGCCGTCGAGGGCGGGCGCGTTCAGCTCGAGCACCGTCTCGAGGCCGAGCCCGCGAGCGAGGCCCTGGTAGGCGAGCGCGGAGTCGAGGAAGCGGTCGCAGACCACGTCGGCCCCTCGGGCGAGCGCGGGGCGGATCACGGTCGCGACAAGCTGGGCGCGGGCGGCGGCAAACAGCGCCGCCTCCGCGTACGGGGCGATCTCCCCGTCCTCGAGCAGGATGCCGCGGACCCGCTCCCCGAGCGTTGTGCCGCCCGGCTCGCGCGTCTCGATCACATCGCGCCCCTCAGCCCGCAGCCCCGCCGCGAGCAACGCCGCCTGCGTCGACTTCCCGGAGCCGTCGATTCCCTCGAAGGTGACGAGCACGACCCCAGTCTAGGCCGGTCGCGCCGACCAGCGAAACATGGCCCGGCCGGCCATGGCCCCGGGGCCAAAGGAAGAGCGGTGGTCGATGCGCCGGCAGCGGGAAGCGAAACCTTCGAGGCCGTGCCGATCGCGGCGGGGC
>WBZR01000491.1_pt2 | contig 14884 bp, 14 predicted proteins | sample 5204231 | NCBI WGS metagenome assembly WBZR01 (sample SAMN12412403, study PRJNA552823) | activated sludge metagenome | isolation source: activated sludge from anammox sidestream of wastewater treatment plant... | place: USA: Virginia | collected 2017-08 | reverse complement strand
CATCGACCTGCCCGTCATCATCCCGCGTTCGGTCATCGCCGATACGTCGGGCTTCGTCCGCCTGAGCAACTGCCGGGTGGGAAGCGACGAGGGCGACGTGCCGATCGGCGACACCACGATCAACGGCGTCGATCTCGCGACGTTCGTCTTCGGGTACCACGGCATGGCCGTCGGCCCGTACGGGACGTCGACCATGGGCAAGTACACCGCGGAATAGGCGCACCGCACGCGGGGTCGTTCCCAGCGTGAAGTGGGTCGGGGGCTCCGGCACGATCCGTACCGGCCGGAGCCCCCGATCCGACCAATCGTTTCCGGTCAGGAGACCGCGATCCCGGGCGCGAGGCAGATCGTCTTCGGCTCGAGGTACGCGCGCAGCCCCTCGGGGCCGAGCTCGCGCCCGAGTCCCGAGCTCTTGTAGCCGCCGAAGGGGCTCGTCATCGCCATCATGAAGAAGTTCACGTTGTGGGTGCCGGTCCGGACGCGGCGCGCGATGTCGATCCCGCGCTGGGGGTCGTTGGTCCACACCGAGCCCGAGAGGCCGTACTCCGAGTCGTTGGCGATGCGGACGGCGTCGGCCTCGTCGTCGTAGGGAATGGCGCAGAGCACCGGGCCGAAGATCTCCTCGCGCGCCACCGTCATGCGGTTGTCGACGTCGGCGAAGAGGGTCGGCTCGACGAAGTAGCCGCGGTCGAGTCCCTTCGGACGGCTGCCGCCGACCACGCAGCGGGCGCCCTCTTGCTTGCCCTTGGCGACGTAGCCGAGCACGCGGTCGCGTTGACGCTCGGCGACGAGCGGTCCGATCTCGGTCGTCGGGTCGTTCGGGTCGCCGACCCTGAGGCCCCCGACGGCGGCCGCGAGCGCCTCCACGCCTTCCTCGTAGCGGGCGCGGGGCAGCAGGATGCGGGTCTGGGCGACGCAGGCCTGGCCGTTGTTCATGGTGCCGGCGCCGACGACCATGGGGAGCACGGCCGCGAAGTCGGCGTCGTCGCAGACGATCGCCGCCGACTTGCCGCCGAGCTCGAGCGTGACGCGCTTCAGGCGCTCGCCGCAGAGCGCGGCGATGCGCCGGCCCGCCGCGGTGCTGCCCGTGAAGGCGACCTTGTCGATGCCCGGGTGGGTGACGAGATGCTCCCCGAGCTCGCGGCCGCCGGGGACGATGCTGACGACGCCCTTCGGCACGCCGGCCTCGTCGAGCGCGTCGGCGAGGAGGTAGGCGTCGAGCGGGGTCTCGGGCGCCGGCTTGACGACGATCGAGCAACCCGCCGTGAGCGCGGGGGCGAGCTTCAGCATGATCGTGAAGAGCGGTACGTTCCACGGCACGATCGCCGCCGCGACGCCGACCGGCTCCTGGCGCACGAGCGCGGACCCGACCATCGAGGGCCGCGTCTCCTCGAACGGGAAGGTGCGGGCGAGCTCGGCGTAGAACTGGAGCACCATGGTGGTCGCGAACGCCTGGCCGGCGTGTCCGAAGCTGATCGGGCACCCCATCTCGAGCGTCACCATCGACGCGATGTCGGCGGATCGCATCTGGAGGCCCATCAGGAGCCGGTCGAGGACGTCGGCGCGCTCGACGGGCGTCATCCGGGCCCAGGGCCCCCGCTCGAAGGCGTCGCGGGCCGCGGCGACGGCGCGATCGGCGTCGGCCTCGGTCGCTTCGGGCACGCGGCCGACGATCTCCTCCGTGAACGGCGAGCGCACCTCGATGGTGCGGCGCGACGACGGTGTCTCGTGGGTTCCTCCGATGTACAGGGTGTCGCGTTCGAACATGGCGGCTGGCTCCTCGCGGGTCTGGATGAAGGGACGGGTTGGAACGCCTGACAAACTAGGACTCGCGGCGCTCGTCAACCCCTCGCCTCGGCGCCCGCGCGCCCCCGGCCGGGCCGCGGATCGGCTCGAGGCCCGCGCCGTTTTTCCTTGAATCGCTTCGGCGGCGCGTGGCACTCTTGCGGCGTGCCGTAGTTCCCACCGCAGTCGATACCGTTGCGTGCAGGATCCGAGGAGGAAGACCATGAGAGGCATCGCCCGAAGCGTCGTCGTCGGGGCCGTGGCGCTGTTCGCGCTCGTCCCGCCCGTTGCGGCCGACATCACGTCGGTCGCTCGTTGTCAGAAGAAGGTCGCCACCGCCGGCGCCGACTTCGCGAAGCGCGTCATCGTCGAGACGCTGAAGTGCACCGAGGAGGTCGCGGAGTGCCAGGTGCAGTGCGACGAGGGCGTCTTCGGCACGCCCTGTGACGAGGGATCGCCGCCGTGCTGCGACTCGGACGACCGCGGATCGAACGCCGCGTTCGACGCCTGCATGACGGCGGCGGACGCGTACTGCGCGGAGCGCGAGCAGAAGATCGTCGGCTACGAGACCACCAAGCAGAACAAGATCGTCGCGGCGTGCAGCGAGCTCTCGCCGGACGAGCTCTGCGGCGCGCAGGGGAACGGGCTCAACTTCGCGCTCGTGAACGCGGGCTGCCTCGCGCTCGATCCCAACTACACCTGCAACCTGACCAACCTCATCAACTGCCTCGGCGGACCGCTGCAGCGCCAGCTGATCGACCAGATCAGCGGTCTGCTGAGCCCGCGGGCGAGCGATGCGGCGCGCGTCGCCAATCTCCAGGCGGCGTTCCCCGACCTGCCGGTGACCTACAAGCTGCGCGAGGACTTGCCGGCGGCCGGCAAAGTGGACCTCTGGTCGATTACCGGTCAGGCCGGCGACAAGGTCATCGTGCGGGTGAAGACCCGCGACGACACCGGGAGCGGGCAGTCGACGATCGAGCCGACCGTGATCCTCCTCGCCGCCGATCAGACGACGATCGTCGCCGACACGATCCTGAACTCGGTGCCGTGCTCGGTGCCGAACACCTGCGGGACGTCCTGTCCGCAGTTCCAGCGCACCCTGCCCTTCAGCGGCACGTTCTACGTGGCGGTGCGGGCGGACGGCGCGCACGGGTGCGCGGGCGGCAAATACCGGCTGGTCGTGACGCGGCCCGGCGGCCCCGCGCCGGCGCTCGTCGCGGACGACGTGACGCCGTAGCGCGGGCGGGCGGGCGTCGCTCCGGGCGGCGCCCGCCGGGCTACTGACTCTTGGCTCGGAACTTCGCGATGCTGTTGGCGGTCGCGATCGAGTGTGTCGACGACCAGCAGGCCGTGTCGTTCAAGAGCTGCACGATCACGCTCGGCTGCTTCGCGAGAGGGAGGGTGGGCAGCGCGAGCGGTTGGCCCTTGCCGCGCACCTGCAGGCTCGCCTTCCCGGCGAGACCCTCGGTCAGCGCGATGGACTGGATGCCGCCGGTCGAGAGGGTGACGTCGTGGAAGCGGAAGCCGCGCGAATAGGCCTTCCAGAGCGGGCCCGGCGGGATCACCTTGGCGAGTCGGCGCTGCGGGACGCCGCCGACGCTGTCGTAGAGGCAGAGCGCGTACGAGGTCGTGGCGAGCGGATTGCCGAGATCGCCGTGGCTGGTCGCCGAGCCCTTGCGCCACGTCCACGCGAAGCGGTCCCGCGAATCGGGGCTGCGGTTGTCGAGCGAGAGGACCGCCGACCCGGCCGGGGCGACCTTGCACGTCGTGGCCGGAGACACGCCGGCGCACACACCCGCCTGGCAGGTGTCGGGACGGCTGCACGGGTCGCCGTCGTCGCACGGGGCGCCGTTCGCGAGCGGCGTCGCCGCGCATACGCCGCCCTGGCAGCTGTCCGGTCCGGTGCAGCCGTTGCCGTCGCTGCACGGCGCGCCGTCGCCGACGGGGACGCCGCTGCACGCGCCCGCCTGGCAGACGTCGCCGCCGCTGCACGGATTGCCGTCGTCGCACGGATTGCCGTCGCTGCCGGGCAGCGCGCACGACGTGCCGAACTGGGTCGCGGTCACCTGGTACGCTCCCGCGCCGGCGTAGCGGTGCACGAGCGCGTACCACGCGCCCGCCGTCGGCGCGGCGATCGTGCAGACGCCGTACTGGTTCGGTCCCAAGCGGGCGCAATCGAAGTCGCTCGTCGTCGGCGGGCTCCCGGCCTTCACGTAGAGATCGAAGTCGCCGATGCCGTCGTCGACGGCGTTCATCGCCACACGCAGGGTCGTCGTGCCGTTCCCGACCGTGAATCCGTGCGTCGCGTCGGGGGCGGCGCCGCTCAGGGATCCGTCGAACGCGAGGGCGAGCGCGCCCGGCTCGCCGACCTGGGGGCCGCCGCCGCAGCGCGTGCTCGCGAGGTCGGCGCCGCCCTCGGCCTGGATGAACGTGCGGTAGGTGAACACGTTCGTGTCGTAGCTGTGATCCGTCGGCTGGCAGCTCGACTTCGATCCTCCCGAGGTGATGCCGGCCACGCGCTGGCCGCTGCCGAGATCGACGAAGAGCGGGCCTCCGGAATCGGCGTTGCAGGTGTTCGAGTCCTCGCCCGGCGGCCCCTTCGGGTCGGTGAAGTCCCAGCACACGGACGTGCTGTTCGATCCGGGTGCGGGGATCGTCGTACACGAGGCGGTGACGACGCCGCCGGCGCGCTTCAGGCCGTAGTCGTAGAGCGGATCGCCGGCGCGGCCGTATCCGACGATCGTGCCCGGCGTGCCGAAGGGCGGCGCCGACGAGGTCTCGATCGCGCTCGGGGCGACGCCCTCGACGGGCGTGCCGAGCTTCACCACCGCGACGTCCGCGGCGGGGAAGTCATAGCCGGGATGCGGCGCGATGCTCGCGACCGGAAAGATTCCGGCGTGCGGCAGGTAGACGAAGAGCTCCGACGGGACCAGACCTTCGACGCAATGGCCGGCCGTGAGGAACGTCGAGCAGCCGATCAAGGTGCCGGAACACCAGGTGCCCGCGCTGTCCGGGCTCGAGCCGCGGAGCAGCGCGCCGACCGACGGATGATCGGCGGTGAGCACGCCGTTCACGATGCGCGGGCTCACGGGCGGCAGAGGTTCGGCGGCGCCGGCCGGCGGGGTCGCGAGGAGCGCGACGGCGACCAGGGCGCCCGCGGCGCGGGACGCGAACGATATGCGGGATCGCAACGACGGAACGGCAGCCGGGGAGGGGGCCATGGAGGCCCTCAACGTAGCCCGGAGGCGGGCTCCGGTGAAAGGCGAAAAGACGATTTTTTCCGGGAACGTGACCTCAGGCGGCGCTTTCTCCCGGCCGCCGCGCCTTGACGACCCGGATGACGAGCGCGCCGTCGCCGCCGTCTCCCGAGATCGTGATGCGCCCGGGGAGCGCGGAGCCTGCGGCGCCCCCGTAGTCCTCGAACACGGCCGTGAAGAGCGGGCGCCCCCCGGGTCCGAGGAAGTCCTCGCGCGTCGGCCGGAGCGCCGCATCGACCGTCGTCGTGACGGTGAGGTCCGCGGCGAGCGCACAGTTCACCGCCGCCGGGCCGGCCGCGCGGCAGCGCCGGCGATCCATCTTCGGACGGAAGAGCAGCGCGAGCGCGACGATCATGCGCTCGTCCTCGGGCGTCGTGCCGGCGGCGAGCGCCGCGACGTCGATCGCGCCGCGGCGGGTCTCGCCCCGCATCGGCAGCCTGAGCGTGAACGCGTCGGCGTCGGTCGCGAGGTCGAGCACGGTCGGCCCGAAGGGCGAGAGGACCTGCAAGCGGAGGTGGTCGGCGTCGTCGATCGCGAGGTAGGCCGGCGCGGCGAGCCGCGCGGCGGGCGGCCCGGCGGTGGCGCGGACCGAGAGCGTCAGCCGCAGCCCCGCAAGCGCGCGCTCCCGGGCGGCGCCGGCGGCGATGATCGCGGTGGCGTCGTGTGTCGCGACGCGCGCGGGCCGGGTCAGGAGGCGCGCGCACCCCGATGCGGCCACCAGGGCGGCGATACCCGCCGCCGCGTAGGCGAGCGCGCGCCGGCGCGGCGCCCCGCCGGTCACTCGGGCGCCGTGCTCGTGCCCGGCGCGAACGCGAGCGTGAGCGCCGCGGTCGCGCACGTGCGGGCGCCGACGCTGGCGCGCCCCTTGATGCGCGCCATGCCGGCGTAGCGGCGGACGACGGTGATCGCGATCTCGAGCGCGTCGCCGACGCCCGCGGTGCCGGCGATCGCGCAGTGGTCGATCGCGGCGAGCACGGCGCCGCGGTCGCGGAGCTCCGGCTCCTGGCGGCCGAGGACGATTCCCGCGCCCTGCGCCATTGCCTCCACGAGGAGCATGGGCGAGAGCGCGCCTGCGGAACCGATCAGCGGATCCGCGGCCGTGACGTGCTTCACGAAGCGTCCCGACGGACCGTCGATCGCGACGATCCGGTCGAGCAGGAGGAAGGGCGGGGTGTGCGGGAGGAAGGCGGCGGCCGGGTCGCCGGCGTCCGCGAGGCGGATGGTCGACATGGATCAGGAGCCTTTCGTCGCCGGGAGCGCGAAGCGCGCCGGGTCGAGCGCGGGATCGAGCACGACATGCTCGAGGCGGAGGATGGTGCGGTCGCCGCCGCGCTCGCGCAGGGCGATCGTCTCCGGCAGCGGGCCGTCGGAAGGGAAGCGGAGCATGATCTCGCCGAACGGGCTCGCAGTGTCGGCCGCCGGTGTCAACACGACCGTGTCGGCATCGCGCCAGGTCTCGGTGAACCCGCGCGGCGCGCGCGCCCCGAGGAGCAGATCCGTCAGGGTGCGCGCGAACGCGGCGAGACCGGCGAGCTCGCCCGGCAGCGGCAGGGCCTTCCCCTCGGCGTCGACGACCGCGAGGGCGGTTCCCGCGGCGAGGAGGGTCATCGGCTCGGGCTCGGTCACGTCGAGACGGAAGGACGCCGGTGCGGCGAGCGCGAGCGACCCGCGCGCGCGCAGCACCTCGTCGACGAGCGATACCGTCCGCTCCTGCGCGAAATCGGCGGTCGCGCGCTCGACGGTCGGAAAGCGCGCGGCGCGCGTCGCGAGGCTCGGAGCGTCCGCTGGCGCCGCCGCCCGGGGCGCGCTCGGGGCGGCCGTTGCGATCGCGATCGCGAGAAGCGCGACGGCGCGACGCGCGCGTGGAGCGCCCCGCGTCATGCGCGGCGGAAGAGCAGCGTGAGGGCGCCGCCGCCGCGCGGCGTGGCGGAGACGAGGGCGGCCGCGAAGCCGCCGTGCGGCGCCGGCGCGCGGCGATCGGCGAAGCGGAGCGCGCCGCCGGGATCGGGCGCATCGAGCGCGCCGAGGCGCGGCACCTCGCCCGTCGCCACCGCCAGGACCGCCGCGACCGCGGCGAGGGCCCCGGACGAGCCCCACTCGCCGACGGCCCCCTTCACCGAGGTGACGAGCGCGCGCGGCGCCTCGGGACCGAGGATCGCCGCGAGCCGCGCCGCCTCGGTTGCGTCGAGGCGCGCCGTCGAAGCGGCGCACGAGACGGCGAGGAGCGTGCCGGCGGCGCGCGGCGGCGGGAAGCCGAGCGCCGCGAGTCCGTGGCGTGTCGCGGCGGCATCCCCGACGGCGGACGCGGTCGGCCAGTCGTGCGGGCTCGCCGGGAGGCTTTCGGCGACGTGCCCCGCGAACTCGGCGAGGACGCGCGCGCCGCGCGCCGCCGCGTGACGCGCGGTCTCGAGGACGAGGATCGCCGCGCCCTCGCCCGGCACGAAGCCGTTCCGCCGCTGATCGAACGGGCTGCTCCATGCCTCGCCGCCGTCGTCGGGCGAAAGCAGCCCCGCGTCGCGGTAGATCTCGCGCAGGATCGGCGCCAGCTCGTCGCCGCCCCCGGCGAGCAGGACGTCGGCCTGCCCGGTCGCGATCGTGTCGTAGGCCTGCGCGAGGGCGGCTTCGCCGGAGGCTTCCCCGCGTACGACGGTCAGGTTCGGACCGCGCAGGCCGAGGTCGATCGCCGCGTAGCCGGCGGGCGCGTTCAACACGAGGTTCGGGAAGGTGAGGGGGTTCGCGAGCGCCGGGCCTTTCGCGAAGAGGCCGCGCAGGAAGTCCTCCGACTCGCGGAGATTGCCGAACGCCGTCCCGATGACGATGCCCGCCTCCTCGGCGGCCCGGCCCTCGAGGACGAGGGCCGCGTCCGCGAGCGCCATGCGGCAGGCGGAGACGATCATCTGCGAGCAGTGGTCCATGCGCCGCAGCACCGCCGGCCGCACGTGGTCGCGCGCGTCCCAGTCGCGCGCGCGCGCCTCGAGGCGCGGCGCCGGGGTCGCGGCGTCGGCGCCGGCGACGGGCGCGATGCCGGTCTCGCCGGCGCAGAACCGCCGCCAGAACGCGGGCTGCGAGCCGAGCGGGCTCACCACGCCGACGCCGGTCGCGACGATCGCTTCAGGCACGGCCGAACACCACGGTCGTGTTGTTCCCGCCGAAGCCGTACGAGTTCGAGAGCGCGCAGCGCAACGCGGCCGGGCGGCTCGCGCGCGGGACGAAGTCGAGTCGGCAGGCGGGGTCGGGCTCCTCGAGGTTGACGGTCGGCGGGAGGAAGCCGTCGCGCAGCGCGAGGACGGTCGCGAGCCCCTCGATCGCGCCGGCGGCGCCGAGGGTGTGGCCGACTGCAGCCTTCGTCGAGCTGACCGCCAGCCGCGCCGCCGCTTCGCCGAAGACGCGCTCGATCGCCGCGGCTTCCACGACGTCGTTGAGCGGCGTGCCGGTGCCGTGGGCGTTGATGTAGTCGACGTCCGCCGGCGCGACGCCGGCGCGCGCGAGCGCCCGCGTCATTGCGAGCGCGGCGCCGGCGCCCTCGGGGTGCGGCGCCGTCAGGTGGTGCGCGTCGGCGCTCAGGCCGTAGCCGAGGATCGTCGCGTGCGCACGCGCGTTCCGGCGTGCGGCGTGCGCGGCGCTCTCGACCACGAGGATCGCCGCCCCTTCGCCGAGGCTCAGGCCCGCGCGCCGCCGGTCGAAGGGGCGGCAGGGCTCGAGCGACAGCGCTTTCAGCGCGTTGAAGCCGGCGAAGATCGTCCGGCACATCGACTCGGTTCCACCCGCGAGCACGGCGTCGACGCGCCCGAGCCGGATCCAGTCGCAGGCGATGCCGAGCGCCGTGCCGCTCGACGAGCACGCGGTGCTGAGCACGAGGCGCGGACCGCCGAGGCCGAACAGGTGCGCGATCAGGTCGGCGCTCGTCGCCATCGGCGTTCCGACGAGGCGGCTCCGGCGGTAGCGCGTCGCGGTTCCCGTGATCCGCGCCAGGAGCGAGGTCTCCGCGGCCATCATGCCGGCGGTCGTCGCGCCGAGCACGACGCCGACCCGCGCCGGCGCGGCGGCCACGTCGAGCCCGCTGTCGCGGAGCGCTTCGGCGGCCGCGGCGAGCGCCAAGCGGTCCGATCGCGAGGCGCGGCGGCGGAGCGCGGGCGGCAGCCGGTCGGATGGCGGCAGCTCCTTCACCTCGGCGGCGATCCGGCTCCGGTAGCCGGAGGCGTCGAAGCCCGTGACCGGTCCGATGGCGCAGGCGCCGGCGCGGAGCGCGGCGGCGAAAGCGTCGACCGATGAGGCGAGCGCGTTCACCGTACCGAGGCCGGTGACGACCACGTCGGCGTCGCCCGCCCCGGGCTCACCCCGCACGGGCCTGCTCGGCGCCGATATAGTCGGCCAGGGCGGAGATCGACGCGAAGACGTTCTTCCCGACGTCCTCGTCGGGGATCGCGATGCCGAAGCGCTCCTCGATGAGGACGACCAGCTCGAGCGCGTCGATCGAGTCGAGCCCGAGTCCTTCGACGAAGATCGGCTGGTCGTCGGCGATGTCCGCCGGGTCGGTGTCGTGCAGGCGAAGGCCCGAGACCAGGAGCTCCTTCAGGTTCCGCTTCAGCGTCTCGCGGTCCATCGTCATGCGGTCACCAATCCTCCGTCGACGGCGAGCGTCGCTCCGGTGATGTATGCGGCGTGCGGCAGCGCGAGGAAGAGCGCCGCGTGCGCCACCTCCTCCGGACGTCCGAGGCGGCCCGCGGGGATGCGCGCCGCCATCGCGTCGCGTGCGTCCTTCGCCATGCTCGCCGTCATCGCCGTGTCGACGACGCCCGGGCAGAGCGCGTTCACCGTGATGCCGAAGCCGGCGACCTCGGCCGCGAGCGAACGGGTGAGGGCGACGAGGCCGCCCTTCGACGCGGCGTAGTTGGCGGCCCCCGCTTTCCCAAGGAGTCCGGCCGGCGACACGACGTTCACGACGCGTCCGAAGCCGCGCGCGATCATGCCGCGGAGCGCGGGGCGGAGGCAGAGGAACGCGCCCGTGAGGTTCGTCGCCAGCACGCCGTTCCACGCGTCGTCGGAGAGCATCATCAGGTGCCCGTCGTGCGTGATCGCGGCGTTGTTGACGAGGATGTCGAAGGCGCGGTCGCCGGTGCGGCCGCGGAACAGGTCGGCGACGGCTCCGGGGCTCGCGACGTCGCACCGCACCACCTCGTGGCGTCCGCCGGCGCGCGTCAGGTCGTCCCGGGCGCGCTCGGCGTCGGCGTCGGCGTGGGCCCACGTGACGGTCACGTCGGCGCCGGCCATGGCGAGGGCGACCGCGACGGCCCGCCCGATCCCGCGGGTGCCGCCGGTCACGAGCGCCCGCCGTCCCACGAGGGCCGTCGGCGACACGAACGATTCGCTCGGAGCGATCGGCGCGACGCGAGGAGATCGAGCACCCACGCGGTCGGACTCAACAATGGGGGAGGGGCGGTGTCAAATCAGCCCGCGCACCTCACGCGTCGGCGAGCAGTCGCCCGATCAGCACCTTGCCGAGCGGCGAGCGCGGCAGGGCGTCACGGAAGGTGAGAACGCGAGGCACCTTGTGCGCGGCGAGTCGCTCGCGGCAGTGCGCGCGAAGCTGGTCGGGGGTCGCCGCCGCCGCGAGCACGACGGCGGCCGCGACGATCTGCTCGCCGTGTGCGGCGGCGAGGCCGAACGCCGCGGCGTCGGCGACCGCGGGATGGGCGCGCAACGCCGCCTCGACCTCGGCGGGATCGACCTTGTTTCCCGCCGCGTTGATGAAGAGGCTCGTGCGCCCGGTGACGACGAGCCGCCCGGCGCCGTCGAGGCGTCCGAGATCGCGGGTGCGGAGCGGCGTCTCCGGGCCGTCCGCCGCCGCCGGGCTCCGGATGACGATCTCGCCGGTCGCGCCGCTCGCGAGCGGGCGGCCCCGCTCGTCCTCGATGGTCACGACGACGTTTCCGAGCGGTCGGCCGACGGTCGTCGGATCGATCTCCGCGTCGTCGGCGAGGTCGCAGGTCACGCTGCCGGCCTCGGTCAGGCCGTAGAGCTGCCGGATGCCGACGCCGAAGCGCTCGCGGAACGCGGTGAAGACCTCGCGCGGCAGGGGCGCGCCGGCGCTCAAGCACAGGCGGAGCGCGCTGAGGTCGACACGGCGGCGCCGGTCGGTCGCCGCCAACATGCGCAGCATGAAGGGGACGGCCGGGAAGACGGTGACGCGCTCGCGCGCCAGGACCTCGAGGACCTGGCGACGCAGGAAGCGGGGCCGCAGCACGAGGCTCGCGCCGGCGCGGAGCGCCGCGAGGAGCGCGTTTCCGAGGCCGTGCGCGTGCGACAGCGGGACGACGCCGAGCACGACGTCGTCGACGCCGAGCCCGGTCGACGTGTGGAAGTTCGCGGCCTCCCACCAGAGGTTGGCGTGCGTGCGCTCGACCCGGTGCGGCCGAGCGACCGTACCCGACGTCGCGGCGACGAGCGCGGGATCGGCCGGCCGGGGCGGCGTGGCCGCCCGCGGCCGCCGCCGTGCCGCCGCGTCCGCGGCCGTGACCCGCATGCCCCGGGCGTCGATCGCGAGCCGGATCGGCGCCGCGGCGCGCTCGTCGTCCGGATGGGCGACGAGGGCGTCGATCCGTCCGTCGGCGAAGAGCCGACGGAGCTCGTCTGGGCGCGCGGTCGGCGGCACCGGAAACGCCGCCGCGCCGGCGGCGAGCACGCCGAGGAAGCCCTCGACGAAGGCGACCGAGCTCGGGAGCGCGAGGGCGACGCGGTCGCCCGCGCCGAGACCCGCCGCGCGCAGGATGTCGGCCGCGGCGGCCACCCGTTCCGCGAGCGCCGCGTAGTCGAGCGCCTCGCGCTCGTCGGCGACGGCGCGACGCGCAGCGCCTCGGGCGACCGCGGCGTCGAGCAGCGAGGGTACGGTCTCGGAGAGAGCGGTCGGTCGCGAGTTCGTCATCGACGCCGAGGCCGCCTGGTAGCACACCGCTTCGAGTTTGCCGAATCGCCGCCAGGGCGTGTGCGCATGCACTTCGGAGATTCCCGCCGCCGCCGCCGGCGTGCTAGCGTTCGCCGCGTCCACGAGGGAGGATCGTTCGCATGCGGGACCGCGCCTTCGTGTCGGAGATCGCCGCCGACACCTATCGCATCACGACGTACCACGAGCCGTGGCGCAGTACGGTGAATCAATACCTGATCCTCGGCGAGGAGCCGCTGCTGATCTCGACCGGCCTGCGCGAGCGCTTCGAGGACACCTGGGCGGGGCTCGCCCAGCTGCTCGATCCGACGACGCTGCGCTACGTCGTCGTCCCCCACTACGAGGCGGACGAGTGCGGCGCCTTGAACGAGCTCTTGCTGCGTGCGCCGAACGCGACGCCGCTCGCATCCATGCGGACGGTCGTGACGTCGCTGGCGGACGCGGCGGTACGCTCGCCGCGCGGCCTCGGCGACGGCGAGGTGGTCGACGTCGGCGCGCATGGCCTCCGCATGCTGGAGGCGCCCTACGTGCACGCGTGGGACGGCATCGTGATCGTCGACGAGCGCACGCAGGTGGCGTTCACGGCGGACCTCTTCATCCAGCCCGGGCGCGGCGAGGCGCTCGTCCGCGACGACCGCTCGGCGCTGTCGGTGCAGCTCTACAAGACGTTCTACGGCGCGCCGCCGGATGCCTATCTGCACCGCGCGCTCGACCGCATCGAGGTCGCGCACCCGACGATGCTGGCTCCCGGACACGGCGCGGCGCTCGCCGGGAACCTGGCGCCCTACTATCGCGCCTACCGCGCGCTCGCCGGCGAGCAGCGCGCCGCGCGGGAGGCGACGACGCCGTCGTCGTCGCTGCGCAAGTCGGCGGGCTCCTGACGCCGCGACGACCGCGTCGCCTTCCCGTGGCGCGGCTCGTCGGCTAGATACGCGCGCCATGGCCGTGCAGCCGACGTCGTCGCGCCTGCGGTGGATCGCGCCGGCCTCGGTCGTGCTGCTGGCGGTCGCGTTCTCGGTGCACCGGCTCGAAGACTTCGACACGTGGTACCACCTCGCCGCGGGGCGGCTCATGCTCGCGACCGGAACGTGGCCGGCGACGAACACGTTCTCGCTGACGGCGCCCGCGTACCCCTGGATCGACCTGCACTGGATCTTCCAGCTGCTCCTCTACGGGGCATGGACGATCGGCGGCGTCGACGGCGCGATCGTGCTCGCGGCGACGTTGATGGGCGTCACGACGTTCGTGCTGTACGGCGCCGCGCGGCGCTTCGCGCCGCCGGCGTTCGCGGCGTTCCTCCTGGCGCTCGCGCTCGTGATTTCGTCGCCGCGCTTCGTGCCGCGGCCGGAGCTGTTGTCCTTCCTGTACTTCGCCCTCTACCTCCGGCTGCTCGAGGGCCGACTCCGCAACGGGCGCGCCGTCTTCCTCCTCGTGCCGCTCCAGATCCTGTGGGTGAACACGCAGGGCATCTTCGCGGTCGGGATCGCGCTGATCGGGTGCTACTGGCTCGGCGCGACGCTCGCGTTCCTGCCGCTCCCCCGCGGCTGGCGCGAGGAGAGCGCGCTCGACCCGGCGGCCTGGCGGCGGCTGACCGCGGTTCTCGGGCTGGCGACGCTCGCGTGCCTCCTGAATCCCTGGGGGGTCGAGGGCGCGCTCTTTCCGCTCCAGCTCCTCCCGCGCGTGACGGGCAGCTCGCTCTTCTCGTCGCGCATCGGCGAGTTCCGACCGCCGCTGGCGTCGGGGTACGCGCCGCTGCTCGTGGACACATGGGTCGCGCTGCTCGCGCTCGCGGCCGCGTCCTTCGTCGTGAACCTGCGCCGCTGGCATCTCGGCCGCGTCTTCGCGACGCTCGCCTTCGGGTACCTGTCGACGCAGTCGCTGCGCAACATGGCGTTCTTCGGCTGGATCGCGGCGCCGGTGATCGCGGCGAACGTCGGCCCGTGGCTCGCGCGCCGAACCGTCCCGTCCGCGGCGCGCTCGGCCCTCGCGGCGGTCGGGATCGGCGGCATCCTGCTGCTGATCGGGGCGGTCGTGACCAACCAGTACTCCCGCGTCATGCGCATCGAGCGCGAGTTCGGGTTCGGGGTGTCACGCGCGCGCTTCCCGAGCGACGCCGTCGCCTTCGTCGAGCGGACGGACGTCACCGGCCGCGCGTTCAATTGCCTGGCGATGGGCGGGTATCTCGCGTGGAGCCGGCCGAACGATCGGGTCTTCGTGGACGGTCGGCTCGAAGCCTTTCCGGAGTCCGTCTTCCGGCGCTACTTCGCGGTCATGGAGCGGCCGGACATGTGGCCGCAGGACGTCGCGCCGTACGAGCCCGACTACGCGTTCGTCTACCACGGCTGGTCCAACCGGCTCCCCCTGGTGAGCTATCTGGCGAGGGGACACGGGTGGACGATGGTGTACTACGACGAGATCGCGTCGGTATTCGTGCCGAGCGACGACGCGCATCGCGAGACGCGCGAGCGCGCGCTGTCCGCGTTCGGCGAGATCCGCCGCGCGCGGCTGGCCGCGCCCGATCCCGAGCCGCCGAGCGCCTGGCGCCGCGCGCTCTCCGTGCCGGTCGCCGAGGCCTGGCGACAGCGCGCGTCCGGCAACATGCTGCGCAGCGTCGGGCTTCCCGACGAGGCCGCGCGCGCCTTCCGTCGCGCCCTCGCCCTCGACCCCGACGACACGGACGCGCGCACCAACCTCGGCTTCGTCTATTGGTCCCTGAACCAGCGCGACGCCGCCGTCGAGGCATGGCGCGAGGTGCTGCGCCGCGACCCCGCCAACGAGCGCGTGGCGCAGACCCTCGCGCGCGTGGCCGGCGCCGCCGCGCGCTGACCGCCGACCGACGCGGGAGGCGGTGGGGCCCCGCGGCCGCCGCCTCCCGCGCCCTCAGCGTTGCGGGGAGAGCGTC
>WBZR01003289.1_pt1 | contig 14887 bp, 13 predicted proteins | sample 5204231 | NCBI WGS metagenome assembly WBZR01 (sample SAMN12412403, study PRJNA552823) | activated sludge metagenome | isolation source: activated sludge from anammox sidestream of wastewater treatment plant... | place: USA: Virginia | collected 2017-08 | reverse complement strand
GGGTATCGTCAACGTGCCCCTGGATGGCCGGTTGGAGCCCTCCGGCGCGATCGCCGATATGAAATGGGCCTGGTTCCGTCTCATTCCGGGCGCTCTTACCATCGACGGGCGGCGTCTCGACGGAACCGGACCTCCGCTGACCGCGCACGTGCCGGATGGTTACGGCGACAGCGGCTTCCAGGTTTCCGGAATCACCTTTCCGACCGCCGGTTGCTGGGAAATCACCGGTCACGTGGCCGGCGAGAGCTTGCGGCGGGCCCGGCGCTGCACGCGGCGACGTGGCGCCGGCGTGACCCGCGCGCCCGGGCGGTAGAAGTCGGAGTCGAGCAGGCTGTGCAGCGTCACGGTCCGCTCCGTGTGCGTGGCGGCCGGGTCGACGAAGTCGACGATGAGGCCCGCCTCCTTGCGCGGGTGGATGCGCATGACCCGGCCGATCCGCTGCTGGTAGACGCGCCGGCTCGCCGTCGGCGCCAGATGCATGCAGACGGTTGCCCGGGGGGAGTTCCACCCCTCGGCCAGCAGCTGCGCGTTGATCAGCACGTTGATCTCGCCGCGCTCGTACGCGGCGAGCGTCTCCGCCAGGCGCAGCGGGGGCGTGCGGCCGCTGACCGCCTCCGCCTTCAGGCCCGCGGCCCGGAACTCGCGCGCGAGGTTGTACGCGTGGTCTACCCCGGCCGCGTACACGATCCCCGGGGTAGCGTCGAACCGGTCGCGGTAGAGGCTGGCGGCAGCCTGGTTGATCAGCTCGTGGTCGAGGATCCGTGCAAGCGCCTCCTGGTCGTAGTCGCCGCCCACGATCGGAACCGACGAGATCGCGGTCGCGGGCGGCACGCGCAGGCAGCGCAGCGGCGCGATCAGCCCGCGCCTGGCCGCGTCGCCGAGCGGCAGATCGTCGACCGATGCCGGGAAGACGTCCGAGACCTGCTTGGCGATCAGTTGCTCGGTCGCGGTCATGCCGATGTAGATCGGCTCGGTCAGGCTGCGGATGGCCGCGCTCGTCTTCTCCCCGAGCGCCGTGTGCGCCTCGTCGCAGATCACGAGCTGGTACGCGGTGCGACTGAGTGAGCCGACGTGGCGAGCGAACCACGCGTACGTCTGGATCGTGAGCAGATTCGGTCGCAGCGGCTCGGTGCCGCGCAGGACCGCCTCCGAGAGGCGCCCGCCGTACCCCTCGGCGGTCAGGTCGCGGTTGAACTGATCCACGAGCAGCCGCCGGTGGGTGAGGATCAGGACGCCCATTGTCCTGGCCGCCTCGACGAAGCCGGCGGCGGCGATCGTCTTCCCTGACGCGGTCGGGTGGCGGAAGCGGAAGCGCCGCTCCGCACCGGGATCGTCGACGGCCGGCGGCTCCTCCTCGCCGCCCTGGTCGACCTCGTCCTCCTCCTCGTCCTCGTCGATGTCCCCGTCGGGCTCGGGCTGGCCCCCGTTCCCGTCGCCGTTCTGGGTCTCGGCACGCTCGTTGCGCGCGATCAGCTCGGTCAGCATCCCCGCGAGCGCGTCGATCTGGTGTCGGCGAAGCTCGGTTCCGGACGCGACGCTCGGCGCCTCCTCAGCCAGCACCCGCTCGAGCCCGAGCATCAGCGCGAACTCGACCCGCCACCCGGATGAGGGAAAGCGCCGGCCCGCCGCGAGCTCGGCGAGCGCCGCGTCGAGCGCGCGACGGCGCGCCTGGCCGGGCGCAAGCGCTGCCGCGGCGTCCTCGCCGGGGCGAAGGAACGGCTCGCCCGCCCACTCGGCGGCGGTCCGGGCAGCCGCGACCAGCTCGTCGAGCTCGTGCGACGCAGCGGTCGAGTGCGGTATCGCTTCTTGCATGTGACGCAAGGCGAGCGCGCCGCCAGGAATCAGATGGATGAGGCGCGCAGCGGGCAGACCCCCTGCCCGTCGCTAATCATACCGAACGGTGCGGAGGGCGCTACGCCAGCGCTCGGCCGGCGCGCTCCTGCACCCCGAGCGCCCGCTTCAGCGTCTCGAGCGCCTCGTCCCTGCGCCCCCCGGCCTCGAGCTGCTGTGCGAGCCCCTTGTACGCCTCGACGAGGTGGCGGGTCGGCGGCTGCGCCTCGAGCAGCTCGATCCCGAGCTCGTACAGCTCGCGGGCACGGGCGCCGTCGCCGAGATCGGCGAAGATCCCCGCGAGGAGCGTGAACGCCCGTCCGCCCTCGAGCGGCTCGGCCTCCCCGAGTCGGGGGGTGATCTCCATCGCGAGCGCCGCCGCCTGCTCGGGTCGCCCGAGCGCGACGAGGGCGCGCGCCTCCTCGACCCGGTAGTGCGCGACCTCGACCGGGGAGGCCGTCGCGGCGAGCAGCGGCCAGCCGGCGGTGAGCAGATCGGCCGCCTCGCGGGCGCGCCCGGTGTCCAGGTAGATGCCCGCGAGCAGCTGGTGGGCCCGCGCGATCGCGTGGGTATCCTCGGTGGCCCGCAGGGTCTCGAGCGCGCGAAGCGCGTAGCCCTCGGCCTGCCCGGCCCGTCCCTGCTCGACGAGGAGCCGCGAGCGTGACCAGTAGAGCCGCGCGCGCGTGTACGGGTCCTCGACGTCACCGCCCGCCTCGAGCGCTCGCGCCACCACCCGCTCCGCCTCGGCGAAGCTGCCGCTGTCCGTGAGGGCGTAGCCGAGCAGGCACGCGAAGCGGACGTAGCGGACGGGGTCACGCTCTCGCTCGAAACGCTCGACACAGCGCTCGAAGATCGCGATCGCGGGCACGAGGTCGCCGAGCGTCCCGTAGGCGCGGCCGAGCGCCTCCGCGAGCGCCGGCCGCTCCGAAGGATCGCCCCCGGCGAGCACGAGCGCGCGCTCGAGCAGCCCAACCGCCTCCCGCTCGCGTCCCTCGCGCACGGCGACGAGCCCGAGCCCCTCGAGCGCGTCCGCGTGCTCGAGGTCCGTCTGCGCCTCGGTGAGCAGGCGCTCGTACAGGGAGCGCGCGGACTCGACGTCGTCGAGCCGGAGCGCGAGCTCGGCGTCCACAAGTCGGGGCGACCGGTCGCGAGGGCGTTCCTCGCCGGTGGCCAGGAAGTCCTCGCTGACGCCGAGCTTGCGGCCGAGCTCCCGCAGGAGCTGGAGCGACGGGATGCGCTCGCCCGCCTCGATTCGCGAGATGTACGCGGGAGAGCAGCCGTTGAAGGAGAGCTGACGCTGGCTGAGGCCGGCCCGCTCGCGCGCCGCGCGCAGGCGCTCGCCGGCCGCCTCGGGGCTGTCGACATGTGTTGACTTTTGTCGCGGCATCTGCCCTCCTCGTCTATACTCGGTTGCCAACTCCGTTCTTCCCCGGGCCCGGGGCTATCCCCTAGTCACGTTCGACACAAAGGATGGTCCCGGAATGTTCAGGATTCGCCTCCTCACGCTGGCCGCGTCTCTTGGGATGCTTGCTGCGTTCCTCGGCAAGGCCCCCTGGGGCCCGTAGGTCGGGTGCGCTGAACCTAGCACGTTCTGTCAACACGCGCTCGCGGTGGCGGGGCCGGAGACCCGCCACCGCGCCAGTTCGGCGGGCGGCGGCGCTTACCTCTGTCGGCGAATGCTCGCCGGGCTAGTTCCGGTCGTGACTGTAGACAGCCATCGCTACGAAGCGTAGGCGGCGGGAGCGTAGGCGACAGTCCCCGGATCGGCGCGGTCATCCTCCCTCGTCCGGGGCACATCACCCCCCGGAACTCAGGCGCCGGCAGCCCAGGCGATCGTGCGGCCGGTGAGCAGGTCGAGGGCGCGGACGGCGAGCTCCAAGTGCTCCGGCCGGGTGTCCTCGAGCTTCGTGTGCGAGAGCCCGCGCAGGCTCTGCACGAACATCATCACCGTCGGAACCCCGGCTCTCGCGACCTCCGCCGCGTCGTGCAGCGGCCCGCTTGGCAGCCGGTGGGAGGCGCCGGCGACCTCCCGGACCGCCTCGTCGCAGAAGCCGATCAGCGTCTCGTCGAACCGGATCGGCTGGATCGCCCAGATCGGCTCCCACTCGACCTCGAGCCGCTCCTCGCGGGCGAAGCGCTCGCTCGCCGCGCGGGCCTCGGCGAGCATCGTCGCGAGCGTGGCCGCGTCCAGGTGGCGCTGGTCGAGCAGGCAGGTCGCCTCCTCGACCACGGAGGTGGCGATCCCGGGTTTCGTGACGACGTCGCCCATCGTGCAGACGGCGCCGGCGCCGGCGCGGCGCGCGAGCTCGCGCAACTCGAGCTCGAGCCGCGCCGCCCCGGCGAGCGCGTCCCGGCGCTCAGCCATCGGCGTCGAGCCGGCGTGGGCGGCCTGCCCGCGAAAGACGACGCGGTGGCGCTCGACGCCGCAGGTCCCGAGTACCGCTCCGAGCGGCAGGCCGAGCGACTCGAGCACCGGCCCCTGCTCGACATGGAGCTCCAGGTAGGCGACGGCCGAGCCGAGCTGGCGCGCCGCCTCGGCCATCCGGTCGAGCTCGACCCCGTGGGCCGCGAGCGCGTCCGGGAGGCGGATCCCGTCGCGATCGGCCAGCGTGCGCAGGCGCTCCAGGTCGCCCATCGCGCCCGAGCAGGCGCTCGAGCCGAGCAGGCTCCGGCCGAAGCGAGCGCCCTCCTCGTCGGCCCAGTCGACGAGACGCACCGTCACGGGCGGCGTCCCCTCCAAAGCGAGCCGCCGCAGCACGTCGAGTCCGGCAACTACGCCCAGGCAGCCGTCGAGCCAGCCTCCGTCCGGAACCGAGTCGAGGTGTCCGCCGACGAGGACCGCGCGCTCCGACGCCCCCCGCAGCGTCGCCCACCGGTTTCCCGCCTCGTCCGTCTCGACCTCGACCGGGAGCGCGGCGAGCTGCTCGTCGAGCCACGCCCGCGCCCGCGCCCACGTTCCCGTCCAGCAGACACGCTGAGCCCCGTCCTCGTCCCCGGTCAGCGCCCGGAGCTCCCGGAGCTCCGCGACGACGCGGGCAGGCTCGAGCGGCACCGCGGAAACCTACCAGCCTCCGCTAGAGTCCCCGCCATGGCACGGGGATCGAGGCCCATTCGCCGCTGGCGGGCCGACCGCCAGCGCAAGAAGAAGGCCCGCGAGAAGCGGAAGACGAAGGCCCGGTAGCGCCGCCGGGCGGGGCGGGACGCCGCCTCGTCGCTCGGCCGAGCCGGCCTTCGGCCCGGTCGTCCCCGGCGACGTCCAGCAGGTCGTGCAGCCGCCCCGCCGGCTCGGCGCCTGGCCGTACGGAAGCTCGGCGAGACCGCGGCGGCGGCCTCGCCCGGGGCATTCACCCGCGGGGCGAGTCCTGCTCCGGCTTGATCTCCTCCTCGAGGCCCTTGCGCGCGGCCCTCGCACCCCGCGCGAGGCCGGCCCAGCGCTTCGTGTTCAGGAGGACGAGCAGGAGGACGACCACGAGGAGGAAAATGAGCAAAATGGACACGGTGCCCTCCTTCTACCGGCTCGGGCGCCCGGCCGCAAGGTCGGTGCTCGTCTCGCTCGTCCTGGCCGTCGTCGCGCTCGCCGGTCTCGCGGGCGCCTGCGGGGGCAGCGACGAGCCCGAGCCCGTCGAGTCGGCCGTGCCGGAGCCGGTCGCCACCCCGCTCGAGCGGGCGCTCGAGCTGCTCCCGGCAGACCAGGCGCTCGCCCGGCAGGTCCTGTTCGGCGACCTCGACCGGTTGCGCGAGGCCTACCCGCTCGACGAGGAGTTCGGCTTCGCCCTCCAGGGGGTGTGGCTGCCGAATGCGCTCGCGGGCGCCAACGGGCCGTTGTGGCGCAAGGCGTACGGGTTCGGGCTCGGCGGAGTCGACCGCTTCGCCGCGGGTGGCTACCACCCGGTCGAGCTGGCCGTGATCGAAGGAACGTTCAAGCCCGCGAACGTGGAGAGCCGGCTGCTCACCCGCGGCTACAAGCGCCGCGGCGACCTGCTCCGCCGGGGCAAGGACGCCTCGATCGACCTGAAGAGCCCGGTCGGGGAGCTCGCAAAGGGCTCGCTGGCCCGCGTGATCGTGACCCCAACCCGGATCGTCGCGGCGTCGACCACGAGGCTGGCGAAGGCCGCGCTCGAGCCGGCGGGTACGCTCGCCGGCGACGACAACATCGTGCTCGCCGCTCGCGCGCTCGGCGTCGTCACCGCCGCGGTGATCCGCCCCGCGGAGCTTGCCCGGCCCCGCTCGGGCGGCAGCGAGCCCCTCGTCGAACGGGCTGCCGCGCAGATCGGCGTCGGCCTGGACGACCGCGGCGGCGACGGGCGCACCGTCCGGATCGCGCTCGTCTACCAGCAGGCCGCAGACGCCGAGGCCGACCTCGCCGCCATCTCGGACGGGCTTCCCGGGGCAGCGCTCGCGGGCGACCCGGAGACGACGTTCGGGGAGGCGCTCGGCGACCTGACCGTGCGGATCGTCGGCGAGCGGGCGATCCTGATTCAGGGAACGCTGGCCGAGGAGGCGAGCTCCGGGCTCTGGCGTCTGCTGCTCGAGCGCGGCGACCTGGCGCTGCTCGTCCAGACGTCGTAGCGGGGATGCCGGCGGCCGCGAGCCTCGGATACGATTGGCCGGCCCGCAGCGGGTCACGGACGCTGGGGTCACGAGTCCGACGCAAGGAGGAGACAGGGTGGCGACGGTAGAGGAGCCACGCGCCGCTGAGGCGCCGTTCATCCGACCCGACGGGAAGGAGAAGGTCACCGGTCTCGGCCGCTACACGGCCGATCTGAGCCTGACCGGCCAGGCGCACGCGAAGTTCCGCTACGCGGATCACCCGCACGCGCGGATCGTTCGGATCGATACCTCGCGGGCGCGCGCGCTTCCCGGCGTACTGGCCGTGCTCACCCACGAGGACGTCCCCGACGTCAAGTACGGCGGCATGGTGCAGGATCGGCGGCTGTTCGCAAAGGACAAGGTGCTCTGGGAGGGTGACGTCGTCGCCGGGGTGGCGGCGCTGACCCCGGAGCTGGCCGCCGAGGCCGCGGCCTTGATCGAGATCGAGTACGAGCCGCTCGAGCCGGTCGTCGACTTCGCCTCCGCGACCGCGCCCGGGACGCCGCTGATCCACGAGGACTGGGAGTCCGACTCGGGCGACGAGACGATGGGGCGAGACGGCAACCGGATCGGCTACTCGACGATCGTGAAGGGCGACGCGGAGGCGGCGATGGCCGGAGCGGACGTCGTCGTGCGCACCCGCTACACGAGCGACTGCACCCAGGGGGTTCCGATCGAGCCGCGAGCCGTGATCGCCGAGTGGCACGGCGACCGGGTGACCGTATGGTCGTCGACCCAGGTGCCGTACACCGCCCGGTCGGGCGTCGCAGCGGTGCTCGGGCTGCCCGAGTCGCATGTCCGCATCGTCGTGCCGCTGCTCGGCGGCGGCTTCGGCGCCAAGTGCGACTTCCACTTCGAAGGGCACGTGGCGGCGCTGGCGCGCGCGGCCCGACGCCCGGTGAAGCTCGTGTTCTCGCGCCGAGAGGAGTTCGTCGCGATCGATCACCGGCGCGAGGGCATGGTGATCGAGCTCGAGACCGGCGCGCGGAAGGACGGGACGATCGTCGCTCACCGCGGCTGGCTCGTGCTCGACAAGGGCGCCTACTGCGGCGAGGGCGGCCCGTTCGCGCAGCTCGTCTCGATGCACGCGTGCGGCCCCTACCAGATGGAGAACATCCACGTCGAGGCGTCGCTCAACTACTCGAACCTGCAACCGGCGAGCTCGATCCGCGCTCCGACGGCGCCGCAAGCCTGCTGGGCGCTCGAGCAGCATCTCGACGAGCTCGCCCGCGCGCTCGGTCTCGACCCGGTGGAGCTGCGCCGGCGCATCCTGATCGAGGAAGGAGCGGAGGGACCGACCCGGCAGGTGTTCGAGCGACTCGGCATGAAGGAGACGCTCGAGCGGGCCGTCGAGCTGATCGGCTACGGGCAGGAGCTTCCCGAGGACGAGGCGATCGGCGTGGCCTGCGGCTGGTGGCCGTGCTTCGGCGCCCCCTCCGGCGCGTACGTGCAGCTCCACGGGGACGGGACGGGCACGATCATCACCGGGGCCCAGGAGAACGGCACGGGCGCGGTCATGGCCTTCCCGGTCTTCGTCGCGGAGCAGCTCGGCATGGAGCCCGAGAACTTCTCGCTGCTCTATCAGGACACCGATGCGGCCCCGTGGGACATGGGCTCGTGCGGCTCGCAGACCACGTTCAACAGCGGCCGGGCCGTGCTCGCCGCCGCGGGGGAGGTACGCGACCAGCTCCTCGATGCCGCGGCGGCGAAGCTCGAAGTCGACCGGGACGATCTCGAGCTCGCGGAGGGCGTGGCCCGCGTGAAGGGCGCGCCCGAGACCTCCGTCTCGCTCGGGGATCTGATCGCCGAGGGCGGGCCATTCCACGGCAAGGGCTCGGGCGACGTGCCTGAGGCACCCGCGTGCGACGCGGAGGGTTGCGTCGGCAGGCTCGGGTTCGAGTCGTTCCTGGCGCCGCAGCTGATCACGCATGCGGCCCATGTGAAGGTCGACCGGGAGACCGGCGTTGTGCGCGTGCTCCGCGTGGCGGCCGCGCACGACTCGGGCGTGATCGTCAACCCGGTCGGGGCAGACGGGCAGGTGACGGGCGGTGTCGTGATGGGAATCGGGCAGGCGTTGACCGAGGGCACCCAGTTCGACGAGACGGGACGGCAACGCAACCCGTACCTGCTCGACTACAAGCTGACGACGGCGGCGGATGCCCCGGAGATCCTGATCTCGTGGGTGGAGACGCCGACGGACAACGCGGGCCCCATGGGCTCGAAGGGGATCGGAGAGCCGCCCTGCGTGGCGACACCGGGGGCGATCGCGAACGCGATCGCGAAGGTCGTCGGCACGCCCGTACGGCAGCTGCCGATGACGCCGGAGCGGGTCTGGGCCGCGACGCGGGAGGTGCAGCGGTGAGCACGTTCGTCATGGCCACGTCGATCGCGGAGGCGCTCGAGGCGCTCGGTGGCGGCGCGCGCCCGGTCGCGGGCGGCACCGACCTCGTCGTCGGCGCCCGCCAGGGGAAGGCGCCGTTGCCGGAGGCGATCGTCGCCATCGACCGGATCGAGGCGCTGCGCGGAGTCCGGGAGAACGGCGGGGCGCTCCGGCTGGGCGCGCTCGCGACGCATGCGGAGATCACGGCGCACCCGGCCGTGCGAGAGCGGTTCACCGCGCTCGCCGACGCGTGCGCCATCGTCGGCTCCCACGCGACCCGGGCGAACGGGACGATCGGCGGCAACGTCATGAACGCATCGCCGGCGATGGAGGCCGGCGGCCCGCTCGTCTGCTTCGACGCCTCGGTGACGCTCGAGTCGGCCGGCGGCCCCCGACAGCAGGCGCTCGCCGACCTGCTGGCCGGGCCGGGTCAGACCACCGCTCGCGCGGACGAGCTGCTGACGGCGATCGAGCTGCCGGCGCTGCCGGCCGGCGCCGGGTCGTGCTACGCGAGGCTCGAGTACCGCCGCCAGATGGAGATCGCCGTGGTCGGAGCGACCGCTGTGGTCGTCCTCGCCGACGGCGTGGTCACGGACGCGCGCATCGCGATCACGGCGCTCGCGCCCACGATCCGGCGAGTCGCGGCGGCCGAGGAGGCTCTGCTCGGCACGGATGGCGGCAGAGCCGCAGCCGAGGCCGCCGGGCGGGCCGCCGCCGACGCTTCCGCCCCGATCTCCGACGTGCGAGCGTCCGCCGACTACCGCCTGGCGATGGCCGCGGTGATCACGCGGCGCGCCGTGACGGCCGCCGTCGCCCGCGCCCGCGGCGGGCACGTTCCTGTCCCTGCCAGCCCCGCGCTTCACGGCGCCGTCTGAGGATTGCCATGAGATACCAGGCCACGCTCACCGTCAACGGCATCCCCTATCCGATCGAGGTGGAGGCGACCGCGACTCTCCTTCGCGTCGTGCGCGACGTGATCGGCCTGACCGGGCCGAAAGAGGGCTGCGACGACTCCGAGTGCGGCGCCTGCATGATGCTGCTCGACGGCAGGCCCGTGAACTCCTGCTCCTACCTGGCGCTCCAGGCCGAGGGGCGCGAGATCACGACCGTCGAGGGGCTCGCCCCGGGCGACGGGCTCGCGCCGCTCCAGCAGGCGTTGCTCGAAGCGGGAGGCGTCCAGTGCGGCTTCTGCACGCCGGGGATGCTGATTTCCGCCACGGCGCTGCTCGCCGCGAACCCCCGGCCGAGCGAGGAAGAGGTGCGGACCGCGCTCGCGGGCAACCTCTGCCGCTGCACGGGCTACACGAACATCGTCCGCGCGGTGCTCCAGGCGGCGGAGGGGCTCCCCGCCGGCGCGCCGGGGTAGCCCCGGCCGCTTGAGCTGGGTCGACCCCCTCGTCCTCCTCTGGGTCGCCCTCTCGGCGCTGCTCGGCTACCAGCGTGGGTTCGCGGCCCAGACGTCCTCCCTGGTGGGCCTCGTACTGGGCGCGTTCACGGGCTCGCGGATTGCCCCGCTGCTCGTCGGCGGCGGGTCGGAGTGGGTGCCGTTCGCAAGCCTGGCCGGCGCGGTGGTCGGGGCGGTCGTGCTCCAGACGGTGGCGGGCATGCTCGGAGGCCGCCTGCGCCGCCTGCTGCCCCGGGGCGGCCCGAGGCTCGCGGACAGCATCGGGGGGATCGTCGTCGGTGCCGCGGTCGGGGTCGCGGTCGCCTGGCTCGCGGCCGCCGCCGCGTTGCAGGCGCAGGGCTCGGGCCTGCGGCACACCGTCCGCGAGTCGCCGATCCTGACCGGTCTCGTCGAAGCGGTACCACCTCGCTCGGTGCTCAGGACCCTCGCCCGGCTCGACCCGCTGCCGCTGATCGCGGCCTCGCCGGGGATCGAGCTACCGCCCCCGGATGGGAGCGTGCTCGACAGCCCAGTCGCTCGTCGGGCCGGGGCGAGTGTGGTCAAGGTGCTGAGCGTTGCGTGCTCGACCGGCGTCCAGGGATCGGGCTGGGCGATCGCGCGTGAGCTCGTCGCGACGAACGCCCACGTCGTCGCCGGTCAGGACCGAACCCGGATCGTCGCCCCCAACGGGCAGGTGCTCGACGCCGAGCTTGTCTACGTCGACGCTGCGGACGACGTCGCACTGCTCGCGGTTGACGGTCTGCTCACGAAGCCGCTGCGACTCGAGAACGAGCCGGCCGGCGGCGAGGAGGCGGTTCTGCTCGGCTACCCGGGCGACGGGCCGCTCGTCGCGGCCGCCGCCACGGTCGGCGTTCCGACCAAGGTGTTCGCCCCGGGCGCCTATGGCGGGCGGGTCCGGCTGCGAACCGTCGTCCCGCTGCGCGCGGACGTCGAGCGGGGCGCGAGCGGCGGCCCCGTGATCGACGGCGCCGGCCGCGTCGTCGCGATGGTCTTCGCCGCTGCCAAGACGGGCGGCGGCGGCTACGGCATCCCGGTCTCAGAGCTGGCGGACGCCCTCGAGGCGGAGCCCGGCCCGGTCGACGCCGGACCCTGCCCCTGACGCGAGCAGTCACCGAAGATCTGAGTCGACCCGGCTCAAGGGGTCAGACCCCGGGGTCAGACCCCGGGGTCTGAGCCCTAAATCGGAGTGCGATGGTACACGCGCCGGCCGGGCGCGCGTCGCGCTACGCTGCTCGTGATACCGGGGAGCTACAGGAGGAGGACGACGATGGCCCTGACAATCGGGGACACGGCACCGGATTTCTCGGCGGAGACGACGGAGGGCCGGATCCGGTTTCACGACTGGATCGGCGACTCGTGGGCGGTCCTGTTCTCGCACCCGAAGGACTTCACGCCGGTGTGCACGACCGAGCTCGGCTACATGGCGAGGATCAAGCCGGAGTTCGACCGCCGTGGCGTCAAGGTGATCGGGCTGTCGGTCGACTCGACCGCCGATCACGAGCGCTGGGCGCAGGACATCGAGGAGACGCAGGGGTACGCACCCAACTACCCGGTAATCGGCGACGCCGACTTCCGGGTGTCGAAGCTGTACGGAATGCTGCCCGCGGACGTCGACGGCGACCCGCGGGAGCGCACGCCGGCCGACAACCCGACCGTCCGCAACGTGTTCGTGATCGGGCCCGACAAGAAGATCAGGCTGATCCTCGTCTACCCGATGACGACCGGCCGCAACTTCGACGAGGTGCTGCGGGTGATCGACTCGCTGCAGCTCACCGCACAGCACAAGGTCTCGACGCCGGCGAACTGGCGCCAGGGCGAGGACGTGATCATCGCCGGCTCGGTCTCGAACGAGCAGGCGAAAGAGATCTGGCCGGAGGGCTGGAAGGAGCCGAAGCCCTACCTGAGGATCGTCCCGCAGCCCCGCTGAGCGCGCAGGCCCGGCGATGTGGACGGGCGGGTCAGGCCCCGCCCGCCCCCGCGCCCGGAAGGCCGGCGCCGAGGCCCTGGCGAGCGACGGGTTGCCAACCCCGTCGCGACGGTGAGCCCGGGCCCGAGCATCGATCAGTCCACTGGCGGAGCTGCTGACGACGGCTGCCCGGAAGCCGGCGGCCGGCGGCGGGCACACCAGTCGACGTGGGGTCGGACTTGTCCGGCCCGCAACCCGCCCCGCGTTCGGGCGGAACAAGTCCCGCCCCCACAACCGGGCGGCGCACGGCCCGCCCCAGCACCTTCACCGCACCGCCCGCGCACCGGTGAGAGGGCGCGCAGGTATTCAGCCAGAGCGGGGCTTGACGGCCTTGACGATCGCCGCGTGCATCCCGTCCGCGACCTCGTGCGTGAACGTCACCGAGACGCCGGCGAAGCCGGCCTCGGCGAGCTGGCGCCCGTACTCCCCCTCGGACAGCGCGCCGGCGATGCAGCCGAAGTGGCTCCCGCGCTCGGCGCGCGCGGCGGCGTCCAGGCGGTTCTCGGCGACGATGTCGCTGATCCCGAGCCGTCCGCCCGGCACGAGCACCCGGAACGCCTCCGCCAGGACCGCCGGCTTGTCCGGCGAGAGGTTGACGACGCAGTTCGAGATCACGACGTCGACCGAGCCCGAGGGCAGGGGAATCGCCTCGATGTGCCCCCTGAGGAAATGGACGTTCGTCGCGCCCGCCGCCACCGCGTTCCGGCGCGCGAGCGCGAGCATCTCCTCGGTCATGTCGAGGCCGTAGACCGTCCCCGCCGGGCCGACCCGCCGGGCCGAGAGGAGCACGTCGATGCCGCCCCCCGAGCCGAGGTCGAGCACGACCTCGCCCTCGCGCAACTCGGCGACGGCCGTGGGGTTGCCGCAGCCGAGGCTCGCGAGCACCGCTACGTCCGGAAGCTCGCTTCGCTCCCCTGCCTCGTACAACGCCGCCCCGAAGCGCGAGTCGGGCCCGGCGCCGCAGCACGACTCGCCTCCGCAACACCCCGTCCCCCCCGCGGCGCCCGCGAGGCCCGCATACCTGGCCCTGACCTCGCCTCTGACATCGTCAACCGTGCTCATGCTCTCGCCCCCTGTATCGAAGTTATTCGATAAAGCCTACCGCAGCGCGCGCGGCGCCGGCGCGGCTAGCGTGTCGCCGGTGAAGCCGATCCTCGTGATCGAGCAGGAGCTCCTCCTCGAGGGCGTCGGCCTGCTCGGCGAGCGCCTCGCCGTCTCGGGCCTGCCATGGCGGCGGCTGCGTGCCTGGGAGGACGACCTCGCGGGGCTGCGCGCCACCGACTTCGCCGGCATCGTCCCGCTCGGGGGCAGTGCTCACGCCTGGGAGGAAGATCGCTGCCCGCACCTGCGTCACGAGCGCCGGCTGCTCGGGGAGGCGCTCGAGCGTGACGTACCCGTGCTCGGCATCTGCCTCGGCGCCCAGGTGCTCGCCAGGACGCTCGGGGCCGAGGTCGCTCCGGGCCCGACACACGAGATCGGCTGGCTCGCGGTGGCCCCGACACCCGAGGCGGCTGCTGATCCGCTGCTCGCCCGGCTGGTCGCTCCCGCGAACGTCTACCAGTGGCACGCCGACGGCTTCGAGCTGCCGTCCGGAGCGACGCGCCTCGCACGCAGCGAGCTCTACCCGAACCAGGCGTTCCGCTACGGATCAGCGTGGGGCGTCCAGTTTCACCCGGAGGTCGACCTCGCCACCTTCGAGGTCTGGGCCGCCAACCATCCGGGCGTGGCCGCCGGCTACGGCGTCGACGAGCGCGCGCTGCGCGCCGGCGTGGCGAGCGGCGAGACCCCCGGAGCGTCGCGCGCCTTCAGGGAGGGCATCTTCGACGCGTTCTGCGCCGAGGTGGTCCGGTGCCTGGACGCCTGACCGCACGCGCACGGGGAGACCGCGAAGCGAACGCTCGCCCCCGGCCGCGCGAGCGCGCGCGTGCTCGCGAAGCGCAGCGGCCGGCTTGCGCTCGGCGACCTCGAGACTGCCGGGGTCGACGCCCCGCGGCGGAGCGATCCTGCTCACGGCGTCGGACTCCGCCCTCTTGCGAGCCGCACCCGCGCCCGGCCGCGGTCACGAAGGCGACCGAGCGAGCCGCTCGTCGCGTGACGGGCCGCCCCCTGGCTTCCGTCTCCTCGATCCGCGATACTCACGCACGTTCCCACGATCACAAGGGAGGCTGGCATGGGGTTCCTCGACAAGCTGCTGGGGCGAAGCAAGCAGATGGCGAGCGAGGTAGCCGACAAGGCAGGCGACGTCGCCGGGGCCGGCCTCGGCGCGGCCGAGCAGGCCGCGCACAAAGGGGCGGAGATGGCGGGACGCGTCGCCGACGAGGCGAGCGAGCTCGCGGCGCGCGGTCGCGAGGCTGCGGGCGATGTGCTCGATCGCGTGCGTGGCGACGGCGATGACGACGGCGATGCCTCCCCCGGCTCGGGCGGCGGCGGCGGCGCCGGCTAGCCCCGGGACGGGCCCGCCGTGCCTCTGATCGAGGTCAAGCTCTTCGACTTCCGGGTCGACGAGGAGACGAGCCGCAAGCTGATCGCGGGCCTCACGGACGCCCTCTGTGCCGCGACCCACGAGGGTCTGCGCGAGCACACGTGGGTGATCGTCGAGGGTCACGACCCGAAGAACTGGGGCCTCGGCGGTAAGCCCTGGCCGGTCGCGCAGATGCCGGGCGTGGAGGGCTGAGCGGGAGACCGGCGGGATCGGGGTCAGCCGAGGCGACCGTCC
>WBZR01003288.1_pt1 | contig 14887 bp, 9 predicted proteins | sample 5204231 | NCBI WGS metagenome assembly WBZR01 (sample SAMN12412403, study PRJNA552823) | activated sludge metagenome | isolation source: activated sludge from anammox sidestream of wastewater treatment plant... | place: USA: Virginia | collected 2017-08 | reverse complement strand
GGCAGGCTTCAAGGACCTTGTGGGGGCGTTCACGCAGATCATCGATCAGTCCGAGATATCCGCGTAATTTGTCAGCGATAATATCCATCGGAGCCTTGAGTATGCCGGCGATAGCAGAGACTGAACCACACTCCTTTCGCAGGAGTTCATTCTGTGTTCCGAAAGCCATGAAATACCACCACATGGCCATGCCGCCTTTAACCAGTGCCAGGTTATTTCGATAGGAAGCCGGATCATCGGGGCTACCGATTTCCGAGGAAGCCCTGGGAAGCCATTTGGTAAACAGGAACCGGCTGGGGTCGGCGATGAGTTCATCATATTCATCCGGCTCCATGAAAGCCTGCGATTCGGAAGGCTCCAGGTACTGAAATCCGGTTTCGGCAGGGACATGCAGGCCCGGGATGGCGTAGTATTTCAACCCGAGCGCCTGAGTCAGCCCGGTCCAGACATACACCATGTTTCCAACCACTGCATCCCAGTCAAATTCGGCAGCGCAGCGCCGTGCGGCCTGGAATGCCATTTCATAGTCATGAGTGACTTGCTGGCAGGTCAGCCCGCAGTACCTGGAGGTGAACTCCGCGACGAACGGGCGAATCGGAACTCGATCCGGTGTTCCATTCCTCATGGCAGTCACATAGCGTTGGAGCCTCTCCTGGTAGAGTTTCTCCAGATTCGGGTCAGTCATCTCACTCTGGTTTCCTTCCATTGGTATTTGGGGTGGAACCGAATGCCAGTTCAGCCCATTCATGAGACAACATTGTCGCTCGGCCGGGAAGGGGGCTTCTGGCAACTTTGTGAAATTCCATCTCGAACAGCTCGAATATCCTCTGCCAGAATTGAAAAGGGTCGGGGCCAGTCAGAGGCTCAATGAGCTCCTTTATCAACCTTCTCCCTGCAGGGTTATGAAATCGAATCCCAGTCAAGAATCACTCCCAGGGTGGAGTCCTTTTGAGTGAAGATGGAATGCCAGGCCTGTTCGACTTGAGAAGCAGGAAAATGGTGAGTGATCAGGTTCCGGGTTGTGATCTTCTTCTCGTGGATCAGTCCCAGAGTCCATTCCAGGCGCGGGCGAGTCCATCCGCAGGGGCAGTGAATGGTTGCTTCACGGTAGATAAACTGGCGCAGGTCGATCCAGGATTTGAATCCCTCATGCCCGGCGGTGACGAAATGTCCACCCCATTTGAGCATCGGAACCAGCCGCATATTGAGGTCATAATTGGCCTCGTTGCCGACTGTATCGACAACCACATCGAACTCCCCTCCAGCCCAGTTCCGGGCCACCTCGAGCCAGTCTGGATCATGAGAGTTGAGGGTCAGATCGCCCTGCCTGCCGGCAAAGCGATTCAGCCGGAATTCATGCCGTCCGACCAGTGCCACCTGAGCGCCACGCATCTGAAGGGTCTGGGCGCTCCAATGCCCCACCATCCCATCACCGACCACCAGGGCATGGCATCCCGTGTTGACTGTGGGGCGTGCCCCGGTGTTGGTTCCCACCTGGGTGAGCACTAGCCCGCTGCAGGGCAGGGGATCCTCTCCCTCTGGAAGCGCGATCACCTCATTGGCAACTGCAGGCCCTCTCAGAAGATGTCCCGCGAAATTGAAATGAACACCCTCTGCACGGGTGATGGTGACAAATACATTCTGCCCTTCATGGAAACCCGTGACATCCTTGCCGACTTCCTCGACCACTCCCACTTTCTGATAGCCGGGAACCATTGGATAAGGCAGTGGCATGTGCGGCTGCCAGGGAGTGACTCCATCGAATCGTTCGAGCCTGAGAAAAGAGCCTTCAGTTCCATTGCTGATCCAGGAGTGGGTTGTCCTGACAACCACATCGCCGGGGCCTGGATCGGGGATGGTGACTTCGCCAAATTCGATTTTGTTTTTCGCCGTGAAGAGTACCGCCGGTGACTTCATGATGTTGGCCTCCCGCCTGAGAGTGATGTTTCTGATTCTGCGGTTCCCATGAAATTGCCAGGTTATCTTCCCTGATCGCATCTGAAAATGAAATGCCGACTCTCTTTTGGGGCTGGCTCCAGCCCGAACAGAGGGAACTCGTCTCGGGTATTCATAGAATCTTGATCTGGAAGTATTCTGGAAAGGCTGTGTGGATCAATCATGAAGGATCGCAAAGATCTATCCGAATGTGCAACTCAACAAGGGGGCTGGCAAATGAAATCCATCGTTTTCTCCATCTGCATATCGATCGGAATTCTCTGGGGTGGGGCCATCATGGCTCAGGATTCAGGCTGGCAGGCCGATGTCCGGCTGGTTCCCGGCCAGGGAGAATTTGGAACCGCCGAGGTGATGGGAGTGGCCGCGGGTGTTTTTGATCCTGCAATCTGGGAGGCGGGTGATCTCTTCATCCTCCCCGACCAGCGCTCGCCATTGATCGCTCCCCGCCTGACCGGGCTGTTCAGGAACATTTATGCCCCTTCGATTGTCGAAACTCCCACTGGCTGGCGTGTCTTTTATGGCGCCTGGGATGGGGTTCCAACCGGCAATGACCGCATCTACAGCATGGATACCCACGACTTTCTTGATTTCGAAAACCGCCACACAGTCATCGAGCATGGCCCATTTATTCATGTCTGCAATGTGAATGCCCACTCGGATGGAAATGGCGGATTTGACCTGGTGTGCACTGCTTATCCCGATGCCAATGACAGAAACAAACCAATTCGTTTCTCAAGCCCTGATGGGAAAATATGGAATGGCTCCGAAGCTCCCTATGCCGCACAGACCAGTGACCTGGTCACTGTGGAAGGATACGAAAAATACGCCGATGCGGATATCAATGGCATCAATGTGCTTTTGAAAGAAGATGGAAAGTATCACCTCTATTTCGGCAACTTCAAAGACTGGGGGCATATTTACCGGGCCAGCGGGGAGGATGGAAAAACCTTCCGGTTTGAAGGTTCTGCCCTGGATGCACCGCACATGGTCAATGACCTCCAGAAGTTCCAGATCGGACGAGGAAACTGGTATCTGATGGCTTTGCATGCCAATGGGGATCACCTGTGGTACAGCCTCTCCAAAGATGGGAAGACCTTCGAGGCTGAGAAAGTTCTCGGGAAGAACCTCGGTGAGTCGGATCGATACATTGTTGCGGTCGGCTGGGTGGTGCGCGGGCGGCGTGTGCAGGGTTTCCTCTATGGGGCCGGGGCGGTGACATCGCTGGACCGAAACCGGATTTTCGGACGCTGGCTGCAGAAGAAGGTGGTCTTCACCGCCGAGGATGGAACCCGGTATGAACCCATCGCCTCTCTGGGGCCGGACCGCCAGATTCTCAAGGTTCCCATGGGGACGGAGATCGAGGGGCAATTCGAAGTTTTTGGAGATGATGGCAAGACTCCACTCGGAAAACCGGTTAAAGGGAAACTGGCATCAGGAGGAGTCTATCAACTGGATTTGAACCCAGCCGAAGATCAATTTGAAAACCTCCTCGACCCGGATCTGAGCCGTTGGGAATCTGTGGAGGGAGGACCCCAGCATGGCTGGTCGATGAATGGAGATATCCTCGAGTTTTCCGGCTCTGGAAGCAGTATCAAGCTGAAAGGCCGGGACTATGGCGATTTCATTCTCCGCCTTGAATATCGCCTGCCGCTGGGCGGGAACAGCGGGGTCCTGATCCGCCAGCCGGTGCAGTTCAGCTCCTCGGAAGGAATCGAGATACAGGTGTTGGATGACCATGCTCCCGAGTATGCCGATATCAAACCCTACCAGCATGCCGGCTCCATCTATGGGGTTGTGCCTGCTGCCAAAGATGTCATCAAGCCGGCTGGTGAATGGAACTCGATGGAAATTCTCTGTCTGGGATCACGGGTACGAAGCAGCATCAATGGCACTGTTCTGACCGATGCAAATGTCGATGATTACCTTGGATTGAAGAACCGTCCGAGGCGTGGAGGCCTTGGCCTCCAGAACCATGGCTCGAAGCTGGAGTATCGCCATGTCCGGATGAAGCGGCTGGATTGATTCCGATCAGCCTTTCAAAGCGCCGCTGGTGATGCCTTTCAGGAACAGGCGTGTGCTGAAAATAAACAGGATTGCCAGCGGAATTGCCGACAAGGCATACCCGGCGAACATCTGGCCATACTGCCCGCCGACTCGTGAGTTATATCGCAGGATTCCAACTGTCAGCACCATGACTTCTTCGCTGGAGGTAGTCACCAGAGGCCACAAAAAATTGTTCCAGACACCCAGTGCGCTGACGATTGCCACCACCCCGATCACCGGGCGGGAGAGAGGCAGGGCCACATGCCACAGCTGGCCGAACAGACCCGATCCATCCACCTGGGCTGCCTCGAACAGGTCATTATCGATCTCCGAAAAGAAACCCCGCAGCAGATAAATCCCCAGAACCTGGCCTCCGGCGATGTAAGGAAGGATCATCACCCAGTAGGTGTCGATCAGGTTCAGTGATTTCACCCACACAAAAGACGGAACCAGCATCAGGACCCCTGGAATCATCATCATGGCAATGATTCCATAATACAGCAGGGACCTTCCGGGAAAGTGGTACCGGGCGAACAGAAATCCGGACACACAGGAGAAAGCCACAATGCCGATCAGGCTGAGGGCAGTCACAAGCAGGCTGTTGAACAGGTATTGAGACAAGTCATGAAATGCCTGTGCATAGTTCTCAAAACGCAATGGAAAAGTCGGCAGCCAGAAGCTGTGGTAGAACTGATGGGTGTCTTTGAGGGAGGTCATCAGCATGAAGATGAACGGGTAAAAAGTGGCCAGCAGAATGCAGCACAGCCCGATTCTCCAGAGGAGACCTGGCAGGCCCGAATGCTTTCGAGAAACGGATCCTTGCATTCTTACACAGTCTCCCTGGCAGGTTGATATTTTTCGGTGAGGAAGTAACGGTTCAGGGTGAGGGTGAAACATAGAAGGAACAGCAGCATCAATAATCCGATGGCGCAGGCATACCCCATCCGCTGGTAAGTGAAGCCATTCTGGTACATGTACAGCCCCGGAACCAGGGTTTCGTATCCAGGTCCTCCATCCTCGGTCAGAATGAAAACCCCTTCAAAACCATTGACAATACCGATCACAGTCATGATCAGAAGCAGCCTGAACTGCTGAAGCACAAGAGGAACATGGATCAGAAAAATTCTCCCCACTTTCCCCAGGCCATCCACCTCAGCCGCCTCGAGGACATCCGATGAGATATTTGCCAGGCCTGCATAGTAGATCAGCACATTGACTCCATACGCAAATGGAAACCCGACACAGGCCACAGCCCACAGCGCGGTTTTAGGCTGGCTGAGCCATCCCCGCACCCAGTCCTGCAATCCGAGAAAAGTGAGCAACTCGGTCAGGATTCCGGCATCGGAGTAGATATAACGCCAGATCATGAAGGTCACCACACCTGGCACAACCATCGGAAGCACCAGAGCGGCCCGGCAGGCAAACCGCCACTGTTCAGAGCGCAGATGGAATATCATTTCCGCAACAATGAATGGCACACTCAGATTGGCCACCAGGACAAAGATTCCCAGGCGCAGCAGGTTGTACAGGCTCTGAAGGAAGACTGGATCGCGGCTGAGCTCGAAAAAGTTTTTCAGGCCGACCCAGTGGCTCTGGGCGCCCACATCCCAATCGGTAAAGGCATGGTACAGGGCTGAGACCGCCGGGATGTAATTGAAAACAAACAGGAACCCCAGAGGCAGGAACAGGAGAGCATAAATGACAGCCAGAGGGGGTGACCCCGGCGGGCGCTTTCTCCTTCGGAGGGATCGGGTTGGAGAAAGAGCATGCTCATGCATGGGCTGGTCTGAATTTCGATCGATCATAGGCTCTGCTCGATTTCCTTCTGGAGCCGGTCCTTGTGTTCCTGCCACACAGGATCCATCCCGGCAAAGTCCCAACCAGGCTCGTTGCGATGCTCTTCAACCCAGGCACGGAAATTATCTTCAAGAACCTTGAGAAATTCATCCAGGCTCATGCCGTCATTCAGGTAAAGATCAAGCATTCGGCGCCACTGTTTCTTGTACTGCCCACTCATCGATTCAAGCCATTTGATGGCACAGTAGCGCCGTTGAAATATCTCATCGAAGGGCTTCAGCTCCGGAGACATTTCAGCCCCTTTGATATTCGGGATAAAAATCAGGGCTTCAGAAGCCAGTCTTTCGACTGCCTGCGGTGTGCTCAGATACATGAGGAAGTCGATGCAATCCTCGAGGTTGTTGTTGATGCGCGCACTGTTGGTGATATGCAGCTGGATGGCGGCCCCTCCGATCACTGTTGCCGGGGTTCCTGATGCATATCGGCAGGTCTCTGTTGTCAGGGTCGGAATATAAGCGACACCCCACTCAAAGTTGAGATATGGATCTGTTGCCAGGCGGCGAATCAGAAAGGAGGAGTCCCACAGGATGGGGATTCTCCCGGTCAGGAAAAGGCGTGCGGTGTCGCTGTTTTTCAGCTCCATCGGCCAGTGCTGCCGCCATTCGTAGAGGATCCGGTTCATCTCCCGCCAGCGCGGATCTCGGCGTGTAAAAAATCCTTTTGTAAACAGATATCCCGCTTCGCGGGGTTCGAGATAATGGCCGAGATAACCAACTGAATCGGCGCTTGATGGCACCAGATCCATATCCGGAAGGATATCGTGGTAAATCATTTCGAAGAGGATATCCTGCCCCCAGTCGGACCCCAGGCCCATGATGGCTGTGGTCATGGGAGTGACACCCTGCTCACGAATCTTCTTGAACTGGGTTTCCATCTCTGTCCAGGTTCGCGGCATCGAATCCACACCGAGACTTCGCAGCATATCCTTGTTGTAGTAGAGGCCTGTTTCGACTATGTCGATGGATATGCAATAGAGTTTCCCATCCGGCGCCTTTTTGGCATTCACCAGATCCTGGTTCTTGAAGGACTCGATCCAACGCTGATTTCCGGGGATGTAGGGGTTGGGTTTTTCCATGTACTCATCGAGCGGGATATACCAGCCCTTATCGACATCCTGCCAGGCGATCTCTGCGTTCTGATGAATGATTTCAGGGGCGATTCCACCGATCAGCTGGGTTTTCAACCACTCTCCCTCGCCGCCGCCGGTCGATACAACCTGTTGATACAGGATTTTTTTCCCCGGATGCAGTTCCTCCCACTCATGGGCGAGATGGTCGGCTTGCTCGACAGGCTTCCCGATTCCTGAGGGGATGGTGCCAGGTGTGTAGACATTGAGATCAACCTTGATTGGCCGAATTGTGGATCCCGGGGCAGAATCAGGAGCTGGTTTTGAGTTTTCAGATTTACCGGACTCTCCACACCCAGACAAAATCAGATTTGAAATCAGCAGAATAATTGGGAGGCGTGTCAACATGGAAGACATAGAGGAGTATAGTAACTGGATTACGCTTAATTTGCACGGTTACTGGTTCTGTTTTGATGTATGAGACCCTGCCGGGTTCTGTTCCATATTGCTGCTTGTGTTAGGATGTTACATGCCCCGATGCCAGAGGAGTTCCATCTGGCAATCCTGGTTTCCGGGACCATAAACTGGCCATTGGAGGATGACTCGATGAAAGAGGAGGCTCTTGCCAATCACAATCCGGATATGGAATCGAGGCGCCGTTTTCTCCGAAAGTTTCTCTCTGTTCCTGCTGTAGGGATCACACTCAACTCCCTGATGGAAGCCTCTCATTCTAAGGAGGTTCCTCAACCGCCTCAGAATCAATCCCGCTGGCAGATTGGATGTTACACACGTCCCTGGGATCAGTATGAATATCTCTTCGCCCTGGATGCTATTGCCAAAGCGGGCTATGAGCATGTGGGGTTGATGACCACCAAATCTTTCAATGGATTGATCATCTCACACGAAACCACACTGGAGACCGCACACCAGATTGGAGAGGAGTGCCACCAGCGTGGCCTCAATCCTCTGTCGGCGTATGGTGGAGACATACCGGTGGCAGCTTCCCTCGAAGCGGGGATTGAGGGCCTGAAAAGGATCATTGAAAGCTGTGCGGCAGCGAGGGTGAAGAATCTCATGCTCGGGGGTGTCACGGATGAAAAACTCCATGCACCCTATTATAAAGCCATTTCAGAATGCTGCGATTTCGCATCGGAAAAAGGCATTGGCCTCAGCATCAAACCTCATGGCGGAACCAACTCGACCGGCCCCCAGTGTCGGCAGATCATCGAACTGGTGAACAATCCTAATTTCCGCCTCTGGTACGATCCAGCCAATATTCTTTACTATTCGGATGGGCAGATCGATCCGGTTGAGGATGCCCCTTCTGTCGATGGTCTGGTGGTGGGAATGTCGGTCAAAGATTACCATCATCCCAAAGAGGTTCTTCTGACTCCCGGAACCGGCCAGGTTGATTTCCTGAATGTCATGAAGAAGCTGGTTTCAGGTGGATTCCGGTCCGGGCCATTGATTGTTGAATGCCTTAAAGTTGGAGAACCGGAAACAATCCTCGAGGAAGCCAGAAAAGCCCTGCGGTTTACCGAATCCCTGACCGGCCAGCTCGGCTGAATTGAACAGGAAAGAATATTGATAATAAAGCAATCTCACTGATTCGATAAATCGAACATTACAGAATGGAGGAAGAAAATGTCGCTTCAACCCTGGCAGGCGAAGAGTGAAAAAATCAGGACAGAGTTTCTGAAACTCAAAAAAGAACAACCCGATAAACTTAATGACCGCCTCAACCTTTCCTGGAGCAACTGGGGTTTTGGGATGGAATCCTTATCTGAATCGGCCGGAAGGTTGTCCCGGAATCAGATCAGGTTTATCGAGCTCCATGGCAATGCTTATGGCCCCGATCTGGCCTATAAACCTGTTGAGGCTAAAAAGATCCTCCAGGACCATGGAATCGAAGTGGCAGGGATTTGCGGCATGTTCAGCCCGGATAACGAACTGGCCAGCAACCGGGGAGTGGTTCGTCAACGCGCACTGGATTATATCCGGCGGACTATCGATCAGGCACTCGCATTTGGAGGTAAATACATCCTGGTGGTTCCAGCGGCTGTCGGACGGCCCACGCCAATTGACCCGATGGAGTTTGACCGCTCAGTTGATACTTTAAAAATTGTTGCGGATGATTTTGCCAAGGCCGGCTTGCGTTGCGCCATCGAACCGATCCGCTCCGCCGAGGTCAGCATTGTTCACACTTTTTCAGAAGCCGAGCGATATATCCAGGCGGTCGGCAGCCCCGGCGTCCAGCATATCAATGGAGATGTCTATCACATGCTGGTTGAAGAATCCCACATCCCGGAAACGATTGTGAAACATGGCTCTCGTCTCACCAACCTGCATCTGGCCGACACGAACCGTTGCGCTCTTGGTGATGGAATGCTGGATGTCGACACCCTGATCATGGCGCTGTATCTGATCGGATATAACAATCCCGATTGTTTCTGCACACCGGAACCTCTCGGTCCCGGAGGAGATCCCTATCCGGCCATGTTCGGGAAGCCAGATCCCGCTTTGCTGGATCGCCTGGTCTCGAAATCGGCTGATCATTGGCGTGAACGTGAGGAGTGGGTTCGTTCGCTGTAGAAGCCTGGGTCAGCCTGATTGTGGTTGTTCCTTCTCGGTGCGCCACTGGGGGCACTGAGGCGAATCAATCACTCCCGATCTGCTGTCCGGTGCTATTTAACGGAAGGATCTGTTGGCGATAGCCTTTCGAGTCGCACCGGCCCTTTCAGCCCGCCTTTCCTGGATTCCTTTTCGAATTCCAGCGCACGGGCATGGTATGGGCTTGGCCACCCCGGTCCTTGCCGGGCTGACCACTGGTCAACCACACGCTGCGAAGTCAATTCGTTGGCCAGTGTGTTTGCCACACGGATGACCAGTTCATGAGAGCCGGCTTCCATCGCGGGAAGGTCGATTTGCCAGGGAGGCCAGGGCATGTACCCGACCTCTTTGCCATCCAGAATCACTGTCGCTGCATATTCGATCCCCCCAACTTCGAGCCGCAAGGGTGCTTCGGCCAGTTCCATTGGCAGGTCGATGTGGGCTTTGTAATCCACCTCACCGGAAAAATCTTCGCTGAGGAAGTCCTTCCAGCAGGCGGCTTCCTTAAAGTTATTTCCGGTTGATTCAAGCATATTGATTACAAAGTCATGCTCTCCTGCAACAAATTGCCTTCGTGGAAATGCCTGAATTTTGTCATCCAATTGCATGATGACAGACTGTGCCTGAATCCTTGGGGCAACCCCGGGATTCTCTCCGGACAACAACAGAAGCATCGATTCTCCCGCAAGCAGTTGAATCGGAACCTGTGGCTGGTTGTGCAGGACTTCGCAGACCTTTCCAGTCAATGGTTCGAGCCGGCAGACAAATGGCTCATCGACAGCCAGGGATCCCTGGTAGGGTGTATCGCCCTCATTGAAAATAAAGAGGATGGCCGCTTTGTCGCATTGACGTTTGCTGACACGCAGGTGACTTGATGCAGGAGTGAAACTTGCCATGGATTGGATTTGCTTTCCAATTTCATCCACAGGCAGAATCTCGAACCGTGTGTGATGTGCCTCACCGGGGTCACCAGTTGTTCCTGGGACATGCGAAACACAGAAGACCTTTCCTCCCGCCTCTGCCAGCTGCTCGAGTTTCCGAAGCGATTCAGGCTCCATCCAGCTGACCTCTCCCACACAGATCGAGGCATATTCCATGGAACCTGCTTTGATCTTTCCATCCGAAATCTGTGTTGTGGCTGCTGAAAGCAGATCATCATCGATCAGATCGACACCGCACTGATTCGATAGCAGGGTCCTGACCAGCCGATCCATGGAATCGGCCGCTTTCCGTCCTCCATTGGGCCCCAGCGCCCACATGTCACGCACTGGATAATAGACTGCGGTAGAAATCACCGGCTTCCCCACTGAGAGCGCATAACCTGTGCGGGCGGTATAGGCATGATAGCCTGGGAGATGATCCCACAATGGATTGCAGGGTCCGAAGTGGGGGCGCTCACCGGTCATGTGGTGATCATGGGTGCTCAGGGGATAACAGCCGATCACCATCAGATTCAGGCCTCGGACATACTGGTAGTCAGTAAGCCAGCGCATCTCCTCGGGAGTCAGCCCATTGCCATAGACACAGAAGGATTCTGTAAAGGCAAACCGGGTGCCGTTCTGGTGAGCGACACTCGGTGCCAGAATCGGGAAATCACTCTGGTTCTCCCAGCCCGGAAAGAGCTGCCGCCAGATCAGATCCACCCCGGGAATATCGAACTGCCTCAACTGGCGCAGCACATGCCCGAAGCCATGATGAACCGCAAAAATTGTTTCATCCTCTCCTCCAAGGTGGCCGCCAGAAGCCAGATGATGAGAGCGTGCCCAGTCCCGCAGAGGGATGAAATATCCATCTCGAAATCCAGCAGTCCATAAATCATAAAACCGCACCCGGGCCAGCTGGTCCTCCTGGGTCAATCCTGATTCCGGGTTTTTCAGTAATGAGGGAAGGGAAGCATGGATCGGCTCCCCATACTTCTCCAGCCAGATCTCTTCCATGTTCGAATGCCAGGGAAGGCTTCTCTCCGGGATTGGAGGTATGACTGCTGGTTCATCTGTAAAAGTGAATTTGACTGTGCTGCCAAACAGGTCTCCAATGGCGGATTTATAACCCTCATGCGTCAGCTGGATGAACCGCCTGGTTGCATCCCGATTCATCATGGCGGGATTATCCCCTGTGGTAATGGAAAACAGGGTTCCCTGTTCGCCAGGCTGCGGAACCCATTCATCTCCTGGCTTGTATGTTTTTCCGGCGGGAGCGACAACAAGGGCAAATGCCTCCTGTGGAACCTGCCAGGGTGTTCCTTCAGGAACCTTCAGCACCTCAGCGGACAATCTCCGGAACACCAGTTCGGGATGCCCTTCGATCACCTTGCCAAGTGCCCGGCCGGATGGCCAGCCTCCCTCATCGTACAGCCACCAGTTCATTCCAAGCTGCCGTGCGATTCCCGCAGCAAATTTTACCCGCTGGAAGTATTCTTCAGTCAGATAATCAGGTTCCATCTGATTGTTGGTTGAATCCGGACGGAAACCATGAGGCATCGGCAGAACAGCCACACTTTTCGCTCCATGCGAAGCCATGTCCTCCAACTGGCGGCGAAGCACTTCCTCGCTGAATTCCCCATTCCAGAGCCAGAAGTAGGCTGGCCAGAAAATGGCTTCCGGAGATTGGAACTCTTCGAGGCTGAAGTGGTTCACCGGCTTGAGAAAGTCAGCTTGTGGAAAACTATCAGCTGGGTGCTGAAAATAAGGAATGAGGACACAAAGGAGTGTGATCGAAACGGAGTATCGCGGCATGTTTTTCCATCTCCTGCTCGAGATTTGCCTCTCTGGCGGGAATATCTATTTCAGGCCTGATTTTTATCAGGGAAAAATATCTGTAATGGCAGGGGTTATGAACTGGGTTGGCGAAAACCCTCTTCGCTGTCGTTTTGGACGGTCGATCCCCCTGGAACCTTCCCTTGAATCCCTTTCGGAGTCTTCAATGTCAGAGAGAAATAGGTTCCCACACTTCGTTCACGCGATTCGCGCCGTGATTCCCGGAATCCGACATCGAAAATCCAGTCATGAAAATCCCGGGTGATGCCGATTCTCCGCATCCGGGTCAGGCTGTCATCGATATCGTAAAACTCCTGGTAGCGCAGCTTGTATCGTGGGGAGATGGTCAGGTCGGCGATGAATGAAACCTCTTCCTCAGATTCATTCGTATGCTGATCGAACTGGTATTCCGAATAGGAAAGCCCGAGTGTGATCAATTCAGTCGGCATCCATGTGACTGCATTTCGGAATGAACGCACATACGACCCCTGGGGTTCATATTCGAGATATGAAGACAGTGTCAGCCATTCAAACGGAAGGACAAAGAGCTCAGCATAAATCGTGGACATCCGCTCCTCGCCTTCTTCTGTCTCTGTAAAATCAAAGGCAGAGGAGACTGCTGCGACAACCCAATCCCGGGTTGCCCCATTTGCACGCCGTGTTTGATAACGGCTCTCCAGGCGGTATTCAAATCCAAAGAATTCATCTCGAAGGCTGTCGACCTCATCGATGAATGGAAAGCCGGGCCGGTCGATTCGGGACAGCTCTCGTGACCGGCGAATCGCCGAACCGGGGATCTTTGCGGTGGGATCCTCCTGGTCCGGATGCATGTCCTCAAAATCAGAACTCGGCAGCTTCCCGACCAGTGTAATGCTCGGCTCAAACAATAAACGCCGTTCGACCGCTGCGGCCGGATCATCCAGGCGGATTTCACGGCGAGTAATGAATTCGACCCCTCCGGATGCAATTCCCCGCATCAACCCATCGTAATCCTCGATCAACCGTTCGCTGACATGCTCGCCTTTCCGGCTCCAGATATGGGTCATCCGTTGAGCATCGGAATATGCGGTTCCTTCAATGGAAAGGAATGGAATCAGATTGAACTCTTCGAAAGGAAATGGGCGGTTGATTTCGCCAACGATATTTGCACGTTGAAAATCCTGGTGAATATCCGCATCGTTAATCCCCGGCGGAACCAGTTTCGGATCGATTCTCGCGACATTTTTTGTATTAGTGGTCTGGTTGCTTGCGTAATTTCCCGCTGAGAGCCTGAGGCGATGGTAGATGTCTGTGCCTGTAAATGGACGCCGCTTCGAGTCATACACCACCTCAGGGGCTCTTTCATCCTCGGGGACATCAAGAATGTTGAAGTCTTCGAGCCTTTTTTTGTAAATCACACGGAAGTTACTGTTCAGGCGGCGCCGGGCAATATTGATAAAGGCATCACGATCGGAATTGAGTTCGTCCTCTTCAAACCCCCGGATAATTTCTTCTGACCGGTAATCATCATCGAAATCGGGATCGGATAGGCGACGCCCTTTGGCCGTTACTGTCCATTCCGGGCCGAAACGCTGGAAATGCTGAAATGCAATCTTGCCGCGTGAACCTTCCGTATCGGTCCTGGCTGCATTGCTTTCATTAAAATCGTTCTGCTGGTCGATCCAATACCCATGAATATAACTGTCCGCTTCCGGCCTCTGCAGGTAATTCCACCGCGCTCCAACCCCAACACCCTGTTTGGTGTACCCGTCCAGATAGATGGTTCCACGCGCCAGCGGATGAAGCACTTTGTCATAATGCAGGTGGAAACGGTTCAGCAGCACAACCCCTTTGTTGCTGTCGACTCCGGGTTCAAAAACATAGGCGAATGGTTCTTTGCGGAGTGAACGGGTCAGGTATGGGAAATAAAAAATCGGCACCCCCAGAACTCGATACACAGCCCCATACAACCACACCCGGATTCCCGGCACCACCCGAAAAAAATCAGACTCGAGGTGGTAATGCGGGATGGCGTACCCGCAGGCGGTAATTGTCCCTTCTTGAACCTCGTAACTGTAAGCCTGAGTGACACCCTCCCGGTCACGGACATCGATCTCGCGGATTTCTATCTTTCCGCCGGTTACGAAAATTTCGGAGGAACGCATGACCGCCCGGGTCAGGATTCCCCGGCGTGTTTCAGTATTGAATTCGAGGTGTTCACCGGTCATTAATTGCGGGCCGAGGGTGACACGGACATTGCCAATCGCGGTGATCTGCCCGGAGAGCTCATCGAAGGTGATCTGGTCGGCCATGAAACTGGCTTCACCCAGAAGTATGGTGGGACGAACCTTTCCTTCTTTTGAGAATGTCAGGAGGTTGTAGGTTTTGCCAGTTGCATCGATCCGTTCGATATCCAGCGGGACAGGCGCCCCCACAGTGAAAGGCAATGCAGGAGTGTCCTGGCTTGCCGCCATCAGGCACATCACCACTGCTGCTCCCCATCGCCACAAGACAGAACAATCCATGAACATAAGATAGAAAGGGTTCCTTTCCCGGTCAAGCAAACCCTTCTCATTATCGATGTAAAATCAGATATTCTTTAAATACTATCCAGCTGTTG
>WBZR01003286.1_pt1 | contig 14893 bp, 12 predicted proteins | sample 5204231 | NCBI WGS metagenome assembly WBZR01 (sample SAMN12412403, study PRJNA552823) | activated sludge metagenome | isolation source: activated sludge from anammox sidestream of wastewater treatment plant... | place: USA: Virginia | collected 2017-08 | reverse complement strand
GTTGGTAGGCCGCAATGAGTCCTCCTAGGCCCATGATACCGATGCCCCACCAGACCAGGATCGTCATGGGCTTGTAGAAGATCTCCGCGGCATAGGCCGGCCTCCGGAAGAGCAGGGTGATTGCCGCAGACCTGTCTGCGGCGTCTATCCGGTCGAGCCGAACGGAGAAATCCTCGTCCACGACCACCTCCTTTCGGCCCGAAGCGACCCCGAACGTCGGCTTGACATCGAGTCTACGACCATCGAGGAAGCTGACGGTGAGCTTCGCACCGAACACGGCGCCGGGCGTGCCGGGCGTGCCTTCCACCTCGAGCCCGTTGTACTTGACGAGCATCCCTGCGCTCTGAAGGGCCCGTTCGTCCCCGACCGCCATCTGGGTCGGGTCGGTGGCCTCGAAGTACATCTCGCCGACCACGAGGTAGAGGTCATAGAACGGCCTGCCGTTCACCGCGGGCCAGGAGACGGGGCGGGGTTGGCCGTCCTCGCCGGGAGAAAGGTAGTAGAAGCCAGGGCGAAACTCCTCGACCCCTTCGTGCGAGACCGCCTCGACCCGGACGGCGTTGTTCCGGTCGGCAAAGTCCTTGGTCGGGCCTTTGGCGACCCATTGCCGTCCGAGGGCTTGGGCGGGAGCGATGGGGGTGAGGGCGATGAGCTGACGCTGTTCCAAGGCCCGGCTGAAGACCAGGCCTGTGAGCGCGATCGCGACCCCCGCGTGGGCCAGGAGGCCTCCGACGGTCGTCTTCGTCTTGATCGCGGCCTCGATGAGGCGCCAAGCGTTCCCCACCACTGCGAAATAGCACACGGCAAGTAGAGCGATGACGAAGGGCACCTGCGGAACCTCATAGCGGAGCAGGAGCGTGGACTTTGCGTCCGGCACCGCGGCGAGCCCACCCCAACCCTTCACAAAGAGCAACGTCACGCCCACGAGGCCGATGGTCACGGCGAACACGTTCGCCAACTTGCCCATGAGATCCTTCCAGGCAAGCTTGCGCCAAGGAACCCACGGCGCGAGCGTCATCACGACCAGGAACGGCACAAAGAGGAAGGCGAGCACTGTATTGTAGAGCCGCTCCTCCACGACCTTGGCCGCCTGGCCAGAAAGGGTTTGGATCAAGGGCACGCTCATGCCGACCGCGGTCACCACGCCGATACAAGCGAGGAGCAACTGGCCGGTGCCGACCAGCTTCTCCTTGGGGCCGGTGGGTTGAGTGTTCTCCGCCCGCCATCGCCGCGCCGCGCGCACAAAGAACCCATGAAAGACGACCGCCGAGACCGACACCAGCCCGACCAGGATCCACAACGCCGAGCGATCCATCGAGGCAAACGAGTGGACACTGGTGTCGCCGAGGAACCCCGAACGGGTCAAGAATGTGCCGTACCCGAAGAGTAGGAACGGGAGGCCCCCGAGGTACGCGGTGGCGAGGTGCCCCTTCCCGCGCGAGACTTGGATGTAGACCCCATGAACGAGCGCGGCGACGACGCACCAAGGCACCAGGCTCGCATTCTCCACCGGGTCCCAAGCCCAGAACCCGCCCCAACCCAGGGTCTCATAAGCCCAGAAACCTCCCATGCAAAGACCGACCCCCAGGACGCTCAGGGAGACAAGGGCCCACGGGCGCACGGGCCGGACCCATTCCTCGAGCCGTCCGGAGGCAAGCGCGGCGACCGACCAAGCAAAAAGCACCCCGAGCGAGCCGAACCCGAGGAAGATGACCGGGGGATGGATGGTCACCCAATAGTTCATCAGCGTCGGCGGGAGGCCCTGGCCCGTGGGCGGGAGGAACTGCTTCCCCTCCATCAGGGGCATCAGGGCAAACGGGGACTCATACGCAAGGATCCCGCAGAGGGCCGCCTGAACGAGCCCCACCACGACGAGGTACCCACGCCTCAACTCGCCCACTGCACGCAACGCGGCCAAGGCGAACAGGCCGCTCGTCAGTGACCAAAGGAGGAACGATCCCTCTTGGCCGCTCCAGATTCCGGCGATCTTGTATCGAAGCTCGTGGTCCGCCGCCCCGTGCGAAAAGACGTACCGGAAGTGGAACTGGTCCTGAACGAATAGGACGCCCAGCGTCACGAAGGCTGCCGCACAAGCGATGACCGAGACCGCGAAGCTCCAACCCGCCGCGCGATCCCTGCCCCGCCAAGCCAAGACCGCCGCAAGGAGACCGGCGACCAAGCCCACGGCCACGGCGCCACGGCCAAAGCCTCCCAGGGCCAGGGACCAGCCTGGAGCGAGCGGCAGATGGAGGTCGTGCATCCTAGGCTGGGCTCTTGGTGCTCTCGTACTTCGAGGGGCACTTGAGGAGCATCTTTCGACAGACAAACTCGTCGCCCTCGACCTTGCCGATCGCGACCACCTTTGTGGCCTCGCCCATGTTGGCAGGGGGCAGACCCTCGTACCGAACCCACGTCGTGTCCCCGGCCTCGTCGCGCAATTGGAACCGAACTTGCATCGTGGAGCGGTCCGTCGCCAGCGTGCCGGGGATGATGTCCCCCGCCAAGTGGACGCCCTCCCGGGTCGAGGCCCGCGCCTGGCTCACGGTGACGTATGGGCTCGCGTTGCCGACGAACGCCATCACCGCCAATCCAAGCCCCGCCGCGACGAGCAGCGCCACCCCCGCCACACGGATGTTCATCGGTCTCTAGTGTACTGGCGAACGCGCTGGACCAACGGGCCGCTCGGGGAACCTCCCGACGGAGTATCCTGTCCAGTGAGTCATGACACGTCCGATCCGAGCCTTCGTGATCGCTTGCCTGCCTTTGCTCGCGTTCACCGGGCACAGCCAGATGGCCACTCCCGCCCAAATGGCCGGTGTCACGCCCGACCCCAACTTTGGGGTCCTCCATATGCAGACCCACCTCGGAAGCTTCCGGCTCATTGATGGCCGGGGCCGGGTGGAGTTCACGTTCGAGGGCACCGTCCTGATCAGCAAGCTCAAGGGAACCTGGAAGCTCGATGGGGCCGCGAGGAAGGAGTATGAGGGCCACGACCGCCTCGTACTCAATGGCCGGGGCAAGATGACAGTGACCGGAGAGTGGCGGGCCATCCAGTGGTTCGGTACGAACATGAAAGGCGTCTGGTACGGCTTTGGCACCGCGAGGCTGCAAGGCGAGTTCGACCGCAACCTGAACACAGGCACCTATTGGTTCGAGGACACCAAGGACGTACGGTACTGGCTAGCGAACAACGTGATTGATGTCACGGTGCCCACCCGAAAGATGGGAACGAACCCGAACGCAGTGCCCAAGAAGAAGGGCGGTTAGTGCTCCGGCGAACCTTCCTGCACGTCCCTGGGCTTGGGCAGACCACCGAGCGACTCCTCTGGGACCAAGGCTGCCTCACGTGGGACCACTACCTCGCCGAGCCCACCGCCTATAAGATCGGCGGTGCCGACCGGGGCCTCGTGAAGGAGACCCTGGCTCGGAGCGTTATGGCGGTCGAGGCCCAAGAGCATCAGTTCTTCCGGGACGCCCTCGGATCCCGGCTCGCCTGGAGGGCCTGGCCCGAGTTCCGGCCATCGTGCGTTTACCTCGATATCGAGACGGACGGCGGGTTTGGCGGGGATGCGGTGACCTGCGTCGGGCTCTTCGACGGTGAGAAGTTCCAGTGCCTTCTCAAGGACGACGATCTCGGCCAACTTCCCGACGTGCTCTCGCACTATGGCATGGTCGTCACCTTCTTCGGGCTTGGGTTCGACATCCCAATGCTGCGCAAGGCCTTCCCCTACCTTCCCTTCGACCACATCCACCTCGATCTTTGCCCGCTGCTCAAACGGCTGGGGCACCGTGGCGGATTGAAGAAGATCGAGCGGGAGTTCGGGATTGACCGGGGCCTCACAGACGGTTTGGACGGGCGGGACGCGATTCGGCTTTGGAGAAACTATCAACGTGGCGACGATTCTGCCCTCGAGCTTCTCGTCGCCTACAATCGCCAAGACGTTGTGAACTTGGAGCGCCTTTCCCAGATCGCGTATGACAAGGCCCTTGTCCTAGAGACGGGGGCCGTGCCGGCTGGCAACGGCGTCTAGGGCCGCGCAGGCGGCGTCAATGCTCGCCGAGTCCACGTCGTGGTGGGTGACGAGCCGTACCGATTGCGCCCCGAACGGTAGGCAACGCACCCCGTGACCGGCGAGTGCCTCGATCCAATCGGTTGCCGGTGCCTCCACTTGCAGGACTACGATGTTGCTCTGGGGGTCGTTCACCTTCACCCCGGAGGCGCCTCGCACCGCCGCGGCCAAGCGTTGGGCCTTCACGTGGTCCTCGGCAAGACGGTCCGTCATTTCCTGGAGGGCTACGATCCCGCACGCGGCAAGGATTCCGGCTTGGCGCATACCACCGCCGAGCCGCTTTCGCCAGTATCGAGCTTCGCGGATGAACTCGGACGGTCCGCAGAGCATCGATCCGACCGGCGCGCAGAGTCCCTTGCTCAAGCAAAAGTTCACACTGTCCACGTGCTCCGTGATCTGCCCCACCGAGACGCCGAGTGCTGCGGATGCATTGAAGACCCTGGCCCCGTCGAGGTGGATGTTCAATCCCAGTCGAGTCGCCTCGGATCGTATGGCGGCCATGGTGGGCACGGGTGTGACCGAGCCGCCGCCTCGGTTGTGCGTGTTTTCGACGACGAGCAGGGTCGTGGCGGGAGTGTGCTCGGATTGTACTAGGATTCGCTGTTGTAACTTATATGGATCAATGACTCCGTTCTCTGCAGGAACCGAGCGGACCATGGCCCTGGCGACCGTTGCCGGAGCTCCTCCCTCATAGAATAAGCAATGCGAATCCTCGTCGGCCAGGAGGGTTTCGCCATCGCCGATCCAAGTCGCGATCGCTGCCTGGTTGCTCATCGAGCCGCTCGGCAAGAAGAGGCCCGCCTCTTTCCCCGTCATCTCTGCGGCAAGTTCCTGGAGGCGGTGAACCGTCGGGTCGTCGCCCAGGACGTCGTCGCCTAGCTCCGCCTCGGCCATAGCACGGTACATCGCTGGGGTCGGCCTGGTAACGGTGTCGCTACGAAGGTCAATCGGTCTCACCCGAGGCACCTCCGGAAGAACTCGAGCGATCTTTCACGGATCGAGCCCCAGGCATGGTAGGAAAAGCTGTGTTGCTCGCCAGGCAGCTCGAAATAGCTGACGTCGTTGCCAGCATCCTTCAGTCGAGCCGCCAGTGCGCGGCTCTGCTCCACCGGTACGATGTCGTCGGCTTCCCCGTGGAAAAGCAGTCCGTGACCACAGACCGGCGGATGGCAGATTGGGCTCGCGGCAACGTAATTGCCCTTGAGTTCTGAATGGGGCCCACCCATAAACTGCTCGATAAAAGTACTCGCCAGTTCTGCACTTCCCTCCGCTGGCCTGAGATCGCTGATGCCACACACGGCGACAAACGCATCCACCGGCTTGCAGAACCCACCCTTTGGCGTGCTCCGCGCCAGACCGAGGAGCAGGGACAAGTGGCCTCCAGCACTGTTCCCGAACGAACCGATCTTAGAAGGTTCGATGGCTAACTCCTCTGCGTTGCTGCGTGCAAACTCGATGAAAGCCTGCACGTCGTTCACCGCTGCCGGATAAGGGTAGAGCGGCGCTAGACGATAGTCAATCGTGGCAGAGGCGAAGCCGTTCGCCGCGAACCACTCTGCCTCCTCGTCGTACATTCCCCGATCCCCGCTGATCCAGCCCCCACCGTGGAGAAACACGATCAAGGGCGCGGGTGCGTCCCCCGGCCTATAGAGGTCGAATCCGAGCTGGACGGTGCCGCTCGGGTACTTCAGTCCGCGGGACACGGTCATACTTCGACGGCTGCCTTGCTCGCGAGGACCGCGTCCACGTGCCGTCGTTGCTCTGGGCTCAATTCAACGAGAGGCAACCGCACCGCGGGGCTCCCGATTCCCTGGCGGGCGAGCGCGTACTTCACAGGTACCGGGCTTGGCGCGGAGAAGACGGCGCGAATCACTGGGTTGAGCTCTCGGGCAGCGGCCGCGGCCCTGGCCGGATCCGAAGGAAACGTCTCGATCATCGCCTTGAGCCGGTCGCCGATGATATGGGCGGCAACGCTCACGAGCCCGTGCCCGCCCAGGCTCAGCACCGGCAGGGTCAATGCGTCGTCACCGCTATAGACCCGGAAGCCTTTTGGCACGGTGGCGCACACCTCCGCGATCTGCCCGGCGTTTCCGCTCGCCTCTTTGACCGCAGCAACGTTGGGATGCTCCTCGGCGAGACGCTTCAGCGTGGCGGTCTCGAGGTTGATCGAGCTACGGGGCTGGATGTTGTACAGCATCACGGGGAGGCTCGTGGACTCGGCAATTGCGGAGAAGTGCGCGTAGAGCCCCTCCTGGCCCGGCTTGTTGTAGTAAGGGTTGACCGCCATAACGCCGTGCGCGCCCGCTCGTTCGGCTGCTTTGGCGTACTCGATGGATTCTCGGGTGTCGTATGTTCCTGCGCCGAATACGATCGCGACCTCCCCGCCCACTTCGTCCAGGGTGGCGTCCAAGATCGCCAGCTTCTCGTCATGGCTGAGGGTGGGAGACTCGCCGGTCGTCCCGCAGACCACGATGCCATCGTTCCGCATCGGGCCGACCAGGTGTCGAGCGACCTGTCGGACCCCTTTCAAGTCTACGCTCCCATCGCTCGCGAACGGGGTCAGCATGGCGGTGAGGAGACGGCCCCAGTCCTTCGGCCCCGAGAATGAACCCATAGGTGCATCTTACCGGTGTCGCTGGGCCAGGGTGCTAACCTCTCCCCACTGTGACGGTGAACATGTTCGTGCTCTGCCAATCCGCGGGCCAGTTGACGACCGGTTCGCCCGTGATCTTTGGGATCTTCCGTGAGACTCGGCTCGAGCGGTTCCCTTCTCCCCTACCGCCGTTCACAGTGGTCTTGGAACTCGAGGCAGAGCCGTGGGACATCGGGCACGAGACGATCCTCCAGTTCGTGCTCATTGATGCAGACGGGTCCATCATCACGGACGACGAGGTGAGCGTCCACTTCGCTGCACGTCCGGACGGGCTCCCGAACTATGCGTTCGTCTGCCAGACCCTATTCTTGGATGCACCGATCCCCGCTCCAGGTCTCTACCGCTTCGATGTGATCCAGTCCGGCAACGTGATCGGCTCTGCGAGGCTGGCGGTTCATGATGAGTGAGACTGCGTGTGCCCTATCTGGCAGGAACGAAGCCAGACTGGCCCCGTCCAATACAATAGTGCGATGACAAGCGCGGTCCTCATCGGTTTGGCAATCTTGGCGGCGAACAGCCGCGAAATATCGCCGCACGAGCGCGGGCTCTTTGAAAAGACCGCGGGCCTCTACCTTCAGAGGGACAGTTGGACAGAGTCCCTCGCCTACTTGCACGGACACTTCCTCATGGTGCCGCTCCACGCGGCCATGTACAGCAAGGACAAGGATTGGCGCGACCGGTTCGAGGCCCAGTTCACGCGGCTCGTCGCCTCCAACCCGGACACTTGGTGCAAGAACCCCCTCTCGCGGGCCCAGTACCTCTACCTCGCCACCCGCTACCTCGCCCTGTGCGCCGAGCTCGAGTATCAGAGCCCCATCGCCGATAAACTGGAGCCGCTCCTCACCCGTGAGCTCGTTTCCCAGTGGACGAGCGACGAGGCGATCATGTGGGAGCACGCCCCCTTCGTCGGAGTACGGGCGCGACTCGACTACAAGATGTCGCTGCTGAGCCCAAAGAAGTCGTACTTTCGCGCCGTGACCGACGAGGAGTTCTTCCTCTTTGCCGAGGCTGCCGACATGCTCCGGTTCCGGCAAAGCAAGGGGATCCGTGGCGCCGAGGATGCGACGCTCCGCGAGATGGTCTCCTATGCGGCAAGGACGGTAAGGCTGGACGGCCAGCGGAGTCGCGAGGGCGGGTGGCTCTATCAAGTCGGGGTCTGGCGGGACCACCCTGACAACAACTTTTCGGCCCAGACCGAGATTCTGCCGGGGATGGCGAAGGGTTCGAAGGACGACGTCACGATGGACAGCTCGCACTTCCACCGGTTCGCCCTCTTCTTCAAGTCCCTCGCAGACGCCTCCGTGGGGAGCGACAAGAGGCTCTTCGAAGACGCACGTACGGGGCTGGCGACACAGCTGCTCCAAGTCGTGCTCGTCCCCCCGGACGATGCCTTCCATGGCTTCCGTTTGACGAACTACATGAACGGATGGAACGGGGTCTATCGCTTTAGCTCGAACGCGGCGGTGGGAGAGGGCAAGGGGTACGGCCCCTACCAACTCTCCGGAACCTTCTTGCTCGGCTGGTGGTCGTTCTTGGGCAGCCCACAGGTCCAGTCCGACTACGCAAAGATCGCCCAATCGTTCCCCCTGGACGAGACCGTGCTCCAGACCTACCTTGGGCCGACCTACGCACCTCCGCCTCGCAAGGCGAAGAGCTGGTACGAGAACGGCCTGGCCGAACTGCTCACGAGCCTCGCATCCAAGGTGCCTGCCTCGAAGCAGTAGAATCCAGGCCCTGTGAGCGACTTCGCCCACCCCGCAACCATTTGTCAGCACGAAGGAGAGGCGAGAAAGCTCCTCGGAGCCGTCGTTCCCCCGATCTTTCAGAACACGCTCTTCGTCCACGAGGCCTGGGAGAACTTCGAATCTGCGGTCGGGTTCCCGGTGGGGGGGCCGTATCACTACAGTCGTGTCTCGAACCCGACTTTGGAAGTGGCGGAGCGCAAGATCGCAGCGCTGGAAGGAACCGAGGATGCGCGCCTCTTCTCCAGCGGGATGGCCGCGATCTCGGCGGGGATCATGGGGAACGTGCGAGCCGGGTCGCACGTGGTCTGTGTGGACTCCATCTATGGCCCGACTCGCATGTTCCTGACCGAGTACTTGGCAAAGTTCGGCGTGACGACCACGTACGTGGTCGGCGAGAACCCGGAAGACTTCGTTCGCGCGAGCGTGCCCGAGACGTCCCTTTGGGTGCTCGAATCGCCTACGAGCATCGTGTTCCGCCTGCAAGACCTCGCGGAGGTGTCGAAGCGTGCGCGAAGCCGTGGAATTGCGACGCTCATTGACAACAGCTATTCCTCACCGATCTTCCAGCAGCCCCACCGCCTGGGGATTGACCTGGTCGCGCACACGGTATCCAAGTATCTCGGTGGGCACAGCGACGTCGTGGGGGGGGTGCTCTGCGGCTCGAACGAGCGGATGGCCCCGATCCGCAAGTTCGAATATGAACTGCTCGGGTCGGCGATGTCACCATTCAACGCCTGGCTCGTGAACCGCTCGATGCGGACCTTGGGGCTCCGGATGCGTGCGGTGCAGGAGTCGGCCCGCAGGGTGGCGGAATGGTTGGCGAGCCGGCCCGAGGTCGAGCGCGTCTTTTACGTCGGTTCGCCGGGCTATCCCCAAGCCGAGCTTCGCGACCGACAAATGGGCGGATGGGGAGGACTCGTGACGTTCGAGCCTTCTACGAACACACGGGAATGGTGCAAGTCGTTCACGGAGTCACTCCGGCTCTTCCAACTCGGGGTGAGTTGGGGCGGGCACGAAAGCCTCGTCGTTCCGTTGGAGTATCAAGCGATGGACTGGCCGTCACCGCGATGGCTGATCCGGCTCTATTGCGGCCTCGAAGCAGGGGAGGACCACACCGCGGACCTGGCCCAGGGCTTTGACGCGGCCGTTAGCTTGCGTTGATCCCGCGAGCGAGCGCGACAATCCGATCCGCAACGCCCTCCGCGCTCATTCCGAACGTCTCGACGATCTCGGCGTCCTCGGCAAGCTCGAGCGGGGAGTCGGCCCGGGTGTAGTCACGATGGTCGCGCTCCACAACCTCGCGCACGACGGTTTGCAACGTGAGGCTGGGAGACTCGTCGCGGAGCTGGACCCATCTGCGCCGCCCGCGCTCCTCGATGCTGGCGGTGAGGAAGACCTTCAAGTCGGCGTCGGGCACGACCACGGTCGTCGTGTCCCGCCCTTCGAGGATCCACCCTCCCTGGGCGACGACAGCCCGCTGCTGGCCGACGAGCGCCCTGCGGAGCGAAGGGAACGTGCTGGCAAGGCTGGCGGCCTGGCCCACCTCGAGGGTCCGGATCGCCTCGGAAACGTCTGTGTCGGCGATCACCACTCGCGAACCTTGGAAGCTGACCGGGTGCGCCAAGGCGAGCGCGGCAAGGGCTTGTTCGCCCTCCGCTCCCTCACGGTGCGCCAGCCAGGCCGTGGCTCGATACATGGCCCCGGTGTCGAGAACACGGAGGCCAAGCCGGGCGGCGACCAAGGCGGCGACGGTGGACTTCCCTGCCCCCGAGGGCCCGTCCATCGCGATCACGAACCGGGACACTCTCGCATTGGGCATCGCGGAAGGGCTCTATCTTGACACGGGCCACACCTGAGGGGCAACCTGAGAGTTATGGACCGAGGGATCGGCGCATCTGCGCGTGCATAGCCTACTTCGCGCTGGCGCAGACCTCCGCAACCAACTCCGTTGCGATCGGGGACGGCCACCTCACGTTGACGATCGAGTTTCAACCACCCTTCGCCCAGGCCCCTGGAGCGGGGATCGTCCGAGTGAGTGGCACGGATGCCAACTTTGACGTGAGCACTCTCGCACAGATCCACGATCCCGCGCCGCACACAATCTTGGACTCAAAGGTCTGGATCGGAAGGGAGACGATCGCCGTGCCGGTCGGTTTCGACGGAGGCCACGTCCGCTACTCCCAACCCATTTCCCGGACACTTCAGCGAGCGTCCCGAAGCTTAAGTGGCAAGTGACCGCAAGACTTCAGTGCTCGGCACACGGCATTGACGACACTGAAACGGTCGTTGTCGAGCTTCCCTTCGACCCTTGGAACAAGGCGGTCGTCTACGGTACGACGAAGAACCTCTACGGCAATGCGGACTTTGTCACCTCGCTTGTTTCGATGGAGGCTACGGACGAGGCGGCTTCCAGACTCGGCACCTACGGCCACACAGTTACGCCGGCAGGCAACACGTTGAACGTTGGAAAACTTGCGATCGTGGCGTCGCTTGCGGACGTGACCTCCTACTTCGCGGTCGCGCACGGTGACCTCGGCGGGGTGAACGACTCGGCGGGATGGCAACAGCTGCCCGCGAACTGCTTGGCCTTCGGATCGGATATCGAAGCGCCACTCGCGCCTCGGGACGGTAACGGCGTCCCTAAGTTCCGCTATGCGGTGCTGTACTCGTGCAAGACCCTTCTCGAGAACTCTCCGAACCCCTATCCCGAGTTCAATATGCAGGACCTTGACGGCGAGCCGCGGGACAGTGTGTACTGCGGGTTCCAAGACGTTGTGAACAGCTTGCTTGCGCCCGGAAACACAAACGAGTGGGTAGACCTCCAGACCGCTACGACCCGGCTCAGCGAGCATGCTCGAAAGCTCTTTGCGCACTGGGCCGGAGACCCCGATACGAACGGGAAGGAGCGGATCGTCGAAGAGTCGCTCGCATTCGCAAACGCGGAAATGATGCCGCGAGGCATGCCTGTGGCGGATCCAGCGTTCCCGAGCGGTTTCAAGAAGAAAGCGGTACCGATGGTGTTCCGCGGCGACCGGAGAACGACCCTACGCCGCGTCTACCTGACTGAAGCGGAGCAAAGTGCCACCAAAGTAGCGGACGAGGCTACCTTCTGGTACTACGTTTGGAGCGACTGAACCATGACCGCGAACCCTAACCGACACCTCGAGCACCTCTTTTCGCTCACGTACGTCGCCTTGGTGCTTCTCTCGACCGCCGTCGCCAGCGCCCAGGAAGAAGATCCCAAGAGCCTCGGAAAGCAACGATTCTTCGCGGCGATCCAGCTCATGGAGAGCCTCGACCGAGGGTTTACTCCGTTCTTGGGCACCCAGTTCGGCAACCGGCGAGGGTTCGACGGGCCCATCCAGCGCGACACCTATTCGCTCTCGATCGCGGTCTCAAGCGCGATCTTTGACAGCAAGTCGCACCGGATGCGCCAATTCGGATGTGGAGAGAACGTGGACGTGAAGCCACGGCGGGAAGCAAGCCTCGAGCCCCCCATCACACTCGACGAAGCCAAGCGGATTTGCACGGAGCTGTACCACATCAACGACGACAGGTTCCGGCTCAAGTTCACAGAAGTTCATGAGTCCCGAGACCGTTTCAACTTGTGGGCCCAGCCCGACGTGGGTCCCAGGATGCTCTGGCAACAAGGCGAGTGCATCTTCGAGGTTAGCCGACACCGTGGGGTCGTCGTCTCCGCGTACATGGGGTACGCGCCCGACCTACGGTTCGCCGACGCTCCAGTCGTCGAAGTCTCGGTCGCCCGCGAGGCCGCCATTGACGCTTATTTGCGGTACAAGCCGTTCGCTTGGACCGAACTCAAAGGCACTGGACTCGGAGTTTCGGCACCGCGATTCTTTCAACCCCGCGAGTTCACGGACGAACTCATGGAGCTTGGCCTGGCGAACATTGCGATCCCCGCCTTCTTCGACCCCTCGTCGTACCTGCCCGCGCATCGCGTCCACGCCCTGTCACAGTTCGTCTACGTGGACGGTCGGACAGGCCGAGCCATCGCCATCTCGGACAGTTCCGGGGGCTTGTTTACGATGAACTTGCCCGCCGAGCGGCCGTCCCCGCCCATTGCCGACTGGACGACTGTCCAAGACCCGACGGGATCGGGGCCAGCAATCTCGGTAACGCTTCGTCCATCGTTGCCACACCCGAGGTTCGAGTTCGTTGGGCGGCCCGTGACGGTCCGCAATGGCGACACCCTCGTCAGCGGAGAATATGATGGGTTCATCCGACTCTTCCGGGTTCGCCACGGCGGCGGCACCCAGTGGTACTCCGTATCCGGCCCTGGCGCCCTCGCCCTACGACGCAGGGCGCGTGAAGCGGAAGTGCCGTATGGGGCGCGCAAGAGCAGGGCAGAGTAGAGTCTCAGCCCCAGACCTCCCCGGCCATTGAGCCTTTGGCTTCGATGGCCGGGGAAGGGGCAGCGCTACGCCGCGTTCTTGGCCAGCCTTGCGAAGGAGTCCTTGTCCACGGCGCGGAGCAGGCACTCCTCGTAGCTCACATAGCCGCTCCGGAACAACTCCGCGAGGGAAGAGTCCATGGTCTTCATCCCCACGTTCTTCGAGGTCTCGATCACCGAGTACATCTGGTGGGTCTTGCCCTCCCGAATGAGGTTCTTCACGGCGGCGACCCCGGTCATGATCTCCAAGGCCGCGGTTCGCCCGCCACCGAGCTTGGGCAGGAGCTGTTGCGAGACGATGCCCTCGATTGTGTTCGCGAGCAGCACGCGGATCTGGTCCTGCTGGTCCGCTGGGAACACGTCCACAACGCGATCAATCGTGGCCGGGGCGTTCCGAGTGTGCAGGGTGCCGAAGACGAGGTGGCCAGTCTCAGCCAATGTGAGGGCGGCCTCGATCGTCTCCAAGTCCCGCAGCTCGCCGACCAGGATGATGTCCGGGTCCTCGCGGAGCACGGCCCGCAGGGAGTTGTGGAACGAGTATGTGTCCGAGTGCATCTCCCGCTGGTTCACCATGCACTTCTTGTGCCGGTGCAAGTACTCGATCGGGTCCTCGATCGTAAGGATGTGCGCCGAGCGGGTCGCGTTGATGTCGTCAATCATCGCCGCGATGGTCGTGGACTTGCCTGAGCCGGTCGGGCCGGTCACCAGGATAAGGCCGGACGACCTCTGCGCGATCTCCCGAACCACCTGGGGCAGCCGGAGGTCGTCGTAGGACGGGATCCGGTTCGGGATCATTCGGAGGGCGGCCGCTACCGACCCGCGCTGCATGTAGACGTTGACACGGAACCTGGCAAGGCCCTTTACGGTGTAGCCGAAGTCGAGTTCGTGGGTCTGCTCGAACTTCTCCAGGTTGTCGTCGGTGAGGATCTCGTACATCAACCTTTGCGACTGGTCCGGAGCGACGATCTCGTAGTCGAGAGGCATGACCTCGCCGTCCACACGGATCATAGGGGGCAGGCCCGTCGTGAGGTGGATGTCGCTCGCCCTTCGCTCGACGGCCTCCCGCAGGATGTCGTCAATATGAACCTCGCGCAGCGGTCGGCTCTCGGGGTCGGAGGCTTCGAACCTCGGCTCCTGGAGATCGTCTCCAACGAAGTACTTGCTTTCCTTGGTGCCCTGCTTCTTGGCAGAGGTTCTCAGCGCGGCGGGCACGTACTCCTCGTCCTCGTCCTCGAACGCCTTGAACTTCTCTTCCCGAGTGCTCGCATTCACAAGATCGGCGGGCACGTGGGCAGGAAGGTGCGGGGTGTCCTCGATCGCTTTATCAAAGACCGACGGGATGTTTCCTTTGCCCGAATTCGTATAGAGCTGGAACTCGGTGGCTCCGGCCTCGTTCTCGTCGAGCGGTTCAGAACTCGTCTCCACGGTGGAGGACCAAGCTCGCCCGGCCTCTTCGATCTCTTCATAGTTGAAACTCACTGTTTCCTCCTCGGTTGCTTCGAGCACGACGGGAACGTCGGGCTCTTCGGTCTCGTTCTCAGCGGTTGGCTCTGGTGTCTCCATCTCCGTGGACACTTCGTCGGCCTCCTCGGCCTCGGCGGAGACCGGTTCGGGTTCGTCGGGTACTTCTGCGACTATCGCTTCGTCCGCAGCGGAGACCGGCTCTAGCTCCTCCGCGACTTCGGCAACCTCCTCGGCCTCAGCGGAGACCGCCTCGGGCGCGTCAGGACCTTCTGCGACTTCCTCCTGGACCACGGCAGAGATTGGTTCGGGTGCGTCGGGGGCTTCTGCGACCGCCTCTTCAGCCTCGGCAGAGACCGGCTCGGGTCCGTCGGCTACTTCTGCGACCGCCTCTTCGGCCTCGGCAGAAACCGGTTCGGGTTCGTCGGCTACTTCCGCGACCGCATCTTCGGCCTCGGCGGAGACCGGCTCGGGTTCGTCGGGTACTTCTGCGACCGCCTCTTCGGCCTCGGCGGAGACCGGCTCGGGTTCATCGGCTACTTCTGCGACCGCC
>WBZR01002590.1_pt2 | contig 14893 bp, 14 predicted proteins | sample 5204231 | NCBI WGS metagenome assembly WBZR01 (sample SAMN12412403, study PRJNA552823) | activated sludge metagenome | isolation source: activated sludge from anammox sidestream of wastewater treatment plant... | place: USA: Virginia | collected 2017-08 | reverse complement strand
GCGATAGAGCGGCGCGCCATCGGGGTCGCGCAGAGGCGCACCGGCCGGGCCCGCAGCAGCGAGCCGCGCGAGCTCGGCGCGGCTTTCGAAGCTCGGATAGAGAAGGCCGAGCGCGCCGAGTGCTTTGAGGGCGCGTTCGTAATCGGCAAGATGCTCCGACTGCCGGCGCACGGGCCTCGCCCATTCGAGCCCGAGCCAGGTCAAATCCTCATACACGCCCTCTTCGTATTCGGGGCGGCAGCGCGTCTGGTCGATGTCTTCGATGCGCAACAGAAAGCGTCCGCCGGTCTTGCGCGCCATCTCGAAATTGAGGAGCGCCGAGAAGGCGTGCCCGAGATGGAGACGTCCGTTCGGGCTCGGCGCGAAGCGAAAGACAGACGTGGGCATGCTCAGTTCGGCGCAAACGCGGCTGGCGCGCGTATGATCAGATTTCAGAAAGCCGTTTCGACAACTTGCGGAACGTCAACAGCTCGCGCTTGTCCTCGCTCAAATAGTCAATGCCGATGCCATACTCGGACCAACGGTCGCGAATGCGCTCCTCGAGCGCCGTCGGCAAGGTATTGATCGGCGGATAGCGGCGGCCGCCCCAATCGGGGTTGGGGTCGAACTCCCAATTGCGGGTGGCGTCGATCAGGACGCGCGTCCAGCAGCCGGTGCCGTATTTCTGCGCATTGGCCTGATGGCGCGGCGTCGAAGGGTCGAGGACCGAACCGAAAGTTGGACCGAAGGTCAAGAGTTGCCCTTGCCCGGCGTTGACGCGAAAGGCGAAGGCCCAATCGAGCGCAATTGGATCGCGGATGTCGATGTCTTCCTCGACCACCATGACGTTCTTGAAGAACCACTGGCCGGCGCCGGTTCCCCACAGCGCGTTGGCCACCTGCTGCGCGTGGCCGCGATAGCGCTTCTGGATCTGCACGACGATATTCGTGCCGGTCGACACCGGCGGCAACCACACGTCGGTGACGCCGCCGACCCCGACATCCTCCAGCATGTTCCAGGCGATGGCCGACCATGAATAGGCGCACAGGGTCGAATCTTCGCTCGGGAATCCGGGCCGCGCGCCTTCAAGCGTGCCGCGCAAAATCGGATCGTCGCGGTGCGTGACGCAACTGACCTCCATCACCGGCTTTGGCGACGGCACGCCGCCGGCATAGCCGGGATATTCGGCGAACGGCCCCTCCATCGCGAACGTCTTCGGGTCAGGCGAAATCGTGCCCTCGACCACGATCTCAGCGCTCGCCGGCACCAGGAGGTCGCTCGTCTCGCAGCGCACGAGTTCCACCGGCCGCCCCAGAATCGCGCCCATCATGTCGTATTCATTGACCGCCTTGGGAAAGGGGCTGCCGGCGCAAAACGGCAGAACGTCATGCCAGCCGTGCACGATGGCGACGGGCATCGGCTTCATCTCGCCGCGGTGTTTGGCGAAATGCGTCCCCCAGTGCTGCGTCGGAATGAGCAGCTTGCCGACGCGGCGCGGTCCCAATACCTGCCCGCGGTAAAGCCCGACATTGGTCTGGCCGGTCTCCGGGTCTTTGGTGACGACGCCGCAGAACGTGTCGATGAAGCGTCCGCCGTCGAGATGGTGCCACTTCGGCGCTGGAAACTCGAACAAGTCGATGTCGTCGCCGCGCAAGATATTCTGCTTGACCGCTCCCGAACGCACGGTGATCGGAGCGACGCCGCGGCGATAAACCTGCTTGAAATGCCGGACAATGTCGCGGTCATCGGCATCGACGGGCAGCCCCGCCAAGAGACATATTTGTTTGCGGTTGCCGAGCGAGGCGGTGAGAAACTTTGTGCATCGGCCCTTGCGATAGTCCTTGATGGCTTCAAACAACAGCCCTGGTCCGCCGAGGCCAAGATTGATGCGGGCGATCGCAGCGATTTCCTGATCCCAATCGACCTCCGCTTTGATCCTGCGCAGTTGCTCGTTTTGCTCCAGCAGCGCAATCCAGGTGCGCAGACTCGGTCCCTGGTCACGCGGCGCAGGCGTGCGCCGAGCGCCCATACGCGATCCCTTCTCCGCCATCGTGACTGAACCGCCCTTGCGCATGGAACCACTCCGTTCCGGCAGCGCCGATCGCGCCGACGGATTGCGCCCCGCCAAATTCCGCTAGCGCGGCAATCAGTTGTCCGTCAGCAGTCGAAAAGCGCCGTCCTTGACGATGACCAACACCCGAGCCCGCTGATCGACGCCGTAGTGGTCCTCAGGCGTGAACCGGTATACGGCGTGGGTCCCGACGACCTCCTTATTCGCCTCAAGCGCCGCGCGCAAACCCTCGCGAAATTCCGCAGTGCCTGGCTCGCCGGCTTTGAGCGCCGCTGGAATTGCTGCGCTCACGATCAGCATCGCGTCCCAGCCATAGCCGGCGAACGGATTCCGCGTTCCTTTCCCAAAGCGCGCTTCATAGGCGGCGACGAAGTCGAGCGCAGTTTTTTTCACCGCCTGGCTGTCCGGCAGTTGGTCGGCGACGACGATCGGACCCGTCGGCGCGATACTGCCCTCGAGCGACCGGCCGCCCTGATCGAGGACTGGCCGCGAAACGCTGCCGTGCGAATGATAGATCTGGCCCTTATATCCGAACTGGCGGAGCGCCAGGTGCGGCAACACGGCAGGCGTGCCGCTCGCGCCGACAAAAACCGCGTCCGGACTTTGAGAATGGATTTTGAGCGCTTGCGCGGTCACGGATGTGTCGGCCCGATTGTAACGCTCATTGCCAATGACCTTGATTCCCTTCTGGTCGGCCATTTGCGCCAGCGCTTCATAATTCTGATCGCCCCAGGGATCGGCAAAGCCAATGAAGCCGACCGTCTTGTATTTCTTTGCCTGCATGTGTTCGATGATTGCAGACACCATGATCGGAACGGGTTGCGGGACGTTGAAGATCCAAGGCCGCTTCCGGTCTGGAATAGGGACCGGAGCCAGCGAGAGTTGAGGCGTCTTGCCCGAAATGGCCGTGTCGAACATGGCGATCGAGCCGGGAGGCGAGGTGGACCCCAAGATCACGTCGACATTATCTTTATCGATGAAGCGCGCGGCGTTTTTCACCGCTGCCGAAGGATCGCCGCCATCGTCGAGAACGATCCACGTCACCGGCCGCCCGGCGATCTCCTTAGGAAACAACTCGGAGGCCTGCCTGTAGGGAATGCCGATGGCCGCCGCAGGACCGGTGAATGTGCCCGTCAGGCCGATCCGAATCTCTCGCGCTTCGGCGGTCGGAAGAGCAAGGGCAAGGCTGGCGAGCAGGGCGGCGAGCGAAAGCGGGCGATGTCGGCTCATTTGGTCCTCCCTAATGACGATGTCGCAAAGGCAGGCCACAAACGGCGCTCGCCATTTTATTTTGCTGCAAGCTTGGCCGCGCCATCGAGCGGTGTCAACTCTGGGCGTGCGGCGATGAACTCGGCGCTCCCGCCGCGATCGCTCTCTGTCGCGGACACGCTCGGTTCGGCGTCCGTTGTCGATGCTTCGAGATTGAGATGACGCCGCGAATTCGAAATCAGTCCGAACTCAACGCCGCACTCGCGCAGCTCGTCCGCGCCGACCCGCGGCTCGCCGCCGTGCATGCGCTCGCGGGCGAGGTGGCGATCAGGCAGCGACCCGCCGATTTTTCCGGCCTCGCCGCGATCGTCGTCTCCCAGCAGCTTTCGACCGCGAGCGCAGCCGCGATCTGGGGGCGTCTGGTGGACGCTTTCGATCCCTTCGAGCCCGTCGCGATCCGCCGGGCGCGCCGCGAGCGGTTGCAGCGGATCGGCCTCTCTCTGCCGAAAATCAAGACGCTGAAGGCGATCGCCCGCGAGATCGAGACGGGCGAACTCGATCTCACAAGCCTCGGCGAGGTTCCAGCCGATGAAGCGCATCGGGCCTTGGTGGCGGTGCACGGAATAGGCCCCTGGACCGCCGATATCTACCTGTTGTTCTGTCTCGGGCACGCCGATGCGTGGCCAGCGGGCGACCTCGCCTTGCAAGAGGCGTCGCGCCTTGCTTTTTCACTGCCTGAGCGGCCGGGCGCGAAGGCGATGCTCACCCTGGCCGAGGACTGGCGGCCTTGGCGTGGGGTGGCCGCCAAGCTCCTGTGGGCCTATTATCGAGTGGCCAAGGGGCGCGAAGGCGCTCCGGCGAATAACGGATGATCGCGTGACGCCAGCAATCGATGGACCGCGGCTCGCCCCGCGTGGCGGGCGGCGGGCGCGCCAGCTCGTCGTTTTCCTGCATGGCTATGGGGCGGATGGCAATGATTTGATCGGGATCGGTCAGGCCTGGCAGGATCTGATGCCGGACGCCGCCTTCGTCTCGCCGCACGCGCCCGAGCCGTGCAGCGAGGCGCCCGCGGGGCGGCAATGGTTTGCGCTCACGTTCCGCGATCCCGATGAGCGATGGCGCGGGGTGAACGCGGCGGGTCCTCTGCTCGACCGCTTTCTCGACCAGGAGCTCGCCCGGCACGCCCTGCCTCCCTCGCGGCTCGCCCTCGTCGGCTTCAGCCAAGGCACGATGCTGGCGCTGCATGTCGGGCTGCGCCGCGCCGCCCCGTGCGCGGCGATCGTAGGCTATTCGGGCCTTTTGGTCTTGCCGCCCGGCGACGACCCTGCCGCGATGGCGAAAGAAATCAAGTCGCGGCCGCCGGTTCTGCTCGTGCACGGGGATCAGGACGACCTCATCCCCGCGCAAGCGCTGTTCATGTCCGCCGAGACCCTGGCCGCATTCGAGGTCCCGGTCGAGTGGCACTTGTCGATCGGAACGGCCCACGGAATCGACGCGGAAGGCTTGCGCCATGGCGGCGAATTTCTGGCGCGGCGGCTCAATGGGGGCAGGCTGGTCGGCCCCTGACCCTCAACTCGCGGCGTCAGCCGCCGAGCGGCTTCACATTGCCGTCACGAATTCGGTACAGTAGGAACACGGCCTGGGGAGCCGGAGGCAGGAGCCTGTTTTGAACGTACACGTCTCTCCGGGCGGATGGCCCGCTTTGGTCCTCAATGCGGACTTTCGCCCGCTCAGCTACTACCCTCTGTCGCTGTGGTCTTGGCAGGACGCCATCAAGGCCGTGTTTCTCGACCGGGTGAACATCGTCGCCGAATATGACAGGGCGGTGCGCAGTCCGAGCCTCGAGATGAAGCTGCCGAGCGTCGTCTCGCTCAAGACCTATGTCAGACCCTCGACGCACCCCGCCTTCACCCGCTTCAACGTTTTCCTGCGCGACAAATTTTCCTGCCAGTATTGCGGCGCGCGCGACGACCTGACCTTCGATCACCTGCTTCCGCGCTCCCGCGGCGGACACACGACCTGGGGCAATGTGGTGGCCGCATGCTCCGGCTGTAATCTTCGCAAAGGGAATCTGACCCCGGCCGAAGCGGCGATGCGGCCGTCGCAAATGCCCTTCCAGCCGACAGTCCAGCAGCTGCATCAAAACGGAAGGCTGTTTCCGCCCAACTATCTGCACGTGAGCTGGCTCGATTACCTTTATTGGGACGCCGAACTCGATCCGTAAATGCCGCATTCACACGCGGACGTCGCTTCCTTTGGCGAACGCGCCCCACAGCGCAATAAGCGCCAGCGCGGCCGAGATCAGAACATTATAGCCGGCCAAGGACAGGCCGAGGAATCGCCACGCCGCTTCGTCGCAGCGCACGACGCTCGTCTGCTGAAGCTGTTGCAACAGGCTCCCGCCCGAGCCGAGACTGGTCATCGGCGCCGTGCAGTCCGTCGGACCCGCCCACCATTTCCACTCAACGCCGGAATGATAGACGCCGAGGCCAGCGCCCCACAGCATGACGAGAGCGATGACGATGAGGGCGCCGCCCACGAGCGCGCGCGGCGCCCGCGCCCAGGCTGCGGCCGCGACGCCGAGCGCCAGGGGAATGCTGATGTAATAGGGAATGCGCTGCTCGAGGCACAATGGGCAGGGCAGCAGCTTCAATCCGTATTCGAAGACATAAGCCCCGGCAATGGCGCCGGCGCCTAGGGCGGCGATCGCTAGGGCGGCGATGAAGGGCGGCGAGCTTTGGGTCGGGACGGACACGGGTTTCACAGGCGATCTCCGCGGCGGATATGCACCGGAATGGTTACGCTGTCACGCGCTGAAGCTTCGCGCGCGGCGCGGTTGACCCCCTGCGGCTGCACGCTATGATCCGCCGCCTTGTGCCCCTGTGGCGGAATGGTAGACGCGCCTGACTCAAAATCAGGTGGGTTCACACCCGTGCTGGTTCGAGTCCGGCCAGGGGCACCATCGTTTTTCGATTTAGCTTTTTAAGTTTGCGGATGAGCGCGGGCGCGCGCCGATATAAGGCGCGAAGCGCAATGTCCGGCGCTCAACCCGCCCGGCGCCTCGGCGGAAGAGGCATAGCCAAAATCTTATCCACGCGACGCCCGTCCATGTCGACCACTTCAAAACGCCAGCCGCCGACATCGACGCTCTCGCCGGCGCTCGGCAATTGGCCCATATGGTCCAAAACGAATCCCGCCGCCGTTTCATAGCTGCGCTCCTCCGAGAGCGGAATCGTGAGGCGCTCGGCCATTTCATCGACCGGCATGCCGCCTGCGATCAGCCATGAACCGTCGTCGCGCAAGACCGCATCGGGATCGGGAGGGCCTTCTTCCGTTCTGAATCCGCCGACAATAGCCTCGAGAATATCGGCGTTGGTGACAATGCCCTCGAAGTTCCCGTACTCGTCAATCACCAGGGCGATGTGCACCGGCGATTGCCTTATGACTTGCACGACATCGAGCGCATCGGCCGTGTCGGGGACCACGGGCGCTTGCCTGATCAGGGCCCGCGCGTCAGGGCGCTCGCCGCGCAGATAGACGTCGAGCCAATCCTTGGCCTGCAGCACGCCGAGCATCTCGTCGGGCGTCCCTTCATGCACCGGCAGCCGCGAGTGCCCGCTCCGCAGGATACCGTCGCGAATCAGGTCCGAACTGGCGGCAAGATTCACCATGTCGACATCACGGCGCGGCGTCATCATGGCCCGCACGCGACGGTCGCCGAGGCGCATGACCCCGGCGATCATCGCGCGTTCGCCGGGTTCGATCACACCAGCTCTCTCGGCCTCGGCGATCAGCGTGCGAATCTCCTCGTCGGAAATCCGGTCGCTTGGCTGCGCCTCGTAGCCAACCGCGCGCAACGCGGCTCTCGCGGAGACATCGAGCAGCCACACGATGGGCGAAGCGGCCTTCGCCAGCACCGTCATCGCCGGCGCGACCCTCGCGGCAATGCGCTCCGGATCGCGCAAGGCGATCTGCTTGGGCGCCAGTTCGCCGATGATCAGCGACAAATAAGTGATGAAAGCGACGACGATTCCGACTCCGATCGCCTCGGAGAGGCCAGACGGCAGGCCGGTCAGCGCGAACCATTCGGCAAGCCGCAGGCCGAGCGTCGCGCCAGAGAAGGCTCCCGACAGGACGCCGACCAGGGTAATGCCGATCTGGACGGTCGACAGGAACCTGCCGGGGTCGGACGCGAGCGCCAAAGCGCGGCGCGCGCCGGCGACATTGCGCTCGGCAAGCGCCTGCAGCCGGCCGCGGCGCGACGAGACCAGCGCCAATTCCGCCATTGCGAGCAGGCCATTAAAGACAATCAGCGCGGCGAGAATTGCGAGCTCAAGATACAGCATGGGCCTCAATCTAATAGGCGGGCTTCCGGCCTGCGAGCGCCGCCCGGAGGCGGAGCGAGGGCCCGGCTTAAGGTTCTTGCTCTGTTCCGGCGCGCTTGGTTGCCGGCAAATCCTCACGGCCGAGTAACCTTTTGCTGGCATGTTGGCTGCGGCCCATCGCGACCTCGAAGGACCGACGTGCTAGGTTTCCGCCCTTACCGCTGGATTCGCGCATCCATTCAGCCGACCACCTATCTCGGCGTCGGCATGATAGTCGTCGTTTGGGCGGCGCTCTTCGTTTTAATCTGCGAGGACCGCGAGCGCGCCGAACAGGCGGCGCTGCTGCAGGGAGGCAATCTTTCGCGGCTGCTGGAAGAGAACGTGCTGCGCGTCGTCGCCAGCGTGGATCAAAGACTGCTGTTGTTGCGCGAGCTTCAGCGCGAGAATCCGCATCGGTTCGAACTCGCCAAATGGGCTGACGGTCACGAGGTCGCCGGCGATCTGAACGTGCGCTTCTCGGTGATCGGCGCCGACGGCGTGATCCAAGCCTCCACGCATGGTCCGCTCACCCGCAGCATCGACGTCAGCGATCGCGAGCACTTCCGCTTTCACATGGGCGCGTCCGAGGACGTCGTTTTCATCAGCAAGCCGATCGTTATCCGCACGACCGGCATGACGCAAATCCTGCTTTCACGGCGCATCGTTGCGCCGGATGGCTCGTTCGGGGGAGTCATCACGGGCTCGCTTGATCCGAATGAGTTCGCGACCTTCTACAATTCGATCGAGTTGGGGCCCGGCGGGCTGATCGCGCTGGTCGGTTTCGACAGCGTTATCCGCTCTGCGGGCGGGCCGGGGGAGGAGGCTTCGGCGCTGATCGGAGAGACGATGCAGCCGGCGCAAGTCTTCGACCGCTACCGGAACGAACGATCGGGGAGCTATTGGGAGGACTCAGACGGCCGCAAGCGGTTGATCGCCTACCGGGTGGTCGGCGAGTATCCGCTCATTTCCGTCGTCGGCGTCGCGGAGCAAGAAATCTTCAAGCGAATCCTGCAGACGAGGCGCACCTACTACAATGCCGGCATCGGCTTGACGATATTGATCGTCGTTGCGATCGGGTTCGGCCTCATTCGGGAGGCCAAGCTCGCGCACGCCAAGGCCGCGCTCGAGCAGACAAATCTCTGGTTCCACTCGGCGCTCGAACATATGTCTCAGGGGCTCGCGATGTTCGACGCCCAACAACGATTGATCATTTGCAATCAGCAATATCCGAAGATTTATCGGCTCGCTTCCGAGCAGGTGCGGCAGGGGACGACATGCGATCAACTGTTCGGCTATCGCAGGACGAACGGTCTGTTTGCGGACGACGAGATCGAAAAAGCGCGCAGAGAAGGCGCGCCGGCGGCCGATTTCGCAGTCCGCCTGAAAGAGCTGCGCGACGGACGCTCCGTTCTGGTTTCAAGCCGCAGACTCGCAAGCGGCGGGTGGGTTGAAACGCATGAGGACGTGACCGAACGTCAGCGCGCGGCTACGCAAATCGCTCGCATGGCTCGGCACGATGCGTTGACGGGACTGGCCAACCGGACCCTCTTTCTTGAGGAGAGCAAGGCCGCCGCCGCGGCGCTGGAGCGCAATGGCGGATTCTTCAGCATCCTCTTGTTGGATCTCGACCGGTTCAAGACCATCAACGATTCGCTCGGCCACGCCGCCGGCGACGCGTTGCTGAAGGAAGTCGCAAACCGGCTGCGCGCATCGATCCGCGCCTCAGACGTGCTGGCGCGGCTTGGCGGCGATGAGTTTGCGATCATTGCAATGGGGCCTCGTCCCGACGGCGAGGCCAAACCCGATCATGTTGATGAACAAATGGAAGGCGCTCTTGTCCTGGCGAATAGGATTCTCGACGCTTTCAGCGCGCCGTTCGATCTCGACGGAAAGAAGCTTTTCGTCGGCACCAGCATCGGCGTCGCGCTCGCGCCGCGCGATGGCGACGGTCCGGAAGAACTGCTCAAGAAGGCGGACCTCGCGCTCTACGAGACGAAATCGAGCGGGCGAAACGGCTACAGTTTCTTTGATCCGCGCATGACCGCCGTCGCCAATGAAAGACAGCAGATCGAAGTCGACATGCGCGCCGGGCTTGGCCGCGGCGAATTCGAGTTGCGCTACCAGCCCATTTTTGATGCGCACACGCGCCGGGCGGTCGGCGCCGAAGCGCTGTTGCGCTGGCGCCATCCCCGGCACGGCCTGATGGCGCCGGGCCGCTTCATAGACATCGCAGAAGACACCGAGTTGATCGTCCCGTTGGGAGAGTGGGCGTTGTGCCAGGCCTGCAAGGACGCCGTGCATTGGCCGCCCCACATCAAGCTCGCGGTCAATTTGTCCGCGGTTCAATTCCGCAAAGGGAATCTCTTGGACGTCATTCTTTGCGCCTTGGTCGATTCCCGCCTTTCGCCCGAGCGGCTGGAAATCGAGATCACCGAAAGCGTGCTCCTGGAAAAAGAGACGCAACACATCTCCCTTCTGCACCAGCTTAAGAACATCGGCGTGGCCGTAGCCTTGGACGAGTTCGGGACCGGGTACTCGTCTTTGAGCTATCTCAAGCTGTTTCCGTTCGACAAGATCAAGATCGATCGCTCCTTCACGGCGGAAATCGACCGGCGCGATGATTGCGCGGCGATCGTCTCATCGGTGATCGGATTGGGCCGAAGCCTCAATATCGCCACGACGGCCGAAGGCGTCGAAACCGATGCGCAGTTCGAAATGCTCCGCGCCGCAGGGGTGACGCTCGTGCAAGGCCGCCTGCTTGGCGAGCCGTGCCCGGCCGAAGAGTTGCGTTTTGCCGAGCCCATTATTCTCGGCGGCCGTGATCAAGGCGATGCGGCGGATCGGGCGGCCTAGCGCATGGTCCCGAAAAGTGGCCCCGCTTTTCGGAAAAGATCATGCGCCGGCGGAAATGTCAGGGGGCGCTCAACGATTCAATGGGCGGATATCGGTCTGGGACATGGCGAGGATAAAGTGGCCGACCGCAGCTTCGGATATCGTTCAATGCTAGCTCACCCAAGCCTGATCGACGAACTTGAAACCGCAGCCGCCGACAATGATGTCGGCCGGCGCGCGGACGCGCTGCGGCGGTTGACGGATCTGTTCCTGTCAGGATGGAGCCGCTACAGCAATGATCAGATCGAGCTGTTCGACGAGGTGATGTGCCGCCTCGTCGTCGAAGTCGAAACGGCGGCCCGCGCCGCCATGGCCGAGCGTCTAGCCCCGCTCGCCAATGCCCCGCGCGGCCTTATCCGGAAACTCGCGACGGACGATGCGATCGAGGTGGCCGGGCCTGTTCTGGCCAAGTCGCCCCAGATCGACGACGTCACGCTGATCGAGGTGGCGAGGACAAAGCGCCAGGAACACCTGCTTGCGATCGCCAATCGCGCGAGCATCGCCGCGCCGGTCACGGATGCGCTGATCGAGCGGGGCGGCCGCGAGGTGGCGTTGACGACGGTGCAGAATCCCGGCGCTCAATTATCGGACTACGGCTGCCAAACCGTGGTTGCTCGCGCGCGAAATGATGAAAGCCTGGCGATCAGCATCTGGGCGCGAGACGATATCCCGCGCCATCATCTCGTTCGGCTGTTCGTCGATGCATGCGAAGCCGTTCGCATCAAGCTGGAGGCGCAGGATCGCCGACGCGCCAACCTCATTCGCAGCATCGTCGCCGATATTTCCGGCGACATGCAGGCGAAGGCGCGGGCGAACCGCCGCGATTATCAAAGAGCCCAAGCCGTCGTCGATTCGCTTCTCGCCGAGGGCAGGCTTGACGCCTCGCAGCTTCGCAACTTCGCGAATGCGGGCGCGTTCGACGAAACGGCGATCGCGCTAGCGACGATGTGCAAGCTTCCGCTCGATGTGGTCGAGCGCGGGCTCGTTCATGATCGCGCCGAGGCCGTGCTCGTTTTCGCGCGCTCGATCGGATTGGATTGGGAGACCACTCAGACAATTCTGATGCTGCGGGCGGGCGCGGGGGGCTACAACAAGAACGAGCTCGACGAGGCGCTCGCGCACTTCGCCCGCCTCAAGCCGGAAACCGCGCAAAAGGCCGTCGCATTTTACCGCTTGCGCGCCGAAGCCTGGCGCGCCGCGCACCCGGAAGGGTGGCGCAACGCGCCTGAAACCGGGCGCGCGAAAATTTAGCTCCTCGGGCCATGAACCGCATGAAGCGGCGCTGCAACCAATCCTGTGAGGCCAATCGGCCAAAGGAGGAGACCAGCTATGTCCCGCAAGTTCATGATCGCCTTCGCTGCACTGGCTTCGCTCGCCACTGCGACGCTCGCCGGATCGGTCACCGACGCTGAAGCTGCGCGTAGCGGCGGGTTCGCCCGCTCGCCTGGCGCCGCGCGGATGATGCATCACGCGCCGCGCGGCGGCTTCCACGCCATCCATCGCGCGCACCGGATCGGAATCCACAGACATCACGTGCGCCCCATCCGCCACGTTCACCGCGTGCCGATCTGGCGTCACCGGCACGGCTGGTGCTGGCGGCACCCCTGGCATTGTCGTGCGCGTTACGTGGCCTGGCGGCCCTACGTCTATGCCGCCGCCGCGCCTGCCGTGGTTGCGACCGCCTATGCCGCGACGCCGACCGTCTCGCGTTGCACCTGCCTGACCAAGGACTACCTGCCGGACGGCAGCGCCCTGTTCAGGGACGTCTGCACCAAGGAAGAGGCGCTGATGCCCAATCCAAATTTGCAGACGAGCGCGGCGCCGCCCGTCGGACCTCCCATAAAGTAGGCTTCGGCGCGCAGATTGCAGCCCCGGTTCACGCCGGGGCTTGCGTCGTGTCCGGTTTGCCCTGTCCGAAAACCGATTCCATCTCACGCCGAATGCGCACGGCCTCATCATCGGGATCATAGGCGACGTCGCTCCAGCGCAGCGCTTCGCCGCGGCCGACGTCGCGCGTAAGCCTGACATTGTGGGCGAGCCCGAGCGGCAGAAAACCTTGGGCCAGCGATGTCTCCGCCGGAATCTGCTTGCCCCAGACGCAGAACCCGCCTTCGCCATCGAGCATTTCGCCGGCCTTAAGGTCGCGTTTGGCCGTCGCCGCCACGTCCGAACGAAACCCGCTCGGCGCGCCGGTCGGCTCGCGCCGGAGCGCGGCCGAGGCGATCGATACGCCGAGTTCCAGTCCGATCATGTGCACCGGCCGATAGAGCGCAGCGAAGCGGCCGCTTGCGTCCGGCATCAGATGATACTCGCGGAAGCAGCGTCGCGCATACTCGCTTTCGCCTTCGAACACGACATAGGTGCCCATGGCGAGGTGATGCGGGACATCGCCGCCGTCCCGCCGCACCGAGGAGACCACCTCGGTCACGCCCGCTTTCTCCAAAGCGCCGCCCTCTGCGGTCGGCTTACAGACATCCGCAAGCTCGAAGCGGCTCGCCGGCGGAAAGCGCAAGCCCTCGCTCTGCGGAACAAGACCCGTCGCATTGCAAACGGCGGTCATTTCGACGGCCGATTTCGTCCCGTCGATGAAGCTGTTGAACATTTTCGGGTTGATCGAGGCGCGGTCGTCGATCTTGAGATACCGGTCGAGAATGTCCCACACGGTGTCGGGCGTCGAGGCGTGATAGCTCGGGTGATAGCGCGTTCCCTTGCCGGCGGCGATCACGTTAAATCCGCAGGTGCGCGCCCAATCGACGTGTTCGCAAATCAAGGCCGGCTGATCGCCCCAGGCGAGGCTGTAGACCACGTCGGCAGCCTGCGCCTTGCGGGCGAGCAAGGGGCCGGCGACCGCGTCCGCCTCGACGTTGACCATGACGATGTCCTTGCCATGCGCAATGGCGGACAAAGCGTGCCGCATTCCCGCTTTGGGATCGCCGGTCGCTTCCACCACGACGTCGATCTCCGTCATGGCGATCAGGGATGCGCTGTCGTCGCCCACGTGCGTGCGGCCGCTTTCGCAGGCGTCCGCCAGCGAGCGGGCGGCGAAGGCCGGCTGCCGCCAGCCGGCGCTGCGCAGCTGCTCTTGGGCGCGGGCGACGTTGAGATCGGCGACGCCGACGAGATGCATGCCGCGGGTTCGAAGAACCTGCGACAAGAACATGGTCCCGAACTTGCCGGCTCCGATCAGGCCTATTCTCACCGGGCGTCCGGCGGCCTCGCGCGCAAGCAGCATCGTGTGCAGATTCACCAGGCTCCCCTGTTCGCCATAAAAAGGCTTACGTCAGAAGACGCGCACCACGATCACAAATCCGAGGACGAGCACGGCGGCGCTGACGGCCGCCCAGAAGCCGAGCCGTTTTTCGATGGTCTCGCGCGCCCACATGCCATAGCGGTTGAGCAGGAGCGCAATGACGAAGAAGCGCGCGCCGCGCGTGATCAGCGAGAAAAGAATGAAGAGGCCCACATTATATCCGGCGAACCCCGACGTGATCGTCACGATCTTGTAGGGAATGGGCGTCAATCCCTTGAGCAGGATGATCCAGGCGCCATACTGCGCATAGGTTTCGCGGAAGGTTTCGACCTTGTCGCCGTAGCCGTACAGCTGAATCAGCCACTGGCCGATCGACTCGTAAAGCACCGCGCCGATGAGATAGCCGAGCACCCCGCCGGCGACCGAGGTCCAGGTGCATAGCACGGCGTAGGACCACGCTTTGTCGGGGCGCGCCAGCGACATCGGCACGAGCATCGCGTCCGGCGGAATGGGGAAAAACGAGCTCTCGGCGAACGAGACCGATCCCATGATCCAATTGGCGTAAGGTTTCCCCGCAGCCGCAATGCACCAGTCATAAAGGCGTCGAAGCATGCGGTTGATTATCCGCCGCATGGCCGCTTGTCCATGCTTTCGGCGTCGCGCGATGCGCGGCGCAGGCTTTACGGAAAGCGGGTGGCGCGGCGCATGGAGTTCTTGCAATGTCCATCCGGTCTCGATGGATGCAGGACGTCTGCGATGCTCTCGCGCCCGATGAATGCGACCGAGTGGGCCCTTCTCGTCTCGCTCTCGATCCTGTGGGGAGGATCGTTCTTCTTCGCCAAGGTCGCGGTCGCGGCGCTGCCGCCGCTGACCTTGGTGCTGCTGCGGGTCGGCTTGGGCGCCGCGGTCCTGGGCGCGGTCATGGCGGCGATGGGCGTCGCCGTGCCGCGCGGGGCGCGGGTGTGGGCCGCCTTCTCCGTCCTGGCGCTTCTCAACAACGTCGTCCCGTTCACGCTGTTCTTCTGGGGACAGACGATCATCGCCGCAGGCCTCGCCGCCATTCTCAACGCGACCACGCCGCTGTTCACCGTCTTGGCCGCGCATATGCTCACCGAGGATGAGCGAATT
>WBZR01003285.1_pt1 | contig 14894 bp, 9 predicted proteins | sample 5204231 | NCBI WGS metagenome assembly WBZR01 (sample SAMN12412403, study PRJNA552823) | activated sludge metagenome | isolation source: activated sludge from anammox sidestream of wastewater treatment plant... | place: USA: Virginia | collected 2017-08 | reverse complement strand
GTCCACCAGGCGTTGTGGGTCCCGGGCCGCCGCCTTGACGAAACCGGCGCCGCCCGCCGCCTGATCGTAGAGATAAAGATCGATAAATTGGCACGTCCCATCTCCCGGCGCGAAGCGGAAGTCGCCATCGATGTCGTTCGGTTCGAGATCCTCCAGCAGGCATGCCGCGCGCCGCAGCGCTTCCACGGCAGAGCGTGCGGCGATGGCCGTCGAGGGCTTGTCGGGATCGAGCTGCCAATGGGCGGGAAACCCCAGGCGAAATACCGACACATCGCTGCGAAACTCGTTGCCGAGCACGATCCGGGTGACGGTGCCGGTGCATTGATCGGGTTCTCTCGGGCGCTTGGGCCTGGGCCGGTTGTGCGGCTGTCCGCCGCCCAATTGCTTCATCGCCGGGTCAAAGTCGCCCGGCTCGATACGTCCGCATTGCGTGCAGTAATTGAATCCCGGATCGGTCGCGCTAAGTGAACCGCGATTGGTTACGACGAGCGTTTTGCTATCGCTCCACCCTTCCCAGCTGGTACCGATTGGCCAAGTCTCGCGGCCGAGGCGCGCCCCGTCCGAGAATTGCAACGAGTCAAGCGTGGCTCGGGTTGGTCGCAGCGGGATACCGGCGTCAAAGTCGGGCGGGTTTGCCGGTACGCTCGGCGGATGCGAAAAGCCGGGAGGCCGTATCCAACGCCGCGCAGGACCCAAGCTTGCGCGCCGCCCGCAGGCCGGGCAATCACGTGTCTGTTCCGGATAACCCTGATCCTGGTCGAGCAGATCGGCATAGTTACAGACGCGGCATTGAAAATAGAGCCGCCGATCTTGATAGGCTTCAAGTCGATCCTCTTCACGCTCGGCGTAGAGTCCAAGCGAAATGTAGCGTTTGCCGTCCACCCAAACTTCGTGGCCCGGCGCGTATTGGCTCAGCGCCGAGTTGAGACTTTGCTGCGGCGAGTAGCGGCGCTTCGGCTTCCAGGGGTCTGCGCCTTCCTCGAACACGCTGAAGGTGGCAACGTCCGTGGGAAAAGCGTATTTGGGAAGCAGCGCCTCGTCGAACAGCCGATCAAGCAGCTTGCCACTGTCGGCCGCGCTGCGTTCGTCGTCGTTGCTGTCCTCCATGAATTCGTCTTCGATATCTTGACCGTCAGCGGCCGTCTTTGACGTGGTCTTGGTTGCCTCCACGTCCTTGTCCTCGGTTGTGAGGCGCTCCTCCAGAATTTCAGGAAACTCATCGAGCACACCATCGGGATCGAGTGTTGGGCAAGAAGCGGTGAATAGTCGCTGCAGATCGGCGCGGAGTTCGACTCGTTCGTCGGCGAGCCACTTCTTGAGACCGCTCAGCGAAAACACATCATCCGTGCCCCCAATGAAATCGGCGACGCTGCCCAGCGAGGAGAAAACGTCCGAACTCCCGCCGACCGTATCGATGCGCTCCTGCTGAAAACGGCCAATGAGATACGCGAAGGCCTGCCGGCGCGCGATCACGGGATTGTCGAGGTTCAGAATCGGGTCGGGGGCGGGGCCGGCGACCATCGGCGCAGGATCACGGAAGAAACTCTGGTCGTGACTGTCAGCACCGCAAAACATCACCACGGTCGATAGACCTGCGCCGCGCCGACCCGCGCGTCCAGAGCGTTGCTGATAATTGGCGCGGCCGGGCGGCACGTTTCGCAGCGCGACCGCCGTGAGACCGCCGATGTCGATGCCGACCTCCATCGTGGTGGTGCAGCTCAGTATGTCGATCGGCGATCCAATCTGACCGTCCTGTTCGATCGGAATATCCTGGAAACGCAGTTCATAGGCCTCGTTCCGCGACATAGCGTTCGCGAGCCCGCTATCATTGAGCGCGGCCGAATGCTCTTCGGCGATCAACTGGTGCGGGGCGTAACCATCTTCGGCATCGCTCAAGCGTTCCCAGAGTCGTCGGTAGAAGGCCTTGCGGCTACGGAACACCGCGTCATTGGTCGGATCGATCACCTTCGCCGTGCCGCCGCAATAGGCGCAGTTGGCATCGAGGAGGCGGTTATGTGGGGTCACGCTGGTGCAGCGCTCGCACCGAATCCAGGTCGCCTTGTCGCCCTGATCGAGCGCGATCTTGGATGCCTGCACAAAGAAACTATCGCCAGCGCCCTGGCCGAAGACGGACCGCAGCGCCGGCTCGCAGGCGTTTGCGTAATCGCCCTTGAGCCAGGCCTTCAGGCCTTGGGCCTCGAGCAATTTCGAAACCACGCCTGAAAAGCGCCCGTTCCACTCGCGAATACCCGCTGATCCCTGCGCGCCCACGACATTGCTCGGTGTGTGCTGAAGCTTGATCGCGTGCCGACGCATCGCTTGCCACAGCCACAGTTCGATGAGCGCGGTTCGGACGTCGTCCTCTTTTACTCCTTGGATCGTGGGCAGTTTCAGCCCATCTTTGAGCTTTTGTTGCTCGGTCTTGGTCAGTTTGGGCCGCAAGATCGCCAGCGCGAGAGGGAACAAGCCCGTGTGATCGTCTTGCAGCACCGCGTAAATACTTTGGTAGACGGACAGCGGCGTGTCGGCGGAGGTTTGATTAGACAGCGAGCGGAAGTCCTCATTCTCCGCGTCGTCGTTGTCGAGCAATTTGAGTATTTGCTGTCCCGCCCGATCCATGCGGCCATCATCGTCCCCGGCGGGGCGCAGTCGCACCCCATGCATCGCGGCGCCTAAGGCAATTGCAAGTGGCGCGTCATCAAGCGATGGCCGATAGGCTGGATGTCTCAGTCCATCCATGCCAACCAGGAGGAGCGGTCGCAGACTGTCGCGGAAGGAAAACGTCTTGAGCGTGCCGGCAAGGCGCGACGCTGTCTGCCGGCCGTCGGAAAACACCAATGCCTTGCGACCCTGAAGGGCGGTCTGAACATAGGGCCGCGGTGGTTGTTCGAGCACTTGAACGGAGATCAGTTCCTGAAATGGTTGCTCACCCTTTGTCTGGAGGTCCGAGATGCCGGCGGTGGATGTCTGGCCGCTCGGCGTTCCGCATCGTGGGCAACGCTCGAAGAGCTTGGGACTCAGTTGCGGCGGCAACCAGATTTCGCGGACGAAGGACCCTGATCCATCGATCCGGCCCGAACTGAGATCGAGATACGCCGGCCGCACGGCGCCGCCATCCGGCGGCATGGGGTCTTCGAAACAGACATGGATTGGTTCTATAAGACCAGTGTCGCCCGCGTAAGCACTTCCGTTGTCCTGCCAGAGATGCTCTACGCCCGCGGGCGAACCGACGTTGGCCCTGGCTACGGAAAGCCCGCAGGACCGGCAGCTATGCAACTCGTAGACCTGCGATCCGCACGCACAATTCTGACGCGGTTCAGCGTAGAGCGCGCCGGTTGGGCCACCGCGATTCTCCGCTGCGATCTCGGAGCAATGGGGGTTCGCACACGCCCACAAACCGGGGAGTCCTCGGAAAAGCATGTGCACCCGCGCTGGCAAGATTGGCGATGCTTCCGGCGAAGGCTTGGCCAGCGAAGCGAGTTCGAGCAGGGCGTCAACGGCGGCTCCAGCTATGGCCTCGGGCGCCTTCGGAAATAGCGCCTGCGATAGGTTTGAAATCGCCCAGGCGGCGCCCGGCGAATCGACCGTATCGGTCGGGGACTGAGCGCCACTCGTGATATTCCGCAAGCGCCCGATGACAGGCAGGCCGGACAGAATCTCGGCAAGCGCCGCAGGCAGATCGTCGGCATTGGTCTTGAAGCCTTCCGCGTCTGCGGTCCCAAGTTCATAGCGTCGAGCGACGCTGACTTTTCCTTCGGGGCAGACGACATCGTCGACAACGAGGAAACGCTGCTCGGTTTCGGCCGCTCCGCCGGCCGGCAACAACGCTTCCTCATCCAAGCGTGCGCCTTTGGCGTTCAATCCTTTGACCGTCGCGATGATCTCGCCCGTACCACTGTCGAGGCGACGCAATTTCACGACGGCGCCGGCAGCGGTCGGCGCGATCTTGGCGAGTGGCACAAGGACCGACGAGCGATCACTGAGCGAGGACGAATTCAGTTCGGCCAGTGGCACTGAGGCCAACGCTTCCGCTAGTCCGACCGGTCCTTCCCCGGCCGGCTCGAATGAGCGCTTCGTGCCCGTAAGTGTCGTGATCGCGGTCCTTTCGAGTCCCGACAGTCCGGCGACAAATTCAGTGGCGGCCTCACCGTTGGAAAACGACGCGCTGGTCGCAATGAAGATCACGCGCGAGGGCTCCAAACCCAGCCGATCAAGGAGCCGCCGGATTAGAAAGGCCACCTCCGTGCCATTGGCGCCACGATAGAGATGCGCTTCGTCGAGGATGAGGATGAATTTTTCCTCAGGGTGCGCCTCGAAGAAATCGCGCGTGTCCGCAAAAATCTGCCGTTCGATGGGCCGCAGCAGCATATATTCCAGCATCGAATAGTTGGTGACGAGCAGATCAGGACAGGCCACCTGAATCTCATGCCGGGTGAGCAACTCGGCATCCTCAGCGCGTTCGATTGCGCGCAGCGGCTCGCCGTTGGCGCCCTCCCAGTGCTGCCCCGGGTTGCCATACCAGCGGCGAAGGCCATCGAAAGCTCCTACCAAACTATCGGGCTTCGCCGGCCAGCGGCCTTTCTGCTTCAAAATGTTCACAAGCGCTTGGCCACTCGCGCTTCCTCCGCGCGCGTCGTCTTCGATCCTTAAGTAATATTCCAGCGTCTTAAGCCGCTTTTGATCACGGGCGCCGTCGCGCAGGCCTGGATAGAGCGTGCGCCCCGTGTAACGTCCGAATTTCCCCGGGCGCTTGGCGGTCGTGGTGAACCATTGCCGGACGGTCGAAGCGCCGAACAGCATGCGCAGGCGCCCAAGTTGGTCATTCACCAACGCGTTCATCGGGTAGAGGAGCAACGCCCGCACCGCACGCTCGGCGAACTGGTCCGGTCGGTGTGCGGCCTCATCGGCAAGCCGGGCCAGTACCGGCAGCAGGAAGCTCTCGGTTTTGCCTGAACCGGTGCCTGTCGTGACAACTATGCCTGTGCCGCCGGCGGCGGGCCCCATCGCCAATTCGAGCGCCTGCGCCTGATGTTCGTAAGGCGGATCGAAAAGAAGTTGGTCGCCTGTCGCGAGACTCGTGAGGAACTCGCGCACCGTGCCATTGAGAGCGAGCGAAGAAAATTTGCGCTCGCCGACATAGGCCGGGGTGCTTTCGACGTAGGGGATCTGGGCAATTCCGCCTAGCGTGAGCAATCGCCGACGAAGCTCGACAACCTTTGGATTGGAAAGGTGATAGGTGGCTTCGATGTAGGAGGCGAGGGCCTCACGCATGTGCTTGATTTCATTATGCATCTTCTTCCACGGCCCTGCAAATCTGCTAAGTTCTGATCAAGGGTATACTTTTGGGCGCACCTCGAAAATGCGCTCGTGCGTCGCGAGAACCACGTGAGACGGGACGGAATGTGGAGTTGGAAGCGATGCGGCCGAGCCAATTACTCGCTCGTTGTGAGCCTTGTGGCAACACTTTCCGGGAGCGCCGGCGAAGCGTCTTGACGGATGGCGTTGATCGTTGATGGCGATCTTAAGTCTGAACGCCATCGGATATCCGGCCTTTGTCTCGGTAGGCGTGATGTGCAGCACGCCCGAGCAATATCAGTGTCCTCGCGCCAACGGGGTTCGCTCAACGCAAAAAATGCGACATATACGCGACCAGTTTGCTGCTCTCATTCTCGCGCGCAAACGCGCCCGCGTGACTCATTGATCTGCAAGGAAAAATGGCGCGCCCGAAGAGATTCGAACTCCTGACCCCCAGATTCGTAGTCTGGTGCTCTATCCAGCTGAGCTACGGGCGCTTTTGGGACTGGTCCGGCAGGGGACGGCCGATAGCTATAGCCTTCGCTGCGCCTTGGCAAGGCTTTGCCGGGCGCCGCGCCCGGCTTGAAGCAGCCGGTCATTCAGGCCCCTGCGCGAGCGCTGCGGCGGGAGGCGAGATCGACGGCGCGATCGGGGATCGAGACGCGGAAGGTCGCGCCGATCGTGCCTTCGACCAGGCGAATGTCGCCGCCATGCGCGCGCACCAGTTCGGCGGCGATGGCAAGCCCGAGCCCGGCCCCGCCGGAACGCGTCGAGCCCTGGAACGCCTCGAACAGATGGGCCTTCGCCTTGGCGCTCAAGCCCGGGCCGGTATCGGAAATCTCGATCACGCTCACGGTTCCCTCCCGCCGGCCGGTGACCCGGATCTGGTCGCGGTCCGGATTGTTGGGCGCGCGGGCTTCCAACGCCTGCACGGCGTTGCGCGCAAGGTTGAGGAGCACGCGGAAGAGATGGTCGGGGTCGGCATCGGCCGTGAGCCCGCGCTCGATCGCGCCGATCCAGGCGACCGGCGAATCCGAGGAAAGGCCGAGCGTATCGCGCACCTCGCCGATGAGCGCCTCCAAGGCGACGGGGCGCCGCTCCGGCGGCGGCTCCTTCGCCTGTCCATAGGACAAGGTGGTCTGGCAAAACGTGATCGCCCGTTCGAGCGCGTGCATCAGTTTCGGCGCGAAGCGCTGGACGCGCGGATCGGCGACGGAGACCAGCCGGTCGGAGAAGAGCTGCGCCGAAGCGAGCAGGTTGCGCAGATCGTGGTTGATCTTCGACACCGCGAGGCCGAGCGCCGCAAGCCGGCTCTTCTGATGCAGCATGGAGGCGATTTGCCGCTGCATTTGCGCAAGCTCGCGCTCGGCGACGCCGATCTCGTCGCGGCGCGATGAGGTCCGAACGCGGGAATCGCTCTCAGGATCATCGCGAAACGCGATCACGTTCGCGATCATGCGCCGCATCGGCCGCACAAACAGCCTATGCAGCGACAGATAAACAAGCGTCGCGCTGATCGCCGAAATGACGAGCGACAGAAGGAGGATGTTGCGCGAATAGGCGAACATCGCCTTGCGCAGGGGACCCGCTTCGAGCACGATTTCGACGAAGTCGCCCCCTTTCGGCGCAGGGCCGACCGCGCGAATCAGGTCGTGGTCATTGATCCAAAATGTGGCGAAGGCGTTGAGAATGGCGCGCCAGGCCGAGAATGCGCGCACGTCCACGTCTTGGCTGATTTCGGGCAGCGGTTCGCTCACGGCAAGAAGACGCCGCTGCCGCCCGGTCTTCATCACCACCGCCTTGGCGCCGACGCTGTGAAGAATTTCACGCCCCAGGCTCTCCGGAACCATGCCGTTGGGCGCGGCATCGAGCACGAGAGCGGCGGTGTGCGCGGCGGCCAGGCGGTCACGCAGCCAGGTCAGGCGGAAGTTGGCGATAGAGGGCACATAGATCAGCACTTCGGCGAGCATCACGAAGGCGACCGTCAGCACCAGAAGCTTGCCGGACAAGCCGAAGCGAAAGCTTCGCGCCGCCTTCGTCCTGTCGGTTGGTCGCGCGCCGTCCATCATGATGCGTAAGGTCTATGGCGTTTGCCGACTCGTTCTAAAGAGCAATGTCATCAAATCGACTCGGTCCGCTCCTCCCCGCGAAAGCCGAAAGCGGGGACCCAGATCAGCCCTTTATTCCCGCCTCCGCCTCCGCCTCCGCGGGAATGAACGGAGGTGCGTCAACCTGATCGGATTATGCGCTAGCCGAACCAGCGCATCCATCTGATCGCACGTTGAACCAGCGGACTGGTCAATCGGGGGGTAAAGTAGGTGATTGCGGCCCGTTTGCCCACCTCGGATAAAGTCGGGTACGCAACGACAAGTTCCGCCATGGCGCGGATATTGAGGCGACGGCTGACGGCGAGCGTCCACGGCGTGATCAGTTCCCCGGCATTGCGCCCGACGATTGTCGCGCCGAGAATCCTGCCGCGCGTATCGATGATGACCTTCATGTGCCCGCGGGGGGCCCGTTCCGCCTGCGCGCGGTCGTTCTCATGGAACGGCCAGCGCAAGACGCGGATATGTCGGCCGCGCTCGCGCGCTTTATCTTCGGTCAGGCCGACATGAGCGAGTTCCGGATCGGTGAACGTGACCCGCGGCAGGGCATCCCTGTTCACCCGGACGGGAATCCGGAACAAAGCGTTCCGGATCACGAGCCCCGCATGATAATTCGCAACATGCGTGAACTGCGCCTCGCCGATGACGTCGCCGATCGCATAGACGCGCTTGTTCGTGGTGCGCAGGCGCTTATCGACGATGATCCGCTCGCGGTCATGTTTAATACGCGCAGCCTCAAGGTCGAGACTGTCGAGATTTGGCTTGCGGCCGGCGGCGATCAGGAGGTGCGTGCCTTCGAGAGTCTCCTCTCCCTTGGCCGTCTCAAGCAACAATCGGACTGCGCCGTTCGCAGCGCCCGCGGCTTCGATCTTCGCGACCTTGACGCCCGGGCGGATGTCCACGCCTTCCCGCATAAGCTGAGCGACCACGACATCCGCGCATTCCGGATCGTCCTTGGCGAGGGGGTGCAGAGCTTCGAGCACGGTGACGCTGACGCCGAGCCGCCGATAGGCCTGCGCAATCTCCAGCCCGATCGGCCCGGCGCCGATGACGATGAGGTGGCCGGGCCGTTCGGCAAGCTCAAAGATGGTCTCGTTCGTCAGATACGGCGCGCCGGCAAGCCCCGGGATCGGCGGGAGCGCCGGGGAGGAGCCTGTTGCGATCACGAAACGGCGCGCCTTGATCGCGATATCGCCCACGGCGACGGTGTCGGCATCCTTGAAGCGCGCCTCGCCCTCGATCACCTGCACGCCAAGGGCTCTGAAGCGCTCGCGCGAATCGTTCGGCGCGATCGCTTCGATCACCTTGCGGATATGATCGCGCAGCTCGACGAAATCGATCTCCGGCTGGCGAGCCGCCACGCCGAATCCGTTGAGGCGAAACGCATGAGCATGATGGGCCGCGGAGAGAAGGGCCTTCGAGGGTACGCAACCGTAATTGAGGCAGTCGCCGCCCATCTTGGCCTTTTCGACGAGCGCGACCGGCACGCGGAACGCCGCGGCGGCGGCCGCAACCGAGAGCCCGCCCGAGCCCGCGCCCAGGACGCAAATGTCAGGAGTGAGGACGCCGGCCATGGCCCGGAAGACTGATCTTGAAATCGTCATTTAGCAACAATCGATGAGTTGCGTCCGCGCAGCCATTTGATCAAGACGGGAAGCAGAGCCAGAAGGCCGAGCCCGACGAGCGCGGCAATCAGTTGCGGCGTGAACGCGGCCCCAAGGTCGAAATCAAATCGGCAATCGGCGCCCCCGCTCGCCATGCAATCGCGAAAAACGGCTGTTTTGGCGGAAAGCGCGCTGTCAAATCCTTCACCGACAAAAGCGAATACCGCCGTCGCCGGTATGATGCCGATCGCGGTCGCCGCGACGAAGGTCGATAAGCTCACGCCGACCAGGGCCGGGACGATGTTGACGAGCCAGAACGGAAAGAGCGGCGCAAGACGCAGAAAGAGCAGATAACTGAAAGCGTTGGCGCGGAATCCGGCGGCAAGTTTGCCGGCGAGCGCGCCGGCTCGGCGTCCGAAGACGTCATGGAAGGCTCCCGATGCGGCGAGAAAAACGAGCGACGCCCCGAAGGTTGCGCCGACAATCGCAAGGGCCGCGCCGATCCAAGCGCCGAAGAGAATGCCTCCGGCAATCGTCAGAAGCGCCGCGCCCGGGATAGACAGCGCAACGGCCGCCACGTAGAGCCCGAGATAGGCCGCTTGCGCCTGAATCCAGTGCTCGGAGACAAACGCGTCCAATATCGCCCGATGACGGATCAAAGTCTCGAGCGAGAGCTGCCGGTGCCAGCCGGTTGCAAACGTCGCCGCCATGACGGCGACGATCACAGCGACCGGAACAAGCCGCCCGAACGACAAGCCCGATGGCTCGCTTGCGCCGTCACCTTGATCAGTTCTGTCTGGCATCCCGGCCACCAATCGGCCGCGGCCATCGCCGCCCTTCTCCATACACGAGATGCGCGTGCCGGGGAGCGGCTTCACCGTCATTTGACATGGCCCCAGAGCACCGCTCAACGGCGCAGCACCCCGGCGCCGGGAAGCATGCGGCGGAGCACGCCGTCACGGCGGATCAAATAATGGTAGAGAGCCGCCGCCACATGGACGGCGATGAACGCCACGAGCGTGAAGGCGGCGATCCTGTGCGCGTTCAGAACGGCCTCGGACATGGGCCTGTCGGGCGCCGTGAGGGCCGGCAGCGTGAAGGAGTTAAACACCGTCAGCGCCGGATAAAGCGAGATTCCGATCCAGCCCAGGAGCGGCACGACGATCAGGAGCAGATAGATCCAGGAATGGACCAGCGTCGAGGCTTCGCGCTGCCACGTTTCGAGCGTCGGCTCCTCCGGCGGGACGCCGCGGGCAATTCGAACGCCCAGGCGCACGAGCACGAGCGCGAGCAGAAGGAGGCCCTGGACCTTGTGCACGTCGTAGAGCTTCAGCGTTTCCGCAATCGTCTGCCAGACATTCGGCTGCTCGGCGTCGTAGACCATGATCAGGCCGATCGCCGCCTGAACGATGATCAGAACGGCCATCAGCCAATGCAGTCCCCGCGCCGTCCGGCCATAAATGGGCGCCATTTGATTGCTCCTCGGCCCTTAACCACTGTCCGGTCCTCAGGCCATTCGCCATCCTACCCGATCTCGCCGATCGGTGCGGCCAAGGCAGTCGCCAGCAGCCGCCAGCGGCAACCCTGCATTGACGAAGGCTGCCCCGCTCCCGTATAAGCCCGCGAAACTCGCGCTGATATCCAGACCTGGTCCGGACTTGCCTCTTGGCTTGCGCTGACCGGTTGCGGCGCGTTCATACATTGATTGACGCGACCAGCGGAGAGCGATCGTGAAGCGGACCTATCAACCGAGCAAGCTCGTGCGCAAGCGCCGCCACGGCTTTCGCGCCCGCATGGCCACCAATGGCGGACGCAAGGTGGTCAATGCCCGCCGCGCGCGCGGTCGCAAGAAGCTGAGCGCCTGACCGGGCTTATTGCCCGTGGAACGGCTGAGACGCCGCGCCGATTTCATCGCCGCAGCCGGCGGGGCTAAACTGGCCGGCCGCGCCTTCATTCTCCAGGCTTGCGCCCGCAACGATCAAGGCGCGCCCCGCATGGGTTTCACCGTTGCAAAGAAGGTCGGGACAGCAGTCGAACGCAACCGGATCCGCCGCCGATTGCGTGAGGTCGTGCGACGCTCGGCCACGGGGGCTTTTGCCCCCGGACACGATTATGTGCTGATCGGCCGGAGGGCGGCGCTGTCGGCGCCATTTCAAGAGCTGATGGCTGAGTTGTCAGGCGCGTTGCGCCGAATCCAACAGGGCACGACCAAGCGCAGCAGAGCCAAGCGCCTGCCCGCGGGCGCTGACGAGACCACGCGATGATGGAACACAAGAACACCCTGCTCGCTATCGTACTGTCGGGAATCGTGCTGATCGCATGGCAGTATTTCTTTGGACTGCCGCAAGTGGAAAAGCAGCGGCAGGCCCAGCAGCAGCAGGCGCAACAGCAAACGCCCCAGCCCGCACCGCAGCAGGCGCCGCCCGGCATGGACGGCCGCCCGCAGCCGCAAACAGCGCCTCCAGCGCCGGGTCAGCAGCCTGCTCAGACGCCGGGAGTCGCGCCGCAGATGACGCGCGCGGACATTCTCGCGCGCTCGCGCCGCGTACCGATCGAGACGGGAACCCTGCGCGGCTCGATCAATTTGAGCGGGGGACGCATCGACGACCTCGCGCTCACGCGCTACCGCGAAACTGTCGATCCGCGCTCGCCGCCGATCGTGCTGTTGTCGCCCTCAGGGACGGCGCAGCCGTTTTACGCCGAGTTCGGCTGGGTTGGCGCCGCCGGCGTCAATGTCAGCCTGCCCGGACCGCAGACCGAATGGCGGCAGGAGGGATCAGGCCCGCTTAGCGTCGGCCATCCGGCAATGCTCGTGTGGGACAACGGGCAGGGCCTCCAGTTCCGGCGCGAGATCAGCGTCGACGACAAATATATGTTCACGGTGAAGGACAGCGTCGCGAACACGAGCGGCGCGCCGGTCACGCTCTATCCTTTTGGCCTTATTTCCCGCCACAACACGCCGAAGACGGAAGGCTTCTACATCCTGCATGAGGGCATGATCGGCGTGCTCGGCGAGCAGGGATTGCAAGAATACACCTACAAGAACATCGAGGAAAAAAAGGCGGTCAGCTTCAAGGTGACGAACGCCTGGTTCGGCATGACCGACAAATACTGGGCGGCTACCCTCATCCCCGATCCGGGCGCAGCCATGCAGGCCCGGTTTTCGTTCAACGAGACTGGCAACCTGAAGAGCTATCAGACCGACTATCTGCTCGATGCGCGCCCGCTCGCGCCCGGCGAGACCGCGAACGTGACCTCGCGTCTGTTTGCCGGCGCCAAGGAGGTGGACACCATCGATCATTACGAACGGACACTCAATCTCAACCGCTTCGACAGGCTGATCGATTGGGGCTGGTTCTATTTCATCACAAAGCCGCTGTTTCAACTGATCGATTGGCTATATCGCCTGTTCGGCAATTTCGGCGTCGCCATCCTCGCGGTCACCGTCCTCATCAAAGCGGTGTTCTTCCCGCTCGCCAACAAGTCCTACGCCTCGATGGCGAAGATGAAGGCGGTGCAGCCGCAAATGATGGCGATCCGCGACCGCTATGCCGACGACAAGATGAAACAGCAGCAGGAGCTGATGGAGCTCTATAAACGCGAGAAGATCAATCCGCTCGCCGGCTGCCTGCCGATCGTCGTGCAAATTCCGGTGTTCTTCGCGCTTTATAAGGTGCTGTTCGTCACGATCGAGATGCGGCATGCGCCGTTCTTCGGTTGGATCAAGGACCTCTCCGCCCCCGACCCGACCACGATCTTCAATCTGTTCGGATTGATCCCCTGGGACCCATCGCACGTGCCGGTCCTCGGCCCCTTCCTCATGCTCGGCGTTTGGCCGATCATCATGGGGATCACGATGTGGCTGCAGATGAAGCTCAATCCGGCGCCGCCCGATCCGACGCAGAAGATGATCTTCGACTGGATGCCGCTCATCTTCACGTTCATGCTGGCGAGCTTCTCGGCCGGACTCGTCATCTACTGGGCCTGGAACAACACGCTATCGGTGATCCAGCAGTCGATCATCATGCGCCGGCATGGCGCCAAAATCGAGCTGTGGGATAATGTCAAGGCGATGTTCCCGAGCCGGAAGACGGAGTGAGCGGCCTCTTCACGTCACGCGAGATGTCCGCCGGGCGGCAATTATTCGCCGCCGACTGGACCTTCGCGCGGGCCGCCTCCTCGGTCGAAGCCTTGCCGCCAATGCGGGGCGTCGAAATCGCATTTGCCGGACGCTCGAATGTCGGCAAATCGAGCCTCATCAATGCGCTCACGGGGCGCAAGGCGCTCGCGCGCACCTCCAATACGCCCGGCCGCACCCAGGAACTGATCTTTTTCGAAGCCGGCGGGGCGCTGCGCCTGGTCGACATGCCGGGTTATGGCTATGCCGAAGCGCCGAAGGCGAAAGTCGAGGCATGGACGGACCTCATCCACGCCTATCTTGCCGGGCGCGCCAATCTCGCTCGCGTCTATCTGCTCGTCGATGCGCGTCACGGATTGAAGGGGGCGGACGAAGGAGTGCTCAAGACGCTCGACGCCGCGGCGGTGAGCTATCAGATCGTGTTCACCAAGGCGGATCGTCTAAAACCCGCAGCCCTCGCCTCGCTCGTTGAGGCCGTTGCCGCGGAGCTCGCCAAGCGCGCGGCCGCGTTCCCGCAGGCGCTCGTCACCTCCGCTCACGAAGGGACCGGCATCGCCGAGTTGCGCGCCGCCATCGCCCGCCTCTTGGCGGAGCGCGCACACGCATAGCAAGACGGCTCTTTCTCGGGCCCGTGAAGCGCGAGTTCGGAAACTATACTTCCGCGTTGCCGCACTCGGCGGCGCGTGAAACACTCAAATGCATCGCAAATTGGAGACCGACAATGAACGCGCTGGTTGTTTTGGCCGGTCTGATGGGCGCGGCGGGGATTTGGCTATCGGCCGCGGGCGCGCATTCCTATCCCAACGCCAAGCTCGACGTGGCGGGAACCATGCTGTTGCTCCATGCCGCCGCAGTCGCCGCGGCGGTCGCGCTGAATGCGCAGGGTCTTTTGTGGCGGCCGCTTGCGCTCATCGCGTCAGGCGGAATGGCGCTCGGCGCGGTTTTGTTCGCCGGCGATCTCGGCATGCGCGCCTATATGGGGAGCCGCCTCTTTCCCGGCGCCGCTCCGGCCGGCGGTTTTGTGCTGCTGTTGAGCTGGCTCGCGCTCGGCATATCCGCCCTCGTCGGACGATAAGGGGCGCTCTGCGCAGGCCGCCTCTTTCACGCAAGCCTTGGGCCCGCTAAAAGGCCTGACGCTCCCCGCCGAAAGCATTTTGCGCATGGCCTCGCGCAAAAGCGACAGCCGCTTTTGGGACCATGCGTCAGCGAGACAGATCATGACCGCCACGCCCTTCGACATCGCCCGCGTCCTCTCCGAAGCGCTCCCGCACATGCAGCGCTATGACGAGGAGATCGTCGTGGTGAAATATGGCGGGCACGCCATGGGCGAAGAGGACATGGCGCGCAGTTTCGCGCGCGACATCGTCCTGTTGGAGCAGACGGCGATCAATCCCGTGGTCGTGCATGGCGGCGGGCCGCAGATTCAGTCGATGCTGAACAAGCTCGGCATCAAATCGGAATTCGCGGCCGGTCTGCGCATCACCGACGCCGAGACGATCGAAATCGTCGAAATGGTGCTCGCCGGATCGATCAACAAGCAGATCGTCGGCTACATCAACGCCGCCGGCGGCAAGGCGGTCGGCCTGTGCGGCAAGGACGGCGACATGGTGCGCGCACGCAAGGTGACGCGCAGCATCGTCGATCCCGACGCCGTCAAGGGGCTGGAGACGCTGATGCCCGAGGCGGTGACGCTGAAGTTCATCGACAAGCCGCTGACCAAGGAGCAGACGGCGGAGCTGTTCCAGGTGCCGT
>WBZR01003283.1_pt1 | contig 14896 bp, 22 predicted proteins | sample 5204231 | NCBI WGS metagenome assembly WBZR01 (sample SAMN12412403, study PRJNA552823) | activated sludge metagenome | isolation source: activated sludge from anammox sidestream of wastewater treatment plant... | place: USA: Virginia | collected 2017-08 | reverse complement strand
ATTTGACCCGATGTCAGAATCCACTAAAAGAATGCGAGAACAAAACATTGCCGATCAAAAAGCGGTAGAAGGTTTGAATGTCTACGCTTGCCGGTATTCTGACTTGACCGAATTTGTAGTAACGAAAAATTTAGGCGACGCGCGCGCCTTGCGTCCCGATGCCGATTCGGTTCATGCTGCAACGCTAGTTGACTTGAAAATAATTGCGTTGCGGGCGCTGACGCTGAAATATTGATAGTTGTCATTTATTCAAACAATCGGAGCATTTATGTCACGGGTTACAACAAAGCAATTGCAAGCGGCCGTCAATAATCTTGCGCGGATCATGGGGCGATCTAGTGAGCCGTGGATCAAGCAAGCAAATGGTCAATGGATGTCTGTAAATGGTGCGCTCGTTTTGCATGAAGGTTCAAATGTCCATGGTCATGCGTGGAGCGTATCTGAAATGCACGGCACGGCCGGGAGCGAGAGTGCTATTCTGAAAGCAACAAATGCATCCGGCCTAATGGATGCGATTCAGGCATTTATCACGGGCTATGAGCATGGCGTAAAAGTCGGCAAGCGACTCGGTTAATGCGCTTGCGATCCCGGACCGTTTACCGTTTGCGCGATGGACGGCGCAGGGTAATTCGTCTCTTTAAAACTTGGCGCAACATGCGCGATCGTATTGGCGGATGTATTGGAACAAAAACAAGCGAGGGCCGTGCGCCGATATGGAAGGGGCTCCCGACCGATTTCCGTAACTTTACCGACTTTCGCGCATGGGCCTTGACGGCCGGATATAACCGGGAGCGTAATTCGCTGGATCGGATTGACGCCAATGGGGGATATGTGCGCAGTAATCTACGTTTCGTGACGGTTGCCGAGAATTCCCGCAAGTGTAAAAGCCTATGGGCGCGGCGTCCAAATGGTCAATTCGGTGTAGCGGACGATTGTCCGTTTTAATCCGTGGCGACTCGCAAGCGTAAATCGGCGCGCAAGTCTCGCGCTAAACCTTTTTCCGTCCCATCGTGGTACGCGAAGTTATCGCCTTACGAGCGCGCATTCAAAACAGCGCAATTGCGCGAGAAAGTCAAAACGCTTCGCCATTACAGCGACCGATTTTCCCCGGCAGCGGGATATAACATGCGCGACGTTCGCGGGCTATCGGCGAGCCGGATCGCGAGTATTGACCGGCATTATGCGGATTTGCAAATGCGACTGATGACGCCGCACGTTTCGTTTGTCGCAAGAAATAAAAAACTGGTGCGCGCGATTCAACGCCATGCGCCGCAAAAGTTTCCGAAACAATTTCGTTACTTGATCCCGGTAGACGATCCGGCGCATACCGTAGTAGAGCGCGCACGGGGCGGCACGTTTCGGATCGTGCGCACGCTGGCGGACGGCTCGAAAGTGACGGACCAATATTTCTATCTGCCGCGCAAACGATACGTGCGCGCGCCGCATGGCCGCGTGCGGACGTTCGATAATGTCATAGACGAATTGCGAGACATGCTGCCGAATATGCCTGAGGGCCGTTACGGCGTCATCATGGATCAGCATGGATTGATAGGCGACACGGCCGGTGACAAAGCGAGTCTACTTGCGCTGATGAGAATATGGGACCGTGATTATTCCAACGTGACCGGTAAAGAGCGCACGCCGACTGCGATTGTCGGATTCCAATATCTAGGCACGATGGAGCGCGCCGATTCAATAATGGACGCGCGCCGCAAGCAACGGCGAGAACTGCAACGCAATGTCAGGAATGAACGGGAGCGCGCGCGCCGCCGCTTGAGCAAGCGAGCACGCGCAACGGGACGCGGATAAAACGGCGCCCCGAGGTACGGGGCGCGAATGTAGTAACTAGGGGAATGCGATGAAACGAAACAAGTCTAAATCTGGTCCGGCAAATTTGTCAACCTTTTCCGCGCCGATGCGCGGTGAAGGTTAGTCGCGCTCGCCCGTTTTGGTCCCTAGATTGCGAGACGGACCCATTTCTCTATGGGCGCGTGCCGCAACCGTTTATTTGGGGGCTGTACACCGGGGCCGATTATCACGAATTCGCGGCCGCGCGCGACGTGGCGGATTACTGCGCGCGTCATCGGGCGATTGTTTACGCGCATAATGGTGGCAAGTTTGACTATCACTATTTGCGCGAGTACGTCAACGCCGATGAACCGATCATGATTATTAATCAACGGCTGGCGCGGTTCAAAATCGGCGATTGTGAATTTCGCGATTCAATGAATCTGATCCCTGCGCCGCTATCGGCCTTTCAAAAGGAATCGTTTGATTATGCGATTCTGGAAGCAAGCGAGCGCGACAAACCCGGCAACCGCGAGAAAATCCGGCACTATCTCAAAAGCGATTGTGTCAATCTGTATGACATGCTGGCGCGCTATTTCGAGAATTACGGGCGCGGACTGACGCAAGCGGGCGCAGCGATGAAAGCATGGGAAAAAATTGCGGGCGCGCCCGCGCCGCGCCAAACGGTCGCCGAATACGTCCGTTATCGGCCGTTCTATTATGGCGGTCGCGTTGAGTGTTTCGCGTCCGGTAATGTGGTACGGAATTTTTCGGTATTCGATATGAATAGTGCATATCCGCATGCGATGATGTCGGCTCATCCCTATTCGACCAAAGGCGAATTACTGACTACTCTCCCGGAAAATCAATTGCCGCAATGTCTGATCCGGTTGGAAGCGGTGAGCGCGGGCGCGCTGCCTTATCGTGAATCGAATGGCACGCTTTCGTTTCCAAATGATGACATCGCGCGTGATTACAGTGTCACGGGATGGGAAGTTCAAGCGGCGCTTGAAGCGAACGCATTAGATATTCGGCGCGTGGTAGAAGTTTACCGGTTCGCCGAATGCCGTGACTTTGCTCCATTTGTGGAGCATTTTTACGGACTTCGCAAAGTCGCAAAAGCGAATGGTGACAAGGCATCGGACTTGTTTGCGAAGATCATGCTAAATGGCCTTTATGGGAAATTCGGCGCGAATCCTGAGCATTATCACGAATACGTCATTGCGACCGGTGACAGTTACGGACGCTGGCAATCGGATGGATATGACCGCATAAAAAATTGGACTTCTGATCGTTTCCTGATGCGCCGTCCGTTGCGTGTGGAGCGACATCGCTATTACAACATCGCGACGGCGGCGAGCATTACCGGTTACGTTCGCGCGCGCTTATTCCGCGCCATGCGCCAATGCGGCGAGGTTCTCTATTGCGATACGGACTCCATTGCGGCCGGTCGGGCAGACACGCTTGAGACAGGTACGGAATTAGGTCAATGGAAATTGGAAATGGAGTGCGACGAATTCGCTATTGCGGGCAAAAAACTTTATGGATTCCATCGGCGCGGCGCTTCGCGCGATGACGCTGGTGCGTGGAAAATTGCCAGCAAAGGCGTGCGGATTGACAGCGCGAATATAATAAAAGCCGCGCGCGGCGGAACGGTCGAATACCGTCCGCAGGTTCCGACCTATTCGGCCTTGCGCGAGACGCCGATATTTATCAATCGAAATATTTCCAATACACTTGCGCCGTTCCGAAATTGAGCGTAATGTTGTGATGCGAGGGCAATATGGAATATATTGTAATCTTAACGGTCGCGGTACTGGTCACGTTACTAATCGCCGTTTGCATCGCGCGATTGATCGAAACTGCGCGGCGCGGCCCTATTTATCTGATTTACGATCGCGCGGAAGCGCAAGCCTATTTTGTGCGATTTCGCACGCTGACTCACGGCATTGCGTATGTAAGCGAGCATTTCCCGGATCGCCGTCTTGTCGTCGCTAACCCTACCGCGCGATTGCTCGAAATTGATCTTTGAAAAGAGACTTAAGCGATGAAATATTTATTCGATATTCTTGCCACGATCCGTCGCCTTGTTTCATGGCGCGCCATACCGCGTCCCGCTTCATCGCGCGGAATCCGCGAAAATTGGCGCTATTGGACATTGCATACCTATTTCGAGGATCGCGCGGAAGGTATGATTCAACTTGGTTATTTGCCGCAAAAATCCGCGCTCACTGAAGCGCGCGAATTCGGGCGCATTACGCATATTGATGGAGAACAAGGTTTTATTTTCGCGACTCGTGATCGTAAATAGTTTCGACCGCAATTTTGCGGCTTAATTGGAGAATAGAAAATGTCAAGCGAATCAGTCAATCTCATTCGGAAAATCGTGCCGCGCACCATCATGGAGTCGGCAATTCAGATTCCTGATGAACCGGTACACTTGTATTCGGTTTACGGTATCGTGACCGATGTCAAGGAGGGACATTCGGATTATGGCGATTACGTGAAACTGATCGGGCAGTTTGAAGCGACTCGCGTTGTGGATCGTGCCGTATTTCGCGCGCCCGTCGCATTCCTGCCGGAGCCGATGCATTCCATGATTGTTGGGGCGGTCAAGGCGGCCAAGACGAAAGATGGCGGCGGAGATGTCGTGGTGCAATTCGCGGCAAATGTCGGCGTCAAACCCGCGACGCGCAAGGGTGGCGTGGGGTATGAGTTCACTGTTTCGCCGATTGTGCAGCCTAGCGAATCTGATGCGCTCTCGCAGTTGCGTAATCAGGCCGCGCTTGCGCTGCCGAAACCGGAAACGAAAAAGAGCAAGTGATCTATTCGCGTGTCGTCTAATTGGCAGGACAACGGATTTTGAATCCGTCAATGCAGGTTCGATCCCTGCCGCGCGAAATTCTGGAAAGTAAAATGAATACCTTCACAGTAAATCTGGCAATGCATAATTGCTTACAATGCGCATATTCGCGTCATATAAATGACGCGGCTGATATTCGCGGTAAAACTGTCTGCATTCGTTATCCGCCGCAGGTGACTTCACTACCAATTCAAAACGGTTTTGCAAGTTTTCAGAATGTGCCGGTTGTTAACGAATCGAGCATATGTGGCGAATTCGCGTCAAAAAAATTCGATTGCAGATATTTGGATATCTGTCAATCGAGTGACCGGGAGACTAACTGATGGCCCGTCATCCTGCTAAAGATTTTGTGGACGCGGAAGTTATCACGGCGAGTGATGCGGGATATTCCGAAGAAGAAAATCTTTTCGCCAAATTCCGACAAGACGCGCAGGAAGATAATGCGCATCCCATGGTGCAAATTTGGCGTCTCGAAGTTGATCCGGTCACGAATCGGCCGCGCTCAAGCGATCTAGGCGAATTCTGCACCGATGTTCCGATGGATACATTCAAGCATTTTATGCACGTTCTGTCATTCATCCGGGACACTTACGGCGGCGGATATTATCGCGTCAAAGGTGGTATTCAATCTCCTGACGGGCAACAGCGCACGCATTTCACGCGCGTCTATCGGATTGCCGCGCCCGTTGACGCCAAGCGAGAAGCGCCCGCGAAGTCAAGCAATGATCTGGCCGCTACCTTGAAAGTATTTCAAGATGCCATGGCGCAGCAACGGACGGACAATGAAAACATGTTGCGCACCATGGTCACGATGATGCGCGGACAAAAACCGGACAATCCGTTAACGGCGGAGAAGATCGGTCAATGGGTCATTCTCGCGACGACAATCATGGGCCATATGAAGGGATTGTTCGCGCCCGCACAAGCGACGCCGCTCACGGACTTGACTGCACAAATATCGCAGTTTCGGGCGTTGAAGGATTTGCTTTCCGCTGAGACGGGCACGAATCCGACCAATGATGCGGATGTTCTGAATTCGCTGGTCAAAACGGTTGGGCCGATGCTGGCCGCGCTCGCGATGCAGCCCAAAGCAACAAATGCGCCCGTGGCGCTTCCCGCGCCCGCGCCTGCGCCGGCTTCCGCAGCATCCAAACCGATCATTCCTCCAAAGGAAGAAAACACGACTATGGACCCGCGCATTACCTTGTTTCGCTCCAAACTTTCCGATCTTCTCTCGGCAGCGGATCGTAAATTGTCGCCCGAATCGGTGGCCGATCTGGTATTGACTTCCATCAGCGATGCGGACGCCAATGCGTTACTCGAATTGATGGAGCAACCGGACATCCTTGGGCGCATTGAAACGCTTGAGCCGCGCGCCGTGGCGCATCGCGCGTGGTTGGAAGCATTTCGGGCCGCGATCATTGGCGCATTCGAGAATGAAACGGCGTCCCAAGATTTGACAAACGATCCCGCGCCCGGTTAATTTCGCGGCGACCGATTCGCCACATTCCTTGAAGCGGCCCTATCGGGGCCGCTTTTGTTTGGGGTTTCATGTTTGTAGAGCGCATCATTCCGCCCCGGCCGTCCCAATTGGGCGAGTTACCATCCGGGCGCGCGGGAACGGTTGAAACCTTGCGCTTGATGCGCTCGCGAGTACGAGCCGGTAAAACTAATCCGCATGTTCGCGCGCAAGCGTTGACACTGATCGCCGACTTGCCCGCCAAACAATATGGACGCGAAATTGCGCGCATCTTTGAATTCGTGCGCGACCGCATTCGCTACACCCGTGACGTGCGCGGCGTGGAAACCTTGCAGGAACCGTGGATCACGCTTGCCGATAGAGTCGGCGATTGTGATGACAAAGTAACCTTGCTCGCGGCATTGCTCGAAAGTGTCGGGCATCCGACTCGCGCCATTGCGATCGGACTTTCGGGCGCGCCCTTGTCGCATGTATACCTTGAAACCCGACTTGGACCGAAATGGATTCCGCTTGATGCGACCGAATCGTGGTCGGCCGGTGTCGTGAAATTCAAAGGGGTCACGTCGCGTTACGTGCAGGACTTTTAAGATGTACTCTTTCAATACCGCGCCGAATATCCGTGAAGGGCTTGCCGGTTGTGTCAATCCGCTGCGCGGCGATGAATACAGCGCGCTCGGTTCCTTGCCCGAGAACGAAAGCAAAATCGGTCCGACCGGTATCGCGTCGCATTTTACAAACGCAGCCATTGCGGATTTGCCGCTGCCGAAATATCCGCCGCTCAAATGGGCGAGCGCGGCCGATCAAGGCGTAAAAGTCGCTTTCCCGTATGAAATTCCGCCGCCGCATTACACCGGTAATCTATGGTGGCACGGCGGGCGCGCAATCCTGAATGCCGGTCAACCGCGCTGGCTCAATGATCCGCGCGAGTATCTACGTTCCGCAATGGTCGATTCCGACTGGGATGCGGTAGAAAAATGGACGGTGTGGCAAGTCGCGAACGGTATGACCTATCAGGGATTGACCGAATTCCTGTTCAGTGTCTACAAGTATATTGGCGGTAGCGCATCTCCCCCGGTTTATCTGCCCTTCTCGCGTGCGGATTATGAGACGTTCTATCGCAAGTTCAAACGCTTTGCGAACGGCGACCCGGCCAGTGAGCGTTGCATTGATGACACGCGAAAGAAAATTGAAAAGTTCAACGCTAATCAAGTGAAATACGGCAGCGGCGGGCGCGTGCCTTATCAATTGATGATCGGCGTTTGCCCGACTCGCGGCGTATGGTGGCGGGGTTTTCTCATCATGGCAGCGGCGGTTGCGGCGATCTACGGCGGCGCGACTTTGATCGCCAATATTGCGGCCGGTTCGGGCACGGCGGGCGCGACGGGCGCGGCGGGCGCGGCGGGCGAAGCAGGAAGTACAGCGGCCGGAAGCGCAGCAAGTGTGGCGAGTACAGCAACGACGGCGGGCGCGGCCAGCGCGGCCGAAATGGCCGTTATTCCCGGTGTACTTGAAACCGTGACTATTACCGCTGCGCCGATTACAGGCGGCATTTCGCTCGCAACGGCGGGCACGCTCGCGGCGGGCGCGGCGAGTATCCTGTCATCGCTACCGCAAAGTGTGACCGATGCGTTAGCGCGGCCGATTGACACCGGTTCGCAAACATCTAGCGATAGCGCAACAGCAACGCAAGATGCGACATCCGCAACCCGTTCGGTGCTGGATCAAGCGATTGATTGGCTGAAACAGCAAGGGCTCACGTTAACGAAAGAGCAATTGACCGGTTGGCTATCGCAATTGTTGGGCCGCGCGCCGACCAACGCGGAATTAGGCTATGCCAGTGATGCGGCCGTGCCGCGCTCGACAACTAATAACCTATCGCGGTATCTTCCCGTTCTAGGACTCATTTTTGCGAGCGCGATCTTGCTGCCGGAAAAGAGGAAACGATAAATGTACGTTCCATTAAGCGGCGCATTCACGCATTCGCGCGCACAAATACGGCGACCCGTTAAACTTGCCAATCAACGCCCCGCTTTCATGCGCCGCGATTACTCACCTTTGGGATTTTCGGGCGAAATAAAGGGCGAGCCTACGGAACAGCAACTATTGGCGCGCGGCGCGCATGCGCAAAACTTGCGCAACATCGCGCGAGCGCAGCAGCAAGCGAACGTGACGGGCGGACCCGTTCCGGTGACGTTACTTTCGCCCGTCAATGACGCGGGACAATTGACGGTCGGCGCATCATTGCCGCAAGCGACTACCTTAATGGCGCGGCAAGGTACGCTTACGACCGGTCCTTATGGCGGCGTGACCAGTGTCGCGCCCGTGACACCTATTCCGGTCGCGCCAGCGGATCAATCTCCGCCGCCGCAAACTCCATCCATTTCGAGCGCGCCGGGACCAACGTCAACGGGCGGCGCTTCGGGAACAACGGCAACGGGCGGCACTTCGGGACCAACGCCAACGGGCGGCACTTCGGGAACAACGCCAACGGGCGGTGACGCGGGCGGCGCAGGAAATTCGACCGTTCAGACACCGAATGCGGACGCGCTATCGCCACCGATCAATTTTTCACTGCCGATTGATTTTTCGCTGCCCGGACCGTTGCCTATATCTCCCGATGCTTCGGGCGATAGCGAGCGCATTGAAACGACTACGATTGAAACAGCGGGCGCAAACGGCCCATGGTGGCTGATCGCGGCAGCGGTTGGCTTGTACTTTTTGATACGCAAAAGGCGAATGACATGATGCCGACACAAACAAGCGTTGCGCAGTTTTTCGATTGGCTACGCGCGAGTATGCCCGGACTTTATTCGGAAATTCAGCGGCGCGGTGGTGCGCTCGCGGCCATTGATTTCGGCGCGATCCTGTCGAATGTCAAGGATTTGGGCGCGCAGTATCTCCAATACGATGCGCAGCGGCGTTTGCTGAATGCGCAGCTTGACCGCGCCCGCGCGGGACTGCCGCCATTGGATGCCGGTCAATACGCGCCCGGTATCAATGCGGGAATCGCGACCGATACTCGCAATGATATTACCATGTGGCTTTTGATCGGTGGCGCGGCGTTGATCGCGGTCATGATGCTGCGCCGGTAATTCCATGCGGGATTTCGCCGACAAACTGCCGCCTAAATCGCAGCGCGCGATAGATGAAGTGTTGCGCATCGCGATTTATGCCATTGGCGGTTATCTCGCCGTCAAGGCATTTCAGGCGGTCACGTTTGTCGGCGAATTGCCGCAAAAGTCTCTCGCCGCATTGAATTCGGTCGGCGGCGCGCTCGGTTCCGGGTTATTCAATATCCTTCACCCTGATACTACGGGCGAAATGCTCTATTACACGATCACTTTCCCGGACGGGAAGCGACACGCGATCGGATCATTGACCGTCAATACCGATGGACAATTCAGTTATGCGGGAGCGCGCTACCAAATGCTAGTCGGCAAAGACGGCATGCGATACGCGGCGAAATTATGAGAAAAATTCCCGGCAGCGCGCCCTTTTTCATTGTCGGTATCAATCGCGGATTGCGAGGATATTGGACCGGCAAATTTTTCTCGACCAATACGGCCGATGCTGTACCTTTCGAGAATCAACGCATCGCGACCAATGCGTTGCTCAAGGCGCGCAAAACGCTTGCGGAACAGGGCGGTTGGGCGCAAGCGGTCAAGGTAAAACTCGGCATCGTCGCGCACGATGCGGATTATGGCGAGAATCCTGCTACGCGAAGTCAAGCGAGAATGCACCGCGCCTATCGCGCGGCCGTTGCCGCTGACAAGAAATTTGCGCGCGAACTGAAACGGCAATTTGGTCGAAATGCGTCCGTTGCCCGTTATCGCGTCAGTATGCACAATGAATACGATGCGCGCACCGCTAAAGCCTATCGGCAATTCGTGCGCGCCAATGATCGGAATTTGAAAGAAGCGCGGCGGGAGAATCCCGCCCCGCGCATCGCGTGGCAATACTTTCCGGGCAGCAAAAGTTACAAGGTAACGACTGGCGGATATGGCGCTTATCGCGTCACGCGATCGCGCGGCAAATGGTCTCTGATGACCGAAAAAATCGGCGAAGAACCGTTAGTAATAGGCGCATTCGATTCCAAACGGGAAATCGAAAATTATCTCACTCGTTTAAGACAAAACCCGGTGCCGCCGCTGCAATCGAAAATAGATGCGGCGGGGCGCGCGTACTCGGAATTTACCGGTCACCCCGTCAAGGGCGCGCGGCGCGTGAACGTCAAAAACTTCCGCGTAGGCTGGCCGCTTGGCAAACTTGACGGCGTTATGTATTCTACTGTTCGCGACGGAAAGGCGGAAAAATATATTCACCGATTCCGGTCGCGGTCCCGGCCGCTTTTGGCTGTCAGTTCTGACGGGACACAATTAGGAATTGTCGGCGGGCAATTTCAAGTTACTGAGGCAGGAATTGAAGATTCCTGAATGTCATGCCTGAAATTCTGCTCGTAAACCCCAAGCATCGTAAGCGCAAACCGTCAAAGCGACTCAAGGCGCGGCGCGCGAAAAATACGATCAAGGGATATTATCCAAACCCGACAAAAGGAAACCGTCACATGGCCCGCAAGTATCGCAAGCATCGCACTCGCAAACATCACACACGCCGTCGCAATCCATCCCTGCGCAATATCTCGTCCGTCGCGCTCGGACAATTGCAAACGGCCGCCTTTGGCGCGGTTGGCGCGCTCGGACTTGACGTACTCTATGGATACGGCAAGCAATGGCTGCCCGATAACATCGCGGCCAACAAATATGCGTCTCTCGCCGTGAAAGCGGCGGGCGCGGTCGGACTCGGACTGGTCGCGAATCGTTTCGCGCCCGGACGCGGTTCGCAAATGGCGGTCGGCGCGTTGACCGTCATGCTGCACGGACTTGGCAAGGAATTCGCGCAAGCGCAGTTCCCGAATCTGCCGCTTTCCGAGTATCTGACTTACGCGCCGCAATCCGGCGAAATTGTCGGGCAGTTGAACGGCGTGAATGACACGCAGGACTTTTCCTATGATCGAAGCTTCGCGACCGATTCGGGGCTTGGCGAGTACATGAGTTAATCGGCACCCTCACTTACACCGAAAGAGGTATCTAAAATGAACGGCACTGGTCAGTATCGCGTTGGCGGCAATCCGCCCGCACTTGGCGATCTCTCCCGCTTTGATGTCAATCGCGCGGGCGCGGTCGAAGCAATCTGGAATCCGCTCTATCACCGTCAGATTTATGCGGCGGCGGGCCAAACGCAATTGACGTTTTTCCAGACACCGAAAGGCGCGGCGGCAACGCCCACATTCGGCTCGACCAATATGCTTGCGGCCGGATCACTTCCGACCCCGCAGCAGTTCCTTTGCACCGGCATTCAGGTGCATTTGCGCTCCCCGGCCGTGCCCGGTCGTCAAGCGGCAAACGTGACGGCGGTCGCGACCAATTGGAACAATATGGATGCCGCGCTGGAATCTCTTTCATGGCTCGATTTCCAGATCGGCAGCAAAAGCTATTCCATTGACGGGCCGCTTTCCAAGTTTCCGCCCATGTTCGGACTCGGCGGCGTGGCAGCGACGGCGATTTATGCGGCCGCCGCGCAAACTTCATTGGTCGATTACGCGAAAGCGTCCGGGCGGTATTACGCAATCTCGCCCGTGCGCATTCCGGCGAATCAGAATTTCAGCGTCACGCTGAATTGGACGGCCGCACAAGGCATCGCGGCAGAATCGTATATCACGACCGTTCTTGACGGTTATCTCTACCGTCTGTCGCAGTAAGCGACAACGCCCGCGCATCGGGCAGCAGGTTTTCCGGCCGGGAAGATGCGCTTCCCGGCCACCGGGCATAAAGGATATTTACCATGCCAACCGTTAACGAAATGCTGTCGCAAATGGCGTCACGCATTGCGCAGCTTGAACGTCGCTCAACCGCTGATAATTCCATGGCGGGCTACGGCTCGCGATTCATTGAAACCGGGCGACGTGATTTTTACGCTTATCAGGCCGCTTTCACGAATCTTGCCGCAACCGTTGGCGCGCAAGCGACCGACATCGTGTCCATTGAAGCGGACGCGAATTTCTACCTGACCAAAATTGCGGGTAACGGACTGATCGGCGATGATGCACCGGTCGTTGCGCCCTTTGGCGTCATTCCGGGTGTCTCGGTTCAGATCAATGATACCGGTTCCGGCCGCAATCTTTTCAATGAACCGGTACCGCTCGCTGCCATTGCCGGTCAAGCGGGATTGCCTTTCGTACTCGATTATCCGCGCTTGATTCATCGCAATTCGACACTGCAAGTCACCGTTTCGCAATTGACTGACAATGCACTTTACTCGGATATTTTCATCACGTTTATCGGGTTCAAGGTATATCCGGGCGGGTAATCCGCGCGCCCTCGCGAGCCCTCGCACCCTCACGCGCGGCGTTTGGCTGTATCGTAAAACAGCCGCTTGAATGGAGAATGAATCATGCCGGCCGTGACTATCACCCGTAAATTTTCCCCCAGTCCGGGCGGCGTGGGGCAACAGCGTGCGCGCGGCGACGAAATTTATAACCCGTTGCTACCACCGATTCAGGAATACAAGAATCGGGATTTCGCGAGCGATGGAATTATCCAAATTGTTGCGAATGTCGCGCAAAACATCCTGCAAGCGAATCGCAAGCGGCGGATGATTATCATTCAGAATCTTGATGGTGCAAACCCGGTATTCATCGGACTCGGATCCGTGCCAAGCGTAGGCGGCGGCGTACAATTGCTGGCGGGCGGAAATATCCTTCTGGATTATGTTTGTCCGTACAATGATATTTACGCGATTTCGGGATTTAATCTGTTGCTGTACGTATCACAAACCCTTTTCCTGAATGACTAACCATGGGCGAAATAAATAACCCTACAGGCGGTGGCGGCGGTGGCGGCGGTTTGACTGTCACGCAATTCGATGTCGGCACTCTAGGTATTCCCTCTATCGCGCAATTGTCTCCTTTTACGGGAAATCTTCTTAGCGCAAACTTGATGGGGCAGAAGATAGCGGGAAATTCTTACGGCGCGAACATGCGCGATATAGGGGATATTAGCATCGCCGCTGGAGGAAGCGCTGATCAGGCCGACCCCACATCCGCCGTACCAATATTCAGAGTGCAAAGACGAGCTTATACAATCGCTAGCGGGGCTTCTGGTAATTCAAGAGACGTTAACGGATTTACTTCAAGGTTCGCCCGAACAAGCAATGGACCTTTTTTCCCATGGATTTTATGGTATAGGTTCGGATTAGGGAACGTTAATCAGAAAAATGACGGACGATTTTTTATGGGGGCTGCACCAAATTCTGATTTGGATGTAACGGCAGCTGGTGGGGTAGGGGCATTCGTTAATGTTGCAGGTATAGGTAAAGAAGATGCCGATGCCAACATTCAATTTATCTACAATGATAACGCGGGACTTGTTACGAAAGTAGACACCGGATATGTCTACGCAAATAGTCTTACTACAATTTTTGATTTGTTCGTCTCATTTAACGGAACCGATGTAGCAATAAGATTGGATGATTTAATCAATACTGTAACTTCAAGCAATAGCGCTAATGCCAACATTCCATCATTGGATACTAGGCTTAATCTACAATTCGCTTTGGGCGGCGGAAGCCTAAGCGCAGGATTTGCTACTTTGTGCTTGTGCCAAGCCTGTTATTATCAGCCAATAGGGTAAATTTATGACTGAACTTGATTCACTGAAACCGCGCCGCAAAGCGCGACCCTCGAATTCGGTCGCATACGGGGCCGGTGTCGGCGCGCCGATCGCGGTCCTGATCCCGTTCATTGCGGGACAATTCGGCGTGAGTATCGGCGCGGAAGTCGCAGGCGCAATCGGCGCGCTGGTCACGTCCGTCATTTCCTATTTCCCGCGCGGCGGGCGGAGCGACTAACATGCAAGCGAAACATTGGGCAGCAATCGTCGCACTCGCGTCACTGACCGCGTGCGCGAGCATTCCCCCGGCCGTGCAAGATGCGGCCGGAACGCTCGCATACAAACCGGATGTCGCGGCCGATTACTTCATGGATGTCTGCCAGCGCACGCGCGCGGAGCAAGCCGACATCATGAAGGAATTTAATGCAGCAATCTATCCGCACGTCATTCAATTGGCTTGCGGCCCGGAAAACGCGCCCGCTACACCGTGAAACGTGACACGAAAACCGCACTGCTATTCGGATTGATCCTGCTAGGCGGTGCATTACTCGCCATGAACGCGCCAAAAATCGCAAGTCTCATCCGGGGAATCCGCAATCATAATCCCGGCAACATCGTGCGCGCCGGAATCAAATGGCAAGGCATGGCAGCGGATCAATCAAGTGATCCGCGCTTTGTCGTGTTCACAAGCGCGGAGTATGGCATTCGCGCGCTCGCGCGAGTGCTACGAAACTATATCGCGCAAGGGTATAACACCGTCGCCAGCATCATCGCACGGTACGCGCCCGCGTCCGAAAATGATACAGCCAGCTATGTCAACGCGGTCGCGCGATCGCTTGGCGTCTCGCCGAATCAGCCGCTTAATTTCGACCAAAGCAAAACCGCACTCGTCAACGCGATCATTCGACATGAGAATGGTGTCAATCCCTATAGCGCCGACACGATTGCGCGCGGCATCCAAATGGAACTATCATCATGAACGTGAACCGCGCCCCGTTAAGTTACCGCGTCAAAGCGGGAGACACGCTTGCCAGTATCGCCGAGAAATTTTACGGCGATTTCAAGCAATGGCCGTACATCGCCGCGCTAAATAATATC
>WBZR01003281.1_pt1 | contig 14908 bp, 14 predicted proteins | sample 5204231 | NCBI WGS metagenome assembly WBZR01 (sample SAMN12412403, study PRJNA552823) | activated sludge metagenome | isolation source: activated sludge from anammox sidestream of wastewater treatment plant... | place: USA: Virginia | collected 2017-08 | reverse complement strand
GGCACCGACAGCCACCCCCACCGTCACTTCGGTGGCCACGGCCACCACGAGCCCTGGGGCCGGCTCCTCGCCCGTGAGCAATGCGACAACGGTGGATGCAAGGACGACACCCGTGGCAACGACGGCAACTGCCCCCAGTCCGACCACCATACCATCACCCACAGCATCCACCGCCAGCACGGTGACCACGATAGCGACGCCGGCCCCGGCAACGCCGACACCCGTTCCAGCCACGCCCACGCCGGCGCCGCCAACACCGACCCCAACCGAGGCGGGCCCATCGCTGCCAATGTCGGTAAACGTCGGGGTTTCGAACCAGACGAACAAGTTCATCCCGGCGAACATCCATGTCGCGGTGGGCGGGCAGGTCCACTGGGAGTGGTCGGGGGATAGCTACCACGATGTAACGGCGGCGGGCTTCGACGGGCACCCCGACCCGGTGAAATCAGCAGCGTTCTCCGTCACGTTCCCTTCGGCGGGGACGTTCGCGTACGTCTGCTCGGTGCACAAGTCCACGGGGATGGTGGGAACGGTGGTCGTGGGCTCGTAGTCCGCGAATGGGACCCGGCATGGAGGCCCGCCCGAAAGCGGGTCTGTGTCGTGCGGCGCGGCCCGGATAATCAGCGTTTGCGGACTTTGACGGCAGTACCGTAGGCGCAGATCTCAGTCCAGGTGGTGCCCATCTCGGAGGTGTCGAAGCGCATGGCGAGGATGGCGTTGGCGCCCTTGGCCTCGGCCTCGGCGACCATGCGTTCCATCACCTGGTTCCGGCTGTCGGTGAGTGCCTGCGTCATGCCCTTGAGTTCGCCACCGAAAACGGACTTGATGCCCGAGCCGAGCTGGGAGAACGCGTTACGTGAGCGGACTGTCAGGCCGAAGACCTCGCCGAGGACTTCGACCACTTCGTAACCGGGGAGGTCGTTCGTGGTAACGATCAGCATGCGGAGAAGGTACGCCGGCGGCGAGCATGATGGTAGCTGCGGCTGGAGCGGGTGGCCCGGCGGGATGACGTGCTGCCGAAGGTCATCTCGGTAGCTGGCGAGGTGGGGGCGGATGCGCTCGCGCTGGCAACTTCGAGCCACCGCCTGAACCGGCGGCTCTGGGGCGGGAGCACAGCCCTCTCCCTGCTTGCACAGTCACCAATCCCGCTGATCGTCGTGAGCCGGCTGTAACAGCCCGGGGCGAGGGCCAGCGATGTCCGGGCGATTAGAATGCCGCCAGGAGGTGGACCGTGGAGTACGGGATTGCACTCGCGCCGGGGCCAGAGAGCTGGCAGGTTGTGAAGCGAGCCGAGGAGCTCGGCTTCGACTACGCGTGGTTCTACGACACGCAGTTGCTTGCTGCCGATGTCTTCGTTGCCATGGGCGCGGCCGCCGTGAAAACGGAGCGGATCAAGCTCGCGACGGGTGTCCTCATCCCGTCGAACCGGATAGCACCGGTTGCTGCGAACGCCATGGCTTCGCTGAACGCGATGGCCCCGGGACGCATCGTCCTCGGGGTAGGCACGGGATTCACGGGCCGGAACACGATGGGGATGCGGGCGATGCGGCTGCGCGAGTTGGCGGAATACCTGCGAATCGTGCGCGGGCTGTGGGCAGGCGAAACGACCGAGTGGGAGTTCGAGGGGGAACGGCGGAAGATCCGGTTCCTCAACCCGGAGTTGGGGCTCATCAATATCGAGACACCCATCCCGGTGCACATTTCAGGCTTCGGGCCGAAGTCGCGCCAATACGCGGCCAGGTCTGCGGAGGGCTGGATCAACTTCGTGGGGCCGGTCGCGAACGCACTCCGGCAGTCGGAACAGATGGCGGAGGCGTGCCGTGCGGCGGGCCGGAGCGTCTCCACCTGTTACCGGACAGCGTTCACACTCGGGGCGGTGTTGCGGGAGGGAGAGGGCCTGGCGAGCGCGCGCGCAATGGCACAGGCGGGGCCGCTCGCCGCGGTGGCTCTCCACTCAGTCATCGAAAGCGGGGCTCCAACGGATGCGCTGCCAGAGCCGATCCGGGCACTCGCCGGGGAGTACCGGCGGCTCTACGAGGGATACGAACCGGCCGATGCGCGCTATCTCTCGCTGCACCGGGGCCACCTCCTGTTCGTGCGTCCGGACGAGGCGAAGTTCGTAACGCCGGACCTCATTGCAGCGCGGACTTTCACGGGGACGCGGGCAGACCTACGCGACCGGGTACGTGCGCTTGCGGAGGGCTACGACCAGTTCACGGTCCAGCTGATCCCCGGGCAGGAAGGGGCGACCGACGACTGGGCGGACGTGCTCGCCGAGGTCTAGGCCAGAGCCATTTATTGCAGGAGCGATAGGCTATCATAATAAAGCAGAATTAGGTGGAGCAAACGGCAAAACTAAATTGACACTTTGGAGCCCGCGCTCGTAGGCTCGGTGGATATGGTTCAGAGCGCGCTGACGTACCTTCCCCCGACGCGACAGCAGTTACTTACCGAGATTCGCCGCCGGGGTGAGGCACGCGCGGAGGACCTTGCGGTAGCGGTCGGTATTACGGTGGGCGGTGTTCGCCAACAGCTCATGGCGCTCTACGGCGACGGTCTGGTCGTCTACCGCGAGGCGGCTGAAGGCCCAGGCCGTCCGAAACACTACTATCGGATCACGCCGAGTGCTGAGGCCCTGTTTCCGGATGAGGCCCGCGATCTCCTGACTCAGCTGACTGCCCACCTCGATGGGGTTGCACCTGAAGTACTCGAGGAGTTTCTCGCGGCGCACCGGGCGGAGATGCGGCGGCATCACCCCATTGCGCAGGATGCCACGCTGCCCATCGAGCGGCGGTTACAGGCGATGCTGGCGGCGTTCGAGGGCCAGGGGTTCATGCCCGAACTCGAACACGCCGAAGATGGGAACTTCTACCTCAACCTCTACCACTGCCCGCTCTTCCAGTTCGTGAAGGGCAGCGAGCGCGTATGTGAGTTCTCGAAACAGGCGCTGGAGGACGTGGTTGGCCCCGGTACACGCCGGGTCGCCTGGCGGCGCGAAGGCGATCCACACTGCGCCTATCGCTTCACCCTGCCGATGACCTGCGCTGACTCGTAGATGCTGGACCACGGCGCCGGCAGCCGGAGTTCCTGACGACCATGACGCTGCCATCGCCACTCGATGCACTACCCACGACGCGACGTGAGATCCTCATGGCGATAAAAGTCGCCGGCGAATGCGGCGCCGAACAGATCGCCGCCGACATCGGTATCAGTGCCGGGGCCGCGCGGCAGCACCTGACGGCCATGCGCGCCGCACGGCTGGTGGGTCTGAGGGAATCACGCGAGGGTCCTGGCCGGCCGCGCCATCTCTACTTCCTTACACAGACTGGGGAGACGATGTTCCCCCGGAGCAACAGCGCCTACCTGAACGGCGTGCTGACGGCTGCCTCGGAGCTCGACTCGAAGCTCCCGGAGGCGCTGCTCCTGCGCATGGGGCGGCTGAGGTATGAAGGGCAGCGCGCGCAACTCGACCGGCGGAGCATCGCCGAACGCCTCGATCTGCTGCGGGAGATGTTTGCTGCGGAGGGCTTCTTACCGATCGTCACCCGGCAATCGGAGGATCGGTACGAACTGACACTCTGTCACTGCCCGATCATGGAAACGGCGGTGGCCTTTCCGTCGATCTGCAAGGCGAAGCTGATCTACGTGGGTGATTCCGTGGGTGTGCCGGCGTTTCGCGCCGAGCACCGGTTGGAGGGCCAGCGGATATGCAGGTTTGTCGTCGACGCGGGAGGGGATTCGAGTTACGCTAGGGAGAACTTACTTTAGCACTGATACAGGATTCTTATGAGGCTATGTCAGTGCTTGTGATAGTGTTCACATATGCAGTCACCGCTCGACACTCTGCCGGCCACGAGACGGAAACTCATCATCGCATTGCGCATGGATGGTGAGCTTTCTTCGGATGAAGCGGCGAGCCGGCTCGGGCTTTCACCGGGAGCGGCGCGCCAGCACCTCATGGGGTTGCGGGCGGCCGGGCTGGTATCACTGCGCGAGTTACGCGACGGTCCGGGGCGCCCTCGCCACCTGTTCCGCCTCACTCCCGAGGCAAACACCCTCTTTCCACGGGCGAATGCAGCGTTCGTCAAGAACTTGCTCGCGGCGGTGGCCAAGACGCCGGATGAGGTTCGCGCGGTCGTGAACCGGATGTGCGAGATGCAGGTTGCGAAGGTTGCGGATCAACTGGAGGGGAAGCCCCTGGGGGAGCGACTGGAGCTCGTGGTGCAGGCGTTTGAGCACGATGGGTTCCTCCCTGCGATGCGCCAGCTACCGGACAAGCGCTGGCAGCTCAGCCTGTTCAACTGCCCCCTCCTCGATATTGCCGAGGACTACCCGGCCTTTTGCGACGCCGAAGTGAACTGCGTCGCGCGGATGGCGTTCGCCAGGGTGGAGCGTGTCGGCCTCCGGATCAGCGGGCAACGCGCCTGCACGTACCTGATTGGTCCAGAGCAACCAGAATTGCCCGTGACCAACAACCACGCTCCGACAGTCTCCGAACCGGTGACCGTTTAGCAACAGCTGATCCGCTGCTTGCCATGCAGGTGCCGCGAGATGTGTCGCGTTGCCCGGTTCGCGTCATCCTTAAACCGGAGATAGGGCCACACGGGCGACGAAGCATCCCACGGTGGACGTTCGAGGCGACTCGCTGGTGTATCGTTCGGGCGATGACAGTACCGGCGATCGATGTCCGCGGGCTGCGCGTGATTCGCGGCGGGAATGTGGTATTGCCGGGGCTATCTCTCGAAGTCGCTGCCGGGCGCATCACCGGGTTGCTCGGGCGAAGCGGGTCGGGGAAGACGACGTTGATGCGGGCGATCGTCGGGGCGCAGGTGGTGGCCGGCGGGGAGGTCCGGGTTCTTGGCCTGCGAGCAGGCTCGGCGGCGCTTCGTTCCCGTGTTGGATACGTCACGCAGGCGCCGTCGGTCTATATCGACCTGACGGTCGAGCAGAACCTCTCCTATTTCGCGCAGGTGCTGGGGGCGGACCGGGACGCAGTGCCCCGCACAATCGGGCTGGTGGGGCTCGCAGGCTTCGAAGGCCGCCAGGTGAAAGCCCTCTCCGGTGGCCAGCGTGCACGGGTCTCGCTGGCTACGGCCATGCTGAATCAGCCCGAGTTGCTGGTGCTCGACGAGCCGACGGTGGGCCTCGACCCCGTGCTGCGTGGCGAGCTCTGGGAGACCTTCCATGCGCTCACGGGTGGTGGCACAACACTCCTCGTTTCGAGCCACGTGATGGACGAGGCCGACCGCTGCGACGACCTGGTGCTCCTGCGGGATGGCGGTGTGCTGGCGACTGGAACACCGGAGGAGCTGCGCCAGCAGACCGGGCGCGAGACGATCGAAGGGGCGTTCCTTGCGCTCATCAACAAGCGGGCAACGGAGGCTGCCGGGTGACGCCTCGAAACGTGAGGGCGACGAGTGTGCGCGTGCTGCGACAGCTCGAACACGACCCGCGCACGGTGGCGCTGCTCATTGTCGTGCCGGTGGTGCTGATGTTCCTGGTGCGCTGGGTTTACTGGAGCCAGGAGCCGATCTTCCAACGCATCGGCGTCCCACTACTCGGCATCTTCCCGATGACCTCGATGTTCCTCGTGACGTCGATCACGATGCTGCGCGAACGTACGACGGGGACGCTCGAACGGCTGCTCACGATGCCGATGGGCAAGCTCGATCTGCTGCTGGGGTACGCGCTGGCGTTCGCGCTGCTCGCCGTGGCGCAGGGCGTCATCGTATCGGTGGTCGCATTTGGAGTGCTGGGCCTCGATGTTGAGGGGGCGCGCTGGGGTGTGATCGCCCTTGCGGTGCTGAATGCCGTGCTGGGGACAGCGATGGGGCTGTTCGTCAGCGCGTTCGCGACCACGGAGTTCCAGGCCGTGCAGTTCATGCCGATGTTCCTGCTGCCGCAGATGTTGCTCTGCGGGCTGCTGGCTCCGCGCGACCAGATGTTTCGCGGGCTGGAACTCCTCTCGGACATCCTGCCCATGACCTATGCGTACGATGCCCTCGTGCGTGTGGCCAGGGGCGACGGTCTCACTGGCGGTCTTTTCGCGGACATCGTCATCCTGGCCGGCATGGCGTTCCTCTCGCTCGCGCTTGGCGCGGTCACGCTGCGGCGGCGGACGCTGTAAGGAATCCCCGGCGGGCAACCGAGGGTTGATCTGGCGCCACCGTTCCCCCTCGGGGCGGATACACTCTGGGGAGATGTCCGATTCGACGCCGATCCAGCCGCTCCTCGCCCTGCTCGATGACCTCGAGGGTGATTGGACGAAAGCCGTGTTCACTCACCCACCGGCTGATGGCGCGAAGTGGGAGAAGCTGACGGCCGAACCGGTTTCGCTCGCGGCCGGGCGCGCGGCGAAGGTGGTCACGACAGGAGGGGGCCGGGTTACGACGACGACCGTCGAGGCCGGTGGCTGGAAAGACCGAATCCACGACATCCTCCAGGCCGGGCCAGCGCACATCAACGTCTTGAGCGCGGCGGGGGACTGGCATGCGCGGCGTGCAAAGAGCGGCCGCTGGCTCGTGAGCCGGGGCAAACCGTCGAGGGAGCGCGCACTGGCGGCGGCGCATGACCGGGCGGCGAAGCATCCGCTTTCGGCGGACGACCCGAACGTCCGGGTGCTGTTCATCGAAATCGGACTCATCAGCCATAGCGGGCAGTTGCGTGGCGAAGCAGCGGCGAAACACCGGCAGGTGCAGCATTATCTCGAGCTGCTGCGGCCGCTGCGTGTTCTCAAGCAGGCGCCGGGGAGCCGGTTACGAATCGTCGATGCGGGGTGCGGGAAGGCATACCTGAGCCTCTCGCTTTACCTGTTCGCCCGGCAGCTCGGGCTCGAGCCGGAGCTCATCGGGGTCGACCGTGCGGGTGGGGTGCTCGCGGACGTTGAGCGGAGTGCGCGGCGCCTGGGGTACGAGCAGGTGGGGACGGTGGCTTCGAGCATCGAGGAGTTTGCAGCGACGGGGGCCGACTGCGACCTGCTCATCAGCCTCCATGCGTGCGATACAGCGACCGACGAGGCGATCGCCGCGGGGGTTCGCCTGGGAGCGGGGGCGATCGTGGTTGCGCCATGCTGCCATCACGAAACCGTGGTGCAGATCGATGAACAGATCACTCTTGGGCGGGACCTCGCGGCGTGGGAGGCAGTCACCGGGAGCGGCCTCCTCCGGCACCGCCTGGCCGACGTGATAACGGATGGACTCCGGGGTGAGGCGCTCGAGGCGTTCGGCTACCGGGCCGACATGCTGGAGTTCGTTTCGCCCGAGGCGACGGCACGGAACCTGATGATCCGGGCCGAACGGCGGGCTGCCGGCTCCGGGCTCGAGGCGGCAAAGGCGGCGGGCCTGCGCAGGTTCGACGCGCTCGCCGCCACGTGGGGGCTGAACCCGGCTGTCCGGCGCATGCTCGCTGATCGCTGGCCTGCTGACGGCTGATAGCGGCCGGCCGGCCGGTGGTTACGGGCCGCCTGGCCGATCTGAAACCCGACGCGGGGACGGCACCATTGACGGTGAAGCCGACTCCCGGGTTCACGCGCCACCTGGCCGGGAATCCCGGAGAGGCGTCAACCCGAGGTGGCAGGAGGGACGCGATGATCGAGATTGTCACGGTGCTGGCCCTGGCTGCGGCGGCAGCGCTGCTGGTAGCGAAGGACCGGCAGGAGGGGCGTGAGCCGGACGTGATCCCGGTGCCTGTCGAGGATGAACGCAAGTAGCCTGGCGGCTACCGAGTGACGCGAAGCTCCTTGACGTGCCTGCCGTCGCCGGGGTTGGATAGACGCGCAGAAAGGACGGCGGCCGGCTCATGGCCAACGCAACGGAGCTCTTCGCGGCAATTGAGGCTGGCGACGAGGAGAAGGTCCGCAAGCTCATCGCAGCGGAGCGGAGCGTGGTCAATGCGCGGAGCGAAGGCGGCGTGTCAGCGGTCCTCTTCGCGATGTATCGCGGGCAGAAGGAGATTGCCACCGAGCTGGTGCTGGGGGGAGCGGAACTCGACCTCTTCGAGGCGGCTGCCACCGGCCACGTGGAGCGGCTCGACGAGTTGCTCTCGCGAGACGGGACGCTCGTCGCGTCATATTCGGCTGACGGCTGGACAGCGCTGCACCTGGCGGCGTTCTTCGGGCAGGAGCGGGCAGCGGCACTGCTCATCGAACGGGGCGCGCCGCTCGATGCGTGGAGCCGGAACGAGCTGGTGAATCAGCCGCTGCATGCAGCCGTGGCGGGTAATGACACCGAGACGTGTCTCTGGCTGCTTCGGCACAGGGCCCCGGTGAACGAGCGACAGGAGGGTGGTTTCACGCCACTCCACGAGGCAGCCCGGAACGGCAACCTGGACGTGGTCCAGGCACTCCTCGAGTGCGGTGCCAACCCGGCGGCCACCACCGATGCGGGGAAGACCGCGGCAGAGATCGCAGACGAGGCAGGGCATGCAGTGCTCGCCAGCCAGCTGTCCCGGTAGCGCCTCAATTCGCACTGCCTCAACAGTTTGTTGTGGATTTGCGAGAGATGGGGCGTGGCGTGCTGCGGCGCCTTGAGTCGGGGCGGTTCACGGTGGAGGGAGTCTGCTCGCGGAGATCCGAATGCGCCCCTTCTCTCTTTCTCGCGTTCTTGCCGTCCTGGCGATGGCCGTGCTGGCAGTTGCCGCCAGTGCATGCAGTGCTGGTGCGGCGACACAGGTCACCGAACAGCTCGTGCCGCCTCCCAACATCCCGGCACCTTCACCAAGGGGCGGCGCCCATGTCATCGTGAACCTCACCGCTGAGGAGAAGACGGCGGAGATCGCCCCCGGGGTGAATTACGACGTCTGGTCGTTCAACGGTTCAGTCCCGGCACCGATGATCCGCGTGCGGGTAGGCGACACGGTGGAGATACGCCTGAAGAACGACCCGTCTTCGAAGAATGTCCACGACATCGACCTTCATGCCGTTACCGGGCCCGGGGGCGGGGCCGGCGCGACGGTGGTGAAACCGGGCGAGGAGAAGAGCTTCACGTTCAAGGCGAAGGCCGAGGGCCTCTTCGCATTCCATTGCGCGCAGGGGATTGTGGCGGACCACATCGCGAATGGGATGTATGGGGCGATCCTCGTTGAGCCTGCGAACGGGCTCGACACCGTGGACCACGAGTATTACATCGGCCAGGGTGAGTGGTATACGGATCTCGACCTGAACGCCAAGGGCAACGCGAGCCTGGATTTCAACAAGCTGATGAACGAACAGCCGACATACGTGACCTGGAATGGGAACACAAAGTCGCTCACGGGGAACGGCGCACTGCAGGCGAAAGTTGGCGAGACTGTCCGGCTGTACGTGGTGAACGGTGGGCCGAACCTGACGTCGAGCTTCCACGTGATCGGGGAGATTTTCGACAGGACGTGGCTATTTGGCGGGCTCGAGTCGCCTCCGCTGCGTGACCTGCAGACGGTCACGGTCCCGCCGGGTGGGTCGACGGTGGTGCAGTTCAAGCTGGATGTTCCCGGCGACTACAAGCTCGTGGATCACGCGACGTCGCGGCTTTCGCGGGGTGCTGCCGGGATCCTGCACGTGACCGGTGCGCAGAACCGCGATGTGTTCGACGCACCGGGGGAGACGACCGTCCCTGCCACAACGCCCACGACGGCGGCGACACCAAGTCCGTCGGCAACGGCGAGCGTGCCGGCCACAGCCACGGCAACGGCGACCGCGACGGCGGGACCATCGGGGACGTCTGCACCGACCACCGGGACGAACACGGTCTCGATGATTGACAACGCATTCGTGCCGGACAAGCTGACAGCGAAGGCAGGTCAGAAGGTGACGTTCACGCTCACCAACGACGGGAAGGTACCCCACAACATGCAGATCGCGGGCCTCGACGGGAACTTCGACAAGCCGGTGGCGACCACCAACCCGGAGCTCGTGAGCCCGGGCAAGACGGGCACGCTGGAGTGGACGCCCGCGGCGCCGGGGACGTACAAGTTCCGCTGCGAGGTCCACCCTGATCAGATGACGGGGACGATTACTGTCTCGTGAGTCTCCTGGTCCCTGCCGGTACGGGGCGTCCCGGTCCGCCGGGGCGCCCGTGCCAGCGCCCTCGAGCAGGACGATGTGGCGAGCCGGGGGAAGACGGCGCCGCGGCATGAACTGGCAAGGGGTGCTACCACCAGAGGATATCGTCGAGGGGATCGTCGTGGGATTCGAAGGCAGGGTCGGCGTCATCGAGGGCCCAGAGGTCGGTCCCAAGGTACTTCCAGCCACCGTCGGCGAAGATCATGACGACGTTACCGCGCTGAATGCGGCTCGCCGCACGGACCGCAGCGTGGAGCACAGCACCCGAGCTGATGCCGCCGAAGATGCCTTCCGCGAGCATGGCGCGCCGGGCATGCGAGAAGGCGTGGCGATTACCAACGATGATCTTGCCGTCGAGGACTGACTCGTCGAGCACGGGTGGGATGAAGCCATCTTCGAGCGACTTGAGGCCCTGGACGTGGACGCCGAGGCGGGGTTCGACGCCGAGGACATGGCACTGCGGATTTGCCTCTTTGAGGCGGCGGCCGGCACCGGAAAGGGTCCCGCCGGTCCCCATGCCGCTGACGAGCATGTCGACGCGGGGGAGATCGGCGAGGATCTCTGCGCCCGTGGTCTCGTAATGGGCGATGCTGTTTTCGGGGCTATCGAACTGGCCGAAGTAGTAGGCCCCGGTTTCCGCGGCGATCTGCTTCGCTGCCTCTCGCGCGGACTTGATACCCGCCTGGCGCGGAATACGGTGAATCGTTGCGCCGTAGACATTGAGGAGCTGGGTAATCTCGGGATAGACGCTATCGGGTACGCACACTTCGACCGGGTGGCCCAGGAGGTGCCCGAAGAGCGCAAGTGCGACGCCCGTGTTGCCGGTGGACGCCTCGACGATGGCCTGTCCGGGTTCGAGCTGACCACTGGCACGGGCGGATTCGAGGATGCGGACCACGATGCGGTCCTTGATGGAGCCGGTCGGATTCTGGGCTTCGAGCTTGGCGAAAAGGCGGACGCCGGGGTTGGGCGAAAGCGAGCGCATCTCGACGAGGGGCGTGTTGCCGACGAGCTGGCGAATCGATTCGAAGACGCGCGGACCAGGCATGTAGAACCAGTGTAGCCCGAGACGGGCGAAGAGAGGCCGGGCCCCTGTGGGCGGGAGTGTGGTTCAGATTTTTTGCAAAGGAGAGTAAGCGGGTAGAGGATAGGTGGTGGCGGGCGAAGGAAGGCCTGGTGAGAGACGGTCAGTTGGGAAGTAGTTGGAGCGAGTCACTATCGGAAGCGGGGATGGCGCTGGGGCGTTGGCGGAAGGAGCACCCGTGGGCGACGTTGGACGAGATCGAAGAGGCGCGTGATCGCTGGATGAAGCCAGTGCTGGCCAGGATGACGGCAGAGCTAGCACAGGACAGCCCGGCAGCGGCAGTTGGCGGGCAGCGTTGCCCGGAGTGCCGGGCTCACCTGAGCAATGCTGGAAGACGGGGGCGTGAACTGCTCGGGGAGGGAGGTCAGCGCATCTGGATTGAGCGAGAATACGCTCACTGCCGGGCCTGCGGATGGGCCGGTTTCCCCCCTCGATAGGGTACTGGGACTGGCCTCGTTCGGTTACACGCCACGGCTGACGGAGGCGATCGTGCGGCTCGGCTCGCTGACGTCCTTCGAGGAGGCGAGCAGCCTGTTGGAGGACCTGCTCGGGGTGAGCGTCTCGCGCGCGACGGTACGACGGTTGACGGAGGCTGCAGGCCGGGCGTTGCTGGAGGAGGAAGCTGCCGAGGCGGAGCGGATCCAGAAAGGGCTGTTGCGCCCGCGTGGTGATGGTGGCCAACTGCAGCAGGTGAGCGTGGATGGGGCCATGGTTCCGCTGGTGGGCGGGGAGTGGGCGGAGGTAAAGACCGTCGCCATCGGCCAGGTAAGGCGTGCTGTAAATGGGCCGAGAGCAGAGCAGTTGAGCTACTTCTCGCGCCTGGCCAGTCATGACAGCTTCCGGGAGCAGGCGCGGCTGGAGTTCTTCCGGCGAGCCACGGAGAACGCCCGGGAGGTCGTCGCGGTAACCGACGGGGCGGACTGGTTCCAGGGGTTCCTGGACGAGCATTGTCCGTCCGCACTCCGCATCATCGATTGGGGGCATGCGGCCGGGTACCTGGGACAGGCTGGACAAGCGCTCCATGGTCCCGGCACAAAAGACTGCAGTGCCTGGGTGGAAAGCCAACTCGAAGTTCTGTGGTCAGGCGACCCGGCTCATGTCGTCGCAGCCTTGGCAAGGCTGGAGGATGGTGCTCCCGATGCTGTCCGGGTCGCCCGCCAGTATCTCGAGAGGCGGCTGGACCAGGTCCGCTACGCAGCTTTCCGGGCAGGCGGCTATCCGCTCGGCAGCGGCATCGTCGAGAGTGCCAACAAGGCGGTCGTCGAGGCTCGCCTCAAAGGTCGCGGGCGGCATTGGGCCCGGACCAACGTCGATCCGATGCTTGCCCTGCGCTGTGCCTCGGCCAGCCACCGCTGGCGGGCTCGTTGGAGCACTGCCCACCGCCGTCTCCGCTGCAAACCGCGCACCCGACCCCGATCCATCGCCGCTCCGACCCCCATCATCCCTCCCTGCCCGTCGCCTTCCCAACCGCTCCCGGCCCCGTCACATCTTCCAACCATCATCGCCGGCCGCCCCACCTCCGCCCATCCCTGGAAACGCTTCCCATCCGTCTCACCAAAAATCTGAACCACACCCTGTGGGCGGAACCCGGCCTCGGCGGTGGCAGCGAAACGGGCGGGGGAGGGGTCAGGCCTTCTTCAGGAGGTGGTCGCCGAACTGCTCCCGGAGGCGGATCTTCTGGAACTTGCCGACCGAGGTCTTCGGGATGGCATCGAGCACGAGGAAGTCATCCGGCATCCAGAACTTTGCGAAGTTCGGCTCGAGGTGGCTCCGGAGCTCCTCTTTGGTCGCCTCCTGTCCGGGCTTGAAGACGATGGCCGCGAGCGGGCGCTCGTCCCACTTCTCATGACGGGCGGCGAAGACGGCCGCTTCGAGGACAGCAGGATGGGCCATGAGCGCGTTCTCGAGCGCGACGGTTGAGATCCACTCGCCGCCGGACTTGATGACGTCCTTCGAGCGGTCGGTGATAGTGAGGTAGCCCTCGCTGTTGATGGTCACGATGTCGCCGGTCTTGAACCAGCCATCGGGGGTGAAGCGGCTGGCCTGCTCGGTGTTGTTGTAGTAGGAGGCGGCGACCCACGGGCCACGAACCTCGAGTTCACCCATGCGCTCGCCATCCCACGGGAGGATGTTCCCGTCGTCGTCCACGTGCCGGATCTCGACGAGCGGGACGGAGTAGCCCTGCGTGGACCAGGCCTTGAGCTTCTCCTCGTGCGGGGCATCGGCCATATGTGTCTTGACGCGGGCGAGGGAGCCGATGGGGCTCGTCTCGGTCATGCCCCAGGCGTGTGTGACGACGAGGTTGTGGCGCTTCTTGAAGCCGTCGATCATGGCCGGTGGTGCGGCGGAGCCACCGATGACCATGGTACGGACGCTCGAGAGGTCCCACTTATGGGGGTTGGTATCGAGGAGCGAGAGGATGCCGAGCCAGATGGTGGGCACGCCGGCGGCGACGGTGACCTTCTCGCGGGCCATGAGGTCGAGGAGGACCTCGGGCTGGAGGTTCGGGCCGGGGAAAACCATTTTCGCGCCCGTGAGGACGGCCGCGTAGGGCAGCCCCCAGGCGTTCGCATGGAACATGGGCACGACGGGGAGGATGGCGTCAGCCTCGCCGACGGCCAAGGTGTCGGCCATCGTCACGGCGAGGGTGTGGAGCATGGTGGAGCGATGGGAGTACATGACGCCCTTGGGATTCCCGGTGGTGCCGGATGTGTAGCACATGGCGGCTGCGCTTCGCTCATCGAGCCTGGGTGGGGTGAAGTCAGCCGAGGCGGCGGCCAGGAGTTGTTCGTAATCCAGGTAGCCGTCGGGAGTCGGACCATCGTCGGGGATAACGATGACGTGGCGAACGCTCGGCACCTCGGCACGGAACTGCTCGAGGAGCGGCAGGAGCGAGCGGTCGGCGATGATCACCTTGTCTTCGGCATGGCGGGCGATGTAGGTGAGGTCGGCCGGGTGGAGGCGAAGGTTGAGGGTATGAAGAACCGCACCCATGGAGGGGATGGCGAGATAGGCTTCGAGGTGGCGATGGTGGTTCCAGCAGAGGGTGGCGACGCGGTCGCCCTCGCGGACACCGAGGGCCTGGAGTGCATTGGCGAGCTTCCTGGTGCGCTCGTAGTAATCGCCGTAGGTGTAGCGGAAGAGGGAACCGTCGGCGTTTCGGGTGACGATCTCGTTCCGGGCGAAGAGTGAGCCGGCCCGTTCGAGGATGTAGCCGAGGTTGAGTTGATAGTCGTCCATCATGCAGCCGGTGAGCATGGCGCAGGCCTCCGGAAGGTGGTGGAGGAATCATACGCGGTTTTGGGCGGGCGATTGTGGATTGGCGATTGGTGATTGGCGATTGGCGATTGCCGATTGGCCGTTGGGGCATACGGCACGATGGGGCGCCGCGTGCTCCGGCCGGGCGGCGCGGCACGAGGGGAACACCTATCACCCGCCGCGCCGGGGATCAGCGCCGGGCATCAGCGCCGGGGGCTCAGTACTTCAAAGGATTCAGTACTGCTTGAAGAGTTGGCCCCACTCGGTGTCGAGCATCTTGTTGATGCGGCGTTTTCCGAAGAGCGGGTACCAGTAGTAGTTGTGGTAGAGGTTGCTCGAGGCGATGGCCCAGGGTACGAGCGGCGTGCGCAGGAGGAATTTCTCGAAGCGGTGGAGCTTGCCCCAGTAGATCTGCTTCTGGCCCCAACTGGCGAAGGTGTCCTCGTCGCCGTGGAAACCGAAGTTGACGTTCGAGATGTCGAGCCCTTCGACGGTGATCTCCGTGGGGTTGCCGACGCCAAGCGCTTCTT
>WBZR01003280.1_pt1 | contig 14908 bp, 14 predicted proteins | sample 5204231 | NCBI WGS metagenome assembly WBZR01 (sample SAMN12412403, study PRJNA552823) | activated sludge metagenome | isolation source: activated sludge from anammox sidestream of wastewater treatment plant... | place: USA: Virginia | collected 2017-08 | reverse complement strand
CGGAACAGCTGTCTCATCGGGGCCGCCGCCGCGGCGCAGTGACCATCCCACGCCGGCGTCTTGTGCGCAAGCCGCATGCCGGCAACAATTAGCGCATGCGTGTCCATCGCTTGCCGCCCTGGCGGCGCCGTACCGGTCGCGTCGTCCTGCTGCTCTGCGCCCTGACCACGGGCGCGGCGGGACCGGCATCCGCAGCCAGCGACGCGGTGCGCGAGCAGTTCCGCCGCGCCTACGCCGCCTTTCAGTCCAAGGATTTCGCCAAGGGCGAGAGCCTGAGCGCGGGCCTGGAGGACTACCTGCTCTACCCGCACCTGCAGTACGAATCCCTGCGGCGCAGGCTGGAGACGGACGGCATTGACGCTGCGCGCGCCGCGGTGCGGCAGTTCCTCGCGGACAACGGCGGTACGATGGCCGGTGAGCGCCTGCGCACGCAGTGGCTGACGATGCTCGCCAGGCAGGGGCGATGGACGGAGTTTCTCGCGGACTATGCCCCGCAGCAGAAGACCCCGCTGCGGTGCGCGCACATCCAGGCGCTGGTGGCAGCCGAAAGTCCGCCGGAGTCGCTCGAGGCCGAGGCGCTCGAACTGTGGATGACCGGTGCGTCGCTGCCGCCGGAGTGCGACGCGGTCGACGACTGGCTCGGCCGCAAGGGCGTGTTGACCGCGGACACCGTGCTGCGGCGCCTGGACCTGGCGCTCGAGGAGGGCAACACCGCGCTGGCGCAGCAACTGGCTCGTGCACTGCCTGAATGGCAGCCGCCGTTGCTGAAGGTCTGGCAGGACGTCGCCGGCGACCCGCAGAAACATCTCGGCAACCCGCTGCTGCGCGCCGACACACCGGTCACGCGCGCCATCGTGCGCAGCGGCGTGGAGCGGCTCGCGCGCCGCAATGCCGGCAAGGCCTCCACCGAGTGGCAGAAACGGCACGAGGACTACCAGTTCAGTCCCGAGGAGCGGGGACGGATCGCCGCGGATATCGCCATGGCCGCCGTGCGTCAGGAGCGCTCCGACGCGCTCACGATCCTCGATGAGGTCCCGGAGGGATACGCAAGCGCGGACCTGCAGCGTGCGCAGTTGATGGCGGCGCTGGAGCATCGCGACTGGAGTCGCATCGTGCGCTGGACCACGCAGCCTGCAGCCGGTGAGATGAACGCCTCGCGCTGGCTGTACTGGCGCGCACGCGCGCTGCAGAAACTCGGCCGACAGGGCGAGGCCGAGGCAATCTTCCGGCAGCTGATCCCGGAACGTGACTACTACGGACTGATGTCCGCAGGCATCCTCGGCGCCCCCTACAGCTTCAATCACCGGCCCCTGCCCGTTTCCGCGGCGCAGGTGGACTCCTTCCTGAGCAGGCCGGGGATCGAGCGGGCGCGCGAGCTGCATGTCCTGGAGCTCGATGCGCCGGCGCGGGCGGAATGGACCTTCGAGATCGCCAGCCTGGACCGGCAGGGACTCATGGAGGCGGCGGCGGCGGCGCACCGGCTGCAGTGGTACGACCGCGCAATCGCCTCGCTCGGCAAGGCCAGGGAATACGACGACCTCGAGGTGCGATTCCCGCTCGGCTACACCGAGGTCGTCGAGCACTACGCGCACGAGCGCAACCTCGAGCCGGCGGTGATGCTGAGCTTCATCCGCTCCGAGAGCGCCTTCAACGAACTGGCCCGCTCGCCCGCCGGGGCGCTCGGCCTGATGCAGGTCATGCCCGCGACCGGCAAGCTGACCGCCAGGCGCATCGGCCTGTCCTCGCACACGACCGCGGACCTGCTGCGCGCGCGGTCCAACGTGATGATCGGCTCGGCCTACCTGCGCGACATGCTGGACAGGCACGGCGGCAACCTCGCGATGGCGGCAGCGGCGTACAATGCCGGCCCGCTGCGGGTGAAGAAATGGCGGCCGATGCGCGATTGCATCGAGGCCGACATCTGGGTGGACACGATCCCGTTCACCGAGACGCGCCGCTACGTGCGCAACATCCTCTTCTACACCGCACTCTACGAGATGCGCCTGCAGGAGAAGGTCCGGCCGCTGCGCGAGCGCGTGGCGTACATTGCCGCGGAGAGCGTCACCCCGGCCAGCTGCAACGCCGGTTCCGGGCTTGCACAGCTGGGGCCGGGCTCGCCGTGAGCGGCCCGCCCGCCTCGCCGCGTAGAACCCGTCAGTCTGGAGGCAGCGATGCAGATCCGTAACGTTTGCGTTCTGGGAGGCAGCGGATTCGTCGGCCGCCACCTCGTCAACCGGCTGCACATGGAGGGCTGCCGCGTGCGCGTGCTGACCCGCAACCGCGAGCGCAGCCGTCACCTGCTGGTGATCCCCACCGTGGAGGTCATCGAGGTCGACGTCCATGATCCGATGCGGCTGCGCGAGGCGATGGAGGGGGCCGATGCCGTCATCAACCTCGTGGGGATCCTCAACGAGCGCGGCGACCAGGGGCGCGGCTTCCACAAGGCGCACGTCGAGCTCACCACGCGTGTCATCGATTTCTGCAAGCGCAACGGCACCAGGCGGCTGCTGCACATGAGCGCGCTGCACGCCTCGCCGCAGGGGCCGAGCAATTATCTGCGCAGCAAGGGCATCGCCGAGGACCACGTCATGGCCGGCGGCGGCGCCGGCCTGCAGGTGACGGTGTTCCGGCCCTCGGTCATCTTCGGACCGGAGGACAGCTTCCTGAACCGCTTCGCCGCACTGCTGCGCCTGTCCCCGGTGCTGCCGCTGGCCAGGCCCGATGCCCGCTTCGCCCCGGTCCATGTCGGCGACGTCGTGGAGGCCTACGCGCGCGCGCTGCGCGAGAAGACCGCCTTCGGCAGGCGCTACGAGCTGTGCGGACCGCGCATCTACACCTTGCGCGAGCTGGTCCTTTATACCCGCAAGCTGATCGGGTCGCGAGCGATCGTCATCGGCCTGGGCGATTTCCTCTCACGCCTGCAGGCCGGCGTCATGGAGTACGTGCCCGGCAAGCCGCTGTCGCGCGACAACCTGCGCTCGCTGAGCATCGACAGTGTATGCAGCGGCGAGAATGGCCTCGCGACGCTGGGGATCACGCCGACCCCCCTGGAGACGATCGCGCCACAGTACCTGGCGCACCGCTACTCGCGGGCGCGCTACGCCGAATACCGCAGCGAGGCCGGCCGCGCACGCGCCTATTGATGCGCCGGCGCCCCTGCAGCGGCCGCTGCGCGCGCCTGGCGCTGAAGACCGGCGATCGCGTGGCGATGCGCCCGCCTCACCGGGGTCCGCCCGGGATCTGATGACGACCATCCCGCCATGAGTCCGCCCTCGATGCAGGTCTACCGGGTCGGCGGCGCGGTGCGCGACCGGTTGCTCGGAAGACCGGTGCAGGACTGCGACTGGGTGGTGGTCGGCGCCACGCCTGCGCAGATGCAGGCCCTCGGCTACAAACCCGTCGGCCGTGACTTCCCCGTCTTCCTTCACCCCGTCACCAGGGAGGAATACGCGCTCGCCCGCACGGAGCGGAAGTCCGGCCGCGGCTACAAGGGCTTCCTCGTGCACGCCTCCCCGGAGGTCACGCTCGAGGAGGACCTGCGCCGCCGCGACCTGACCATCAACGCGATGGCGGAGGCGGAAGACGGCACACTCATCGACCCCTACAACGGCCAGGCCGACCTGAGGGCCGGCCAGCTTCGCCACGTCTCGCCGGCGTTCGTCGAGGATCCGCTGCGCGTGCTGCGCGTGGCCCGGTTCGCGGCGCGCTTCGGATTCCGCGTCGCCGGGGAGACGATGGAACTGATGCGGGCGATGAGCGCAGGCGGCGAGCTGGCCGATCTCACGCCGGAGCGCGTCTGGCAGGAACTCGAGCGCGCGCTGGGCGAGCCGCGGCCACGCCGGTTCCTGGAGGTGCTGCGGGACTGCGGCGCGCTGGCCGCGCTCTTTCCCGAGATCGACAGGCTCTTCGGGGTGCCGCAGCGTGCGGACTATCATCCGGAGGTCGACACCGGCGTGCATCTGCTGATGGTCATGGATCAGGCGACGCGCCTCTCGGAGGAGGCCGCGGTGCGCTTCGCCGCGCTCACCCATGACCTCGGCAAGGGCACGACCCCTGCGGATGTGCTGCCGAGGCATTACGGCCACGAGGAACGCAGCGTCGAGCTGCTGCGCGGGCTGTGCCGCCGGTATCGGGCGCCCAACCACTTTCGCGACCTGGCGCTCATCGTCGCCCGCTTCCACGGCATCTGTCACCGCATCGGCGAGGTCAAGGCGGCCACCGTGCTCAAGCTGCTGCGCGGTTGTGATGCGTTCCGCCGACCGGATCGCTTCGAGCTGTTCCTGCTCGCGTGCGAGGCGGATTTTCGCGGTCGCCTCGGGCTGGAAGAGCGCCCCTACCCGCAGGCCGCGTTTCTGCGTGCTGCGCTGCGGGCGGCACAGGGCGTGGATGCCGGAGCGCTGCGGGCCATGGGCTTGGAAGGCGAGGACTTTGCACAGGAATTGCAGAAGCGGCGCATCGGCGCCATCGACGACGCGCGCCGCGCCGACGCCAGCCGCTGAGCCGAGGAACACCCGTGGACGACTCCCATGACCTCACCGTCATCCTGAAATCGCGCTTCCCCATCGTGCTCATCGAGACGCACGAGGAAAGCCGGGTGCTGGCACTGCTGGAGCGGGTGACCAATCTCGGGGAGCTGGCCCTGTTCACCTGGTCGGTAACCGAGGGCCTGAACCGGCGTGGTGCGCAGGCGGCCACGCCCGGCACCACCGATCTCACCGACGCGCTGCGCCACATCGACCGCACCATCTTCAGCGGGGTCTACGTATTCCTGGACGCGCATCCGTTTCTGCAGGAACCGCTGAACCTGCGCCTGGTGCGCGAGATCGCGCTCGACTACCAGAAATCCCCGCGCACGCTGGTCTTCGTCAGCCCGCAGCTGGAGCTGCCGAAGGAGCTCCTGCGCATGAGCGCGCGCTTCAGCCTGAAGATGCCGGACACCGGCCAGCTCTGGCAGCTGCTCATGGAGGAGATCCAGGCCTGGGAGCGCGACGCCGGCCAGCGCATACGGACCGAGCCGGACGTCATCCGGCAGTTCGCCCGCCACCTGACCGGATTGTGCCACGAGGACGCGCGCCGTCTCGTGCGCGAGGCCATCGCCCATGACGGCGCCGTCACGCGCGAGGACCTTGACCGAATCACCCGCTACAAGCAGAGCGCGCTGGACGCCGAGAGCACGCTGTCGCTGGAGCTGGACACCTGCAACTTCGACGCGGTCGGCGGACTGAAGGCGCTGAAGCGCTGGCTGGACGTGCGCCGCAAGGCCTTCGTCGGGGATCCGGAGAAGACCGGGATCGATCGTCCCAAGGGCATCCTGCTGACCGGCGTGCAGGGCAGCGGCAAGAGCCTGGCGGCGAAGTCCGTGGCCGGCGCCTGGGGGCTGCCGCTGATGCGGCTGGACTTCGCCACGCTGTACAACAAGTTCTTCGGCGAGACCGAGCGCAACCTGCGCGAGGCGCTGAAGGCCGCCGAGGGCATGCAGCCGTGCGTGCTCTGGATCGACGAGATCGAGAAGGGCCTGGCCACCGACCACGGCAGCGGTGCGGACGGCGGGGTGTCGCGGCGCGTCCTCGGGACCCTGCTCACCTGGCTCTCGGAACGCGACAGCCGCGTGTTCATCGTCGCCACCGCCAACGACATACAGGGGCTGCCGCCGGAGCTGCTGCGCAAGGGCCGGTTCGACGAGATCTTCTTCGTCGATCTGCCCGACGCCGAGGCGCGGCGCGACATACTGCGCATTCACCTGAAACGCCGCAAGCTCGACCCCGCGCAGTTCGATCTGAACGGGCTGGCTGCGCTCAGCGACGGCTTCGCCGGCGCGGAGATCGAACAGGCCATCGTCTCCTCGCTCTACGAGGCCCATGCCGAGGGCAAACCGCTGACCGCTGCGCTCATCGCCGCGGAGATCAAGCGCACCCGACCGCTGTCGGTGGTGATGGCCGAGCGCGTGGCGGCCTTGCGTGCGTGGGCCCGCGAGCGCGCGGTACGCGCCGACTGAACGCCCGCGGCCGCTCGCGCCGGATGGCGGGAGGCGGGGGCGCCGCGCGCGGCACTGGGACACCGCCGCTTTACGGGCTAAGGTTGTCTCTATGGCATCCCTGCCCGCGAAGACTCGACGCTGCCCATGGGTCGACATGAGCAAGCCGGACTACCTCGCCTATCACGACGAGGAATGGGGCGTGCCGGTGCACGAGGACCGGCTGATGTTCGAATACCTCACCCTGGAGGCGGCGCAGGCCGGGCTGAGCTGGTACACGGTGCTGCGCAAGCGTGAAAACTACCGCGCCGCCTTCGACGGCTTCGACCCCGCCCGGATTGCCCGTTACGACCGCCGCAAGGTGGCGCGGCTGATGCAGAACCCCGGCATCATCCGCAACGAGCAGAAGATCCTCGCCGCCATCAACAACGCGCGGCGCTACCTCGAGCTGCGGGCGCAGACGGGCAGCTTCGCCGGTTTCCTCTGGCAGTTCGTCGACGGCAGGCCTCTGGTGCACACGCTGCGCACGCTACGCGACTATCCCGCCCGCACGCCGGAATCCGACGCCATGAGCAGGGAGCTGAAGCGGCGCGGCTTCAGTTTCGTCGGTACGACCACCTGCTACGCGCACATGCAGGCCACCGGCCTGGTCAACGATCACAGCGTCCGCTGCTATCGCCGCCCGCAACTGCTGCGCAACGGCAGGCCACCGCGGCGATGAGCTTCGACGGTGCGCGTCCCGCGTCGGCGGCCGCGAACCGATCCGTACGCCAGACGCATCGCGAGTCAATGGACCGACGTTTTCCGCGCGCACCTTGCCAGTCAGATTGTGCAGACCTAAACTCCGCAGCGGAGTTGCGGTTCATCCACTCTTTTCAATCGTGATCGATGGGGGGATAAATGGCTGCAAAGAAGAAGTCACGTCTGGCAAAGAAGGGCAAGAAGAAGGCGGCGAAGAAGAAGAAGGCACCCGCGCGCAGGGCGCCAGCGCGCAAGAAGGCCAGGAGGAAGGCCCCGGCTCGCAGACCGGCGGCGAAAAAGAAGAAGGCCGCAGCGAAGCCGAAAAAGAAAAAGGCTGCGGCGAGGAAGGCCCCGGCTCGCAGGAGGCCCGCGAAGAGAAAGGCTCCCGCCAGGGTGATGCCGGCGGCCGTGCCGGCCCCGGTCACCAGCCAGCCGACTACCGAAGGCGGTGCCGACCAGCTTCCGCCGCAGTAGAGCCCCGATGCGCGAGGGTGGTTGCCACGCGCGCGGCGCCCTCGCGCAGTTCTCGCCGCCCTGCGGCTCAAAGCCTGTGCAGCAGATCGCCGGCGTGGAAACCCTGCAGGCTCGTCGCCACGCCGCGCAGCAGCGCCAGCACCTTGAAGCGCTCGCCCATCTCGGCGGGCAGGACAAGGCGCCGCACCTGCTGCGCCAACTCGAGCTCCCGCCTGCGATCGCCACCGGCGCGCTCGCCGACGAGCTCCAGCAGACCCAGCGACAGGAGGAACTGTGCCTGGGTGGTATAACCGGCGACCGCGAAGCCAGCGTCCTGTGCGGCCTCCGCCGCCGCCGTGAAGTCGACCGAGGCGGTGATGTCCTGCAGGCCGACGTATACCAGGGGGTCAACGTGCGCGCGCTGCCGGTAGTGGCATAGCAGGGTGCCGGTCGCGCGATCGGGATGGTAGAACTCGCGCCGGCTGTAGCCGTAGTCGACGATCAGCGCCGCGCCGCGGTTCATGGCTGCGGTCAGCGCCACGAACCAGGGGCGCATATCCATGCAGACTTCGGTGGTGTATCCCGGCGGCAGCTGCCCGTATTCGCGCTCGACGGAGTCGATGTACGCGGCGAGCGCCGAGTCCGCGCTCAGCGGCGTCGCCTCCCAGCAAAAACTGCCCGCCTCCAGACCCACGTGCAGCTCGCTCCAGCCACGCGCGCCCTCCTTGCGCAGCAGGGTCACCGGAATGGCGTCGAGCACCTCGTTGGCGAGCGCCACCCCGGCGAATTCGCCCGGCAACGCATCCAGCCAGCGCACGCGACCGGCTAGCGCCGGCGGCAGTCCGGCCAGCAGTTGACGCTGCCGTTCACGCAGATCGGCACTCACCTCCAGGATGAGAAAGGCGGCGGGCAGCACGCCGAGGCGCTCGAGCTCGAGGAGGAGATCGCGTGCCAGCCGGCCGGTGCCCGCGCCGAACTCCAGCACGTCGCCGCCGCCAAGGTCGCCCAGGATCTGCCCTACCTGGCGCGCGAGGCATGCCGCGAACAGCGTCGAGATCTCCGGCGCGGTGACGAAATCGCCAGCGGCGCCGAACTTGGCCGCGCCAGCGGAATAATAGCCGAGGCCGGGCTCGTACAAGGCCCTCGTCATGTACTGCCGGAAGGGAATGGCGCCGCCTGCGGCGGCGATGGCATCGCGGATACGCCTGCTCAGCGCCTCGCTGACGGCGAGGGCCTCCGGCGAGGGCGGCGGGAGATCCAATCCCGTGCGCGCGCTCAACGGTCTTTCTGCATGTTGCCGATGAGGTCCGGGAACTCGGTTTCGAGATACCAGTGATTCCGCTCGTCGTCGTACCACCAGTGCTGCCTCTGGATGAGGGTGTGCAGCACGTTGGATTCCTCGTGGTAGTAGGTCATGGCCACCTTGACCTCCGCCTCGGTCTCCTCCGGCGTCGCGATCTGTTCGACCACGTCGTAGGACGCGAGCCTGACCTGTTTCAGCGCGTCGAGATCCACCTCGGCGAGCTCTTGGGCCTTGCCGGGGCGGAACCGGACATAGGTGAGCGCACTCTCGTAATCCCCCCAGCGCATCAGGATGCGATACTCGTTGAGCGTGTCGGACAGCGAATTGGCCCGCTTCTGCGACTGCAGGCTGCCGCAGCCGCCCAGCAGCAATCCGACGACGCCCATGAACATGACGAGTTTCTTCATACGCTCCCCTCGCGCGCCGCCGCCGCGTGGTCAGCAGTGACCGCGCTCGATGATCACGCCGACGTCGCGCACGCCGCGCACCGCGCCCTGCTTGTTGATCTTCAACCGCACCCACGGCACCTTGAACTCGTTGAGCAGTATCTCGGCGATGCGCTCGGCCAGCGTCTCCACCAGGTTGAAGTTGCTCTCCTCGACGTAGGCGGTGACGCGCGTGGCGACCGCGCCGTAGTCGATCGTGTCGCGCAGTTCGTCGGTCGCGGCGGGCCGGCGGTTGTCGATGCCGAAGTCCAGATCGATGACCAGCGTCTGACGGATGCGCCGCTCCCACTCGAACACGCCGATGGTCGCCTCGATGCGCAGGTCGTGGATGTAGACGATGTCCATGGATCTGACTGAATGTTCTCTGATCGTCCTGCCCGCCTGCCACTAAAACCGATGCGATCTTGACCTGTCAAGCGCGAACCAGTCCAATGGCGGCCCTGATGACCGCAGCCATCCTCATCGTCGTCGCGTATCTGCTCGGGTCCCTGTCGGCGGCCATCATCGTCTGCCGCGCGATCGGCGCACCGGATCCGCGCACCGTCGGTTCCGGCAACCCGGGCGCCACCAACGTGCTGCGCGTGGCCGGCAGGAAGGCGGCCGCCGCCACGCTGCTCGGCGATTCGCTGAAGGGGCTGATGCCGGTCCTCCTCGGGCGCGCCCTGGGACTGCCGATCGATGCGCTGGCGGCGATCGGATTAGCCGCCTTCCTGGGTCATCTGTATCCCGTCTTCTTCCAGTTCCGGGGCGGCAAGGGAGTGGCGACCCTCATCGGCGCGCTGCTCGGCATCGCGTGGCCCCTGGCCGTCTTCTTCGTGGTGATCTGGTTCGTGGTCGCCAGGCTGAGCAAGCTGTCCTCGCTCGCCGCGATCACGGCGGCGGTGCTCACGCCGCTGTACGCCTGGTTCCGCGGCTATCCAGCGCTGACGGTGCTGGCCATCCTCGCCATGGTCGTCCTGCTCATGTGGCGGCATCGCTCCAACATCAGGAAGCTCATCGACGGAACGGAATCGAGCATCGGCGGCAAGTCTTCCACCGACCCGCAGTCGGAGTAGCGACACCCTGCGCAGGCTGTGGCAAGCGCGGGGGGGTCTGCCGCTTCTTGGCCGCGGCACCGCGTTGCGAGCGGACTGCCGGTGCTTGCCTGGCGCGCCTCGGCGGTGCGCGCAGCATGGATGGACGAGCACGACGCCGCGGTAGCAAGCGGTACAGGGATGTACCGCGCAGCGGTAGCCAGGCAAGCACCGGCAGTCCGCCGGCGACGACGTCCTTTGCTCGGTACTGGGCCGGCTCGGTCAGGCCGCCGGCGGCAGCTCCGCCATCGGCCAGCGCGGACAGGCCCTGAAGGCCAGCGGCTCGTGGTGACCCGCACCGAGACGCAACGCGCCGGCAAAGGCGATCATGGCGCCGTTGTCGGTGCAGAAGGCCGGGCGCGGATAGACCACGCGCGCGCCCAGCTCGTGCGCGATCTCCGCCAGACGCACGCGCAACCGGGAATTCGCGCTCACACCGCCGGCGGCGATGAGACACTTCATCCCGGTCTCCGTCAGCGCGCGGCGGCATTTGATGGCGAGCGTCTCCACGACCGCATCGGAGAAGGCCCGCGCGATGTCGGCCCTGGTCTGCGCGTCGTCGCCCTCCTGCTGCAGCGTGTTCAGGGCGTAGGTCTTGAGGCCGGAGAAACTGAAATCCAGGCCGGGCCGGTTGGTCATGGGACGCGGGAAATCGAAACGATCCGGATTGCCGGCGCGGGCCAGCCGCTCGATGGCCGGACCGCCGGGATAGCCCAGCCCGAGCAGCTTGGCGGTCTTGTCGAAGGCCTCGCCGGCGGCATCGTCCAGCGACTCCCCGAGCAGGGTGTAGCGGCCGAGGCCGTCGACCCGGAACAACTGGGTGTGGCCGCCGGAGACCAGCAGCGCGACGAACGGGAAGGTCGGCGGATTCGGCTCCAGCAGGGGCGCGAGCAGATGGGCCTCCATGTGGTGCACGGCGATGGCGGGTATCCCCAGCGACCAGGCCAGCGAACGACCTATCGCCGCCCCGACCAACAGCGCCCCGATCAGGCCCGGTCCGGCCGTATACGCGACACCGCCCAGGTCGCGGGCGGAAATACCTGCCGCATGAAGGACTTCCCGGACGAGTGGCAGGGTCTTGCGCACGTGGTCGCGGGAGGCCAGCTCCGGCACGATGCCGCCGTACTTCGCATGCAGATCGACCTGGCTGTACAGCACGTGCGCGAGCAGGCCCGCGCCCGGTCCGAGGCGCGGATCATAGACGGCCACGCCGGTCTCGTCGCAGGAGGTTTCCACGCCCAGCACCGGCCCGGCAACCTGCTCCGTGGCCGCCGTTTTCGGCTTTGCAATTGCCATGTCGTCCACTACAATACCCGCCCTTTCAAACACCTGCCGTTCAACGTTAGGAGTACGAATGCCGTCAGTCAAAGTCCGTGAGAACGAGCCGTTCGACGTCGCCCTGCGTCGCTTCAAGCGCGCCTGCGAGAAGGCCGGCATCCTTGCCGAGATCCATCGCCGCGAGTTTTACGAGAAGCCGACCCAGGTGCGCAAGCGCAAGGCCGCCGCGGCGGTGAAACGCTGGCAGAAGAAGATGATTCGCTCGAACATGACCATGGCCCAGCGCGCCCGCGCCGCCGCACAGCGCAATGCCGCACGCGCCGGCGGTCGTGGCGGCCCCCGCGGCCCGCGTTCGTTCTGATTCCGGGCGATTTCAACTGCGGCGCGCCCAACGGCGCGCCGCGCATTTTCTGCCCCGTGAGTTTAAAGGATCGCATCAACGATGAAGTGAAGACCGCCATGCGCGCCCGGGACAAACGGCGCCTGGGCGTGTTGCGGCTGATCACGGCGGCCATCAAACAGAAGGAAGTCGACGAGCGGATCACGCTCGACGACGCGCAGGTGATGGCGACACTGGAGAAGATGGTCAAGCAGCGCCGCGACTCCATTCAGCAGTACCAGGCCGGCAACCGGTCGGACCTGGCCGAGCAGGAGCAGTTCGAGATCGGCATCGTCCAGGGCTTCCTGCCCGCGCAGCTCTCCGAGGCGGAGATCGACGCGGCGGTCGCCGAGGTCATCGCCGCCACCGGTGCGGCCAGCGCCAGGGACATGGGCAAGGTGATGGGAGCCCTGAAGTCGCAGCTTGCGGGCAAGGCCGACATGACGGTGGTCTCCGCCAGGGTCAGGCAGAAGCTCGGCGGTTAGTCTCCCCGCCCGTTGGCTCCCGGCCGTCGGCCGGAAACGCAGCGGACGCCGCCTCGGTTATCCTACGCCCGACATGGCTGGGCGCATTCCGGAATCCTTCATCAACGACCTGCTCGCGCGCGTCGACATCGTCGACGTGATCGACGAGCGCGTGCCACTGAAGAAGGCCGGCAGGAACTTCCAGGCACGCTGCCCGTTCCACGAGGAGCGCACGCCGTCCTTCACGGTCGCCCCCGAGAAGCAGTTCTACTACTGCTTCGGCTGCGGCGCGAGCGGCACCGCGATCGGCTTCCTGATGGAGTACGACCGGCTCGATTTCGTGGAAGCGGTGCACGATCTGGCCGCCAGGGTCGGCATGACCGTGCCGAGCGAGGCTGGTGCGGACCCGGGCGCGAAGAGCGGCGAGGCCGTGCGCCTGTACACCCTGCTCGAGCAGGCACAGCAATACTATTCGCGCGAGCTCAAGGACCATCCGCAGTCGGAGCGCGCGAAGACGTACCTCAAGGCCCGCGGGCTGGACGGGCAGACGGCCGCCGCCTTCAAACTCGGCTACGCTCCGCCCGGGTGGGACAGCCTGCTCAAGGCCCTGGGCACCACGGCGGAGGCGGTGCGCGACCTCGAAGCCGCCGGCATGCTCGTGCCCAAGGATGGCACCGGCGCGACCACCGGCCAGAGCCAGCACTACGACCGCTTTCGCGATCGCATCATGTTCCCGATCCACGATCACCGCGGCCGCGTCATCGGCTTCGGCGGCCGCATCCTGGACCAGGGCGAACCGAAGTATCTCAATTCCCCGGAGACGCCCGTCTTTCACAAGGGCCGCGAGCTCTACGGCCTTTTTCATGCCCGCAAGACCAACCGGCAGCTCGCGAGGCTGTTCGTCGTCGAGGGCTACATGGACGTCATCGCCCTGCATCAGCACGGGGTGACCAACGCCGTGGCCACGCTCGGCACGGCGACCACCCGCGATCACCTCGAACGGCTGTTCCGCGCGACTCCCGAGGTGGCGTTCTGCTTCGACGGCGACGAGGCCGGCCGCAGGGCGGCGTGGCGGGCGCTCGAGACCTCGCTGCCCCTGCTCGGGGAGGGGCACTACGTGAACTTCCTGTTCCTGCCCGCGGGCGAGGACCCCGATACGCTGGTGCGCAAGGAAGGCGCGGCGGTCTTCGAGGACACCGCGCGGTTCACGCCGCTGTCGGACTTCCTGTTCGACACGCTCTGCGCGCAGGTCAACCTCGCCACCCTGGACGGGCGCGCCCGGCTGGTGGATCTCGCCAAGCCTCTGCTCACGCCGGTACCGAGCGGCGCGCTCAAGCAGATGCTGGCGCAACGACTGTCGCGGCTGTCCGATCTCGACCTGCGCACGCTGGCGCCGATGGTGGGCGGTGTGCGGGCACCCTCGGCGGGCGACGACGCCCGCAGGGGCAGGATCACCGCCCCGCGCGAGGGGCGGTCCCTGGTACGCCTCGCCATCACCCTGCTGCTGCACGTGCCGTCATTGGCGCTCAAGGTGGAGCGCGCCGAGCAGCTCGTGCGTTCCGGCCAGGGCGGCGCCGAGCTGCTCGCTGAACTCATCGCGTTTGTACAGTCAAATCCCGATGTCGGCAGCGGTGCCCTGGTCGAGCACTGGCGTGACCGCCCGGAGGGGCGGCACCTGCAGAAGCTGCTGGCGCAGGAACTGGCCACCCCGGCCGAAGGCGTCGAGGCGGAATTCCTGGCTGCGATAGAGCGGTTGCGGGACCTGGTACACAAGGCCATGTGCGCCGAGCTTGCCCGCAAGCCGTTGAAAGAACTGACGGAAGAGGAAAAATCCCTACTGCGCCAGTTGTCGGCGTCGGAGAAGTGACGAACCCGACCGGCGGCTGACAGCCCCCGCCCTGCTCCTGTAGAATTCGCGGTCCTTTGGGGGTGCCCCCGACCCTGGCGCCCGGCGGTTCCTGGTCTAGACTTAGGTCTCAACAGGAGCCCCAAATCGATTTTCAGACAGATACTTAAGATTAGACCCGCCAGAGACCCTTGATGGATATCCTCGAAGACATCGAAGGCGGCGACGAACAGTCGCAGCTGAAGCTTCTCATTGCCAAAGGTAAGGAGCAGGGATTCCTGACCTATACGGAGGTGAACGACCACCTCCCCGATGACATCGTCGATCCGGAGCAGATCGAGGACATCATCAACATGATCAACGACATGGGCATCACGGTGAGCGAAACCGCCCCGGATCCGGATGCCATGCTGCTGGCCGAGGCACCGGCCAGCCAGACCGACGAGGACGAGGTCGAGGAGGCTGCCGCGGCACTGGCCAGCATCGATGCCGAACTCGGCCGCACCACCGACCCGGTGCGCATGTACATGCGCGAGATGGGCACGGTCGATCTTCTGACCCGCGAGGGCGAGATCGCCATCGCCAAGCGGATCGAGGACGGCCTGAACCAGGTCCTCTCCGCCCTGGCCGACTTCCCGCAGATCCTGGAAATGTTCTTCGCCGAGTACACCCGCGCCGAGGCCGGCGAGCTCAAGCTGACCGACGTCATCAGCGGTTTCATCGATCCCAACCAGGACATCGCCGAGCCCACGCGTGATCTCGAGCTGGCCGAGGATGAGGGTGCCGCGAACGCCGACGACGAGGCCGAGGAGGCCGAAGCCGAGGAAGAGGCCGACCCGCTGGCCAACCAGCTCGACCCGGAGGAGGCCCGGCGCCGCTTCACCGCCCTCCGCCGCCTGCACAACCGGACGATGACGGCCATCAAGAAGAACGGCCGCGGCGACAAGAAGA
>WBZR01003279.1_pt1 | contig 14910 bp, 21 predicted proteins | sample 5204231 | NCBI WGS metagenome assembly WBZR01 (sample SAMN12412403, study PRJNA552823) | activated sludge metagenome | isolation source: activated sludge from anammox sidestream of wastewater treatment plant... | place: USA: Virginia | collected 2017-08 | reverse complement strand
AACCCTGAGGCCCACAGAAGGACTACAGGTCCGGAGATCTGGGATATTATGAATGGCCAGATAGATGCATTTGTAGCGGCAGTCGGCACTGGCGGAACCATTACAGGTGTCGGTGAGGTGCTCAAGGGCCGCAATAAGAACATAAAGGTAGTTGCAGTCGAACCTGCATCGTCTCCCGTCATCTCGGGTGGTTCTCCTGGGCCGCACAAGATCCAGGGGATAGGGGCAGGCTTTATTCCGCGGGTACTGAACAGGGGCATAATTGACGAGATAATACCCGTAACTGATGACGAGGCATTCGACACGGCTAAAGTGCTCTCGAAGGAAGAAGGTCTCATGGTTGGCATATCTTCAGGAGCAAATGTATTTGCAGCCATGAAAGTCGCCAGGAAGCTGGGGACCGGGAAGAATGTAGTTACTGTGCTGTGTGACACCGGAGAGAGATACATAAGCATTGAAAAATACTTTCGTGTGTGATGTAAATAGCGGGAGAATATAAATTGAGCTTTACAGATGAACAGATAAAGAGATACAGCAGGCATATAATCCTTCCTGAGGTGGGCGGGAAGGGACAGAAAAAGATACGTCAATCAAGGGCGCTTGTTATTGGGGCCGGCGGCCTGGGTTCGCCTGCTGCATATTACCTCGCAGCAGCCGGGATCGGGACACTGGGCATAATTGATGGCGATGTCGTTGATCTCTCGAACTTACAGAGACAGATAATCCACCAGACACCTGACATTGACAAACCAAAGGTCGTTTCTGCAAAGGAGAAAATCGAGGCGCTTAATCCGGATGTTGAGGTGAAGACATATCATGAGCTACTTACATCACATAATGCGTTGAACCTTTTCAAAGAGTATGATGTTATTCTGGACGGTACTGACAATTTTCCAGCAAAATTTTTATCCAACGATGCGGCCGTCTTTGCCAATAAACCGCTTGTACATGGAGGCATACTGAGGTTCGTCGGCCAGGTAATGTCTATTGTGCCTCACAAGTCAGCCTGCTACAGGTGCGTGTTTAATGGTCCGCCGCCGGCCGGGCTCATACCGACATGCCAGGAGGCTGGAGTGGTCGGCGTCCTTGCAGGGGTAATAGGTACGATACAGGCGACAGAGGTGTTAAAATTAATATTGAATATCGGGGAACCCCTAAAAGACAGATTGATGACATTTGATGCACATAAGATGGAGTTCAGGGAGATCAAGATAAAGAAAAATCCGAAGTGTCCGGTTTGCGGCGACAATCCCTCGATTAAAGAATTGATAGATTATGAACAAGAAGTCTGCAGCATCTGATACCGTAATACAAAAAATTAAAGGGCTTAAATGCAGGGAGTGCGGTAAGTTATTTCCGGCTGTTGCGCTGCACGTTTGCGAATTCTGTTTTGGTCCCCTCGAAGTTGATTATAACTACGATGAGATCAAGAAACTGATCAGCAGGGAACGCATTGAGAGGGGGCCCAAGAGTCTCTGGAGGTATGCCGATCTCCTTCCTGTTGAAGGACCGCCTACTGTTGGTTTGTATGCAGGCTATACTCCTCTTATCGAGGCGAAGAATCTTGGCGCAGAGTTAGGGCTGAATAAACTCTATATCAAGAATGATACTGTTAACCACCCCACACTTTCATTTAAGGACAGAGTAGTTGCAGTAGCCATTACACGGGCCAGAGAACTGGGATTTTCTGCAGTTGCCTGCGCTTCAACCGGGAACCTTGCGAATTCTGTTGCAGCCCATGCGGCCGAGGCCGGGTTGCAGTGTTATGTTTTCATTCCCGGAGACCTCGAGACGGGAAAGATACTGGGAAGTCTTATTTATTCTCCCACTGTCGTTGCAGTAAACGGTAATTATGATGATGTAAACAGACTGTGCAGTGAAGTGGCAGGGGAGTACAACTGGGCATTCGTTAATATAAATATCAGGCCATATTATGCCGAAGGTTCAAAGACTCTAGCGTTTGAAACAGCCGAACAGCTTGGCTGGCAGGCGCCTCAGCATGTCGTTGTTCCGGTGGCCTCAGGCTCATTACTGACAAAGATATGGAAGGGATTTAATGAGTTTAAGACGCTTGGGCTCATTGATAGTGTTCCTACAAGGGTGAATGGCGCTCAGGCGGAAGGGTGTTCCCCTGTAGCGTCAGCATTTAAAGAGGGGAGGGACTTCATAAAGCCTGTCAAGCCAAAGACTATAGCCAAATCAATAGCAATAGGAAACCCGGCTGACGGATACTATGCTATCAGGGCGGTGCATGAAAGCAAGGGTAGCGTAGAGGCGGTATCTGACACAGAGACCATTGAAGGTATAAAACTCCTTGCAAGGACAGAGGGAATTTTTGCCGAAACAGCCGGCGGGGTAACCATAGCTGTCTTAAAGAAGCTGGCTATGAATGGACTGATTCCAGGTGACGAGACGGTAGTTGCCTATGTTACAGGAAATGGTCTTAAGACCCAGGAGGCCGTGATAAATGCTGTTGGAGATGTTGTAAGGATCGATCCGTCGATGGACGCATTTGAGAAGTCATTGCACATCAGGGAAAAGTCAGAAGGGGTGGAACATGGCAATTAAGGTAAGAATTCCAACACCGTTACGCAGATTGACAGACGGACAGGGAGAGGTTGATGCATCAGGAAAGACGATAGGGGAGATGCTTGGCGACCTTGAAGTGAGATATCCAGGGATTAAAGAGCGGCTTTGTGATGAGACAGGCAACCTGAGGCGGTTTGTCAATATATATGTTAATGAGGAAGATATAAGGTTCAAACAGGGCAGTGATACAGTTCTCTCAGATGGAGATGAGGTTTCCATTGTCCCTGCTATAGCAGGAGGAAAGACTGATGTCACATTACAAAATTCGTATTAGTTTTCCGGAGGAGAAGATCAAAGAACCCATCATCTACCAGATCGGGCAGGAGTTTAAGGTCGTCACTAATGTGAGAAGGGCCGATGTCAGAGAGAAGACAGGATGGGTCGAGCTTGAGCTGGAAGGTGATTCCACGGAAATTGAGAAGGCTGTTGGCTCCCTGAGGAGTAAAGGAGTGAAGGTAGAGCCGATCGAGAGGAATATAATTGAGTAGCGCCGGCTTGAAGCCGGGGGCATCCTGCTCTATGGCGTGACAGCGTATATATGCTGGTCTTTTGATGAGGTTATTATATGGATTTTACTGAAGAACAGGTTAAACGGTACAGCAGGCATATCATCCTTTCAGAGGTAGGCGGGAAAGGGCAGCAGAGGCTTTGTGAGTCCAGGGTCTTTATTACAGGAGCCGGTGGTCTTGGTTCGCCTGTAGCCCTTTACCTTGCTGCTGCAGGTATAGGGACTATCGGCATAATTGATGATGATGTAGTGGATATGTCAAATCTGCAGAGGCAGATCCTGCATTCTACCAGGACACTCGACAAGCCCAAGGTTGAATCTGCCAGAGAGACTCTTAAGGCATTGAATCCTGATGTCAACGTGGTTCCTTACAGGGAGAGGTTATCTTCTGCAAATATTATGGATATAATCAAAGATTATGACCTTGTGCTCGATGGTTCAGACAATTTTCCGACAAGGTTTCTTGTAAATGACGCATGCTTCTTTAGCGGAAAGCCGCTTATATCAGGCAGCATCTTCAGGTTTGAGGGACAGGTGACTACACTGAAACCTCATGATGGGCACCCATGCTACAGATGTCTTTATCCTGAGCCACCTCCTCCCGGTCTTGTGCCGAGTTGTCAGGAAGCTGGTGTCCTTGGTGTGCTCGCCGGAACAGTCGGTGTAATCCAGGCAACTGAGGCTGTTAAGGAGGTGCTTGGAATAGGGAGCTCCCTTGCGTCTCACCTCCTGATATATGATGCACTTGGAATGAAGTTCCTCAAGGTCAGGACACAGAAAGACCCCAACTGCCACCTGTGTGGCAAGGAGCGGAAGATCACAGAGTTGATGGATTATGAGCAGAGCTGCACCCTCAAAATATAACAAACAGGGTTATGCTGAAAATTCCTTCCAACATTTCCAGTGCCATGATTGAACATGCCAGGGGTGACTTCCCCCTTGAGTGCTGCGGGATACTTGGCGGTAAAGGTGATGAGGTGTCTCACATCTACCGTATGGACAATATAGATAAATCTAAAATAACTTACCTTATGGCTCCGGTTCAGCAGATGAGGGTCTTCAAGGAGATGAGGTCCCTTGGAATAGAATTGAAGGCAATATACCATTCCCATCCGAACCATCCTGCATATCCATCACGCACCGATGTAGAACTTGCCTACTATCCTGATGCAGTCTATATAATCATATCAATAAATGATAAGATGGAAACTGTTGTGGGGAGTTTCAACATAGTTGACAAAGAGATTACTATAGCAGACATAGAGTTTAAGTAGTAAATGGTTAAGCGCTCTATCTATTTTGCTGCCGGTTCTGTATTAATAGCTGTAGGACTGCTGGGATTCCTTCTCCCATTTTTTCCAGGTTTTGTGCCATTTTTAATCGGGATAGTATTGGTATCAAAGTCAAGCTCATATGTGAGGCGGAATCTATCCAGGCTTAAGACCGTATTTCCAAGGCAATATGCCAGGCTTCGTGAGATAAAGAAGAGACTGCATCATAAGAAGGTTTGATGTTCAGATTATCTCCTCCGTTTTCTCATCTCTTCTTCAAAAAAGCGACTATACTGGTGGTTCCAGTCAGGTGTGCCTTCGGCAATCTTTTTCGTGTATTCAGCAAGTCTTTTTCTTACAATCGCATCTACTTCTTCATCTATACGCATCTCCGCAGCAATTATCCGTTTGATTTCCCGCAGGACGGATACCTCATCAGCATTGATTGCAGCAGGACCTTTCTTCAGGCATGTTAAAATCAGGTGTGAGAGATGGCTTGCCTTGTCTTCACTCAGTATCATTTCAGAGTATTATTCCCCTCTCCCTGACGAGTTTGTCTTTTACCATCTGAAACATTTTCTGATAGTTAACGCTCTCCTTTTCAAGTTGTTTTGAGTGGCTCTTCAGTATCTCCCTCACTTCTTCATTCAGCCTCTCTTCCACCATCAGATCGTCGGTTATTGTGTCTTCAATCTTCCTGATAAGCTCTTCCTTCTGGACGGATGTTGCAATAAGACCTTCCCTTAAAAGCCCTTCGATGATATTGTGCGCAAGGATTGCGACACGTTCTTTTTTTAATTTCATGGAAATATCTTAACATTATACCAGTGTGAAGTCTATCTTTCTGTTCTCCATATTGACCTTCTCCACACGCACCCTTACGCTGTCTCCCAGCCTGTAGATCTTACGGGACCTGTCACCGAGAAGCCTGTGGCCTTTTTCATCAAATCTGTAGAAATCGTCATACATGGATGTTACTCGGACGAGCCCTTCCACAAGAATGTCTTCCAGCTCGACGAAGAACCCGAATGAGGTAACTCCTGATACGACACCGTCATATTCGGCTCCAATCTTGTTCTGCATATACTGGAGTTTCTTCAATTCCACAACTTCCCTTTCAGCCTCCATAGCTGTACGTTCCTTTGCAGATGACTGAATAGCGATGTCAGGCAGGATGGCAGCGAGCTGCTGCTTCTTATCTCTTCCAAGGTACCGGCGCTTGATGGTTTCCTTAACCAGACGGTGGACAATCAGGTCAGGGTATCTGCGGATTGGCGATGTAAAATGCGTGTAATGCTGTGACGCAAGGCCAAAATGCCCTATGTTCTCAACTGAATATCGTGCCTGTTTCATGGATCGTAAAAGGAGCTGGTTGATTAATGCCTCTTCCGGTTTGCCGGCCAATTTATGCAGTAATTTCTGAAAAGTCCTGGGGTTCCGGTGTATCAGCTTGTGCCTGTAGCCAATTTCTGAGATAAATTCATTAAACTCCGATATCTTGTCTTCATCGGGTGGTTCATGTACCCTGTATATGGATGGAATCGGCTTTCCCGACATATGACTGGCAATCGTCTCATTGGCTGCAATCATGAACTCCTCAATGATCTGATGAGCTATATTTCTCTCTGATTTGACAATATCAATGGTATTACTCTGAATATCCAGTATTATTTCAGGCTCCGGAAGATCAAAATCGATACTCCCGCGATTCATCCGTTTGGAGCGGACCTTAAGGCACAATTCCTTCATAAGAAGAAATGAGTCCAGAAGTTCCTTATATCTCGCTGTTGCCTCCGGATCATTATCTTTAAGGATTTTACTGACATCAGTGTAAGTCATCCGCTCATTGCTGTTTATGACGCTTTCATAGATGGTGTAACCCGAGCGGATTCCATTGTGGTCAAACAGCATTTCCACGGTCAGAGTGAGGCGGTCTGTCCTGGGGTTCAGGCTGCATATCTGGTTGGACAGTTTCTCCGGGAACATGGGAATTACGCGGTCGGGCAGATAGACGCTCGTTCCCCTGGAATATGCCTCTTTGTCAAGGGGAGAATCCCATGGCACATAGTGGCTCACATCTGCTATGTGGACCCACAGCGTATATTTTCCACCGGATGACTTCTCTATGGAGACTGCATCGTCAAAATCTTTTGCCCTCTCCCCGTCAATCGTAACAGTAGTGAGATTGCGCAGGTCACGACGGCCGTGCAGCATGGCCTCTGTGACCTCGTCAGGAATGGATTCCGCCTCTGACAGAATTTCCGGATGGAAGCCGGCCGGGAGACCGTATTCTTCAATTATTATTTCCGTGTCAATTCCAGGCGTCGTTGCCTTGCCCAGTATCTTAATGATGTCGCCTTCGGGATTTCTGGCCTTCTGCGGGTATGAAGTTATCTCCGCTACGACAAGGTCGCCATCCTTTGCGCCATGAAAGTTCTTTGGCGCGATAAAGAGGTCATAACATATTTTTTTGTCTGCAGGTATGATAAAACCAAAATTCCTTCCTCTTTCAAAACGTCCGACTATTTTCTTATGAAACCTCCCGATGATCCGGATGATGCGCCCCTCTCTCCTGCCATCCCTCCCTGATGCCTCAATTCTTGCGACTACCCTGTCGTTATGCATTGCACCCATCATGCTCCTGCGCGGTATAAACACGTCCGGGATGCCCTCTGCTTCGGAGGTCACAAAACCGTATCCGTCCGCGTGGCCCTGAAGGACCCCTGTGACGAGATTCATCTTCTCCGGCAGGCCATAGCGCTCCCCGCGTATTTTTACTATTAGACCGTCTCGGAGCATCTTTTCTATTGTTTCAGTGAATGCCGCCTGATTCTTCTTTGGCACAGAGAGTACGCCAATGAGTTCTGCAAGGAGGAGGGGGCGGTATGCCTTTCCCTGCATCAGGTCCAGTATGACTTTGCTGGTAAATATCATGTGACAATCCTTTCGAATCAGGTTCAGTACCGTACTTGACAGTCAGCCTGTATATAGGTTAACGTATTTTTCTATATTTTGAAAGAGGAGGATATACAGATGCCAAAGCCAAAACACCACATTGTCGTGTGCACGAACACCCGTCCCCCGGGACATCCTAAAGGCTCATGCGGAGAAAAGGGGGCGCAGCCGGTTGTCATGAAATTTTCTGAAGAGATGGAGAGGAGAGGCCTGTTTGGCAAGGTTGTGCTCAGCGGATCTACATGCGTAGGCATGTGCAGCGCCGGTACGGTCGTTATTGTCTATCCTGATGCCGTATGGTATCAGGGGGTTAAGCCTGAAAACGTCAATGAAATACTGGATCAGCATATTCAAAATGGAAAACCTGTAGAAAGGCTGGTAATTCCGGACAGTGCATGGGGATAATGAAGGTACTGTTTCTCGGTTCCGGCACTTCAACCGGAGTTCCTGTCATAGGTTGTAAGTGTGCTGTTTGCAGGTCAGACGACCCAAAGAACAAGAGGCTGCGTTCGTCTATTCTTGTCACTACTGAAGAAAACGGAGTAAGGAATATACTTGTCGATACAACTACAGACCTGAGATTTCAGGCCCTGGCAAATGGTATAGAAAGGGTGGACGCAGTTCTTTTTACACATGCACATGCAGACCACATTCATGGAATAGACGACCTGCGCACTTTTAACCACATTCAGGGCGAATCTATCCCATGTTATGGCAATGCTGATACTATGGAGACAATCCGGCAGAAATTCAGTTACATCTTCGACGGCTCTGCAAGGCGCGACTGGATTCCAAGGCTTGGCATCAACATTGTGAGCAGCGAATTTCTTTTGCACAGTCTTAAAATAATACCGCTCAGGATCTATCATGGTGACACGATCATATTCGGTTACAGGATAAACGATGTCTCATATCTTACTGACTGTAATGGAATGCCTGATGATACCATGGCGTTGATAAAGGGAACTAAACTCCTGATACTTGATGCGACACGCTATCAGCCGCATGCCAAACACTATGGACTTGAACAGGCATTAGCAGTCATAGAAGAGTTGAAGCCGGAGCGGGCAATACTAACACACCTGTCCCATGCATTCGATCACAGTAAAGTGAACGGAGAGCTTCCGTCAGGAATCGAACTGGCGTATGATGGGATGGAGATCATATGAGGATAATCAGATGACAGAAATACCTTCGGAATTTGCCTCGTCGTCATACAGGGATGTCCTGGCGCAGTTTGACGCCGCCGCAGAATGGCTGTGTCTTGACACGAATATATGGAAGAGACTCAGATTGCCGCAACGGGCGTTATGTGTCACGACGCCTGTCATGATGGATAATGGAGATGTTCATCTCTTCCAGGGATTCAGGGTTCAGCATGACTCCACACTCGGCCCTACAAAGGGTGGGGTCAGATACCATCCGGAAGTGGGGCTGGGTGAAGTAGCGGCTCTGGCAATGAACATGACATGGAAATGTTCACTGGTCGGGCTGCCTTACGGAGGCGCCAAGGGAGGGATAAAGTGCAATCCAAAGGGTCTGTCACGCAGGGAACTTCAGCGACTGACAAGGCGATATACGGCCGATATATTCCCCCTTATCGGTCCTGATCATGACATACCGGCGCCGGATGTTGGAACGGATGAGCATGTTATGGCATGGATGATGGACACATACAGCCACCTCCGTGGTCATGTTGTCCCCGGCGTCGTTACAGGAAAGCCAATAAGTATAGGCGGGTCTCTCGGGAGGGAGGAAGCAACCGGCAGGGGTGTAGTGTCTATAGCTTTTGAGGCAATGAAACATCTTGGAATCAAGTGTGAGGGTGCCACGGCAGCAGTTCAGGGTTTTGGCAATGTCGGCTCCATAGCCGCGCAATTTCTGTCTGACGCCGGAATAAAGGTAATAGCTGTCAGTGATTCTGCATGTGGTATTTATAATGAAAAAGGCCTTAATATAAGTGATGTCATAGCCTTTAAGAAGGCGAGGCATACACTCGAAGGTTATCCTGATGGTGAAATAATCACAAATGAAGAACTTCTTGAAGCAGAGTGCACTGTGCTCATCCCGGCGGCGTTGTCAGGACAGATAACAGAAGACAATGCTCATAGATTGAGATGCCGGATGATCATCGAAGGGGCGAATAATCCTACCACCAAAGGAGGAGACGGAATTTTGAGAGACAGAGGTATTTTTGTCGTCCCTGACATACTTGCCAATGCAGGAGGCGTAATCGTTTCGTATTTTGAATGGGTTCAGGACGTGCAGAAATATTTCTGGAAGGAGAAGGAGATAAACGAAAAGCTCCATGAATTTATTATTACTGCATTTAACAGGGTCCTCAGATTCTCACTTTCCGAGAATATTGATATGAGAATGGCGTCCATGGCTATCTCGATCAGACGGCTGGCCGATGCCCATCTGGCGAGGGGATTGTATCCATAACTTTATTTATGCAAATATATGTAGATGCAGATGCCTGTCCTGTAAGGGATATAATCTGCGAAGAGGCGTATAAGCGCGGTATTCCTGTTACTATGGTTGTCAGTATGGCCCATAATATATACGAACTGGCCGGAATGTCGGTACTGCGTGTGGATTCTTCGTTTCAGGCGGTTGATATTGCAATAGTCAACAAGGCATCCGGAGGAGACATAGTTGTGACATCTGATTTTGGATTGGCTTCATTAGTGCTTGGTAATGGTGTGCATGCGCTGTCTCCTTCAGGCAGGATCTTTACGGATCGCACCATACATTCCCTTCTTGAAAAGAGGCATGAATCGGCGAGACAGAGAAGAGGCGGCGGGCGTGTAAAAGGGCCTAAGGCAAGGCGCCGGGACGATGACAAGCGGTTTCGGGAAAACCTGATACGGTTGATCGAACACAAGCAGGATAACACGGCTTGAATATTCCCAGGATGTTATATAATATTAAATATGATCAGGGTAAAACGTGTCTACGACAAACCATGGCCTGAGGATGGTTGCAGATACCTTGTGGACAGGCTCTGGCCAAGGGGAGTAAAAAAAGACTCTCTAAGACTTGATGGATGGTTAAAGGAGCTCGCTCCGAGCGAATCCCTGCGCCGCTGGTTTAATCATGAACCTGATAAATGGATAGAATTCCGGAGTCGTTACCGTAAAGAGCTTGAGTCGCAGTCAGAAATCTGGCATCCACTCCTTGCCAGGGCCGGGAAAGACAACATAACCTTACTATACAGTGCGAAGGATGTTCATCATAACAATGCGGTTGCACTGGCAGAGTTTCTCAATAGTAAGGCAAAGTAATGACCTATCACTTATTTGACTTCTTATCCAGTAATCTTCCAGCCATATCGTATATCTGATCGTTAATGTCATGCAACGATTGCGAAGGCGTTGAACTTACAATTTTCGTTGAATTATTGTTTATAATTCTGACCGTTGCCTGGCCAGACTGTCCGTTGACATAAAGGCTTAAGGAATATCCCGCATTTTTCTTTTTGATCCCGCTGAATGATTCTTTGTTTACCTGATGTTGTGCATTGTTGCTCATTTCATTAATTTTCATAAATGGTTTCCTGTTGTTTGTTTTATATAAGGATGTTCATCTGTCAGGGGCTTAGGTTTCATTCGGAGTTGTGGAGTAAAACCTTAATGCTTCATTTTGTCCGATGACGTCAAGTCGCCATGAGCAGCTGCCGATAATCAGATCGAAATATATCATTAAATTCCGGCAGGTAGATTCGTGAAACGCAAAAATGTTATAACGGCTGTCATATTATTCATAGTTCTGACAATAGTTCCTTTCTCAAAGGTCCTGTCCGCGGGGCTTAAAGATATTCCTCTGGTAGGCCTCGCATTCCTTACAAACCTTGGCATTCACGAAACGGGGCACTATTTGATAGCAAGCCAGGCAGGTGCCGAGGGAAACGGACTGAACTTCTTTACCAGGGATAAAAACAGCTTTTTTCTTGGTCTCAGTACGGTTTCAAAGATCGACAGCAGGGCAAAACCAGGCTACCACCTGGCGGGAGAAGTAGCGTCCAATTATACATTTGAACTCGCCCTGAGAAAATACAGGGAGGATAATAACACATATAACCGGGCGCTTATGCTCTTCAGTATGACCGACTTTTTATGGTATTCAACTTACGCCTTTTATGTTGCCCCTTACAAGGATGGAAAGTTTGATCCCATTGGGATTTCAGATACCACCGGGATAGACCGTGACAAGGTCTTTCTGGTTGCGCTTGCCCATACATCTCTTAATCTCCTCCGAGTATATACCGGAAAAGACAGGGTGATCCCCTATTACATGCTGGACAAACATTTCATAGGTTTCGGAGTCAAGGCCCCATTCTGATATGACATTCATCATATCTTGTTGACCTGTCCTGTCGTATTATGATTATATAGATACCAGAAGGTTAAAATGAAGGAGGGGGTATGCTAATCACAGAAGAGCAGGTACTTAATGCATTGAGGAGTGTAGAAGACCCTGATCTTAAAAAAGATATTGTCTCACTGGGATTTATAAAGAAATTGAATATAGAAGGGGACAGGGTCTCTTTCGAACTCGAGTTGACTACTCCTGCCTGTCCACTTAAGGCTCAGTTAAAGGCAGCTTCGGAAGAGGCTGTCAGAAAGATTAAAGGTGTCACTGACGTCAGCGTGGATGTGACATCCACTGTTTCTTCACACAGGATGCCTGGCAATGAAGACATCCTTCCAGGCGTAAAGAATATTGTGGCTATAGCAAGTGGTAAGGGCGGGGTGGGTAAGTCAACTGTGAGTGTAAATCTTGCTGTCGCATTGGCGAAGAGCGGCGCCAGGGTAGGCTTGCTTGATACAGACATCTATGGTCCGAGCATCCCAATCATGATGGGGGTTACTGAAAAGCCTGAAATCAGGGGTGAAAAGCTGATCCCGATTGTAAAATTTGGCGTAAGCCTGATGTCAATAGGTTTTATGATTCCTGAGGACACTCCGCTTATTTGGCGCGGACCTATGGTAATGAAGGCGGTTGAACAGCTTCTTACTGACGTAGAGTGGGGTGAACTTGATTACCTTCTCATGGACCTTCCGCCTGGTACTGGTGATGTACAACTCACCCTGTCACAGAAGGTGCCTCTAACAGGAGCGGTCATAGTTACCACGCCTCAGGACGTAGCCCTTCTTGATGTTGTCCGCGGCATATCGATGTTCAGGAAACTCAATGTTCCCATACTTGGCGTCATTGAAAATATGAGTTTCTTTTGTTGTCCGCATTGCGGAGGCCGTTCTGAAATATTCAGCCATGGAGGAGGAGAGGCTGCCTCCAGAAAGCTGGATGTTCCATTTCTTGGCGAGGTTCCCCTGGACGTCAAAATCAGGGAGGGCGGGGATACAGGAAGGCCCGTGCCTGCAAACGCTGAAGAGACGGCTCAGGGCAAGGTGTTTATCGGTTTGTGCGAACAGCTGGCAGCAAGGATAAGTGCCCTGGGACAGTGAGAGATTGAGTTTTCGCTACAACTCCCTCTCTCCTGAGAGAGAGGGAGTGTATCGATATTATGCAATCTTGGCAATCCTGTCCAGTCTCTTGTTTGCAACCTCCCAGTTGATATTCTTCATAAAGACATCTATGTAGGGTGGTCTCTTCACTCCGTAGTCAATCGTATACGCATGTTCATATACATCCATGACCAACAGCGGCCAGGCCATTGCCGGGAAATTGAAATGATGTGCGTCAGCGCCATAGTTGTGAAGCTTGCCGTCCCACAGGTTGTAGGCAAGAACAACCCAGCCCCTGACCGCCATACCACAGGCCTTAAAATCTTCGATCCATTTTTCTGCCGAGCCGAAGTCCCTGTTAATAAGTTCCGCGATTTTACCTGCCGGGTTTCCACCTCGTCCACCCATATTCTCAAAGTAGAGCTCATGCAGGATTACACCATTTAACGCAAATGTCTCGTCCGCCTTCAGACCGCGGTATTCGCTGTAAATCTGATTGGCCTTTGAGCGGTCAGCAGTCCTGAGTTTATCCTCGATTTCGTTAAGTTTGTTGACATAGCCTACGTAAAGAATATCACGGTGCTGGGATAACTGGCTCTCTGACAGCCCTTCCAAACCCTTTAATTCAAACTTCTTTGCCTCGTGTGACATTTTAAGCCCTCCTTGTTAATGTGTGTCCTGCTGGCAATCACTGCATATGCCTGCAAATCCGACACAATGATTGGTAATCTTATAGCCTGTTGATTCTGCCACTTTTTCTTCAATGTCATGAAGAATGATATTGTCTACATCTGTGATCTTTCCGCAATTCTGACATGTAATGTGATAGTGGAGGAGCGGGTTCCAGTCATACCGGCCCTCATTGCCTTCACACGATATTTCCGTAACATCTCCTGACTCCTTCAGCAGCTTTAGATTTCTGTATACTGTCCCAAGACTTATATTTGGCATCTTTTTTTTTACTTCTCTGTATACCCAGTCTGCAGTAGGATGGCCCTTACTATGCTTGAGAACCTCCAGGATTTGAATTCTCTGTTTTGAACGACGCTGCATACACTATTTTTTCTTTCTCACATAAACCCTGTATACCGTATCCTCTTCCACCAGTCCGATATATTCATTCTTCGTTGAGTTGCACCAAGCGGGCATATCCTTCTTAATTCCTGCATCATCAGAAATTACTTCAAGCACATCACCCGGAGACATTTCTTTCATTTTCTTTGATGTAAGAATGATGGGCATCGGACAAAGCTGACCAAGGGCATTTATCTTAAAATCGACCTTTTCAGGAACGTTCATATCACCTCCTTAAATAATAATAGTAATTATTACTGATATAATATTAAGTCACTACCACACTGATTGTCAAGAGAAATTATTATGGCTGGGGAATGATCTGTTAACTTATGAAGTACTTGCTCACATCTATTCCATACTTTCTGTGGTCAATGGATTGAACGATTGCGATCTTTGATTCCCAGGACAGGTCAATAGTTTCACCGTCAATCTCATTTCCATGAGGGTCTGTGATCAACTTGATGCATGGCTTGTGAATATTCGCAGGATTAGCATTTGCCCTGACTACTACTGCCAATTCGTTGCTGTTCAGAAGTACGATTGTCCCTACAGGATATATGCCGACCACATTCACAAATATCTTTAACAGAAGCGGGTCGAACGCAGTATCACTTTTTCTCATCATGAAAGATAGCGCCTTGTCCGGAACTAATGGCGAGCGGTTGTAGACCCGTGCGGAAGTGAGTGCGTCATAACAGTCGCAGATGGTGGTAATCCTGCCGAATAAACTTATCCGGCGTGCTGTTGACAGTTTTGGATAACCTGAAAGGTCATAGTTGAGATGGTGCTCAAAACTCGTGAGGACCATTCGGATAGCCTGCTCCTGAAGGCCCTTGAGCCTGAGTAGTGTCTTTACACCATTGACCGGGTGCGTCCTCATTAGCTTCCACTCTTCGGGAGTAAATTCTGAGGGCTTGTTCAGTATGTCAATCGGGAGGTCTATCTTTCCAATATCATGAAAAAGTGTCGCCATTCCGAGATCACTCATCTCTCTTCTGTCATAACCGAGCCTTTGTCCTACTGCGATAGATAATATGGA
>WBZR01002948.1_pt1 | contig 14912 bp, 14 predicted proteins | sample 5204231 | NCBI WGS metagenome assembly WBZR01 (sample SAMN12412403, study PRJNA552823) | activated sludge metagenome | isolation source: activated sludge from anammox sidestream of wastewater treatment plant... | place: USA: Virginia | collected 2017-08 | reverse complement strand
CGGCACGCCGTCTTCGGGCGTGTCCTTCACCGTCTTCCGCTTCACCGTGAGCCGCACGTGGATGGCGTCGCCGGGGTACACGGGCTTCGTGAACCTGAGGCCTTCGAGCCCGTAGTTGGCTATCACCGGCCCGACGGCGGGCTGCACGAAGAGGCCGGCCGCGGCGCTCACGAGGAAATACCCGTGCGCCACGCGTCGCTCGAACGCTCCGTGTGTGCGCGCCTGCGCGTCGTCCATGTGCGCGTAGAACGTGTCGCCCGTGAGCGCTGCGAACTTCCCGATGTCGTCGAGCGTGATCGTTCGCGCGCCGGTGACCAGCGCGTCTCCAACCTCCAGCTCCTCGAAATACCGCGTGAACGGATGCGCTGTCGGCTGCGCCGTTGCGGCTCCGGGCATGTACTCGTGCACCACGCGTGTGAGAGTGGTTGGGTGCCCCTGGAGCGCAGTGCGCTGCATGTAATGAAGCACGCCACGCACCCCGCCCAATTCTTCACCCCCACCTGCGCGCCCGGGTCCACCATGCACGAGGTGCGGCAGCGCCGAGCCGTGGCCGGTGCTCTCATGCGCCGAATCGCGGTTCACGAGCATCAGCCGGCCGTGGTACGCGGCGGTGCCGAGCGCCACCTGCCGCGCGACCGAGTCGTCGGCGGTGAAGAGCGAGCCGCAGAGCGAGCCACGGCCCCTGCGCGCCAGTTCGATTGCGTCGTCCACCGACTTGTACGGCATCACCGTGTTGACGGGTCCGAACGCTTCCACATCGTGCGGCTCCGCCGTGCGGAGCGGGTCGCTCGCGTAGAAGAGGAGCGCGGGGAAGAACGCACCCTTCGCTGCGTCCGCGCCCGTGACCTCGAAGACGTCATCGGCACCGTATACACGCTCGGTGACGCGCCCGATCAGCGCCGCGTTCTTTCGTACTTCCGCGACCTGTGCCTTTCCCGCGAGCGGGCCCATCCGGACTCCCTCGACAGCCGGGTCGCCCAACTTCACGCCGTCCAGTCGCTTCGCGAGCGCGCGCATCGCGTCGGCAAGCATTGAGTCGTGGACGAGCGTGCGGCGGATTGCGGTGCACTTCTGGCCCGCCTTGGCCGTCATCTCGGTCGCTACTTCCTTCACAAAGAGGTCGAACTCGTCGGTACCCGGCGCGGCGTCGGGGCCAAGCATGCTGAAGTTCAGCGAGTCGGCCTCCTGGTTGAATCGCACGTTGTTTGCGAGGATCGCCGGAGTCGCCTTGAGCATGCGCCCCGTTGCGGCCGATCCGGTGAACGCAACCGCGCACTGTTCGTCGAGGTGGTCGAGCAGGTCTCCGGCACTGCCGCAAAGCAGCTGCACCGAACCCTCGGGGAGCAGGCCGCTGGCGATCATCTCCGCGAAGACGCTCTCGGTGAGGAAGCTCGTGAGCGTGGCCGGTTTCACGATTGCGGGAACGCCGGCGAGCAACGTCGGGCCGAGCTTCTCGAGCATTCCCCAGACGGGGAAGTTGAAGGCGTTGATGTGTACTGCCACGCCTTCGAGTGGCACGCAGATATGACGGCCCACGAATGTGCCGCCCTTGGAGAGCGTCTCGGTGACGCCGTCCACGTAGAACGTCTCGTCGGGGAACTCGCGGCGCCCGCGCGACGCGTACGCGAAGAGCGTACCGATCCCGCCCTCGATATCCACCCAGCCGTCGCGCCTCGTGGCGCCGGTAGCCGCGCTCACGCGGTAGAACTCTTCCTTCCGCCCCATCAGGTGCTGCGCGAGCGCCTTGAGCATCGCGGCCCGCTGATGGAACGTCATCGCGCGCAGTCTGGGCCCGCCAACTGCGCGCCCGTACTCTACCACGCACTTGAAGTCCACGCCGCCGGTGGACGCCTCGGCGAACGGCACACCTGTGACTGCGTGCACGAGCGCAGTGGCCTTGCCCGCCCCGACAACCCATTCGCCGCACACGTAGCTATGCAGGCGACGCGGGCGCGCGCCGGTGAGGTCGAGCGGGGTGATCATGCGCGCTCGATGATTGTCGCCATGCCCTGGCCAACGCCGACGCACATGGCGCAGAGCGCGTACCGCTTGCCGGTAGCTTCCAGTTCGCGCATTGCCGTAAGGATGAGCCGGGCGCCGCTCATGCCGAGTGGGTGGCCGAGCGCGATCGCGCCTCCGTTGGGGTTCACGCGCGGATCGTCGTCGGCAATGCCAAGCTCCCGCAGGCAGGCCAGCGATTGGGCCGCGAACGCCTCGTTGAGTTCGATCACTTCTACCGCGTCGAGCGCGAGTCCTGCGCGGTCAAGCGCCTTGCGCGTTGCCGGAACCGGCCCCATTCCCATCATGCGCGGCTCCACGCCTGCAACCGCGCTCGAGATCACCCGTGCGCGCGGCGTGAGGCCGAACCGGCGGACCGATTCCCCGGACGCAACGAGCAGCGCGGCCGCGCCGTCGTTCAGCCCGCTCGCGTTGCCGGCGGTGACCGATCCAATGCCGTCTGTGCGGAACGCCGGCTTCAGCTCCGCCAGTACGTCCGCCGTGGTGCTGGGCCGGATGAACTCGTCGTGTGCGACCTCCATCGGCGCCCTGCCCTTTTGCGGCACGAGTACGCGTACGATCTCGCGCGCAAGCCGCCCATCGGTGCGGGCTCTTGCGGCATTCCTCTGCGACCGCACGGCAAACGCGTCCTGGTCGGCGCGCGACACCTTGTACTGCTCGGCGACATTCTCCGCCGTTTCGCCCATCGAGTGCGTGCCGTATTGCGCCTGCATCGCGGGGTTGGCGAACCGCCAGCCAAGCGCGGTGTCGAAGAGCTTCACGTCGCGCGCGAACGCCTTCGACCCTTTGCTGAGCACGTATGGCGCGCGCGTCATGGATTCGACGCCGCCCGCCACGAAGAGCGCTCCGTCGCCGAGCCGGATGGCGCGCGCGGCGTTCACCACGGCCGCCATCCCCGACGCGCAGAGCCGGTTCACCGTTTCGCCCGCGACGGCCACGGGCAGGCCGGCGAGCAGGCCCGCCATACGCGCAACGTTCCGGTTGTCCTCGCCGGCCTGGTTGGCGCATCCCATGATCACGTCTTCGATCTCCGCCGGCTCCACGGCCGGATTCCTGGCCAGTAGATCGCGGATCACGTGTGCCGCGAGGTCGTCGGGACGCACCTCGCTCAGCGACCCGCCGAGGTTGCCGATTGGCGTCCGGACGCCATCAACGATGAACGCTTCGCTCAACGCTCTTGTCCGTGCGTGTTCTTCGTCTTGTACGCCGTTCCGCGAAAGAGCGCCACGATCTCCCCGCGCTGGTTGCGCACCTCGACGCGATAATACCCCAGCCGCCGCGACTCGGCTTCGGACACCGCCGTCGCGGTGAGCGTGTCGCCCGGCACGATCGGTGCAGGATAGGTGATCGAGTTCTCGATGCTCATCGTCACCTTGCCATGTGTATTGCACGCGAACGCGAATGCCGTATCGGCGAGCGCAAACGCCACCGCTCCGTGCGCCACTCCGAACCCGTTCACCATCTCGGGCGTAACGGTGAGCCGCGTGGCTGCGGTGCGCGGCCCCACGTTCACGACCTGCATTCCCATCCGCTGGCTGAACAGATCCTTCGCCATCATACCCGCCACGACGCGCTCGGCGAGCAGTTGTGCGTTCTTGATTCCGGCCCGTCCCCCCGGTGCCGTTCGCGGCGTCATTCGTGGAACCTCCTGCCGGCCATCGCGTTTCGCCGGAGCAGGGGGCTTGGCCGGTAGCGATCCTCTCCGTACTCCGCCTGAAGCGCCGTGAGGCGATCGAGCGCCCACGATGGCCCGAGCCTATCCGACCACGCCAGGAGCCCTTTCGGGTAGTTCACCCCGCGCTGCATCGCGAGGTCAACACCAGCCGCGTCGGCCACTCGGTAGAAGACGGCGTCGGCGGCTTCGTTGATGAGCATCGCGAGGATGCGCTCGAACACCTGCGTGGCCAGGGTGCGATCCCTGCTCGGCTCGGGCCGGGCGGTGCCGTCGTAACGGTAGTAGCCGCGCCCCGACTTTCGTCCGAGGAGCCCCGCGTCCACAAGGCGCCGCTGAGTGAGCGACGGCCGGTAGCGCGGCTCGTAGTACATGCTCTCGAAGATCGAGCGCGTCGCGGCGTAGTTCACGTCGTTGCCGATGAAGTCCATGAGCTCGAACGGGCCCATGCGAAAGCCGCCCAGTTCGCGCATTGCCCAGTCAATCGTGGCGCAGTCGGCTATGCCTTCGTCATGGATGCGCAGCGCTTCGCCGTAGAACGGTCGCGCAACACGGTTGACGATGAATCCCGGCGTGTCCGCCGCGACCACCGGCGACTTGCGCCACGACTCCATCAGCCCGACAACGGTGTCGGTCACCTTGGGGTCGGTGTCAATCCACGGCACGACCTCCACCAGCGGCAGCACCGGCGCCGGATTGAAGAAGTGCATGCCGATCACCCTCTCCGGCCGCACGCAGGCCCCGGCGATGGACGCAATCGAGAGCGACGACGTATTCGAGGCGAGGATTGCGTCTGGTCCCACAGCCGCGGCGAGCGCGGCGAACAGCGCCTGCTTCACCGGAAGATCCTCGACGATCGCTTCGATGACCAGCGAGCAGCCCCTGTATGGCGCGAGATCAACGCCGAGCGGTTCCTCGTAAAAGTCAATGCGCGAAAGGATGAGGCCGCGCCTCACTGCATCGAGCTTGCCCTTCTCAACGAGCCGGTCGAGCGACGCGCGAATGGAGGCCTGCGCGTTGCGCACGGCGCCTGCCATCGCGTCGCCCAGCAGCACGTAGTAGCCGGCCGCCGCCGCCACTTGCGCGATGCCGGTACCCATCGCTCCCGCGCCAACGATGCCCACCGTGACGTTCTGCGGCGTGGCGTCCACCCGCGCCCACCCGCCGGAGTCGCGCGTTGAGTCGCTCATTGCCCCGTAAACCTCGGCGGGCGCTTTTCGATGAATGCCTTCACTCCCTCGGCGTAGTCCGCCGTCTGGCCGGCTTCGCGTTGCAGTACCTCCTCGTAGTCGAGTTGCGTGTCGAGCATCACGCCAAGGGAGGCGTTGAATCCCCGCTTGATCAGTCCGAGCGCGCGCGTTGGCTGCGTCGCCAGCCGCCGGGCGCACGCCAGCGCTTCACCCACGAGGGCGTCGGGCGCCGTGACCTTGTACACCATGCCGTACTCGAGGGCGCGATCGGCGGAAAGTTCCTCGGCGAGCATCGTGAGCGCAGATGCGCGCTGCAGCCCCACGAGGCGCGGGAGGATGAACGTGCCGCCGGAATCCGGAATCACGCCGATCTTCGCGAACGACTGAACGAACCGCGCCGCGGACGACGCAAACACGATGTCGCATGCCAGCGCCAGATTCGCACCCGCCCCCGCCGCGATTCCATTCACCGCGCAAACCACCGGCTTCTCGATGCCGCGGATCGCGCGGATGATCGGGTTCCACGAGGTCCTCACGAAATCGCCCGGATCCGGCATGTAGCCATCCTTCGGCAGCGCGTCGGCCAGGTCCTGCCCTGCGCAGAAACCCCGCCCCGCGCCGGTGATCACCACGGCGCGCGCTGCGCTGTCGGTCGCCGCGACCGCGAACGCTTCCTGCAGTTCGTGCGCGAGCGCTGCGTTCACGCTGTTCAGCACGCCGGGCCGGTTCAGTGTGAGGGTGAGGACCCCTTCACTGGTTTCCGTCAAGAGGAATGGCACGCCGGTAAAGATACCGCTTCCCCGCGTCGGTCACCTGTACGGTCGCGTGGAATCGCGTGGCCGCGCCAGCCTCCACCGCTCGGACCCTCGCTTCCACGGAGGACGGAGGTCAATTTTCACGGATGGCAACACGCACGCGACCGAAAAAGCGGGCTCGGCCGAAGTCCGACGCCGAACCGCTGTTCAGGTGGCGCGAGATCGCGCGCAACGCGCTGGTTTCCCGCGCCATTGACGACACTGAAGAAGCAACCAACCGCGGCCGCGCCAGCGTCCCGCGCGAACACCTGGTTCTCTACCAGTTCTCCGCCCGGGGTCACGAGGTGGCCCAGGCAATTCTCGCCTCGCTCCTGACGCACGAGCACGACGGCGTGGGCGCGTACTACCGGAACCGACCCCTGCTGCTTGGGCTAGGTGTCACGATCGAGGACGGCTTCGCGACGTCATTGGGCCGCTCGGGCGGTTACAGCGGAGGCCGTGACATTGGGGTGGTCGGGAACTTTCCGAACCCGGGCGGCGCGAGCGTGCTCCCAATGGGTGGTGACGTGGGTTCGCAGTACACGCCCGCCGCGGGCTGGGCGCAGTCCATCCTCTACCACCGCAACGTCCTGAAGGATCGCGCGTGGGAAGGCGCCATCGCGGTCGCGCTCGGCGGCGACGGTTCCGTCGCCACCAACGGGTTCTGGTCGGCGCTCACCATGGCAACGACTCTGCGCCTCCCGATGCTTTTCTACATCGAGGACAACGGCATCGGGATCTCCGTGCCTGGCCATCTGCAGACTCCTGGCGGCGACATCACCCGCAACCTTGCGTCGTTCGGCAACCTGTTCGTGCGCGATGGCGATGGGACCGACCCGGCCCGGAGCGCGGCGATCCTGCACGAGTGCGTCGCGCACGTGCGCGCCGGCAACGGGCCTGCGATCGCGCGCCTCACGGTACCGCGTCTCTCGAATCACTCGGGGCCCGACAACCAGAGGGGGTACCGCACCGACGCAGAGATTGCCGCCGATTACAAGCGGGACCCGCTGCCGAAACTGAAGGCGTTCCTCGTTCCGGGCCGCATCTCGCCTGGCGAGTGGAAGAAGCTCGAGGCGGAGGTCGGGCGTGACGTTGCGGCCGGCCTTGTCGCCGCGCGCGCGCGTCCCGCTCCTGACCCGGCGACCGCGGGGCGATACGTGTACGCCGACGCATCGCCGGATTCCGTCGAGGCGATGGGCGGGATGTCGCGCGCCGAGCGCAACGCGCTTGGCGGCAGCAGCGAGGTGAACGAGCAGGGTTCGCCGCTGCGCTTCGCGGAGGCAGTGCGCAGGACCCTCGCCCGCGAGCTCGAAGTGAATCCGAAGGTGCTCGTCTTTGGGGAGGATGTCGGGCACAAGGGCGGCGTGCACCTCGTGACAGAGGGACTGCAGCGCAAGTTCGGGGCTGACCGCGTGTTCGACACGTCGCTCTCTGAGGAAGGTATCATCGGGCGCTCGGTGGGGATGGCGCTCACGGGCCTCGTACCGGTCGCGGAGATCCAGTTCCGCAAGTATGCCGACCCCGCCACCGAGCAGCTCAACAACTGCGGGACGATGCGCTGGCGCACCAACAATCGCTTTGCCGCGCCAATCGTGGTGCGGATGCCCGGCGGGTTTGGCAAGGATGTCGGCGACCCGTGGCACTCGCTTTCGGACGAGGTGCGATTCGTGCATGCGTACGGCTGGCAGGTCGCGATGCCATCGAACTCGTCCGACGCCGTCGGCCTGTTGCGTGCAGCGATGCGCAGTGCGAACCCTACGATCTTCTTCGAGCATCGCTCGCTGCTGATGACCGGCGAAGGGAGCGCGCGCTATCCCGGCGATGATTATGTGCTGCCATTCGGACGCGCGAACGTGATCATGAACGGCACGGACATGACGGTGGTGACGTGGGGTGCGATGGTGCATCGCTGCCGCGCAGCCGCCGTGGGTTTCGCTGGTCGCGTGGAGTTGATTGACCTGCGCACCGTCGCGCCGTGGGATCGCGACTGCGTGCTGGAGTCGGTCGCGAGGACCGGACGCTGCCTCATCGTACACGAAGACTCGATGACCGCGGGGTTTGGCGCGGAGATCGCCGCGACGCTGGCAAAGGACGCGTTCTGGCGCCTCGACGCACCCGTGGAGCGGCTCGCGCCGAAGGACATCCCCATCGCGTATCACGAAGACCTCCTCGCGGCGATAATGCCCGATGCTGCGGAGATCGCCGCACGGATCGAGGCCGTGCTCGCGGCATAGTGTGTAGGGATTTCCCGTATTGTGCGTGCCGCCGTTCACGTGCATGATGAGGATGCAACGACGCGGGCACTGACGCGAAGACGAAGCGGATCGGGCAGCATGGTCCCGGTTCTCCCTGCCCACCGGGGGGCGTAGCGCGAATCGGTCGCGAATGCTTGCAACGCTGCACAATCCCGCCACCGAGCGGGGTGCGCCGCAGAAGTGGCGCCAATAGGGCGCCGGGGCTCGATGCCTCGGCGCCCGCTTCATTGCGAAGCGGTGCAGCTGGCACGGGCCTCTGCTGCTGTGCAGGCACGACCGCTGGCAGCGCTATCGTGGCACGCGCGGCGGCAACCAACAGTCTCGACGTGCGCACGGTGATCTCCTCTCGCCCCTGGAAGTGTGACGTGCGCGAACGAGGCGCCGTTGGCGCCGACGTTCAATCGCTCGCCCGCATACCTCGTGCCGCGATCGCATGCGCGCGCGCGGGTTAATGCGCGCGCGAGTAATCTGCGCGTAATGAAGCGCGGCGCCTCCGCGCGCCGGGCGAACAACCGATGGTTCCGGGCGTATGACAGTATGAGAGCCCACCGGAGAGCCGCATGCGTTCGCGAACCGTCGTAGCCATCGTTGCCCTGCTCGTACTGGGCACAGCCGGATGGGCAGTGGCGCGCACGCGCTTCGAAGCTCCAGCGACCGCGTTCCGCTACGTGACCGTCTCCCGCGGGGATGTGCATGCGACCGTTGCCGCCACCGGCACGCTGAGCGCCGTCACCACGGTGCAGGTCGGTACGCAGGTATCCGGGCAGATCGCAGCGCTCTACGCCGACTACAACCAGCGCGTGAAGAAGGGGCAACTGCTCGCGCGCCTGGATTCCACTCTGCTGGGCAACGCGGTGCTCTCGGCGGATGCGGACCTGAAGAAAGCCGTGATCGCGCAGGAGGAGGCGCAGTACGCGTACGACCACTCCAAGCCGCAATACGAGCAACACGTGATGACGGAGAACGACTTCAAGGCCACTCAGTTCGCGCTCGACCTGGCGAAGGCGGCCACGCAGTCGGCGCATGCGGCGCTCGACCGGGCCAGGCTGAATCTCTCGTACTGCAACATCTACTCGCCGATTGACGGCGTCGTGATCTCGCGCTCTGTTGACGTCGGTCAGACAGTTGCCGCAAGCTTGTCGGCGCCGCAACTCTTCCTGATCGCCGAAGACCTGACCCGGATGCAGATCCTCGCGTCGGTGGATGAAGGCGATATCGGCCTGATCCACAACGGCGAAGCAGTGCGGTTCACGGTGCAGGCGTACCCAGACGCGACATTCTCCGGGACGGTGTCCCAGGTGCGCTACGACTCCAGGACGGACAACAACGTTGTGGAGTACACGGTGGTCGTTGACGTTCCCAACGGTGACCGGCGCCTCTTCCCGGGCATGACCGCGACGATGAACTTCTCCGTGGCGAACGCCACGAATGTTCTCACGGTGCCCAACGCAGCGCTCCGTTTCCGCGGCACAGACGATATGCGGGCCGCCCTCGCCGCGCACCATGACTCCGCTGCCCCGGCGCAAGGCGGCAGTCCGGAAGCGCAGCGGGGGCATGGAGGGCGCGGAGGGCAGGAAGGCGGCAATGGCCAGCCGCGGCGAACGCGCGCCGCAGATATCGCCCAGCTCTGGTACCTCGCGCCGAACGGCACGCCTGCAGCGATGTTGGTGCACACCGGCCTTGCCGACGAACGCGCGACCGAAGTCTCTGGCCCGGATCTCCACGACGGGATGCAGGTGATCGCGGGTATTGCTTCGAGCACGACTGCTGCGGCTCAGGCGCCGGGCCTCATGATGGGCGGACCCCAGGGCGGCGGAGGCCGCGGAAGGGGGTTCTGACCATGCCCGACAACGATGAGGTCATCCGCGTGGAAGACCTTCACCGCACCTATCGCGTCGGCAGCAACGAGATCCACGCGCTGCGCGGCGTGAACATGGTGGTGCGACGCGGCGAAATGATCGCGATCATGGGTGCGTCTGGCAGCGGCAAATCGTCGTTCATGAACACACTTGGCTGCCTCGACCGTCCGACGAGCGGCCGGTACTGGCTCGACGGCATCCGTGTGGAAGGACTCGACCGCGACGCCCTCGCCGATATCCGCAACGCGAAGATCGGGTTCGTGTTCCAGGGGTTCAACCTTCTCGCCCGCACCACGGCACTCGCCAATGTCGAGCTGCCGCTGCTCTACGACCGCAGCGGGCACAAGCTCGACAGCCGTCGGCTCGCGCGGGAAGCCCTGGAGCGAGTCGGGCTCGGTGATCGGCTCGACCACGAACCAAGCGAACTCTCGGGCGGGCAGCAGCAACGCGTTGCCATTGCGCGCGCCCTCGTGACGAGGCCGGCGATCCTCATGGCGGATGAGCCCACCGGGAACCTGGATTCGCGCACGTCCGAGGAGGTCATGGCGCTCTTCCAGGAACTGAACGATCAGGGCATTACTGTCGTGATGGTGACCCATGAGCCCGATATCGCCGAGCATACCAGGCGTATCGTGGAGCTCCACGATGGCCGCATCGTGCGCGATGCGCCCGTCGCGCGCAGGCGCATCGCGACCGCCGCGCTACGCACCATGCCGGCGGAGGCGGCCTGAGCCATGACCAGCAGCCGCCTCGTTGCAGTTGCGTGGGCGAGCATCCTGAAGAACAAGATGCGCACCGCGCTCACCGTGCTTGGAATCATCATTGGCGTTGGCGCCGTGATCGTCATGGTGGCGATCGGGCAAGGCGCGAAGTCGGAGATACAGCGACGCATTGACGCGCTGGGCAGCAACATGATCGTCATCACGCCGGGCGCGACCAGCGCGGGGGGCGTCAGCCAGGGCGCGGGAACGTCGAGCCGCCTCACCCTCGACGATGCCGCCGCTCTTGCGCGCGAAACCACACTGCTCACGGCCACGTCGCCAGTGGTGGTGACGATGTCGCAGATCGTAGGCGGCGCGGGCAACTGGCGCGCCCCGATCAACGGCGTCTCGCCCGACTACCTCGACATCCGGGCATGGTCACTCGCATCGGGTCGCTTTTTCGATGACGCCGACGTCCGCGCGACCCGCAAGGTTGCCGTCATTGGCAGTACCGTCGCCAACAACCTGTTCCCGGGCCAGGATCCGGTTGTCGCCACGATTCGCGTTCGCAACGAACCCTTCTCCGTGATCGGCGTGCTTTCATCCAAGGGCCAGACCGCGCAGGGTTACGACCAGGACGACATCGTCCTCGCGCCATACACGACCGTACAGTACCGGCTCGCGGGGCACACGTTCATCACGCAGATACTGGGCAGCACGACAGCCAAGGCGGACATCGCGCCAGCCGAGGCCGAGGCGACGGGAATCCTGCGCCAGACTCACAAGCTCACGCCGTTCGACAGCAGCGACTTCACGGTGCGCAACCAGGACGACCTCGCCGACGCCGCCGAAGGGACCGCGCGGGTGATGACTTTCCTGCTTGCAGCGATCGCCAGCGTCTCGCTGGTGGTCGGCGGGATCGGCATCATGAACATCATGCTCGTTTCCGTGACCGAGCGCACGCACGAGATCGGCATTCGCATGGCGATCGGCGCGCGCGGGTCCGATGTTCTCCGCCAGTTCCTCGTCGAGAGCATGGTGATGAGCGTCGTTGGCGGCGTCATCGGGGTGGCCGCCGGCTACGCAGGCGCTTCCATCGTGGCGCACGCGACGGGGTGGACCACGGCCATCGCGCCTGAAATGGTGGCGGTAGCCATCGGCTTCTCCGCGGCCGTGGGCATCTTCTTTGGGTACTACCCGGCGCGGCGTGCGGCCGCGCTCGACCCGATCCAGGCGCTGCGCTACGAGTGAGCGCTGCCGACACGCGGCGAGTCAGATCGCCTTGAACTCCTCGAACGGCTGCGCGCAGGCGTTGCAGTAGTGCGTCGCCTTACACGGCGTGGAGCCAAACTCGCTCCGCAGCGTGGTGTCGCTGGCCCCGCAGAACGGGCAGCGGATGCGCCCGGCGCGCCGCAACTGGACGGGAGAGTCGTCATGCACCGTCCCGGGCGGGGCGATACCCCAGGCGCGGAGCTTCTCGCGCGCCGCGTCGGGAATCCAGTCGGTGGTCCACGCCGGCGCGAACACGGTGCGTACGCGCGCCCCGCCGATCCCTTCTGCCTCGAGGGCAGCGATGATGTCGTCTTCCATTGCCTTCATCGCCGGGCAGCCGGAGTACGTTGGCGTGATGACCACGGTGACTCCGCCGAGGCCGCACTCGACGTCGCGCACGACGCCCAGCTCGACCACGCTGATCACCGGGATCTCCGGATCCTTTACCGTGTCGAGGATCGCCAGCACGCGCTCGCGCGTAGGCGTGGCGCTCACCATCTTGCGCCAGGGTACGTGCGCGGCAGCACCTGCATCTCGGCGAGCATGCGTCCGAGGTGCTCCGTGTGGAGTCCGGTGCGCCCGCCCTGCTGCCAGTGTTCGACGGCCGGGAGCCGCAGCTTGGCGCGGGCGACGACGTCGTCAACGTCCTTCTGCCATGCGCTTCTGAACGCGGACGGATCAGCCGCGAGCCCTTCGTGCGCGAGTTCCTGTTCGAGGTCGTCTGTGAGGAACAGTTCGCCCGTGTACCGCCACAACTCATCGAGCGCGTCTTGCGCACGCGCATGGCTTTCCTCGGTGCCGTCGCCGAGCCTGACCAGCCACTCGGCGCTGTGGCGAACGTGGTAGCGCGACTCCTTCACGGCCTTGGCGGCTATCCCGGCCAGGTCGGCGTCCCTGCACGACGCGAGTGCTTCCCACTGCCGCAGCGCCCATGCGGAGAAAAGGAACTGGCGCACGATCGTGAACGCGAAGTCGCCCCTGGGGAGTTCCGCGATGAGCGCGTTGCGGTATTCGCGGGCGTCGCGCAGGTAGGCAAGCGCGTCCGCATCGCGCCCCTTGTTCTCGACTGACGCTGCCCTGAGCAGCAGCAGATTGGCCTGGCCGATGAGGTCGAGCGCGATGTTGGCCATCGCGATGTCCTCCTCGAGGATCGGGCCATGGCCGCACCACTCGCTCAGCCGGTGCCCGAGCACGAGCCGGTCGTCGCCCAGCCGCAGGAGGTACTCGAAGAATCCGTTGCTCATTCGCTTGCTCGCATCGCGCCTGGAGCCGGTCTACATCCTGAAGCCCTGCGGCACCTTGTAGAACTGCGGGTGCCGGTAGGGCTTGTCGTTTGCAGGATCGAAGAACGGGCCCGCGTCCTCGGGCGTAGATGAGACGATCGCCTTCGACGGCACCACCCAGATCGCCACGGCCTCGTTACGCCTTGCGTACACGTCGCGCGCGTTCTGCAGCGCCAGTTCGCCGTCGGCGGCGTGGAGACTGCCGGCGTGCTCGAAAGGCTTTCCGTCCCCCGGCTGCGTGAATACTTCCCACAACTGATGGGCGGTGTCGCCGCCCTTGCGGTCTCCAGTCATGCGCCGTGCCTTCGTCGAGGAGTTGTCCCTGCTTGCCAGCGCCGCACCCAGTGCCCGTCCTACGCCGTTGATGCGGCCGATTCGTGCTTCGCCGCGTGCGCTTCCGCGGCCGCACGAACCCACGCGCCGTCGTCGTGCGCCCTCCGGCGCGCGGCCAGCCGCTCACGATTGCATGGCCCGTTGCCCCGCACCACGCGCCAGAACTCTTCCCAGTCTATCTCGCCGTACTCCCAGTCCTTCGTCTGCTCGTTGTACCTGAGGGCAGGATCGGGAATCGTGAGGTTGATCGCCATCGCCTGCGCGACCGTGATGTTCACGAAGCGCTGGCGGAGCTCGTCGTTCGTCTTCTGCTTCACCTTCCACCTGAGCAGGTCGTCCGAGTTCGGCGAATCCTTGTCGTGCGGGCCGAACATCATGAGCGACGGCCACCACCAGCGGTCGAGAGCGTCCTGCGCCATCGCGTGCTGCTCGCGTGTGCCGCCGGCGAGGGTCGTCATGATCTCGAATCCCTGCCGCTTGTGGAAGTTCTCCTCCTTGCAGATGCGCACCATCGCGCGCGCGTACGGACCATAGCTCGCCTTGGCGAGCATCGTCTGATTCACGATCGCGGCGCCGTCCACCAACCAGCCGATTGCGCCGATGTCGGCCCAGGTGAGCGTCGGGTAGTTGAAGATGCTCGAGTACTTGGCCGTGCCGGCGAGCAATTGCTGGATGAGGTCGTTGCGGTCAACGCCGAGCGTCTCGGTGCTGCAGTAGATGTAGAGCCCGTGCCCGGCTTCATCCTGCACCTTGGCCAAGAGACCCATCTTGCGCCTGAGCGAGGGCGCGCGGGTAATCCAATTGCCTTCGGGCAGCATTCCAACCACTTCCGAGTGCGCGTGCTGCGACATCATCCGGATCAACTGTTTCCGGTAGCGCTCGGGCATCCAGTCCTTGGGCTCGATCGTCTCGCAGCGCGCGATCCTCGCCTCGAACTCGGCGAGTCTCCGCGGGTCGTCGGTGGTCGCGTCCTGTGGCATTATAGTGATAATCTATTATACAGTCAGAGGTGGCCTGACGGATTAGGACATGGGGATCAGTGGATTTGTTCGCTCCACCGGGCGATGTTTGCGCCCCACGAGGAGGATCGAATCCGATGCGCCGTTCCCGTAGGAATCAGTCTCCGGCGTTCAAGGCGAAGGTGGCCTTGAATCGCCCAGGGATTCCCGGAGACTCCGATTCTTGGGAGAGTTGGAGTTATGCGAACGTCATCGAAGTACTCCCCCGTAGTGCGGGAGCGGGCGGTACGAATGGTCTTCGAGCATACGCCGGAGCATTCGTCCCAGTGGGCTGCGATCGCGTCCATCGCGGCGAAGATCGGCTGCAATCCGGAAACGCTGCGGGCGTGGGTGCGGCAGGCCGAGCGTGATGCTGGGGCCCGGCCAGGGCTGACCACCGAAGAGCGCGAGCGGCTCAAGCAGTTTGAAGTGGTCCCGCTTTTCTGTACAGCCTGAGGCTGGGTGATAACTGGATGGGCGAGCGGGTTATGCCGCAGCCGGCAGTGGCCGTGGCGTGAAATAGGCTTCTTCGGGGG